>Ga0207689_10001389_pt1 | contig 23183 bp, 18 predicted proteins | sample KBSMisM52_FD_184312 | JGI IMG/M metagenome (GOLD analysis project Ga0207689, IMG submission 184312) | Miscanthus rhizosphere microbial communities from Kellogg Biological Station, Michigan, USA - KBS Miscanthus M5-2 (SPAdes) (version 2) | ecosystem: Host-associated > Plants > Roots >... | reverse complement strand
CAAGTGGCGCTCACCGGTCCGGGGCGGCAAGCTCAGGACCATGCACTCGATGGAGCTGCCGTTCGTCTGGGATCACGTGGATCAGATCGGCTTCATGACCGGTACCGGACCTGAGCGCGCGGCGTTGGCGAAGACGATGAGCGCGGCGTTCATGGTATTCGCTCACACTGGCGTGCCAGCCGCAGCGGGTCTGCCGCAGTGGGTTCCGTTCGATCCGACCCGGCGCGCCACGATGGTGTTCGATGCCGAGAGCCGCCTCGTCAACTACCTTTACTTCAATGTCCTCGGCGGCCACAGCCGCGGCACCGTGACTCCGACTGACGGCGTGCTGTACTTCCCCGAGGAGAAATACAGCGACGGCAAGGCGGAGCAGATTTATCGCAGCCAGTGGCGGCGCGACGGCGACGACGCCTATCTCGTCCTCTCGGAGGTCAAGGTGCCCGGCGGATGGAAGGAGGCCTGGCGCATCCGGATGCAGCGGCAGAAGTAGCGCCCGCCCGCAGCGAGCAACGGTCGTCATTCGCAAGTCCAGCAGCGGACCCATGCCCGATCTCGAAGACGCCGTCGCGCGGATTTACGCCGGGGAGAAAGCGTCGCTACGGCCCATCCACGACAAGGTGATGCAGGGCGTCGCGAAGTTCGGCGAAGTCGAGATCGCGCCGCAGCAAACCTACGTGAGCCTGCGCAGGAAGAAGGAGTTCGCGATGATCGGGCCGGCGACGGATACGCGCGTCGAAGTCGGCCTCGTCTTAACGGGCGTCGCCGGAACCGGGCGGCTGGAAGCGATGCCGCCCGGATGCATGTGCAGCCACGTCGTCAAGCTGAGTTCGGTCGGCGACGCGAACGCCGAGGTCATCGGGTGGCTTCGCGCCGCCTTTGAGGCCGCCGGTTGACGCCGCATCGGTTGGCGTCGCATCGGTTGGCGTCGCATCGGTTCGCGATGCGGGGATTGCACGCGGAGGCGGCGCCGCCCGCTCCGGCGCCGTCTCTCCTACATGGGGCACGATCCGCGAACCGGTTGTGGACTAGAAACCAGGCGCGATCGCGAGCGCCTCCAGCCCGTCGCGCTCGCGGGCTCGGCCGCGCCAGAGCGAGGCGATGCCGTGCAGCCTCGCGATATAGACGATCTCCGCGCGAACCTTGTCGATGACCCGCGCCACGACGAAGATCACGCGGGGCATTGGCGTGCCGTCCTGCTGGCGACGCTTGTACAGGAAGAGGAGAAGCGCGAACAACGTGCCTCCCGGCAACAGGATCTCGAGTAGCAGATAAGGTCCCGCCTTCTGCAAGAGGGCCCCGAAGATCTTGACGTTGCGGACGATGCTGGTTTCCATTTGGATCGCTCTCTCTAGGTTCTCGGTTCGGACTCTGCCCACCCCCATGGGCAACTCGGCTGCTACAGGACGAAAGGCTTCTTCGACTTCTTGCTGCACGCGCCCGCCTCTAGTGCCGGCGCGCTGACCGCGTCGGCCTCGACGTTCGCCAGGCGGGATTGTTTCCGGCTGCCTTTGGCTGCCGCCGCCGCCTTCCCGGATTTCGCCGGGTCGGCTGCGTTCGTTGTCTTGGTGTTCATTTCGCGTTCCCCAGTGTCGGTTTCGATGCCCCGTTCGCGATTCGCGAGATGCATGGCTTCGGGACAGGACGCAGTGTGCGAGCGGGGCGCTTGCAGATGGCTGACGAATTCGTCAACACGGTTTCGGAGGTGCGATGCCGCCGCGCCGCCGGCGAGCGACTGCGCTAACGCATTGGCAGGGAAGGGGATTTGCGGCGACGCCGCCTGGATGGCGACGAGCGGGGCCGCAAATGTGGCGCGCTTACGCTGCCGCCCGCGGGATGCCGCAGAGCGGGCTTACCGATGGCTTACAGCGAGGATTTGGAGAGGCTTGCGGGAACGTGTCCCGCGGCAATTTCGCGCGACAGATGGTCAGTTTCGGCGGATGGCTTCACGCCCAGCACGATGGACAGCAATTCGCGGCAACGGCGGAACGCGTTGAGCGCCTCGGCCTTGTCGCCGGTCGCGGCGAGCGCGCGCATCAACCCGCGATAAAACGACTCGGCGAGGTTGTCGGCTTCGAGCCCGCGCCGGTACACGTCGATGGCGGTCGCAAAATCGCCTTCCTGCTCGAGGCGCTCGCCCAGCCTCGCCAGTGTGCGCGCGAACCGCGCCCGCAGTGCATCGCGCGGCTTGGCGATCCACGGGTGGTCCTCGGCGCCCAGCAGGGGACCGGGATACGCATCGAGGACGCTGCGGGCGGCCCGCGCCACCGCAGCGGCACTCCCGTCCTCCTGGCCTACGCGGTCGGCGGCATCGAAGACGACCTTGAGCGCACCCACGTCGGTCCACGCGACCGAGCGCGCGAGCGACAGCTTGCCGGCCGAGAGAGTCAGGGCATGCTCGACGTCGAGCAGCTTGCGCAAGCGGAAGAGCGTTGTGTCGAACGAGGTCTTGGCGGCATCCCCGTCGGCATCCGGCCACAGCGCCGTCATCAGTTGCTGCGTGTCGACGTCGCCGCCGCCCAGCGCCACCAGGAGCTTCAGCAGGTCGAGCGGCCGCTGCTGGGCCTTGCCGGTGAAGCGCATCGGCTGCCCGTCGCGAGTGAGCTCGAATCCGCCCAAAGCCCGTATGCGCAAGCGGAACGGCCATGCGGCTGCGGCGTCGGCGGGGGCGTCGAGTCCGTTGCGCTCGATCAACATGCGCACGAACTCGGTTTCGATGTCGTGCGCCAGGGCGAAGTTGGCAAGCCGCGCGGCCAGGTCGGGCCGATTGCGCAGGAACATCACCTGGCCCTGGGTGCGATAGTAGGTCAGCACGGCGGCGAGCCGGTCCGTCGCCCGCTGCGTTTCGCCGGCGGCGATGTCCTCGTCGACGAACACGAGCTCGCGCTGCTGCTCGAACGTCTTGCGATCGACCTCGGACGCCGTGGCGATCGCATCGTCCATCGCGCGCATGCCCCCTTCGCGATCTCCCGCGGAGATCCGGCTGTGGGCGAGACGGGCGAGGAAATGAGGGACCTGCACGGAGGGCAGACCGGTTTCGCGGGCGAGATCGACTGCCTGCTCGGCGGCTTTCGCCGCTTTCCCGAAATGTCCGAGCCGCTGCTCGAGGTTGGCCCGCAGGTGGTGGAAGTAGGCCCAATCCATGCGCCGGGACGGGGAGAGCCTGCGCTCCATCGCATGCAGCAATTCGCCCGCGGCGGCGTGGTCGCCCTTGCTGATGAGCGCCGTCGCCACCGCGTGGTCGATCTCGAACAGGTACGCGACGAGTCCATAGCGCTCGGCGATTTCGCGGGCCTCGCCGATCACCGTCGCCGCCTGTTGGTACCGGCCGTTGACGTGGTGCCAGAACGAACTGTGAGTTCGCCACCACACCTGCATCAGCGGTGTCACCTCGGGCTCGCCCAGGATCGGCGTTATCCGCGCGACCAGCGAATCGGCCGAATCGCCCTTCGTCGTCCAGTTGAGATAGTTGAAGAGCGTCGACGCCGCCATCATCCGTGCATTGAGGTCGGGCTCGCCGTCGATCAGCTCGTCCAGCCGCCGGGCGCACGCCGCGAGCTCCGGGTCCTCGGGACGGCGGAACAGGAGCACGATGACGTAGGCGGAAAGGGCGCGAAGCTCGCTCTCGCGATCGATCTTCGCCGCGCACTCGCCGTGGAGCAGGCATTCGAACTCCGGCAGCCAGCGGTCGAGCGGCGCGAAGTTCGCCCACTCGTAGTAGTAGCCGGTGACGATCGTGTTGAGCGCGAGTGCCTGCCCGCGCAGGTCGCCGGACGCACGGAAGGCTTCGTAGGCGCGCTCGAGCGGCGGACGGCCGCGCGGCGGCTGCACGAATATCCACGCGCGCCCATACCAGTACTGGAGCCAGGGATCGGCGTCGCGCATCGCGTCCGGCAACGCCTCGATCCAATCGGAGAGCGTCTGCGCGCGTCCCTGGCGCGCCCAATCGAGCGCGTTGGCGACGATGAGGCGGCGCATCGCCTCGGAGTCGCCCACGTCGCGGTACAGCGCCAGCGCATCGCTCGCCTGCCCGCGCGCGTTCAGGAACTCCGCAGCGCGCGCCGTGGCTTCACGCCGCTCTTCGCTCGACAAGCGCGTCCTCGCCTCTTCGAGCAGGAACTCCCGAAACAGCCGGTGGTAGTGATAGGTCGTCGGCGGGCCGCGGCGGCGATCGGTGAAAAGGTGCCGCCGAAACAGATATTCGAGAAGCTCGGCGGCGTCTTCGGTCCCCGCGAGCGCCACGGCTTCCTCGGGCGTGAACGAAGGCGAGATCGCCGTCAGCATCAGCACGCGCTGATTCTCGGGCCGGGCGCGATTGAAGATCTCGCCCGCGAAATACTGGAAGATCGCATCCTTGCCTTCGCCGATCGACTCGTCGAGCGTCGCCCCGGCGCGGCTCATGTGCTCGCGCAGGAGCACGAGCGCCGCCACCCAGCCGTTGCTCTGCTTCGTGATCCGCGCGACGGCCTCGGCGTCGAGCTCTTCGTTGCCGGCGAGCATCGCCTCGGCTTCCTCGGGGGTGCAGGCGAGCGCCGCGGGCTCGATGCGCGCGATCCGCCGGCTGGCGCCGAGTCTCGCGAATTCCTGCGGGGCGTCGCTGCGCGATATAGCAATGACCGTGATGCCCTCCGGCACCTCTTCGAGCGCATGCGCGAAGGCGCCGCGCAGCTCCGGTCCCGTGCGCGCCTCCTGGAAGCTGTCGAGCACGATCACGGTGGGCCGCGGCAGCACGGCAAAGAACTCGCGGAAGTAGGTTCGCGCGAAGCGGGCGATGTCCTGCTGCGGCTCGGGATTGAAGTGCGCCAGCGCCGTGGCCTTCTTTCCCACGAGCTGCAATGCCGCGGTGCGCATGTAATGGACGAACGTCGCCGGGTCGCTGTCGGCGATGTCGACCTGGTACCAGAGATGGCGCAGGCCGCGCGCTTCGAGATAGCTCGCGACCAGCGTGGTCTTGCCGGCCCCCGGCGGGGCGGATACCCAGACGATCGGCCGCTTCGCCGCCTCGTCCAGCAGAGCGAAAAGCCTCGGCCGCGGAAGGGCGTCGTAGAGCTTGGGGCGCGTCAGCTTGGCGAGAGCGGGAGATTTCACTTGCGCTTCCTCGCGTCCCGGATGTGCGTGTCAATCCGCCGCTCCAGCACCGAGAGCGTCACTCCGCCGTTTTCGAGCACCGCATCGTGGAAGGCTCGCACGTCGAAAGCCGCGCCGAGCGCCGCTTCCGCGCGCCTGCGCAACTCGACGATCTTCAACTCGCCGATCTTGTAGGCGAGCGCTTGCCCGGGCCAGGAGATGTAGCGATCGATCTCGGTGCGGACCTCGTGCAGCGACAACGCGGTGTTGGCCGCGAGAAAGGCCTGGGCCCGCTCGCGCGTCCAGCCCAGCGCGTGCAGGCCCGTGTCGACGACAAGGCGGCAGGCGCGCCACATCTCGTAGGTCAACCGTCCGAAGGCTTGATAGGGGGTGTGATAGACCCCCATTTCCTCGCCGAGCTTCTCGCAGTAGAGGGCCCATCCCTCGCCGAACGAATGCGGAAAAAAGCTCTGCCGGAATTGCGGCAGATCGGTCAACTCGCGGGCGAGCGCGATCTGCAGATGATGGCCCGGCACCGCCTCGTGCAGCGTCAATGCCGGCAGCACGTAGAGGAGGCGCTTCTCGGGGGCGTACGTGTTGACCCAGTATTCGCCCGCGGCGCCGAGGGGTCCCGGGTTGTAGCGGCCGGCGGTGTAGTTGGGCGCCAGTGCGTCGGGCACCGGCTTCACTGCGTACGGTATCCGCGGCAGCTTGCCGAAATACGCGGGCAGCTTGCCGTCGATCTCCTTGGCGATCCACGCGGCTTCGCGCAGCAGCTCCTCGCCCGTCTTCGCCCGGAACTCCTTGTTCGCGCGCAGCCACTCGAGAAAGCCGGCGAAGTCGCCGCCGCGGTCGAGCTTGCGCAGGATCGCATCCATCTCGCCGCGAATCCTCGCCACTTCCGCCAAGCCTGTCTCGTGGATGCCTTCAGGTGTCGCATCGGGGAGCGTCGTGAAATAGCGGACGAGGTCGGCGTAATACTCGCGCCCCTGCGGGAGCGCCGAGGCGCCGATGGTCCGCCGCGCCGATTTCTTGTATTCGGTCTCGAAAAAACGACGGAACGCGCGATAGGCGGGAATGACTGCGTCGGTGAGCGCCGCCTTGCCCGCGACCGCGAGGCGGGCGCGCTGCGGTTCCGGCACCGCGTGCGAAAACCTCGCAAACGGCCTCCACAGCGGCATTTTCTCCGCGTCGTCGAATTGGGCGCCGGCGATGACTTCGGAGACGCCGTCGAGGATCGCCGCCGGCAGCGTGAAGCCTTCGCGCGCGCCGTCCCGCATGTTGGCGATGTTCTCGTCGAAGTAGCGCGGAACGTCGGAGAGGCGGGCAATGAAGTTCTCGTACTCCGCGACCGTCCGCGGATCGGCGAGCTCGTCCATGTAGAGAACTTCGCTGTAGAAGCCGCTGTCGCTGCTCATCGGCAGGCGCCATTCCTTGTAGCGGCCGAGCGTCACCCGTTGCGACACCATGAAATCGAACAGGTCGTAGCTGACCTGCTGGCCCGCGCTCAACCTGCGCCGCTCGATCGCACGGAGCCGTCGGAGGAATTGCCGATTTCCCTTGAGCCGCCGCTCCTGCGCGGCGGGCGTGACCGTCGGCAGCCGATCGTCGAATGCGTGGATGCCGTCGGAGCTGGCAGCGAGGGGGTCCCCGCGCCAGGAAAACATGCGCTCGTCGTCGAACAGTTGGGCGAGAGCCTTTCCCGGTGACAGCGCGGGGGAGGGCGAAGCGGCAGGGGGCACGAGGTCGGACGAAGGAAAGCGAGGTAGGCGGCGGACCTACAGCCAAATGATACCGCGTCTTATTGGGGCAGGAGGGATGCGTGAGCGATCCTCTCTTCACGATGGGAAGGAAAACGGGCACGAAGTCGAGGCATGCCGACCGATGGATTACCGTTGTGGGAACGGTGTTCGCGGCACTCCTGCTCGCGGTGCTCATCCAGGGCGCCGCGCAAGCGGTCGTGGTTCCGCCGCTGGCGCTGCCCGGTCCGTACGCGGTCGAATGCAGCAACGTCGCCCAGGATTTCAGCCGCTTGAGCCCCGGTGAGGACGCCGTTTCGTATTGGCGAGGGGTCGCGCGCGCGAACGGCTCGCAGCGCCGGCCCGCCGATCTGTTGACGGACCCGCCCAGTACGCCGATGGTCACGGTCGACGCGCCGAACAATCACGATCTCTTCGGCTCGTTCGCGGGACGCTCCTTCTCCTATGTCGTCGTGATCTGCCATCCGACGAGTGCCGCGAATCCGCGGCCCGACTACGCATTGCCGACCGGAAGACCCCTTCCGCACATGCTGCGGGCCGGCGAGATGCCCTTGTGGCCGGACGCGACGACTCGCTTTCCGGTCCTCGTGTTCTCGCACGGATACGGGGAGAGCCCGATCGAGAGCGACTACGTGCTGGCGATGTCCGTGTTCGCGAGCTTCGGCTACGTCGTCGTGGCGCCGTTTCACACCGACGCCACCTTCTCGGACCTGCAGAGCCTCGATGGCGTCCTCGATTTCGTCTATCTCGTGACGCATCTCGAGCAATTCAACGCGATGCAGGCGCTCCGGCCGCTCGCGCTCTCGGCGGGCCTCGATTACGTGCTGGGGCAACCGCAATGGCGCGATCGCATCGACGCGACGCAGGTGGGCGGGTTCGGCGCGAGCATGGGCGCCGAGTCGATGCTGCTCCTCGGAGGAGCGAAGCTCACCAAGACGGTCCTGCAGGCATCGGAGCGCGTGACTATCGACCCCAGGGTCAAGGCGGCCGTCGGCTACGTGCCGTATTTGGGCCAGATCGGATTTTCGGCCTTCGGGCATTTCCAAGAGGGGCTCGACGACGTGACGATGTCGTTCCTCGGCATCGCCGGAACCGCCGACACCACGGCGCCGTTGAGCGAGACGTTGCGCGGGATGAACCGGCTCGCCGGACCGCGCGAGCTTGTCGCCATCAACGGCGTCAAGCACGAGCTCGACATGCCGTCGATTCCCGACATCTTCACGTGGTCGGTGACCTACTTCGATGCGGAGGTGCGCGGCGACCCGGCAGCGCGCGCGAAGCTCTTGAGCATGACGAGCGTCGCGGGGGGCGGGGACGACCATGTGCTCCTCCCGTACAACGGCCCGGCGACGGTGACGCCAGCCCCGCTCAACTTCCAGGGAATGTGGTGGAAGGCTCCCGCGGGGTCGGAAGCCGGCTGGGGGATCAATTTCGCGCATGAAGGCGACGTGATCTTCGCCACGTGGTTCACGCACGACGCCAACGGCAACGCGTGGTACATGTCGATGACGGCGTTCCAGACCGGACCCAACACTTTCTCGGGTACGTTGTACCGGACTACGGGGCCGCCGCTCGATGCGATTCCATTCGACCCGAATCAGGTGCAGCGGATCGAAGTGGGCAACGGCACCCTTACGTTTTCCGACGGCAACAACGGCACGCTCACGTACACGGTCAACGGCACCACGCAAGCCAAGTCGATCACGCGGGAGGTGTTCGGCGCGGTGCCGGCGTGCACGTGGGGCGGCCTTTCCGACCTGGCGCTCGCCACCAACTACACCGATATGTGGTGGGCGGCGGGAGGTGTCGAATCCGGCTGGGGCATCAACTTCGCGCACGAAGGCGACGTCATCTTCGCGACCTGGTTCACATACGACTTCACCGGCGCGGCGCTGCCGCTGTCGGCGACGCTCTCGAAGGTCGGGCCGGGGCTCTACTCGGGCACGTTGATCCGGACGTCGGGACCGCCGTTCTCAGCCGTGCCTTTCAACCCCGATGCGGTGACGCGCACCCCGGTGGGCACCGCCACGGTGACGTTCATCAACGGCAACGCCGCGACGTTCTCCTTCCAGGTGAGCGACGGCATGAAGTCCACGATGCAGACGAAGTCGATCGTCCGGCAGGTGTTCCGCCCGCCCGGAACAGTGTGCCGCTAGAAGGGACGCGGGCGCAGGACGTCATAGCCGTATTGCGCGGCCGACTGGCAGAGGAAATGCCAGGCATCCCGGGCGAGGCTTCTCGCCACCATCAGCGTGAACACGGTCGAAGCGGCGCGCCGGTAGAAGAGCGCATTGACATGTCCGAAAACGCTCTGCGCGCACGCGCCTTCGCCGAACGCGCGCGGATGGAAATCGAGCGGACATCCTTTCGCGAGGACGGTCGCCGCCTGCGGGCCGGCGATGGTCCATGCGACCCGGCTCGCCGTGACGTCGAAGAGCGCACCGCGTGCGGCATTGACGGCGTCGCGTCGCGACTCCAAATCCGCGATCGTGGGCTCCTCGGAAGCGACGACGAGCCACGACCTGGGGCCAAGCCACAGCGCGGTGAGCGCTCCATTCCGGATGGACGTGTTCGATGCCACTGGGAGCGAAAGGCCGAATGCTCCGCGCACCGCGTCGTCGAAGGCCGGATCCCCGGCATTGCCCTGCACGTTCCACGCGCCCACGAACGTCGTTTCGGCGAACGTGACTCCGGTGGCGGTTGCACCGTAGTGTCCGGCCATCGTCGCGCCGACCTCGAAGACGTTTTCGTCAGCCACGCAGCCGCTCGCCCGTCGGATCGATGAAGCACGGAGGGCCGACCTGCACGCGAACCCTCGCGTCGGCGAGCGGCGATACCGCCCATAGCGTCTGCCCGTGGCGCGCACGTCCGTTCGCGACGAGCGCCAACGCGATCCACGAATCGAGGCTCGGGCTGCGGCACCACGACGTCACGTGCCCGAGCATCGGGTTCGGCGCCGCGTGATCAGGATCGGCGACGATCTTCGCGGCGCGCGGCATCGGCGCGTTGTCGCGGGGGACAAGGCCCACGAGCTGCCAGCGATCCGGAGCGGTCAGCGCGGGCCGCGAAAGAAGCCGCGAGCCGATGCACGGCTTTGCGCTGCTCACGAGGCCGCTTAAGCCCAGGTCCGCTGCCGTCGTGCGGCCGTCGGCCTCCGCGCCCACGACGATGTGGCCCTTCTCGATCCGCAGCGTGCTCATCGCTTCGGTGCCGTAGGGCATGATCCCGAAGTCGGCGCCCGCGGCGATCACCGCATTCCACATCGCCCGGCCACGCTCCGCGGGCACGTGGATCTCGTAGGCGAGCTCGCCGGAATAGCTCATCCGCAGGACTCGCGCGGGGACCGGGCCCATCGCCGTGCGCACGCGGCACGCGGCGACGGCGAGAAACGGAAGCGCATCGTTCGAAACATCGATGTCGACCACTTTCGCGAGTACGTGGCGCGCGGCCGGTCCGGACAGTGCCGCGGCGGCCCATTGCTCGGTGACCGACGTCACGAAGACTTCGAGCTCGGGCCACTCGGTCTGCAGCAGCATTTCGAGGTGCTGGAGGACCTTGACCGCATTCACGGTCGTCGTCGTCATCAGGTAGTGCGACGGCGCGAGACGGGACGTCGTCCCGTCGTCGAAGACGATGCCGTCGTCGCGCAGCATCACGCCGTAACGGCAGCGGCCCACGGCGAGCGTGTCCCAGCGGTTGATGTAGACGCGATTCAGCAATTCCGCGACATCGCGTCCCTGCAGCTCGATCTTGCCGAGCGTCGACACATCGACGACGCCGACGTTGGCGCGGACGTTGCGCGCCTCGCGCGCCGCCGCGTCGTCCGGCGTTTCGCCAGTCCGGGGATACGAGTGCGGCCGTTTCCAGAGCCCCGCATTGACGAAGCGCGCGCCGTGCGCGACGTGCCAGTCATGCATTGCCGTATAGCGCGTCGGCTCGACGTGCGTGCCTGCGTGGGCGCCAGGAAATGCGCCGAGTGCGACGGGCGTGTACGGAGGCCGGAACGTCGTCGTGCCGACCTCCGCGATGGGCCGGCCGAGCTGCTTCGCCAAGAGCGCGAGCCCGACGATGTTGGACACTTTCCCCTGGTCGGTGCCCATGCCGAGCGTCGTGTAGCGCTTGAGATGCTCCACCGACCGATAGCCTTCGCGCGCGGCCAGCGCGATGTCGTCGACCGTGACGTCGTTCTGCCAGTCGACGAAGCGCTTCGCCGTCTTGTCCGTTGCGCGAACGCTCCATAGCGCCTGCGGTGCTCCGGTCCTGACGACAGCGGCATGCGGCGGCCGGAGCGAGGCATTGCCGGCGAACCCGGCGCGCTTTGCGGCGGCAATCCCGACCGCATGACCTTTGGTCAGCGCCGCTGCGAGGTCGCCATCGCCATTGGCCGCTCCGACAGGGGCGATGGGCGCCGGCGAGCCGTCGGGAACGAACGTCGCGAGCGTTTCGTCGTAGCGAAGCTTGCCCCGAGCCTGCGAATGGAGATGGACGGCAGGATTCCATCCGCCAGACACGGCAACGAGATCGCAATCGAAGCGCGCGGCGCTGCCGCCGGCCAGCGGCACGACGTCGACCGCGGCGACACGCAGCGTGCCGTGTGCGCCGACGATCGCGGACTTGGCGAAGATGGGCAGGCCCGCCTCGCGTGCAGCGCTCGGCAGCGCGCCGTCGAGCGTCGCACCCGAACGCGGATCGACGATCGCCGCGACCTCGATGCCCGCGCCCTGAAGCGCAAGCGCCGTCGCGTACGCGTCGTCGTTGTTGGTGAAGACGACGGCACGCGATCCGGGCCGGACTGCGTAACGCCCGACGTAGGTGCGCGCGCTGCCTGCGAGCATCGTGCCCGGAAGGTCGTTGTTGGCATAGGCGATTCCGCGCTCGTGCGCGCCGGATGCGAGCACCACCGAACGGGCGCGCACTTTCCACAGACGCTGGCGCGGCGTCCACTCGGGAGCCGCCGGAAGATGATCCGCGATACGCTGGACGAGGCCGACCAGATTCCCGTCGTAGCAGCCGAATGCCGTCGTCCGTAAGAGAAGCGTGACGTCGGCCTGCGACGCAAGCTCCGCGACGACGCCCGTCGCCCACGCAACACCATCCATTCCATCGATAGTCGCGGCCGCGCCGAGCAGACTCCCGCCGAGCATCGGGTTTTCGTCGCACACCATCACGCGCGCGCCGGCGCGCGCCGCCGAGCGCGCCGCCGCGAGGCCGGCGGGCCCTGCGCCGATCACCAGGACGTCACAGTGGGCGTACTGGTGCTCGTAAGCATCGGGGTCGGGATGCGTCGCGGCGCGGCCCATGCCCGCGGCGTGCCGAATCAAATGCTCGTAGCGGAGCCACCATTTGGGCGTCGGCGGCCACATGAACGTCTTGTAGTAGAAGCCCGCGGGAATGAGCCGCGACGCGAAGTTGTTGAGCGCGCCAACGTCGAAGATGAGCGACGGCCAGCGGTTCTGGCTCGACGCGACGAGGCCGTGATAAAGCTCCTGCGTGGTCGCACGGACATTCGGCTCGGTCCGCGCGCCGCGCCCGAGTTGCACCAGCGCATTCGGCTCGTCGACGCCGGCGCTCAGGATCCCGCGCGGCCGGTGGTACTTGAAGCTCCGGCCGACGAGGTGCACGCCGTTGGCGAGAAGCGCGGAGGCGAGCGTGTCGCCCGCGAAGCCCTCGTATCTCGCGCCGTCGAACTCGAACGCCAGCGTCTCCGCACGGTCGACGATGCCTCCCGTCGACAGGCGGCAGGCCTGCGTCATCGGTCAGCCTGCGGCATCGCCGCGCCCGGCGCGGTGCTGCCGAGGATCTCGTGCGTGCGCGTGTCGCGGCGAACGACGAACCACTGCCGGCAGCCCGCGCTGTGCGTCCACCATTCGTCGTGCGGCCCCATCGGGTTGTCGCGGACGTAGACGCAGCGGAACCATTCGTCTTCCGAGGCGTCGAGCGCGGGGCGGCGAACCGTCGCATCGCCGCCATACGTGAATTCGATCTGGCTTCGCGGGCCGCACCACGGGCAGGGAATCAACAGCATGAATTCACTTCCGCGCGCGAACGGCCGATGGACGCACCTGCAGCACGACGTGCGTCCCTCGAGCGTAGTGAGCGTGGGGGTCGTTCATCTAGTGTGCCCATGCGTAAGGACCCGCGCCCTTTTCGTCGATCATCCGCCCTTCCGCAAATCGCTCCAGCGTGAACGCGGCGTTGAGCGCGTGCGGTGCATCGTGGGCAATCGTGTGAGCGAGGCAGAATCCCGATGCCGGTGTCGCCTTGAACCCGCCGTAGCACCAGCCGCCCGTCATGTAGAGACCTTTCACCGGAAGCTTGCCGATGATAGGGCTGCCGTCCATCGTCATGTCCATGATGCCGCCCCAGGTGCGCATCAGTTTCAGGCGACCGAAGGTCGGGAAGAGCGCGAGGCAAGCCGCCACGACGTGCTCGATGATCGGCAGGTTGCCGCGCTGCGCGTACGAATTGTAGAAGTCGAGATCGCCTCCCATCACGAGCTCGCCTTTGTCGGACTGGCTGATGTAGAAGTGCACGGCGCCCGAAGTGACGACGGTGTCGAGCACGGGCTTCACGGGTTCCGACACCATCGCCTGCAGCACGTGCGATTCGATGGGGAGCTTCAATCCGGCCATCGCGGCGACGTGACCGGAGTGCCCCGCGACGGCCAGACCCAGCTTCGGTGTCGCGATGAATCCCTGCGTCGTTTCCACGCCCGCGATCGCGCCGCCCTCGGTCCGGATGCCGGTCACCGCGCATTGCTGGATGATGTCCACGCCCAGCGTATCGGCGGCGCGGGCGTAGCCCCATGCGACCGCATCGTGGCGCACCGTGCCGCCGCGCGGCTGCAGGAGGCCGCCGTGGATGGGAAAGCGCGCATCCGCCGAGCAGTCGAGGTTCGGGATCCATTGCGCGATCTCGTCGCGCGTCATGAACTTCGCATCGATGCCGTTCAAGCGCATCGCATTGCCGCGGCGCATCGCTGCATCCATGTCGGCGGGCGAGTGGACGAGGTTCAGCACGCCGCGCGCGCTGTACATGACGTTGAAGTTGAGCTCCTGCGAAAGCCTTTCCCACAGCTTGAGCGAGAGCTCGTAGAAATGCGCGTTGGGGTCGAGATGATAGTTGGAGCGCACGATCGTCGTGTTGCGCCCGGTGTTGCCGCCGCCGAGCCAGCCCTTTTCGAGCACCGCGACGTTGGAGAGGCCGTGCTCCCTGGCGAGGTAATAGGCGGTTGCGAGTCCGTGGCCGCCGCCGCCGACGATGACCGCGTCGTAGCGCGGCTTCGGCGCCGGACTGCGCCAAGCGAGCGGCCAATGCTCGTGATAGCTGCGTGCGTTGCGCGCCAGCGAGAAGATCGAGTATTTCAGATGAGCCCCCTGCCGTCCGCACGGACCGGTACTTGTCCATGTGGCTGTCGCTCTCGGACGGGATCGCTTATTCTAATGGCCCCGAGGGATGCGCGGGGTCAAAGGCGCACTCTCCCCGTTGGTCTCACTGGAGGGAAAGCATGCAGATCGGAATGTTGGGTCGGTGGATCGCCGCCGCCGCGGTGTCGATGGCCGTCGCGGCGGGTCCCGCGTTGGCGCAATCGGACACGCTTGCGAGCGTCAAGCAAAAAGGCAAGCTCGTCGTCGGCGTGAAGGCCGACTACAAGCCGTTCGGCTACACCGATTCGTCGGGCAAGATCGTCGGCCTCGAGATCGATCTCGCGCAGGATGTCGCGAAGCGCCTCGGCGTGCAACTCGAGCTCGTCCCCGTCGTCGCCGCCAACCGGATGGAGTTTCTGAAACAGGGCCGGATCGACCTCATGATCGCGACGATGGCCTTCAAGCCGGACCGCGCCGAAGTCGTGGGAATCCCCGAGCCCTTCTACTACGCCGGGGCCGCGAGCGTCTTCGCCAAGAAGAATTCCGGCTTGAAGGACTGGAAAGATCTGAAGGGCAAGCCCATCTGCGCCATCCAGGGCGCGTACTACAACCGTCGCACGGGCGAGGAGTTCGGCGCGCAGCTCTCCGTGTTCAAGGGTGTGACCGAGGCGATGTCGGCGCTCGAAGGCGGGAATTGCGTCGGCGTCGTGTTCGATACGACGTTCTTCGCCGGCATCATGGGCGACGCGAAATGGGCCGACTACGCAATGGTCGTGCCCGCGATCGATCCCGAGCCGTGGGGCATGGGCGTGCGCAAGGACGATCCCAAGTTCGCCGCGTACATGAGCGACTTGTCGAAGGAGTGGCACAAGACGGGCTTCATTCTCGGACTGGAGAAGAAGTGGGGGATCCCGCAGTCGCCGTTCCTGGTCGAGCAACAGGCGAAGTTCAAGTAAGGCGCGGCGGGCGTCCGCGGCGAACGCGAGTCGAGGCCGCGCAGTGGATGACGTCGCATCGTGGTTCCTGTGGCTCTACAAGACCACGGGAATCAAGCTCACGATCTTCTACGATCCTTACGACCGCAGTCGCTTCATCCAGGGATTCTTCACGACGCTCAAGCTGTCGGCGTATTGCCTCGTCCTGAGCGTCGTGCTCGGCGCATTCGCGGCGTGGCTGGCCGGTTCGCGCGTCGCCGCGGTGCGCCGCGCCGTCGAAGGATTCGTCCAGCTCTTTCGCAACACGCCGCCGCTGGTCCAGCTCTACTTCTTCTTCTTCGCAGTCGGCCCGGTGCTGCCCAAGATCGGCGGCGCGCCGATCCTGGGCTCGTTCGGCTGGGCCGTGGTTTCGTTGACGCTGCTGGAAACGGCGTTCGCCGCGGAGATCTTTCGCGCCGGCATCGAAGCGGTGCCGAAGGCAACGGTCGAGGCGGCGCAGGCGCTCGGCTACTCCCGTGCGCAGATCTACCGCAAGGTGGTGCTGCCGCTCGCCGTCCGCGTGACGATGCCGGCCATGACCAACAATCTCATCAACCTCGTCAAGACAACGACGCTTGCCTACGCGATTGCCGCGCCGGAGCTCGTTTACATGTCGGCGCAGATCTGGTCGGAGCAGGTCAACGTGCCCGAGATGATGATCGTGCTGCTGATCTGCTACGTCGCGATCGTCGGCATCATCAATCAGCTGATGCAATGGCTCGAGGCGCGGCTGCGAGTGCCGGGGTTCGGGCAATGACAACTGGCCACAGGGCGACAGGGCAGCGGGTTTCGCCTGCCTGCGGGCTTCATACCCCAGGCGCCCGCAGGCATGCACCACCCGCTGCCTCGACCAGGGCCACGCTCACCGCTGTCCCCGTGGCGGCCCATGCACCAGGGTTCGGCACGGGTCTGCTGACAATGAGCACCGGCGCCGCGCTGCTGGGTTTGCTTGGGGCCTCGATCGTCACCGCCCAGGTGCCGCCGGCGGCGGCCAGGCCGTCGGTGCTGGAGCTCCTGTGGAAATGGACCCCGCTGCTCGCCGAAGGCTTCCTGTTCAACCTGGTGATCAGCTTTTGCGCGATGGCCGTCGGCACGGTGGCCGGCGTGCTGATGGGCTTCGCGCGCATCTCGCTGCACGCGCCGGTGCGCGGGACGTCGTGGGTCGTCGTCCAGTTCTTCCGCAATGCGCCGTGGCTCGTGCTGCTCTTCTTCGTCATGTTCCTGATGCCGTTCGAAGTGCACGTGCGCGGCGTGACGATCCCGTTTCCCGACTGGATCAAGGCGACGCTGGGCCTCGCGCTGCCGATCATGGCCAACGTCGCCGAGATCGTTCGCGGGGCGGTGCAGTCGATCCCCACCGCGCAGTGGGAGGCGGCGCGTTCGCTCGCGTTCTCGCGGCGCCAGACGCTGTGGAAGATCATCCTGCCGCAGTGCGTGAAGCGGATGCTGCCGCCATGGATGAACTGGTATGCGATCCTGACGATGGCGACGACGCTCGCCTCGATCGTCGGCGTGAGCGAAGTGATGACGATCACCAACCGCATCACGAACGCCGAGGGCCGTACCGACCTGCTGATCCCGATCTACACCTACGTGCTGCTTGCCTTTTTCGTCTACTGCTATCCGATCGCCCGGTGGACGCGCCGGCTCGAAGCCCGCTACGCGGAGCGTTGATGGACCTGCCCCGATTCCTGAGCGAGCATGGCATCGCCGCCACGCGCCACGAGCATCCGCCGGTGATGACCGTCGAGGAATCGCTCCGGCTCGTGCCGAAGCTGCCGGGGATGAAGACCAAGAATCTCTTCCTGCGCGACAAGAAAGGGCGGCGGCACCTCCTCGTCACGGTGCCGCACGACAAGGCCGTCGACATCGACGCGCTGGCCGAGGCTGTCGGCGTCAACGGGCTGGGCTTCGGCTCGACCGAGCGGCTCAAGAAATATCTGGGAATCACGCCGGGCTCGGTCAGTCTGTTGGCGCTCGTCAACGACGAGATCGGCGCCGTCGAGTTCTTCATCGACCGCGCGCTGTGGGAAGCGGAAGCCGTCCATGCGCATCCGCTCGTCAACACTGCGACAATGGTGCTGCCTCATGCCGATCTCGAGCGCTTTCTCGCGGCCACGGGCCACGTCCCGCGCGTGATCGACGTTCCGGCGAAGACGCGCTGACCGGACATGGCCGAGCAGTCCGCCCCGCAACCGGCGCCGCGCGAGGACGCGCCGATCCTGCGTCTCGTCGACGTGCACAAGGCTTTCGGCGCGACCGAGGTGCTGCGCGGCATCTCGCTGACTGCGGCAAAAGGAGACGCGGTCTGCATCATTGGTCCATCCGGATCGGGCAAGTCGACGCTGCTCCGATGCATCAACGGCCTCATACCGGTCGATCGCGGCGAGATCCACGTCGGTCCCCACGCGGTGCACCGGCTCAAAAGCGACAAGGAGATGATCGCGCTGAGGAAGGACGTGTCGATCGTCTTCCAGCAATACAACCTGTTTCCGCACAAGACGGCGCTCGAGAACATCATGATGGCGCCGGTCGACGTGTTGAAGCAGCCGCGTGACGAGGTCGAGGCGCGCGCCCACGAGCTCCTGAAGAAAGTTCGCCTCGGCGGCAAGGAGTCGAGCTATCCGGGCGAGCTCTCCGGAGGGCAGCAGCAGCGCGTGGCGATCGCCCGGGCGCTCGCCATGCGGCCGTCGGTGATGCTGTTCGACGAAGTCACGGCGGCGCTCGACCCGGAAACGCGCAACGAAGTGCTGGCGACGATCCGGCAGTTGGTGGAGGAGGGGATGACGTCGGTCCTGGTCACGCATGAGATGGCGTTTGCGCGCGAGATCGCCGACCACGTCTATTTCACCGATCACGGCGTCATCGTCGAAGACGGCCCGCCCGCGACCCTGTTCGGCTCGCCGCAGAAGGAGCGCACCCGCGCCTTCCTCGAGTTGGTGCAATGAACGCCGGCGCAGGTAGGGAAAGCTCGTGCACGACCACGCGCCGGTCACGATGAAAACGCATGCGCGTGCGGTGGTCATCGGCGGGGGCGTGGTCGGCGCGAGCGTCCTCTACCACCTGACGAAAGCCGGCTGGACGGACGTGGTGTTGGTCGAGCGCGACGAGCTCACGTCGGGGTCGACTTGGCACGCGGCAGGCGGCATGCATACCCTCAACGGTGATCCCAACGTCGCCAAGCTCCAGGAATACACGATCAGGCTCTACGCGGAGATCGAGGCCGCGTCCGGGCAGTCGTGCGGCGTCCACATCACCGGCGGCGTCAATCTCGCCGGAACGCCCGAGCGGATGGACTTCTTGAAGCTCGCCTGCGCGCGCGCCCGCTATCTCGGCCTCGCGATGGAGATCATCAACGTCGACGAGGCGCAAAAGCTCTTCCCGCTGCTCGACAAGCGCCATTTCGTGGGCGCGCTCTACAACCCGCTCGAGGGGCACGTCGACCCCGCGGGCGTGACCAACGCTTATGCGAAGGCAGCGCGCAACCTGGGCGCGGAAGTCTATCGCCACACGCGCGTCACCGGTCTCGTCGCGCGCGCGAACGGCGAGTGGGACGTCGGTACCGACCACGGAACGATCCGCGCCGGGCACGTCGTGAACGCAGGCGGGCTCTGGGCGCGCGAAGTCGGGAAAATGGCGGGGATTTCGCTGCCGGTGCTCGCGATGGAGCACCAGTACGTGATTACCGGCGAGGTGCCGGAAGTCGCAGCGTCGCCGACGGAGATGCTGCACGTGATCGATTTCGAAGGCGAGATCTACATGCGGCAGGAAGGCCGCGGGATGCTGATCGGCACGTACGAGAAGGCGGGTGTGCCTTGGGCCGAGCGCGAGACGCCCTGGAATTTCACGCACGAGCTGCTCGCTCCCGATCTCGACCGCATCGCCCCCAGCCTCGAAGTCGGCTTCCGGCACTTTCCGGCGCTGGAGCGCGCGGGGATCAAGCGCGTGATCAACGGACCTTTCACGTTCGCGCCGGACGGCAATCCGCTCGTCGGGCCGGTTCGCGGAGTTCCCAACTACTGGGTGGCGTGCGGCGTGATGGCCGGGTTCAGCCAGGCGGGAGGCGTCGGTCTCACGCTCGCCAACTGGATGGTCGAGGGCGACCCGGGCTTCGACGTCTGGGCGATGGACGTTGCGCGCTTCGGCGATTGGGCGAGCGCCGAATACACGCACGCCAAGGTGCGCGAGAACTATTCGCGGCGCTTTCGCATCCGTTTTCCCAATGAGGAACTCCCCGCGGCGCGGCCGCTGCGCAAGACACCCGCCTACGAGAGGCTGAAGGCGCGCGGCGCGGTGTTCGGCTCGGCGTATGGTCTCGAGCACGCGCTCTGGTTCGCGCCGCCAGGAATGGAGCCGCGCGAGGACGTGACCTATCGCCGCTCGAACGCACACGGCCCGGTCGGCGATGAATGCCGCGCGGTTCGGCAGGCGGCGGGCGTGCTCGAAATCGCGACGTTCGCTCGTTACGAAGTCACCGGTCCCGGCGCGCGCGCCTGGCTCGACCGGCTGCTCGCCAATCGGCTGCCGCAGGAAGGGCGCATCTCCCTATCGCCGATGCTCAACGACAACGGCAAGCTGATCGGAGACTTCACCGTGGCGAACGCAGGGCGCGACCGCTTCTTCGTGTTCGGTTCCGGCATCGCGGAGCAGTATCACCGCCGCTGGTTCGATGCGCATCTGCCCGATACCGGGGTGACGCTGCGCTCGCTGGCGGACGAATGGATGGGCTTCGCCCTTGCCGGACCGCGCTCGCGCGAGCTCCTGGCGCGGCTCACTCGCGAAGACGTCTCGAAAGAGGCGATGCCGTTTCTCGCCTTTCGCGAGCTCAGCGTCGCGGGCCTTCGGGCGCACGTGGGTCGGATCTCGTTTACCGGCGAGCTCGGCTACGAGATCTGGGTCGCGGCGCAAGCGGAGGTCGCGCTCCTCGAGGCCATCGTCGCCGCAGGGACGGATCTCGGTCTCGCGCCTTTCGGCGCCCGTGCGCTTCACTCGCTGCGGCTCGAAAAGAGCTTCGGCAACTGGGCGCGCGAGTATCGCCCGATCTACACGCCGTCCGAGGCAGGTCTCGACCGGTTCGTCGATCTCTCCAAGCCCGATTTCGTCGGACGTGCGGCGGCGCACCGCGATCGGTCGCAGGGCCCTTCGCGACGCCTTGTGACGTTCGTCGTGGATGCGCTTGACGCCGACGCAATTGGCGACGAGCCCGTCTGGCAGGACGGCAAGGTCGTGGGCTGGGTCACCTCGGGCGGGTACGGCCATTGCGCTGCAGCATCGCTCGCGCTCGGTTACGTCCCGAGCGCGTTGGCGGTTCCCGGCACGCCGTTCGAGATCGAGATTCTGGGTGAGCGGCGCGGGGCGACGCTCGTCGCGAAGCCGCTTTACGACCCGGCTGGCGACCGGATGCGCTCGTAGACCTGCCACGGGCCACGATTGCCGGGCTTCGCGGGGTTACGATCGAGGGAAAGAAGCGGATTCGAGGCGAAAAAATGCCGATGCGCGCTCTCCGTAGGCACTGGGGGTCCCTATAGAAGAAGGTCTGCTTGCGCGCATCGGCACGAATGAAGCCTACGGCGCGAGCGGGGAGCGCATTGCACTGATTGGCGGAGCGGCAAAACCAGTGGGCGAACCGTCGCCGGAAGTGGGTGGACCGTCAAGCGGAGCCGCCGCCGCTCATCTTCAGGCATGGGGGTTGCGCCCCGCAGGTTTTAGCAGTATGTTCCGCGCAGCGCATGCATATGCATTCATCCGGGCAAACCGCCGGGATGTTCGCGCCGAACATCGTGGCCACGAGCCGCGGATCGAGTCTGTCCGGAAGTCCGGGGAAGACATCCCCGCACCTGTCGCCGGGCCATAGCGCCTGCGCCGTCCGGATGCCCCCGCCCCGCGCCGGAGCCCGAGCGAGGGGGAAAGCCGATGGCCAAGCCGAACCGTGAAAGCGCAGGCGAGCGCGCACAGCGCGTCGCCGGAGCGTATGTCACGCGCAACAGCGAATGCGCCTACAACAATCTCAAGGTAATGACCCGGGTCGTGTCGGCCGTCTACGACGAGGAGCTGCGTCCGGTGGGCCTTCGAGCGAGCCAGCTCGCGCTCTTGTGGGCGATCCGGGCGATGGAGCCGGTCGAGTTCGGCCGGCTGGGCGCGACGACCTTCACCGACCAGACCACGTTGAGCCGCACGGTCGCTTTGCTCAAGAAGGCGGGGCTGGTCAGCGTCCGCGTCGGCGCTGATCGCCGGGTGCGCGTGATCTCGCTGACGCCGGCCGGCCTTGGGCGCTTCGCGGCCGCGATGCCCCTCTGGGAGCGTGCCCAGGCCCGCGCGGGCGAGTGGCTTTCGCTCGACGACCTGCGCGGCGTCGCGCGCAAGGTACGCAAGGCGGCGCGCACCCCCGTCTGAAGCATTGCCGCGCACCGCCCGGCATCCCGCCGGTGGCAGTCCTGGCGCAGCGTCGCAGCATTGCCCGTTGACCCGCCATCCGCGCAAGGTCGTTGCCCCGTTCGTCGGCTCCTGGCGCGCTTCGTCGCATCGTTGCCCGCGATGCGTTCTCGATACGGATACTTGCTTGCGCGCCGCTTCCGCGCTACTGTTGCGCCGATGCATGCATATACATACGTATGCGTCGGATGCCTCGCGCACGGAGACCGCGAGGGCAGCGAATCGATACGTGAGGATGAATTCGATGGACGATGGCAGGATCGAGCCGCTGGCGGGACGCGACGCCGCCTATCCGCCGGATACGCATCCGGGACGGGAGGGGGGACGCTACTCGCGCCCGTACCTTGCGCGCATCGCCGTTAAGTCGGTCAACCGGATCGTGATCGTCCAGGTCGAGCGGATCGTCCGGCTCGAAGCGGAGGACAACTACGTCCGGCTGTGGGCCGACGCTCCGTACCTGCACAAGGAAACGCTGACGCGGCTGATGGACATGCTCGACCCGGGCGAATTCCTGCGGATCCACCGGTCGCATGCGGTCAATATCCGGTCGGTGCGCGAGCTGCGGCCGCTGTTGCACGGCGAGTACCTGATGGTGCTCACCAACGGGACCGAGCTCACGTCGGGCCGCAGCTACCGCGCCGCAATCCAGCAGGCTTTCGGCCTCGGCTGATTTCGCCGCCGCGCCCGGCCTTCGACCGGGCGGGCGACGACCGCCGTTGCCAGAGCGGGCCGCGCGGCGCGCGGCCCGCGAACAACATCAGAATTTCACGCCGATTCGCCCGTAAATCGCGCGGCCGATCGGATTGGCGTACCGCCCGTCGTAGCCGATCTGATTTCCCCCGCCGCCGGTCTGCAGCGAGCGCGGCGGGTCGCGGTCGAACATGTTCAGTATTCCGATCGTCCCGCGGATGTCCTTGCTGAAGTTGTACACGGTCTGCCAATCCCACGTCGTGTACGACGGCACGCGCACTCCGGACAGCGCGACCGATTCCCCAAGCGATCCATCAGGATTGGCGAGGAAGATGGTCTCGCCCGCGCCGTAGCTCGCATCCTCGTAGCCCGACTTGTAGTGCGCGGTGAGCGAGTTGGTCCAGGGACCGGTCTGCAGGCTCAGGATCAGTTGAAGCGTATTCTTGAATACGACCTGCTGATCGGGTCCGAACTTCCCGAGATCCGAATTGAACGGCTGGTCGGGACCGAACGTGTACTTCGCCTTGATCATGTGGGTGCCCGTCAAGTTCGCGGAGAAGGCGCCCCAGGACGTGGGGGTCGTGTAGGTGACGTCGTAGTCGATGCCCTGGTACTTCGCCGTGCCGCCGTTGAACGGCAGTTGCGCGAACGCGATGGTCGTAAAGCCCGCGGGGTCCGGATACGGATTGGTGAACAGGTAGGCATACTGCTGCGGATTCTGGAACCCGACCTGCTCGGCAATGCCTTGTGAGAGCACCTGGTTCTTGATCTCCACGTTCCACAGGTCGGCGCCGATCGAAAGCCCCCTGATCGGATCCCAGCGCGCGCCTGCCGTCCACTGTTTCGACGTCTCCGGCTTCAGGCCGTTGTCGCCGGAAGCTCCGTTCGGCCCGGCC
>Ga0207689_10001388_pt1 | contig 23186 bp, 22 predicted proteins | sample KBSMisM52_FD_184312 | JGI IMG/M metagenome (GOLD analysis project Ga0207689, IMG submission 184312) | Miscanthus rhizosphere microbial communities from Kellogg Biological Station, Michigan, USA - KBS Miscanthus M5-2 (SPAdes) (version 2) | ecosystem: Host-associated > Plants > Roots >... | reverse complement strand
TTGCGTGAGCGTGATATCGAGCAGCCGCGCAGCTTTTTCGGCGTCCTCATAGAACAGCTCGTAGAAATCGCCCATGCGATAGAGCAGCAGCATGTCCGGGTACTGCGCCTTGATGCGCAGGTACTGTTGCATCATCGGCGTGTGTTGCGAAGTTTCGATCAAACCCAGATCCTTTATTGGCACGCAGATTTTTGCCGTAACATATTGTTCGGCTATTCGAAACAGCTGTTTTCCGATGTTCGATAGAACAAGATCAATGTCCGGCACTAACTACACCGGTCACGTGTAACGTTCGAGCGCTTGTCAGGCAACCTACACGATTGGCTAAGTCCTTTGATCGGCGCGATTATCTCGCACATGTATGCGGGCGAGAAGCGGCCTGTCCTTGGGCTTGAGCCCTAAGCGGAGGACTCGTACCAAGGCGAAGAACTAAGGCGAAGAACCTCCGCGTAAGCTTCGCAGCCACCCCCCTACGTGGTTGCACGCATGCAGCATCGCGATCTTGCCCTCGCGGAACTCGATCGAAATAATTACTGCCTTACTCCTAGGCACCGTCATGGAGACCAACCCTCATGTCGAACTATTTCACTGACACAAGGCGTAGCCGTCGCCGCTTCCTAAAATTGAGCGCAGCCGGCTTGGCTGCAATACCAGCGTCGCGCGTCGCGCTCGCTCAGACTGCTCAGAAGGTCGATGAGACGTCTGAGGCCGCCAAAGCGCTCGATTATCACAGTAATGCCAGCAGGGTTACCAATCCTAAGCGCAAGAAGGACGAGTTCTGTCACAACTGCCAATTCTTTCAAGGTAAGCCATCCGATGCTTGGGCTCCCTGTCTTGTACTGGGCGCCAAGGAGGTGGCCAACAAAGGCTGGTGCACTACTTGGACCGTGAAGGCCTGAGGACTCGCCTATGCAGGACGTTGGCGAAAACGGGCTTGCGTTGAAGGGCGAGGCAGGACGACTTCGCGGCGAAACTACTCGTTGGGTACTCGGACAATCATCATGATCAGAAACGTGTTGGGGGCAGTCGTATTGGTCGTGGCGGTATTCGCCGCTCGCGCAGAGAGTGATATCGCCGGCTTGCTGAAGGGTGGAGGCCAATCGTCGCCTGAGTCGCCGAGTGTCGCGGACGACAGCGCGCGACGGGATAGTGTGATCGTGCGTGGCACAGTCGTGGCAGTCGACCCGGAGAACCGCTTATTCGCGTTGCAGAATTCCAGCGGCAAGACGGCAATCATTTACGCTGGCGAGGAGGTGGAGAATTTCGAGAAATTGAGCCTAGGTAGGCAGGCTACCGTCCGCTATGCGGAAGCCGCAGTACTCGCCTTGGCCAGGAACGGCGTGTTTCGACAGCAGAAAGCGAAATCGGAACCGGAGCCCGCCACTGAGTCGTCTTCTTTACAGTCGTCTGAAAGTATCGCGGATCTGATGCGGCCACAAATCAGCATCTTCGGCAAGGTCAGCGCTGTTGACCCCCGTAATGGCTACCTCACGGTCGAGAATGAAAACGGCTGGCAAATCGAGATGTACGCTCCAAGTAACAAGACCATAGCCGGGGTCAAAATCGGGGAGCGCGTGCTCGTCACCTATGCCGAGGCCGCCGCGATTTCCATTCAGCCCGACTGAAGATCGGTGCCATCGTATCGCTACCTCACAATCGTGAGTGGAGGACGCGCACGTGTCCAACGGCGCGAAACAACCTGGAGCTACCGCATAGACGATGACGACGCGGGCGATTGAGGAGTACCTCTCGGCGATGCCATCGTGGCTCGCAGTGCTGGTGATGTTAGCGGCAGCGGTGCTCGCCGGCCTGCTCATGCAGCGACTGTTGTTCGCCTTGGCGACGCGCATTTCGCGGCGAACCCCGATGGCGCTCGACGATCTACTCGTCCGCCACGCTGCGCGACCGACGCGGCTGCTGCTGCCGTTAGTCTTCGTTTCGGCTGTCTGGGGCTCGGCACCCATCGCCCCGTCCGTCGCACTGTTCGGCCGGCTGGCGCTTAGTATTGCATTTATTGCCGCGGGCGCATGGCTGCTTGCTGCATTGCTCGCAGCAATGGTGGTCTGGAGCGAGATGCATTTTCGGGTCGATGTGGGCGACAACCTTCATGCGCGTCGCATTCAGACCCAAGTAGGTGTCTTGAGGCGCACGGCCAACGTCCTGATCTTTGTGGTAGCAGGCGCCTTGATGCTCCTGAAGATTCCGGGTGTTGAGAACGTGGGCGCGAGCCTGCTCGCCTCGGCTGGCTTGGCTGGCATCATTGTCGGCATGGCGGCCCGCCCGGCAGTATCCAACCTCTTAGCTGGCTTGCAGCTCGCTCTTACGCAACCGATCCGTCTCGACGATGTCGTCATTGTCGAGGGTGAATGGGGTCGCATCGAAGAGATCGGCACCACATTCGTGGTAGTGCGCATCTGGGATCTGCGGCGGCTGGTCGTGCCGCTGAGCTACTTCATTGAGAAACCATTCCAGAACTGGACCCGGGTGACAGCGGATTTGCTGGGGACGGTATTCGTGTACGTGGACTACACCACACCGGTTGAAGACGTCCGTCGCGAGCTGCACCATATCCTCGAAACGTCGGGTATGTGGGACGGGAAGGTGTGGAACCTGCAGGTGTCCGACTCAAACGATCGAACGCTTGAATTGCGCGCGCTGATGAGCGCACCAGACGCATCGACTGCATGGGATCTGCGTTGTCACGTCCGAGAGCGCCTGATCGCGTATCTGCAGGGGCAGCATCCGCAGGCGCTGCCGCATAGGCGAACGCAGGTGGAGGCGGTGCTCGAACGCCGCGGAATCACAAAACCGGAAAAGACACCAACGTGACGTAGCCTTGCCAGGCTGACAACTACTGAAGCGCGAGTAGTTTGGGACGTCCCAACGCGTAGCCTTGCCCGTAGTCAATGCCGATGTGCTGCAGCTTCGACAGGATCGTTTGGCTCTCCACCCACTCCGCGACAGTCTTGATTCCCATGATATTGCCAACATGATGGACGGCTTCCACCATAGCCAAGTCTACTGTGTCGGTCGCTACACCCTTGACGAAGCCGCCGTCCACCTTGAGGTAGTCGACCGGCAGCGTTTTGAGATAGCTGAACGAAGACACGCCAGTGCCGAAATCATCCAGCGCAAATCGACATCCAAGGGCCTTGAGGGTATCCATGAAATGCAGAGCACGCGCAAGTTCCGAAACGGCCGAGGTCTCGGTGATCTCGAAACAGACCCTGCGAGCGGACACACCTGTCACGTCAATCAGATCCGTGACGAAGTCGAGAAAGTCTGCGGCTCCCAGCGATTGTCCGGAGATGTTGATGGAGAATGTGGCCGTACCCGCAATCTCTTTGGTATCGGCCAGTACCTCCACGCTTTTTCTGACTACCCAACGATCGATCGCAAGCATCAGCCCGTACCGCTCGGCTGCCGGAAGAAAGGCGCCGGGAAGCACGACCGCGCCAGTTTCGTCCAGCATTCGCAATAGAATCTCCCCATGCGTGCCATCGACTGCCTTGGAACCCAGGGACAATATCGGTTGATAGTACAGACGAAAACGCTCATCGGCCAAGGCTTGCTGGATGCGTGGAATCCAGCGCATTTCGCCATCGCGCTGCGCGAGGACTGCGTCGTCGGGTTCATAGATATGCACGCGATTTCTGCCAGTCTCTTTGGCGGCATAGCAAGAGCTGTCGGCCGCGCTGAATACACTAGCCAACGTCTCGCCTTCCCGCGTGATAGGTACCAAACCGATGCTGACACCAATATTGAAGCTCTTGTCGTTCCAGCCGAAACGGAAGCTCTCCAGCAACTCCCGTAGCGTATTGGCGATGCGCGCGGCCTCCATCACCGAGCAATGTTCGAGCAATACACCGAATTCATCGCCGCCTAGGCGTGCAAGCGTATCCCGCGCCCGCAGCTTCGTTCGCATAAGCCCCGAAATCTGGCGCAGGAGATCATCTCCGGCGATGTGACCACACGTGTCATTGACCACCTTGAACTGATCGAGATCGAGGTACAGAAGGGCGTGTGGAGTATGAGGGTTGGCTGTCTCCAGCAACTGCCTCAGGCGGTGCTCGAATTCGTGGCGATTGACCAGTCCCGTCAACGTATCGTGAGTCGCCTGATAGGCAAGCTGCTGCCCAAGCTTGCGCTCTTCAGTCACATCGCGAAAGACCAGCACGACACCGATGCTGGTATTGTCGCTGTCTCGGATTGATGCGACCGACATGTCGATATTGAGTTCGCGGAGATCTCGGCAGATGAGAACGCTACGGTTGCCCGATCCGACTCCGTCTTCCCCGCGCAGTTGCCGCACCACCGGATCTTCGGTAACTTCGCGCGTGATCTCATCCAGAATGTGGAATACTTCTGTAAGGGGCCGGCCCCTCGCGCTGAGATTGTCCCAACCTGTCATACGTTCCGCGACTGTGTTCAGGTAGGTGATGCGAGCGCTCGCATCAGTGGTGATGACGGCGTCCCCGATACTCGCCAGGGTGACTCGGAACAAGTCCTTCTCCGTCCGCAGGACATCGTTGGTTTGTGCTAGTTGCGCGGTTCTCTCCTGAACTTTGCCTTCCAGATCGTCATGGGCACGACGCAGCGCATCCTCGGTTCGCAACTTCTCCTGTATCTGTGCTTCCAGTTCCCGATTGATTTCAAGTTGACGATGTCCCGCGGTAGCCAGGTCGTTGAGGAGTTGCTCATTGTCGAAACGCAGTAGCAACGACTCGGCTACCGACCTGTAATGGCGCGCCGAAATCAGCGACATCATCACGATGAACAGGATAAGCATCGACGTCATCGCAACGAATACCTCGCCTTCCCGGAACATGATCTTGACTGCGAAAGGGATGATCGCTGGCAGCAGAAATGCAGCGTAGGCCCCCCGATAGGACGACAAGGTCGACATGGAGCCCGCTGACAGACCCGCTAATACGAATATGAGGAACATCTCTTCGATCAGATGATCCGCTGGGATTGGAAACACTCCCGCGATTCCCCAAATCAGACCTGAGATGATCACTCCTGCCATGAATCGGCGTGCCCAGGGTCCGACCTCAGCGATCGTCGGCTTTGTTCTCCAGTAAGCCCGTATCAGCCATATACGAGCCAACGTGGTGAGAGTCAGTGCGGAAAGCCAAGCGATGAGCCAAACTCCGGGCACATGGCCGGATAGAACGTAGGCTAAGAGTCCCCCAACGATCGCCGTGGAGACGAGGGCAGAGGGCAGTTGCTCGAAAAGAATACGGACTTGCTCTGCCCGGACTTGCGCAAAATGCCGGCTTCGGGCCAACGGTTGCGGCCCGCGCGAGTTGTCGGATCCACTTGCGCGAGGACGGCGCGCGAGGAGTCCGGTAAAGCCCGTATATCGCCAGCGATTCATCACACCCACCTTATTGATTGCGACGCCGGCCCTGCGAACCCAGCGGTCTTACGCAGGCAATGAATGTAGCACGCGTTGCTCACTACTCGTAGCGTTGTGGCAGGAACCGCGAATCATATGGAGACAGGAGGATCGACCCTAAGAGTCCTGGGTCTTTTTTGACCCGAAGCAGTGTTGGCGTGTGACGACGTTACGTAAGACTGTTGGAGATTTTTCGGTGCTAGAGCGGACTACTGCGGCACCGGGCCACCCACCACGACGACAACCGGAGGGTGGGATAATGACCAATATCAAGGCAGTGCGCGGCAGTCCTTGCGCGTTGATTCATGCCTATATCCCAAGAGGATCCCAAATATGCGTCCGCTTGAAGGCGTTACGGTAGTCGCGCTCGAACACGTAATCGCCGGCCCATTCTGCACGCGCCAGCTTGCCGACCTTGGCGCGCGCATCATTAAGATCGAGCGCCCCGAAGTCGGCGATCCGGCGCGCATCTACGACGAGCGGGTGCGGGGAATGTCCTCTCACTTCGTCTGGACCAACCGCTCGAAAGAGAGCATCACGCTCGATCTCAAGCAGGAGTCGGCGCGCGAGATCGTGCGCAAGCTGCTCGAGAAGGCCGACGTATTGGTGCAGAACCTTGCTCCGGGCGCCGCCGCCCGCATGGGGTTTTCGTACGAGCAACTCAAGGACCGTTACCCGCGTCTGATCGTCTGCGACATCTCTGGCTACGGGGCCGACGGACCTTATCGCGATAAGAAGGCCTACGATCTGTTGATCCAGAGCGAATCCGGCCTGCTCTCGGTCACTGGGACGCCTGACACTCCGTCCAAGGCGGGTTGCTCGATTGTGGACATAGCCTCGGGCATGTACGCATACACCAACATCCTCGCGGCACTGATTCAGCGCGGACGCACCGGGCAGGGCTGCTGCATCGACATCTCGATGCTCGAAAGCATGGCCGAATGGATGAGCTTCCCGCTTTACTACACATATGATGGTGCCGAGCCGCCAGTGCGGGCTGGGGCTTCGCACGCGACAATCTATCCGTATGGGCCTTTTCCGACGGGCGACGGTAAGGTCGTGATGCTCGGTCTGCAGAACGAGCGCGAGTGGGCGATTTTCTGCGACAAGGTTCTCGTGCAATCCGGCTTGAAAGGCGACCCGCGATTCTCATCGAGCTCGTTGCGCTCGAAAGCCCGCAAAGAGCTCTACGGCATCATCGTCGAAGCGTTTGCAAAGCTGACAGCTGAGCAGATCGTACAGAGGCTGGACGAGGCCCAGATCGGCAACGCACGCATGAACGACATGCGCGACTTGTGGGAGCACGCACAGCTGCGCGCACGTAAGCGCTGGGTAGACGTGGACACGCCGGCGGGTAAGGTCAAGGCGTTGCTGCCGCCCGGCGTGCCGGCAAGCTTCGATCCGCGTATGGATCCGGTTCCAGCGATCGGCGAGCACACCGAAGCCATTCTGGCGGAGCTTGGTTACAAGCAAGAAGCCATCGCGAAGCTGCGTGCCGCGGGCGCAGTATGAGCCGACGCGTTGCACGTTCCTATCTGTATGTACCGGGCAATCGTCCCGACCGGTTCGACAAGGCCTGCGCAGCTGGGGCGGATGCGGTGATCCTCGATCTCGAGGATGCTGTGCCGGCCGCGGAAAAAGCCGCGGCGCGCGCTGCAATTGCTGCCTGGCTGTCACCTGGTCGTGCCGTGCTGGTGCGTGTCAACGCCGCCGACACCGAGTGGTTCGACGCCGATCTTGCCGCATGTGACTCGGCCGGGATCGTCGGCGTGGTCTTGCCTAAGGCAGAGAAAATTGTCGACACAGTGGTTTCGCTTTGTCGCCGCAACAGCGTTGCATTGCTACCCATCATCGAGACTGCTGTGGGCCTGTCTAACGCGGCCGAGGTCGCTGCAACTCCTGGTGTGCAGCGGCTGATGTTCGGCACCATCGACTTCCAACTCGAGCTTGGAATCGATGGCGATGGCGACGAACTGCTGGCGTTCCGCTCGCAGCTCGTGCTGGCCTCCCGACTCGCTGGCATTCAGGCGCCAGTCGACGGTCCGTGCACTTCCTGGGACGACACTGATCTGGTGGCGAGCGATGCGCGACGCGCGTGCAAGCTGGGGTTCGGCGGCAAGCTCTGTATTCATCCCAAACAGGTTGCGAGCGTGAATGCGGCGTTCTCGCCGAGCGAGGTTGAAGTTACATGGGCGCGCAAAGTCGTAGAGGCGGCCAAGCGCTCGGGTGGTGCGGCCGTAGCGGTGGACGGAAAAATGATTGATCGGCCAGTCATTCTGAAAGCCGAACGCTTGCTGCGCGAGGTCGGCGCGGATTAGTAGTGAACCTGAGTCATTTGCGCGACTGGGTCGGACGCGGCCAAGAGCGGACAGACCTGGTTGCCGCCCCGCCTATTGGCTAGAGCTTCCAGTTCGGGATCTTCCACTGACTGCGGGTGGAATCTTTTCGCTGATGTCCCAATGTTCAGCGCTCCTTCCATCCTCGACGCGGAAGAAGTCATACAGTTCGACGAAGTGCATTCCCGAGTTGGGCCTGGCCTGAACGCTTACCTGTGGAGGCTGGTGCACGTTTCTGATTTTTTATGGTATTTGGCACCCATACTGGCACGTCTCGTGCATTTTGCTGATAATAGACAGTTCGCTCAACCGGATTCCCTGGCAACCCGTGTCGCGACCAACCTTGACGGGCGCGAGACGTGACAATAACTCTCACGACTGGAACGCGTTGAACTCAGCTACGAAGAACTTCCTTGGCAGCCTGATTCGCCTGCTCCTCGCCGTACTGCTCGTGGGCGTCCTGGCTTTTCTGTACATCATGAGCCAGCCGGGAGAGCTTCGCCGACAACCCCAGGTGTCTACCTATCTGCGGCAGTTGCGGGAGGTGGATGGGCGTTGGAACGGTGACATCGGGACGGCACGCAAGGATCCTTTAGCTGCCGAGGCTGGTCCGAAGGAGGACGTCCTGCGCCTCCAGCCGGTGTTGGACGGTCTGCAATCGGAAACGGCCGCGATGAAAGTCCGGACTCTGGACGTGGGGTTGGTCGGCCTGCTGCAGACATTCCTGCAGAAGCAGCAAATGCTGGATAAGTTCGATCAGGAGAATGCGGCCCTGCGCAACGAACTGCGCAGCATCGTGGGGCAGATCGCGGCCGTCCGTCAGACCGCTACTCAAATTGCCGATGCGCAGCCCCCGTTGCGCATCAAACTCGCGCCATTGGATGGTCAGCTGGCGTCGCTCAGCGCAGACATTCTGCGCGTCTATGAGCAACCCGACGATGCCGTCCGCAAGGCGGTCGAGGCGAATATTGCCGCTCTGGTTCAACAGGCCGACGCCTATCCAGAGGCCCTGCGTACACCGCTCAAGGCGCTGGCCGAACCCATTGGCTTGTTCCTGCGCCAGGAGCCCGGCTTAAGCCAAGCCGCGCAGCAAATCAGCCTGTTGCCAACGACGCCGCGCGTCAACTCCATGATGGAGACCTATGATCGGGAGTTCCAGGCCCTGTCCGACGAGAAAGAGCGTTATCGCGTCTACCTGGCGTTCTACTCGGCCGCACTACTGGTATTCCTGGGTTACGTGGTGTGGCAGCTCGGACGAAGTTATACCAAAATCAATCAGGCCAACGAAGCGCTCAAGTCGGCCAACGAGACGCTCGAACAACGCGTGCAAGGCCGCACCAAAGAGCTGTCGGAGGCCCTCAAACACCTCAAAGAATCCGAGCTGCTGTTAGTGCAGACGGAAAAAATGTCTTCTCTCGGGCAAATGGTTGCGGGCATCGCCCATGAGATCAACACACCACTGGCATACGTCAAGAGCAGCGTCGCTACCCTAAAGGAGCGTGTGCCGATGGCCGAAGGTGCTGTGGTGGAGTGCAACAAGTTGATCCAGATGCTGGAGAGCGGCACGGCATCCGATGATCAGCTGTCGGCGCAGTTCACTGTCGTGTCCTCGCTTGCTAAGCAGTTCCAAGCCGAGGCGGAGGCGTCGGGGCTGGATGCGTTGAGCACCGATGCGCTCCATGGTATCGAGCAGATCTCCGAAATCATTTTGAACTTGAAGAACTTCAGCCGTCTGGACCGCAGCAAGGTCAGCCGCTTCAATCTCAACGAGGGACTGGAGAGCACCCTGGTCATTGCCCGCAATATGGTCAAGCACAAGACCGTGCATCGCAATCTTGCAGAGATTCCGTTGATCGAATGCTCGCCCTCGCAGGTCAATCAAGTGTTCCTCAACCTCATCACGAATGCTGCGCAAGCGACCGATGAGCAAGCCGGCGAGATTACCGTAGCCACCAGCGTGACGCCGAATGGCCAGGTCCGAGTGGATATAGGCGATAACGGCCATGGCATTCCGGATAGCGTGATGACGAAGATCTTCGATCCTTTCTTCACGACCAAGGACGTAGGGGAGGGCACTGGGCTGGGTTTGTCGATCGCGTACAAGATCGTGCAGGAGCATGGGGGCCGCATCGAAGTCAAATCCAAGGTCGGGCAAGGGACCACGTTCTCCGTGTTCCTTCCGGTGAAAGCGCCTCAGTCCCAAGCCATGGCTGCTTGAGGCCACTCCTCCTGCCCCTTTCGTAACGATGGAATATCCAAAGCAGATCGGCCGGTACGAGATTCGACGATTGATCGGCCGTGGCGGCATGGCGATCGTTCTCGAGGGCTGGGATCCGATCCTGCATCGGACTATCGCCGTGAAGCTGGTGGATAAATCCAAGCTGGAGTCCTCCATTGCACAGGACGCGCTGAAGCGATTCAAGCGCGAGGCGCAGGCGGCGGCCCGCTTGGGACATCCGAATATCGTGCAGGTCTACGAATATGGCGAAGAGAGCGACCACGCCTGGATCGCCATGGAGTATGTCGCCGGCAAGCCATTGACTGCGTACCTCGACGAGGGTTTGCGCACCGAGGTTCTGCGGGTGCGCGATATCATCGGGCAACTGCTGGATGCGCTGGCCTACTCGCATGTGCAGGGAGTAGTGCACCGGGACATCAAACCGTCGAATCTGCTGGTGACCGCAGAAGGGCAGATCAAAGTCACCGACTTCGGTATCGCCCGCGTCGAAGCGTCCGTTCTCACCCAGCGTGGGGACATGCTCGGCACACCAAGCTACATGTCTCCCGAGCAATACATGGGAGAGGTCACGGACGGGCGCAGCGACATCTTCTCCACCGGAGTCATTCTGTATGAGTTGCTCACCGGTCAGCGGCCGTTCGTGGGTGACAGTAGCGGGCAAATCATGCAGAAGATTCTGCACGATACCCCCGTCAACGCTTCGGAACTCAACCCACTGGTGCCACCACCCGTCGATTGGGTCTTGCAAAAGGCGTTAGCCAAGGAACTCGAGGACCGCTTCTCGAGTGCGCGGGAGTTTCAGGCCTCGCTGTATAGCGCTATACCGGATGCCCCTGCCGGGCACGGTGATGCGCCGCCGAGCGCACCCCCTCCAGACGCCCTGCGCGGCAGCAGCCCCGGTCTCGCCAACGCCGCGCGCAAGCTGCGCACGCTCTCCAAGGGCGGTAACGGTACGCTCGGTCCCGGCAGCAGCGCGCCAGCGGTATTCGCTGCGGAGCCGCCCGTGGTCCAGGCCAAGGCCCGCATTCTGTTTGTGGACGACGAGGAACGCATCCTTTCCGCGCTCAAGACGATTTTCCGCAGCAAGTACCATGTGCTGACGGCGGCAAATGGTCAGGAGGCGTTGGAGTTCGTCCGCAAATTCAAGATACCTGTGATCGTCAGCGATCAACGCATGCCCGGGATGCTAGGCGTGGAATTGCTGAGACGGGCGCGTGAGCTCACACCGGATAGCGTGCGCATCCTGCTGACTGGCTATTCGGATCTGGCATCGATCGTTGGTTCGATCAATGACGGCGAGGTCTATCGATTCATCAGCAAACCGTGGGACAACCAGGAGCTTCAGCAGGTCATCGCAGAGGCGATGGCCATCGGCAATCGCATGATCGAACGCCAGCATGGTCAATTGAGTCTTCCGGCGAAAGTGGACGCCGCCGTGCTCGTGCTTGATGAGCGGCCCGAGGTCCACAGCGCACTCGACCGCATGGCAGGCGACAGCCTAAAGCTGTTGCACGCGAAAAACATCCAAGAGGCTTTGACCTTGCTAGAGAGCAAGGAGGTGGCGGTGCTGGTCGCCGACATCGACATGGAGGCCGAGAATTACTTGGTCTTCTTCAATCTGCTGAAGAACAAGTATCCCCAGATCCTGGTGGTCGTGTTGACCAGTGCATCTGATTCGGAACTTGTCATTCACCTCATCAACGAGGCGCAGATCTACCGTTTCCTCAACAAGCCGGTGAACTTGAGCCTGATGCAGCAGTACCTTCACTCCGCCTTAGGGCGTTACGCCGAGTACAAGAGCGCCCCGGAACTGCTCGAGCGACACAAGGTCAAGGAATCGACCAAAGCGCGCGATAGCTCCTTCGGTCAGATGATAGTGGGACGGCTGAGGTCGTTGAAGAGCAGGTTTGCGATTTAGAAGCCGTTGTACGTTGCTCGTGGTTCGTAGGTAAAGAAGGACGAGCATACGTTTCTCCGCTGACAGTCACCAATCAGTCGTCCCTGCTCACAGATCGGGATTCTCGATCACGAGCCACGAACCACGAGTAACGTATCACGCACCTTTCGACCGCAGCGCGGGCGAAAGGTGCGGCTTAATCAACTGCAGCATCTGAGCAAAGATTTTGGCGTTGCCTGCGACGATGTTGCCGCCGTGAAGATACCCTTCGTTCCCCTCTAGATCCCCGACCAGCCCGCCGGCTTCGGTGATCATCAGGCAGCCCGCTGCCATATCCCAGGGCGCCAGGCCGATCTCCCAGAATCCGTCCAGACGCCCGGCGGCCACCGCGGCCAGGTCGAGTGCTGCCGAGCCTGGGCGGCGCACGCCAGCGGTCCTGGTCATGAAGTCCTTGAGCATGCTGACATAGGCGTCGAGATAGTCGAACATGCGGAAGGGAAATCCGGTACCGACGAGCGCGTCGATCAACTTGTCGCGGCGCGACACGCGCAAACGCTTGTCATTGAGGTAGGCGCCGCGGCCGCGCGAGGCGGTATAGAGGTCGTTGCGGCTCGGATCATAGATGACGCCGTGAGTGATCACGCCCTTGTGCACCAGCGCGATCGACACACAGTATTGCGGGAAGCCATGCAGAAAGTTCGTGGTCCCATCCAGCGGATCGATGATCCAGACATAGTCGGACTGGCCGGCCGCTCCGCTCTCTTCTGCTAGAATCGCGTGCTCGGGGTAGGCAGTCCTGAGCGTGTCGATGATGGCCGCCTCCGCGGCACGATCCACTTCAGACACGAGGTCGTTCAGGCTTTTGTGGCGCACGGTCAAGACGTCCAGATTGCCCGTAGCTTGATTGATGATGCGCCCCGCGCGACGCGCGGCCTTCACCGCGATGTTGACCATCGGATGGATGGTGGCCATCTCCCGCCTTTCCGCTGAATAAAGAACGAAGCGCGCATTCTACTGTATGAGCGATCCAGCGCCTGCAATCGGCCCTGCTAAAGTTTCTTCTGCGCTCGCACAGGTGCGCGTCATCCTGTGCCAGACCAGCTTGCCCGCCAATATCGGTGCATGTGCCCGCGCCATGAAAACGATGGGCCTGTCCGACCTGTACCTGGTGAACCCCAAGATCTTTCCACATCCGGACGCAGAGACGCTCGCCTCCCGTGCCACCGACATATTGGAGCATGCGCACGTATGTGCGACGCTGGACCAGGCGTTGTCGGGAACGATCTTCGCCGCGGCTTGCACGGCTCGTACTAGAGATATCTCGCCAGAGGTGCTTGCGCCGCGCGAGATGGCGTCACGCATGATCGAGGCAACGTCCAACGGGCCCGTTGCACTTGTGATGGGACCGGAGAAGTACGGTCTGACGGGGGAGGAGGTCGGCAAATGCAGTGTGATAACCAGCATTCCCGCTAATCCCGAGTATTCATCGCTCAACTTGGCTGCAGCTGTGCAAGTGTTCTCCTATGAGATACGACAAGCCGCGCTAAACACTCTTCCTCTGATCTCTCCGACCGCGGCCCCGGCCACCTCGGAGCAACTGGAACTGTTTTACACGCATCTGGAGCAGACGCTGGTCGAGATCGGCTTCCTGAACCCAAAGCGGGACCCCGCCAGAATGATGCAAAGGCTCCGGCGCCTTTTTGCCCGCAGCCGCCTGGAGCAAGAAGAGGTGAATATCCTGCGCGGCGTTCTCGCCCTGGCTCAGACGCACGTGGGTCTCCAAGCTCCGCCCCGACCGCCCGACTCCGGTTCGGACACTAGCTGGACGGGGGACAAAAGTTGACCGTTTTGCTTGGAAATAGTAAATTTCTATTAGTACACAATAAGTTGGCGGGAAAATGTTCCAGGCTATCAAGGAAGACATCCAGTGCGTGTTCGACCGTGATCCGGCTGCCCGCAATACGTGGGAGGTCATCACTTGCTACCCAGGCTTCCATGCGAGGCTGGTGCACCGGCTCTGTCATCGCCTATGGACGTGGAACCTCAAGTGGCTTGCCCGATTCGTCTCCAATATTGCGCGTTGGTTGACGGGGATTGAGATCCACCCTGGCGCCCGTATTGGACGGCGTTTCTTCATCGACCATGGCATGGGAGTGGTGATCGGGGAAACGGCTGAGATCGGCGATGACGTGACCCTGTATCACGGAGTCACGCTAGGTGGCACGTCTTGGAATAAGGGCAAACGGCACCCAACTTTGGGTAATAACGTTGTTGTAGGGGCGGGCGCCAAGATCCTTGGCCCCGTCCATATCGGCGAGAACGGCAAAGTCGGGTCTAACGCCGTGGTGGTTCGCGACGTCCCGGCAGGCTGTACGGCAGTGGGGATTCCAGCCCGCATCGTCGATCCGGGTCTGAGCGAAAAGCGCCAACTGGCCGCCGAAAAACTGGGCTTTTCGGCATACGGAATCAGCTCGGATATGAATGACCCGATGGTCAAAGCGATCCACGGGCTACTCGATCACGTCGTCAATATCGATGCACGTATCGAGGAGATCCTCTCCCGATTGGGCCAAGCGGGAATTCAGCTGCAGCCTGGCGAGAGAGAAAAGGACAGCTTCGACCCGAACTATCTGAACCGTATAGTTGACTGAAACGTTCGGGAATTGTATAGTTGACGAAATACCTCAACTTTGGGCTGTCCACGAAGTCCAACTGAATATCAGCTGGGTTCAAGGGCACAGGCCCCGGGAGCTTCTCATGCGACTGACGACTAAAGGACGTTTTGCCGTAACCGCGATGATCGATCTTGCCATGCGTGAGGCTGGCGGGCCGGTCACATTGGCGGATATCTCGGAGCGGCAGAAAATTTCGCTCTCCTATTTGGAGCAGCTATTCGGCCGGTTGCGCCGGCGCGGGCTTGTTTCCAGCGTGCGGGGGCCGGGCGGTGGATATCGCCTCGCACAGCCTGCGCAAGAGATATCGGTCGCCGACATCATTGTGGCGGTGGACGAAATCATGGACGCGACTCAGTGCGGCGGGAAGGAAAACTGTCGCGACGATCAGAAATGCATCACCCACGACTTGTGGCAGAGCCTGAACGAACGCATTTTCGATTATCTGCGCTCCGTCACACTGGCTCACATGGTCGCCAAGCAACAAAGCGGTGGACCAGAAGTGAAGGTGCTGGAATTGAAGGATCAGCGCGGTGCGCGCCGGGAGCGTCCCGAAAGCTCGCCGGAAAGCGTGCCGGTGTGAACGCATTCGCTGAATTCCTTTATCGCTGACTAATTCGCAGGCAGGTGACAAGCATGGCAATCGCATTGACTGAAAGTGCAGCAAGGCAGATCCAGAAATCCTTGAACAAACGCGGCAAGGGCGTGGGCCTGCGCCTTGGCATTCAGAAGGTGGGCTGCTCGGGGTTTGCCTACACGTTCGATTATGCAGACGAGGTCGGCGCGAACGACTCGCTGTTCGAATCGCATGACGCGACCGTGGTGGTGGACCGCGAGGCCTTGGCCTATTTGGACGGGTCCACACTGGATTTTGTGCGCGAAGGTCTCAAGGAGTCATTCAAGTTCGACAACCCCAACGCCAAAGCCCAGTGTGGCTGCGGCGAGAGCTTCAGCGTCTAGGTTGTAGAGCGTCGGCCCCACCATTAACCGCATCCGGAACCAGAGATGAGCAGTGCCGCTCTTCAGAATCTCGTCAACCAGCCCTACAAGCACGGCTTCGTCACGGATATCGAAGCCGATGTCACGCCGAAAGGGCTGAACGAAGAGACGATCCGGGCGATCTCGCACAAGAAGGATGAGCCCGAGTGGTTGCTGGAGTTCCGCCTGCAGGCCTATAGACACTGGCTGACCATGGCGGAGCCGACCTGGCCGAACGTCAAGTATCCCAAGATCGACTTCCAGGACATCAGCTACTACTCGGCGCCGAAGCCGAAGAAGCTTGCGTCGATGGACGAGGTCGATCCCGAGCTGATCCGGACATTCGAGAAGCTCGGTGTGCCTCTGCATGAGCAAAAAGCGTTGGCGGGGGTTGCAGTCGATGTGATCTTCGACAGTGTTTCGGTTGCTACTACCTATAAGGCGCGGCTCGCTGAAGTGGGTGTCATCTTCTGCTCGATGTCCGAGGCCGTGCGCGATCATCCCGAGCTGGTACGCAAGTATCTCGGCTCGGTCGTGCCGCCGGCGGATAACTTCTATGCAGCGCTGAATTCCGCGGTGTTTACCGACGGTAGTTTCTGCTACATCCCTAAGGGCGTGACCTGCCCGATGGAACTGTCCACCTATTTCCGCATCAACACGCAAGACTCAGGACAGTTCGAGCGTACCTTGATCGTCGCGGAGGAAGGTAGTTACGTCTCGTACCTTGAGGGATGCACAGCGCCGAAATTCGACACCAACCAATTGCATGCAGCAGTGGTCGAGTTGGTGACACTCGACAATGCCGAGATCAAGTATTCCACTGTCCAAAACTGGTATGCCGGCGATCACAATGGGGTTGGCGGTATTTACAACTTCGTCACCAAGCGTGGCTTGTGCAGGGGCGTGAACTCGAAGATCTCCTGGACCCAGGTGGAGACGGGTTCGGCGATCACCTGGAAGTATCCGTCCTGCGTACTGCTGGGCGACAACTCCATCGGTGAATTCTATTCGGTGGCGCTGACCAATCACCATCAGCAGGCGGACACCGGGACCAAGATGGTCCACGTCGGCAAAAACACGCGCAGCACGATCATCAGCAAAGGAATCTCGGCCGGTGTCTCGAACAACAGCTACCGCGGGCTGGTGAAGATTGGCGCAAAAGCGCAGGGCGCTCGCAACTTTTCGCAGTGCGACTCCATGCTCATCGGAGACAAGTGCGGCGCCAATACCTTTCCCTATATCCAGGTCAACAACAGTAGCGCCACCGTCGAGCACGAAGCCTCGACTTCCAAGATCGGCGAGGATCAGCTGTTCTATTTCGCTCAGCGCGGGGTTGGTGCGGAAGAGGCCATCTCGATGATCATCAACGGTTTCTGCAAAGATGTGTTCACGCAGTTGCCGATGGAATTTGCGGTCGAGGCCACCAAACTGTTGGGTCTCAAACTCGAAGGGAGCGTTGGCTGATCGCTATGACGGGCAAGACGATTCTGGAAGTCAAGAAGCTCACCGCCACCGTGGCTGGTGTGGAAATCCTCAAGGGGATCGACCTTACGGTTCGCGCCGGCGAAGTGCACGCCATCATGGGGCCGAACGGATCGGGTAAGAGCACCTTGGCCAAGGTCCTGGCCGGTCATCCTGCCTACGTAGTTACCAGTGGAGACGTATTGTTCGAGGGCAGCAATTTATTCGACTTGGCGCCCCCGGAGCGTGCTCGCGCCGGCTTGTTCCTTGGCTTCCAATACCCGATCGAGGTGCCAGGGGTGAGCAACAGCGCGTTCTTGCGGCTGGCCTATAACACCGTGCAGGGCGCGCGCGGCAATGACGAGTTGGATCCGCTCGAGTTCGACGACTACATTCAGGACAAACTCAAGCTGCTGGAGATGGATCCGGCGTTTCTCGAGCGCAGCGTCAACGAAGGGTTCTCCGGTGGCGAGAAAAAGCGCAACGAGATTCTTCAGATGGCCATCCTGGAGCCCAAGCTCGCGATTCTGGATGAGGCCGATTCGGGGCTGGACATCGATGCGCTGCGCATCGTCGCGGGCGGCGTGAACAAGTTGCGCAGTGAGAACAACGCATTGATTCTGGTAACCCACTATCAGCGTTTGCTCAATTACATCGTCCCCGATTTCGTACACGTTATCGAAGCGGGGCGGATCATCAAGACTGGTGGCAAGGAGCTGGCACTGCAACTGGAGGATCGCGGCTACGACTGGGTGGCCGAGGAATATCGCGCCAAGGCAGCCTGATGGAACTGGTCAAGAGCAACTATCTCGACGGCCTGCTTCCAGGCGAGACGAGTCTTCCACCTACTCCGCGCGACTGGCTCAATCGGCTGCGTGGCGATGCTCTAGATGTCGCCAATGCACTGCCATTGCCGACCACGCGTGACGAGGAATGGCGTTTCACCGACCTCGCGCCGCTGTACAAGACTACATTTCGACGTGCCGACCATGCAACGCCGCTGAGTGCGGTGGATATCGCGCGTTTTGATGTGCCCGAGGCGGGATATCGGCTTACCTTCGTCGATGGTCACTTCGCTCCGCACTTGTCAGTGCTCGATGCGAGTGCGGGCTTGATACTCAAACCTTTGGCCGCCGCGGTGACGGAGCAGGACCTGATCGCCCAGGAGCATCTCTCGCGTTACGTGGACTTTCATGGTGACGCCTTCGCAGCGGTCAATACGGCGTGGCTGCAGGACGGTGTATTCGTCCATATCGGCCGCGATGTCGTGCTTTCGGCACCGATTCACGTGCTATTTATAAGCACTCGCGGAGAGGGTGCCAGCTATCCACGTGTGTTGCTAGTAGCCGATCGTGGCAGCGATTGCACGCTCATCGAAGACTTCGTTTCGTTACAAGACGCTGCTTATCTCGTCAACGCGGTAACTGAAATCTCGCTGGCGGACAGGGCACGCGTGCGGCATATCCGACTGCAGCGAGACAACGCGAACGCTTTCCATATTGCTACCTGCGGCGTGAAGGTCGGGCGGGACGCGCACTACGCCAGTACCTCCGTGGCGCTTGGCGCGCGGCTGTCTCGCGTCAACTTGAATGTGCTGCAGGCGGGAACGGGTGCACAGTGTGAGATCGACGGTCTGGCTTTGATCTCCGGTCGTCAGCTTGCCGACACCCATACGCTTCTGGACCACGCTCAGCCCGACGGACGCAGCCGGCAGATGCACAAGTGCATTGCGGGTGGTGCGGCCCATGCCGTGTTCAACGGCAAAATCTTCGTGCGGAAGGATGCGCAACGCACCGACTCCTCCCAGCAGAGCCGCAATCTCCTGCTGACCGAACGCGCGCACATCGACACCAAACCACAACTCGAGATCTTCGCCGACGATGTGAAGTGCGCGCATGGCGCTACGGTCGGTCAACTCGACGCTGAGCAGATGTTTTATCTGATGAGTCGGGGGTTCAGTGAGACCACAGCGCGCGAATTGCTGACGTTCGCTTTTGCCGCCGAAATCGTCGAACGCATACCGGTGCCTTCTCTGGTCCAACGGCTGGAGGAGACGGTGGTGCGCCAAACTCAAACCAGAACGAGCCAACCATGAACGCTGCAACCTCACTCAAGACCGTAGTCGGTTCGGCCGCAAGCACCGCTCCATTTGATCTGGCACGTATCCGAGCGGATTTCCCCATTCTGGAGATCACCGTCAACGGTAAGCCGCTCGCGTATCTGGACAATGCCGCCAGCGCTCAGATGCCGCAGCCGGTTCTGGATCGACTGGTTCAGTATCAGACCCGCGAGCATGCGAACATCCATCGGGCCGTGCACTACTTGTCGGAGACGGCGACGGCAGCCTACGAAGGTGCCCGCAGGAAGATTCAGCGCTTCCTCAATGCACGTGAAGAGCGCGAGGTCATTTACACGCGCGGTACCACCGACGCGATAAATCTAGTGATGCATGGTTACGGCCGGGCATTCCTTGGGAAAGACGACGAAATCATCGTGTCTCAACTCGAGCATCACTCCAACATCGTTCCCTGGCAGATGCTGTGCCAGGAAAAGGGCTGCAAGCTGCGCGTGATTCCGTGCGATGACACGGGTGAGTTGTTGCTGGACGAGTACGAGAAGCTGTTCAACGCCCATACCAAATTCGTCGCTGTCACCCACGTGTCGAATGCGCTTGGCACCGTCAATCCGGTCAAAGCCATGATCGCCACCGCGCACCGTCGCGGCGTGCCGATCCTGGTGGACGGCGCGCAGGCTGCGCCTCACCTGCGGGTCGACGTTCAGGATATGGACTGTGACTTCTATTGCTTCTCCGCCCACAAACTGTGCGGGCCTACCGGCATCGGAATTCTCTACGGCAAGGCCGCGTATCTGGAGCGGATGCAACCGTACCAGGGCGGCGGCGACATGATCCTGTCGGTTACTTTCGAGAAGACCACCTACAACGCGCTCCCGTACAAATTCGAAGCGGGTACGCCGCCGATCGCTGCTGCAATAGGATTGGGTGCTGCGGTGGATTACATTTCAGACGTGGGAATAGAGAATATCGCGGCGTGGGAGCATCAACTGTTGCGTTACGCCACCGAGCAGGTTGGAGGCATGCGTGGTGTGCGGATGATCGGCACGGCGAAGGAAAAGGCGGCTGTGCTGTCTTTCAACGTTGACGGGGTGCATCCCCACGATGTCGGCACCATTCTCAACGAGGAAGGCGTGGCGGTCCGCACGGGTCATCACTGCGCCCAACCCGTGATGCTGCGCTTTGGCGTACCGGCTACCGCGCGGGCTTCGTTCGCCTTCTATAACACCCTTGAGGAAGTGGACCAACTGGTGACGGGCATCCGGCGCGTCCAAAAGATGTTTGCCTGATCGAGCGGATCGATGGATAGCAAGCAGCTCTACCAAGAAGTCATTCTCGACCACAACAAGAAACCGCGAAACTGGGGCAAGCTCGAAGGTGCCAGTCACCACGCGGAGGGTCTCAACCCCCTGTGCGGGGATCACCTGTGGTTGACCCTCAAGGTGAATGACGGTCACATCGACGGCATCGCGTTCGAAGGACAGAGCTGTGCAATCTGTAAGGCATCGGCGTCGATGATGACCACCAACGTCAAGGGCAAGACCATCGACGACGCAGAGCAACTAGTCCGGGAATTCCGGGAGATGGCTACCGGGAAGCTCGATGTGGCGGCGCAGCCGAATCATCTCGGCCGACTGTCAGTGTTTTCCGGCGTGAAAGACCTGCCGTCACGAGTGAAATGCGCAATCCTACCGTGGCATACCCTGCATGCCGCGATCCACGAGGCGAATTCGGTATCTACCGAGGGTGAGCAGGATCCCGTGGCAGTCGCATATGCAAAAAACCCGTAAAGTCATCAGGCCCTAAACACAGATGCCACGCATCGCCGAAATCGAATTCACTCCCAATCCCAACGCTCGGAAGTTCATTCTGCGCGAGCCGTTGACGTTTGGTTTGAGCAAGTCCTACGAGAGTGCGGATCAAGCCAAGGACGATCCGCTGGCGGCTGCGCTGTTCGCGATCCCGCATGTCAGCAACGTGTTCTACGTCGATCATTGGCTCACTGTGACGCAGGACGGCGGTGCCCACTGGCCCGACTTGCTGCGCCAGCTCGCCGTGCCGATCCGAGACGCCGAGTCGGCCCAGGAAAAATCCGAGCAACTCATCAACGAAAGCGCGGGCCAAGTCGATGGGACGCCCACATCCGGCTACGAGATGACGCCTGAGGAGCAGGAGAAGCTCGCGGTCATCCAGGCGATGCTCGACGAGGAAGTCCGCCCCTATCTGCAAGGTGATGGTGGGGATCTGCACGTCATCGGCATCGAGGGCAACGTGCTCAAGGTCCACTACCAGGGAGCCTGCGGAAGCTGCCCCAGCTCGATCTCCGGCACCCTGGCCGGAATCGAAGGCATGGTCCGGCGCGTCGATCCGGAGATGGAAGTCATTGCGGTCTAAGTGGGACCGGGTGAAGCAGTGAAGAGGTGAAGAGGTGAGGGGGTACAACTGCAGTGCGCCCTTCGTCGAACAAGCCTCTTGCAGCCTCGAGCCGCAACTACTTCCCCTCTTGCGCTCCGCCGTTCATTTCACCTTTTCACCTCTTCACTTTTGTGGCTCGTTCACATGAGCGATTGGACCCCCGTCTGCCCCGTAGTTGATCTGCCTGCCGGATCGCATCGCGTCGTCGATCTCGATGGGGCGCAAGCTGCGGTGTTCAATATCAACGGCGAGTTCTACGCAATCGAGGATGTGTGCACGCACGACGGCGGCATCTTGACTGGTGGACCGGTGGAGGGCGATTGCATTGTCTGCCCGCGACACGGCGCCCGTTTTTCGATCAAGACGGGCGAAGCCCTGAGCGCGCCCGCTTTCGAGCCCACCGCGAAATTCCCGGTCCGCGTAGTCGACGGCGAGGTGCAAGTTCGGGATGATCGATGGGACTGACTATCAGGTGAATGAGGTGAAACGGCGAAGAGGTGATGTAGGTGAAAAGGTGAGGCGCCCGGCTTGACGCCCGCGGCTCGCATTTCTACGTCTAACGTCTTACGGTCTACCAATCACCTCTTCACCTCATTCACCTCTTCACCTACCAAGACCTGAACCTCCCCCTCAATCTCCCGCTCCTTCGTATCCACTACCACTGCTTTGAGTTCACCGCCTGCGTGCGGTACAAAATAGAAGCGGAAGTTCGGGTTTTCGCTGATGGAAAAGTCTATGTCCGCGCTCATCACGGGCATTCCTGCATACGTTATCGCTATCGTGCGAACGTAGTAGGCAGGGATTGAAAGCTGAGTGAGCTGATCGCGGGCCAAGCCCGACGAATTGGGGTGTTGAATCATCAGCTGCGCAAGTACAGGCTCGCCGGCGACGACCGAGGCATCCAGCTTGAGTTTCAGCTTCGGCACGAAGCGTTCGAAGTCGGGCGCGGTTCCATATGGCGCCGAGCAGCCGCCTGCGGCCTTGACGTATCGCGCCGACATGAACAGGCCTCCATCATCGAGTTCAGCGATGGCGCGCATCCAGGTGTACTCCTCCACGCGTACGCGCGTTTCGATGTCGGCGCGTCCACTGTCGGGCGTGAATGAGAAGATCGCAGCGATGGGGGAGGGGTTTCGATCGATCAGCAAGTACACTTTTTGGATGTAGTGCTCAGGTGTCTGTGCCAATTTTGTCGAGATGCTGATCGGGACGATCGATGCGTCCTGCGCGCGGCTGGGTGCGCGCAGTTGTATTACCTTGCCATCGGTGTCGGAGGTGATGGCGCGCGTTCCGAACAGGCTCTGCCGAGCTTTCTGCCAGACGTCGACGCTGTCAGCGTCGGGAATCGAGTCAGCAGCCGCAACCTGACCGGCGAATAGCGCGATTGCTGCCGCGGCGCTTAGCCGTCTGTACAGTAAAAGCATCAGTGGCGTTCCAGATACTAGGGAATGAGGCAATTCTTGAAGGCCCGGCCCTGGATCGCTCTATACCGGGATGCCAGATCGCGTCCCTGTGTGCTCTCGCGTATGGCGGCACCGCGCTCGCCTGCAGCTTGACCAGCAGCAAAGGCAGTGGCCAAGTCGACGTATTTGCGCCAGTAACGCGCGTCGGCGTTGAGCATGGCCGGGCCGACAAGCGCCTTGATCTCGTCGGGCGCGAAGTTTTTGTAGTGCTGCACTGCAAAACGCCCGGTCTGCGACATCGCGGCGATCA
>Ga0207689_10001386_pt1 | contig 23220 bp, 27 predicted proteins | sample KBSMisM52_FD_184312 | JGI IMG/M metagenome (GOLD analysis project Ga0207689, IMG submission 184312) | Miscanthus rhizosphere microbial communities from Kellogg Biological Station, Michigan, USA - KBS Miscanthus M5-2 (SPAdes) (version 2) | ecosystem: Host-associated > Plants > Roots >... | reverse complement strand
GCTGAACCAGGACATCATTCGGGAGGCGACACGCCTCACGCGCGCGGGCCAACTCGTTGAGGCCACCGCGCTCCTTCAGCGCATGCTTCGCGGTGAGCGCGCGCCAGATGCGCCACCGCGTACCGGCGGTCGCATCGCTCTCGCTGGACCGCTCATCATCGACGCGAAGGCCAATGCTGTTGAGGAGACAGATAGTCCTCCACAATCAGAGCCACCCACCCCCGCACAACCACGCATGCGCCGCGCGTTGCTGGATCGCAAAGAGGGGCGCTCCGGGATCGGACTGCGAGGTGTGATGAAGCGCGCGCCGCTGTCCACACCGGACATCGTGCCGGAGGGCGCCCGGTTCATTGAAAGGACGTACAGCAGTCCCGCGGGAAGCCGTGGCTACAGGCTATTCATCCCGAGCCGCTATCGGGAGCGACCGCTTCCCTTGGTCGTCATGCTTCACGGCTGTACCCAGTCGCCGGATGATTTCGCCGCCGGCACGAGGATGAACTTTCTTGCGGAGGAGCAAAATTGTTTCGTGGTCTATCCGGCGCAGCCCAGCCAGGCAAATCACGCAAAATGCTGGAATTGGTTTCGCACAGCCGACCAGCAGCGAGGCAGAGGCGAACCCTCGCTTATCGCGGGCATCACTCGCCAAATCATGAATGACTATTTGGTTGATCGAAAGCGCGTCTACGTTGGCGGGCTGTCGGCCGGAGCCGCCGCCGCGGCTGTCATGGGGGCAACATACAACGATCTGTACGCGGCAATCGGCATCCATTCCGGCCTCGCGTGCGGGGTTGCCACGGACCTTCCCTCTGCGCTTGTCGCGATGCGACAAGGCGGGTCCGGTCGCAAGGTCATTTCAGGTGACCGGCTACCTGTCCCGACCATAGTTTTTCACGGCGATCGCGACAAGACCGTGCATCCAGACAACGGCGGTCAGATTCTCGAGCAGTCCCTGAGAACGGTGAGCACACAAAAGAAGGTGCATCGCGGGCAAATACCCGGAGGGCATGCCTATACAACAACGATCCTGAGCGATGCGAGTGGACGCGGAATGTTGGAGCACTGGAATATCCACGGAGCCGGACACGCATGGTCCGGAGGCAGCCCCGCGGGCTCCTATACTGATCCGCGAGGGCCGGACGCAACAAGGGAAATGCTTCGTTTTTTCCTCGAGCATTCGCTCCCGGAGGAGTAAGACCGCGGCAGCCGATCTGACGATGTCGCCTGTTGGCACTTAACGGACTTGAAGCTAGCGCTATCTTAGGTCTGATGTCGCGGGCAAAGCGGACATCGTCAGACCTTGCCCCCACCCTGGAGCCACTATTTCGAAAGCCAAACTTGGAGCCTCGGATGGCACGCCCACGCCAACGCGCTTGTTTGCAAGACGGCCTGACGCTGGATCTCAATCGGCTCGCTCGAAAGGGATTTGTTCGACGCGGCGCTAACATCGGTGTTCAAGTAATCACTTGGACGCACTCTTATTGGGGCGAAATTGCCACCGGCATGATTAGTGCCGACATAAGCGGCCCGCATGAGGGCTGGTTTCGCATTCAGCTTGGCAGCCTCGACTAGCGGATCATTCTCGTTCCACGCGCCCGACATTTCGGTGGTCATCAACGGTACTTCATATGCCCAGTCACCGGCCGGCTGGCCTCGGTCCTCTGGCGGCCGCCGGGTGCAAAGCGCTTCTGCAGCCGGGAAGCTTGGAAACGCCAGGTAGCCTATGCGACCCAATTTCTCGATCGGGATAATCGCGCGCATCATGGGCAATCCAAGATCAATGCTCGGCTCTGCTCCATCGGAAAACTGGACCGCGAGGATTGGGATTTTCCGCCCAAGCCCAAGTGGATGCGATGGAAGACCTATCGGCGATACGAATCTCGTTTTGAGCGTTACGACGCAATTCTCGACACCGGCATCATCGAATTGGATCATCGATGAAGGTCCATTGCCGCCATTTGCGGACATGTCGAATGTGCAGAACATGCACGACTTGCCGTTCTTAAAACCCAAATACGACATGACGACTTTTGACGAGGTGTTGGTCAAGGCTTCCAGCGACTTCATGGACAAGGCCAAGAAGGACGGCAAGCCGTTCTTTGTATGGCACAACACCACGCGCATGCACGCCTGGACCTTCCTGTCGCCAAAATACAAAGCGATGCAGAACTACGAGTCAAACTATGGACTTGAAGAAGGCGGTATGGCGCAAATGGATGACAGCATCGGCGCTCTGCTTAAACATATCGACGATATCGGTGAGACGAACAATACCATCGTTATCTTCACGACTGACAATGGTGCGCAGGTCTTCACTTGGCCGGATGGTGGGATGACTCCGTTTCAAAAGCACCAAGGGCACAAGTTATGAAGGAGGTTTCCGCGTGCCTGCAATCATTCGCTGGCCGGGCCGCATCAAGCCGGGTTCAGTGGAGAATGGCGTTTTCTCAGGGCTAGATTGGCTGCCGACGCTCGCTGCTGCAGCAGGAAACCCGAACATTACAGAGCAACTTCTCAAAGGCGTCACGCTGGGGGGCCGAAACTACAAGAACCATCTCGACGGCTATAACCAGATGGACCTTCTTACAGGCGAAGGACCGTCCGCCCGACGTGAGATCTTTTACTTCGCCGGTCCGCATCTCGGCGCTCTCCGTATCGATGATTTCAAGTATCAGTTCTTCGTGCAGCCCAATGGATGGCCGGGCGAAAAAACGACAACCGATATGCCTTCCATTATCAACATCCGCCAAGACCCGTTTGAACGAACGCCGTCTAATCGTGGTGAGAGCTTGAACGATTCCGCTGGTGGATACCCGCGAGCTTCAACCTTGACGCCGTTAAGAGACAGGTCGAGGAAAAGATCCAGTCTCGCGCGGGAAATTAGCTTCTCTTCACAACTTTCAGGCCTCTGTAGCGGATATCAACAGGACGTCCGCCACTGGCCCCCAAGCACAACAACGCTTAAGCCGTTGTCGTGTCGGCTGTCGCTGGCCGACCGGACGCCCATTCCATGCTGCCTCCACCGCGCTTGTGACCCACAACGGACATCATGACTTTGCAAACGGGCAACTCGAAGCCAGCCCCTATCAATGCACTCAGACCTGATACGATGGTCGTTGGGGATTGACGTGCAGCGACGGAATTTTCATGGTGTCTTGGGTGTTGGGTCGATCGCGTGGCCGCACGCCAAGCGTGCACAGGAGGGCCTGGAATGAGGAAGACATTTGCTGCATTTGTAGCGGTCACGACGATTGTCGGTTCGTTCGCCGCAATGCCCGCAAGCACACAGCGTGGCGTCGCCCCGAGTGTCGCAGCTCCGGACCGCTATTGGCCCGCCCCTTACGGAGCAGGTCCCGGGCCGTACGACGATTTTGGCAGTTGCGAATGGGTGACCCAGCGTTTCTGGAACGGCAATAGCTGGCGTGTCCGCCGGGTGCGGGTCTGCGGCTGATCGCGATGACGGCGAGATTTGCACGGCTTAGCAACCATCGACGACGCGATGCGCTCGGATGGTCTTACGGCCAAACAAGAAGTAGTCAGTCGCTGAAGGTCAAGTCCTGTCGCGCGTTAGCGCCTTGCGATCTCCAAGAACTCCTCCACAGAAACCGGCACGTGATCGTACTCGGCAAACCGGCGGCGTAGCTCGTCGGCGATATCCGCAGTCACGTCGCGGGACCATCCCTTACTGGTATTGAACGCGACGATGCGCGTCGGACATCTGTATTGATTGTCTAGCAGCTCGCGGATCAGCGTCTCGTGGTTAGCATCCTCTTCGCTGGTCTCGCGCCACACGAGGCCGAGGCGTCCCAAATCGTCCAGCACCAGGTAGGTATCGATGCCCGCTTCCGGGACCGTTGATGGTAATGTACGCATACGCAACACCCTCCAGTGGCCCCAGCTCCCGGAGTCGAGACCTGGATCAGTGAGCTGGAGCCGTGCGGCACTGGGAGACGCCGCTCGATTCTATGCAGCCAGGGCGCGGATCGTTCCTATGATTTGGCTGATCTGTCCCCCCGGAACTGCCGGCCCTGGCAGACCCCTTCGGCCGGAAGCCAAGGCCGCTCTCTTCCCTTCAGCGTTCGTCGAGGTAGAGGCAGGCTTCAAATGAGCAAATGGACCGAGGACGAAGTTTCCAAGCCGATTTCTAATCCAATCTATTGCCTGCGCTGGCGCGCCGGGCCGAGCCGATCATCAGCGAGGATTTTGGATCAAGGCGGCAACCGTGCGCATCGAACGGGACCGGGATCAAGATGGAGGCGTGAAGTTCCTACGGGAATCAATCGAGCACTTGAAACGCGAAGCACCATAATCTCCCCTGGTCCGCGCCTAGCGCACGAACTTCCAGTACAGCGCGGCCATGCCGCCAAAGAGTGCGACGAGCAACGAAAATTCCATCCAAATCGCTCAGAACACTAGCCATTCGAAGTCCGTCCCGGTTGATATCAATCAGGTAATGCCGGGATTATGTTGCGGTTCCAATCTAAGGCTCATGCGCGAGATGGCGGTGGCGGTGCACGCTTGCCGTCCTTCTCGACATGGCCGCGCGACCGTGGCCGGGTTGTAGTTGCGGCATGTCGGGTACGGCACGGTAGTTGGTTGCCGCCATGTGTTCATCGGTTGTTTTCGAACCAATATCATCGGGCAACAGCTGAGAGATGTGCCCGACTTCCGCGCATAGAGACTGGGAAACGCGCACCCATCAGTACTATCGGACGCCTATCGTTCCATATCGTCGGTTGCCGAACGGGCCACGCTTTCGACCGTCGTTCCTTCGCGGTTGAAAATGTCGATCGGGAGCCTTGCGTCCTGCAAAATCGCCTTGTCTTCCTCGTTGAGCCTGTTTGCCGGCTTCAAAGTCGAAATCGCGGCGCGTCGTTGAGCATTCAAACCGATCCCACTTACGTAATCGGTCCTAACAGCGGCGGGGAAATGATTTTTTGGACCAAGGGAGAGCAGCTGCCGGGCCTTGTCTTGTCGGGACTTCAATCGCTTTGTGCGTCCGTCACCGCGTGGCCTGCCGGGACAATTTGACGGTTTGCAAGTTTTTTCAGAATAGCGAGTCTGGCGGTAACTGAGCCTTCCGTCCGCTTCAGCGCCTTGCTGATTACGGCGACATGTTTCTTACCTGCCTTCAGTTCGAGCAGGCGCTTGTCCTAATCGGGCGTCCAGTTCATGGCGACGGATGTCCCTCACCGGTGACGCGGAGAATGGAGTCGTGGTGGTGATTTTACATGATCCATTTTTGAAAGTTCGGTCAAAAGTGAACACTTGCTGTCAATGATTTTCCCGAGGCACTTTTCTCCGCGGTGGCGCCTGGCCTTGAGGTTTGGAACGTTTCTCTGGAATGACAATAGAATCAAAACCTGCCGGCCTATCTCTTCACTCCGCCCCCAAAGGCCGTCGGGTGCGGTCCTGACGCGTTGCGTATTGTCAGGGCCGCTTTTGTTTGTCGCGATCTTTTTTAGGAACGAGCTTGTGCAGTGTTGCGTTGCGATTCCGTGCCGTGCTCTGGACAGCGGCACAGCATGGTAGCCTCGATAGACGGCCTCAGCTTCTGGCTGGGGCCGTTCTAACTTCCGGGGCCCGCTGATTTTAGGAACGATCTCTTTTCCCTTTTTGTTGTGATGACGTGCCGAGGACAAGCGGCACATTCCTGTTGTTGGCGGACGGCCTCAGTAATCCACGCTGAGGCCGTTTGGCGCCCTCACACAATAGGAACCGGGATGGAATATCCGGTTCATTTCCTCAGGAGGATCCCTATGGCAGAAAAGACTCTGGACGACCTATTTCTCAACACCTTAAAAGACGTCTACTACGCTGAGAAGCAAATTTACAAATCTCTACCCAAGATGGCGAAAGCGGCGACTGACGAGCAACTCGGCGCAGCGTTTGAAAAACACCAAGAAGAGACTGAAGGTCAAATCGCTCGCCTCGAGCAAATCTTCGAACTTTTGGAAAAGCCGGCGCGCGGCAAGAAGTGCGATGCTATCGAGGGTATTCTCGATGAGGGCAAGGAGATCATGGACGAATTCGACGGCTCACCCGCTCTCGACGCCGGATTGCTTGCATCGGCGCAGGCCGTCGAGCACTACGAGATATCTCGTTATGGCACCCTCAAGTCCTGGGCTACGGCCCTTGGAATGAAGGACGCTGTAAAACTAATCGACGAGACGCTGGCCGAAGAGAAGAAGACCGACGCGTTGCTGACCAAGCTTGCAGAAACGGTTGTCAATGCGGAAGCTCAGGCCGCCGCATAGGAACGATCTCGACAAAGATGCCGTTACGTCCGTGCCGATTGGTCATCGGCACGTCACGGCCTCAGCGTCCATCGCCGCTGAGGCCGTCTTCGGTTTTGCAGTCTCGAGCTGGCACCGCGGTCCTATCGCCGGCTTCATTTTCCGGCACCGGGCCATGCTACAAGGGGGTTTTTAATGCTGGCTCGAAACGCTCTATAAAGCGGTCGGCCCCTGTGTTGCGAGCCGTCGCGCCTCATTCTCATCAACGCAACTGAGATCAACCCGATTGATAATGTGACCGTCCGGCCCGATCACACAGGTGCGGTATTCTTCCATCGCAGCTTCTCAAGGATCTCCCCAAACCTTCTGCGAAAGAAAAATGGGATGAAGGGGCCCGCCCAGCCGTCACCCATGATCGGGCAATGCCTCAGCGGCGGCCTGGGCTGGCTCGAGGTGGAATGCAATCGCTGCAGGACGCGGGCGAGCCTCCTGCTGGATCCATCCGCCGGTCGCGGGGACAAGCCTCGCTGAGGTGCAGATCTTGTCGAAAGGGTCGCTCGGCGCCGCCGGTGCGGATGATCAAGCTGACCCAGACGCGCCGCGATCATAAATGGGTGCATCCGCATGAAGAGCGTTAGGAACAGACTGCCCAAGCACAGATTGAATATGCTTTAGCGAGCGTGCGATGAGCCCGGTGAGGTACAGAATCTGGACGCAAGAAGATGCTGAGCGTTTGAAGGCCCTGATATTATCCGGAGCCTCCGCGGTTCGGGCTTCCGCTGCGTTGAATAGCCCTCTGACGACGGTGAAATTGAAAGCCAGAAAAATGGGCACGCCTTCCGCCATGGTAGAGAACTAAAAAAGGAGCTGCAAAGGGTCCTAAAAAAACAGATGAAAACTCATTTCTGGTTTCGCTGGCGGTTCGCATTCTCTGTGGAAAGTCGGCACAGTTCGGCAGCTCGACGAAGTTAGAGGCAGACGCACCCCGGTCTAATCCGACCTGTTGGTCATGGCTGACAATTTTTTTGATCGGCCTCGCGAAATGGCGAAAGACTCGCGTTATTGATACCGGAGACGTGACGTGGATGATGACTTCTACCGGCGGAGATTCGACGCGTCGCCAAGCTCGCGGTTCCAGCGATTGCAACATTTTCCCGACCAAGGCGGCGCAGGCTCATGGACTATTCGCAAGCCGCCGACTGACTTTTCTTAGCTAAATTCATCGCAGCGGGACACGCTCTCCGCCATTGACGGGTCGCGACTCAGGCCTTGCATCTGCCGGCGCAATCACGCGCTTGGCGGCGCTTCAGGCGCGCGATCGGAAATACAAATTGGTACCGTGGTGTCCACGCACGATACGCTTGCGTTCGATCAGGCCTGCCGCCGCCATCTCGTTCAGTTTAGCTTTGATGCTCTGAGCAGACCACATGCCCAGCTGCTTCCAAAGCAATCGGGCGGACACAGCGTTTTCTTCGCCGATTGGAATGAGCTGCGCTATGTCGCCCTCTATCGTCACCTAACCGCCGTTACAATTTGCTTTGCAGTATTACTGCTGAACCCTTGTTGATTGCCGTCTTGAAGACTTCTTTGACATTCGAATGGCGCAACAGCTCCTCCGCGGCATTAAAGGTGTCGTAGATTTGCCACTCTGCGCCGACCCTCGGCTCTGGAAGGTTTGCACGCTCATCACGTAGGCCACGCGACCAGTTTTCCGGCCTCGGCTCATTCACTCTACGTATCTTTTCAGTCCGCTGGCCATGGTTGACGTTTTACTTTGGCCGGCACCCGCGAGGAGCAACCTCGGGGGGCGCAATCGGTCGACATCGCTCCGCAGCTTCCCGGCCGCCTTGATGGCCTGGGAGCGAATGCCCGGAGGTAGGCTGCGGGCATACTCGAGCGCCGCGTGGGCCGCCGCGTCCGCCTGCTCAAAATCGTGCTTGTCATCGCTCACTTTTCGCTTTCACTCAGCTCTACCGGCTGGCTTTGGGCGTCGCCTCACTTCTCCGGCCGATCTTTGCGCGCATCGCGAAACGCACTCGGCCCCTGCATCAACTTCCGCTTGAAAAGGGAGGCCCGCGTTGTCCACGCTGGCGGGTTTTGTTCGCTCATCGCGCAATGCACATCGTGGATCGGCGGCTACATCGGTGATATGGGCCGCAAGGGGAAGACGACCGAGATGTGGCTGGGCACACGTTCCAAACGGGCAAACCTTCTTGCCACCCATCGCGAACGCAGGCTCCTTCTGACGTGCCGTGACAACCGACGCCGCACCCGTCTGCAGCTGAGGCTGGCCCAGGGAGAGCTAAAGCTGCAAGCAACGCTCCAAGGCAAGCAAACCGGATCATCGGCGGCTCCTCATTGTCTCCAATGCGAGGGTTAACACTAGCGCCGTGATCATCGTTCCTATGCGCGCCGGCCGCGCTCTACACTCGAGCGGCTGACCGGCGCCGGCTGGCTGCCGAGCACATGGAAAAACTGTCCAAAACCGGAACCAAAAGCGATGGTGGGGAAGGAAGGACCGCCATCCCTAACCCGGTTCCGCTCAAAGTCTACGACGAAACCATCCGTGTGATGAAGTCGGCCGTGCAGAAAGCCAAGCTCGGACGAGACGACGAAATGCAAGCCCTGAAACGCGTCGACGGCGAAGCGCGCCGGCTTGAAGGTTTTGCCGACGGTCCATCGTTGGAGGCCTTCGTGGATGGTGAGCGGACGGCCTCACCCGCACTGGACGACAGATCAGTATTTGGCTGGGAAAGAGATCTGGCAGGCTCCCAGCTCGTCCGTCACGGGGGCAAGGCGTGTTAGGTCAGCTCCGAGGCGCATTTAAAACTTCGGCTGCAGAAGTCATGCCGCGCCGCAAGCAATGTTTGCAACGCCGCACTGCGTGGCTAACAAAGTTCCCCGCGAACGGATGTTGCGAGTCGCTCAGAACTGCTTTTGCTTCACCCCAACACTGTTCTTGGCCGCGTCCACAACGCGTCCGACGCGCCCCGTCAGGTCATTCGTCGCTGCTTTAGCGCCGTCTGGCGTCAGCCCTTGCTTGCGTGCTTCCGCGGAGGCCGCCTCGACGACGTCATTGGCGAGGGCGGTCGCCTTCTCCACCTGCTGGCCGGCGATCTCCGCGGCTTCTGTCTTCAGGGTCCGGCTGGCTTCCCCGAGGTAAGCGTCTTCGACATCGGTTTTCGGCAGCGCGGCTGCAATACCTGCCCCAATCGCCAGACCGATGGCTCCGAGGGCAAGTGGTTGCGCACGAAAAAGTTCGGAGAGGCCATCGCGTGCGGTTTCGAACACGGCCCCTGGCTCTATCATCGCTCGTCCATATTCTACAACGTCGTCAATGACGGAAGCGCCGCGCCCCCGTGCTGCTTCCAAGGTCGATGCCGCCACGTCCGAACCGGCCTTTTCCCTTAGTCCGGACCGGACCTCGCTCAAAGCGTCCGGGACCTGGTCAAGGCCCGCATTTCGAAGAACTCTGCGCACCCCTGCCGGCGACTTCGCACCCGTCAGCATCCAAAGAACGCCCATCCCGATCAATGCCGCTGAAACGGGGTTGCGGCCAGCGGCGTCCCGGAGATCCTCGACAAAACCGGAGGCGCTTATGTTCTTCTCGTTCATCGCACCAACTCCTTGGCCGCGAGTTTGTCTTTTTCGACCTGTTGCAACGTGATCGAAGGCTTCATGGCGTCACCCGACAAGCGGTTGAGTCCGACTGCGATCAGGATGCCCGCCAGGACAGCGGCGCCTCCGCCAGCGCAGAAATAGGCCACAGGATCCGAAAATCCGCTTTTGATGAGAGCCGATGCTGCTGCGAACAATAACAGCACCAGCGCCGGTATCATCACGACCGCTCCCGCTCCGATCATCGCCGCAGCACGCCCTGCCTGTCCTGCCTTGTCCGACATCTCGGCGCGGGCAAGCGCGAACTCATTGCCGACCAGCTTGGCAAGCTGCGAAATTGCGTCGCCAAATAATTCAGGTATGGAACGTTCAGTTGGTGAAGTCATCGCCATAACCCTGGCTCGTTGCACGATGCGGCATGGACGCCGAGGTACCGGACGTCGAGTTGCTTTCTGCGGAACTCTTCAGGAAACGCACCACGCCGAACCCGGCGAGGACCGCGATTCCCAGAAACGCAGTGGGCTGTCGGCGGGCAAACGACTGTGCGTTTTGCACGAGGTCACCAAGATTGCCGTTCTTGATGCCTTGGGAGACGCTGTCAACTTGCTCGGCTGCTTTACGGATATATGTGCCGGCCATTGGAAGATCCGCGTCAAATTCACGGGCGGCGCGCCGCATCGTTTGCGCGATAGTACCGACATACTCCGCTCCGGATGATTTGCGGTCGTTGACAGCGTCTTTGAGCTTGTCAGTCGCTTGCGACGCCACATCTTTCGCCGCATCTGCAAGATCGGACGCATGAACCTTGAGCGCATCCGCAGAATTGCCGGCCAGATCTTTTGCTTTCTCGGTGAGGTCCTGCCCGGCCGATAAGGCCTGGTCTGCAAGACTTTTTGTCGAAGCCGCCGCCTCTTCCAATTTTGCGCGTGCAGCACCCTGCCCTGACGCCAAATCGTGTTCTGCTCTACCTGATGTCTCAGCCATGATGGTTTCCTCCGCCGGCAGGTGATGTAGATTCATTATCGGGATTAAAAGCCGTGGTGACCGCAGCTTCCGCAACCCGGCGGACGCGCTGTCCGATGTCTTTCGCGGCCTCATCAAAGCCGCCGGACGTAAGGCCCTCGGCACCGGCTTGGCGCGCCACGTTTTCTATAATCTCTTCCGCGGCGCCTTTGGCCGCATCAAAGCCCCGAGACGCGGCTTCACGCGCCCGGCCTTTGGCAGCTTCGCTGGCCTCGCCGACCAGATTGTCTTCAAGCACACTGCGGGGTAACGCGCTTGCGATCAAGCCTCCCAGGAGCAGTCCTACGCCAGCGACAAGAAGCGGATTCTGCTCAATTGTCTGCAACACCGTCTTGCCCGCGCGGTCCGAGGCCTCAGCCGCCTTATCGCGGAGGTCCCGTGCTGTCTCGAACGCAGTGTCACGTGTCGAGGCCAGGGCGCCCTGTAGAGCGGAAGAACCGTCTGATACGGCGGCCCTCGCGCGCTGGCCGGCCGCATCCGCTAGGTCGACCACGCTGCCTTTAAGGTCGCGTCCCTTTGCGGAGGCCGATTCTGCAAGCGAAGCCGTGCTGTCGCGCACGGTGTCAGTCTGTGCATTCAATGCAGCGCCCGCGGAACCCGCCGAAGTCCGCGCCCGATCCGCCCCGGTGGACATCATGTCGCCGACCCGATCAACCGCATCGGTGGCAGCATCGCGCGCAGATGCGACGGAAGAACTGAGCTGGTCGGAAAGATCATGGCCCCGCCGGCGCACCTCGTCGGTCAGGTCCGATGCCATGTCGGACGCTTTTCGAACCGCCTCCTGGCCGGACTTGGATCCGGTAAAAAACAATCCCGCGCCGATCAACAACACCGGCGTCGGAATGGCCCGCACCAGCTTTAAAAGCGGATAAGCGATGCCAGCGCCCACGGCCACGGCCTGCATGGGATTGCGCCGCGCGGCAGCGGTGACGTCCTCTACCAGACGCTCGCCCCGGGACCGAACATAGTCGGAGACTTCGGCCTTGATCGAGTCAGGACTGAGCCGGTGACGTAAATCGCTGGCGGTCTCTGAGACCGTGGTTCGCAACTCTTCAACGGTCTGGGTGAGGCCCGCGCGGGTCTGCTCGGTCTCCCGCTTGAGTTCGCCGAGCGATGAATTGGCGCTCTTCTGCATGTTTGCCCTCTTCCTGATACTGAGAGGGCTGAACTCTCGGTTGAACCTATCGTTCCTATTCGTCGAGACAGCGGCGAAGGCGATGCCTCGTGGCAGTACCCCACAAAGCCTAGCCATGCGTTATCATCGGCCGCGGATCTGCCAACGCTCCCATCAAGCCGGTGCCCGCAGATGATGAAAGCTTGCATCGCCCTCCGCCCAGCTCAAGCGCTGTGATCAGCACGACCGTTGAAAAGCGAACTGATGCCACAGGCGGACGCTGCTGCACGCGTCGGTGGAACCCGACATCAACCATTGCATTGCTTTAGTAATTCTCCTCGCCTCACGAGGTGGTGTCCCATGCGCGTAACCTGCCTCGTGGCGATCATCTTAGCCGCGGGCCTTGTCGGCAGCGCGATCGCAGCCTGGCTCATCCCCGTGCCCAGACCGGCTTTTGCACGCGACGCTGAAGCGCCGCTCGACGGAACCGGCGACCCGGCCAAGGGGAAGCTCGTGTTTGCCGCTGGCGATTGCGCCTCCTGTCATGCTTCACCGGGACAGTCGGACCGTTTGCGGCTGGGCGGCGGATTGGCCTTGCCCGAACGGACCTTGAGTAGTGAGGATGAATAGGAGTTCGGGCCGAATGCAAAGCCTATTAACCAAAGCGGGTACTTGGATGGCCCAACCCTCCGCTTTTGGCTTCGTAATCATCTATCTTGTTCTATGGATATCCCTCGATCGGAAGTCGTTCGACTTTCACGGCGCAATCGCGCTCATTACGCTTTGCATGACGCTTCTCATTCAACGCTCCGAGCATCGCGATACGCAGGCTATCCAGGCCAAGCTCGACGAGTTGCTGCGAGTGCAAGACGGCGCACGAACCGACCTTACCAAGATCGATGATCAGCAGCCGGAGCAGATTGAGGCTCATCGGAATAAAGCTCGGGCGAAAGACGAGCAGAAAACGACTAGCAAATGAAAGGTACAAAATGAAGAGCAAATACAAGATCTCTGCTGGCCAACCCAGCTCTCTACCTGCCATCTTTGTAGCGGTAGCATTCTTGGGGACGCTAGTGTCGGTCACGGCCGACGCTCAGGGCCTTCCGGTCGACACCGGCTCTCACTTCCCAGTTGCGCTATGGGCCATAGGAGCTGCAGTTCTCGGTCTCGTGCTAGTCTACGGGATTGCGAAAAACAGACGACGGACCAAGTCTGACGCACAGCTTACCGAACGAGCTGCCAAAAATCTTTACGCAAAAGAGGATCAAGCAGAACATCCCAACCACCCTCGCGATCCTTAGTGATGTTGTTAAAGGAGATTCCCGAGGCCATGAAGCCGCGTGGCATCGCTATCGACGAGGCATCGACCGCAGACAAGTTTCACCAGCTCGAAGCCAAGGCGGCGCAGTCTATCTTATTGGAAGTGCAGCGCGTCGCTCGACCCGCGGCATCAATCATAGTCTCCAATGGAGGAGATCATGCGGCAGACGACCGCTCTCGACGAACAATCTTTCGACGTCACTGCTGCACGAGGCACGATTTTCGATCATCCAAGGGACGTTCTGCAGCGCCCCTCGCTTTCGGTTTTGGAGAAACGCGCCATTCTGGCCCTCGGGACATCGGATGTTTCGGCGGTCCCCTCCTAATCCTGCGCTGCGGGGACCTGCGGGCCTCAGGGCAACGGTAACATCGACGAGATCGTAGAAGCCCTGCCTGAGCTGGACGGGGGACCTCCCCATCCGCCTGGCGGCAAGCCCGCTGGCCAGCGTTCGAATCCCAGAGCCATGGCCGCTTAGCATAACGTTACCGATTGGCGGGCCGGGAATTAAGCACGCACGAACTGCGATGCCTCCATGCGCAGGCCCGCTCATTCTTTCGCCGTCTTAACCCGGCGACGCGACCTCGCGTATGGCTGCCATCACCTGATCTGTTGCCGTCTGCTGAATCATGTGACCGCAGGGAACATGGTTGCCCTTTGTGCGTTCGTTGGCATCATCAGATGAGGCGGACTATGGCGACGAAAGGTGGAATAATTTTCGCAGTCCAATTCCGCGAGCGAGCCCCGCGTAATCCGCAATGACCGATCGCGCGAAGTCAGGCGTAGCGAAGAAGCGCGAAGAGCGGGCAGAAACCACGGTCCGAAAGCCGCTGCCACTGGATGCCGGGTCACGCGTCAAGGCCCGCGTCGTGCTTGCGGTCTTGCTGGTCGGCCTTGCGTTGTGGACGGCTGCCAGCTTTATGCCCGCGCTGATCTGGGCCACAATTCTCGCCGTTTCGCTGTGGCCGCTCTACGTCAAATTTGCAAAACGCTTTGCCTCGGGCCCCTCGAACTTGGCTGCGTTCGTTTTCACGCTCATCGTCGCGCTAATTCTTTTTACTCCCATGGCCCTCGCCGTCTACCAGCTGGCGCATCAAGGTGACGTTCTGATCGGCTGGCTGAAGAAGGCAGGAGAAAGCGGGATCGAAGTGCCTGAGTGGATTGCCCGCCTACCGGTCGCGGCAGAGAGCATGCAGCAGTGGTGGCGCGACAACCTCTCGGATCCAAAAGCCGCGACCGCCTGGCTGAAGACGGTCAATGCTGAAAATGCGTCTGACCTTTTCAGAACGCTCGGTGGACAACTGCTCCACCGATTGTTTCTGCTTTTCTTTTCCTTGTTGGCTTTGTTCGTCTTGCTTAGAAATGGTCGCTCGGTTGCCAACCGCTTCCTGGAGACGAGCGACCGCCTTTTTGGAGAAGCCGGAGAAGGCCTGATCGAAAAAATGGTTGACGCTACCCGCGGCACCGTGAACGGCACGGTGCTGGTCGCCGTGGGCGAAGGATTGTTGATCGGCGTCGGCTATCTCATCGCAGGCGTGCCCAATGCGGTGCTGTTCACCATTTTCACGACGGCCTTCGCAATGATCCCATTTGGCGCCTGGGCGGCCTTCACCGCCGCGGCAGTTGTCCTCGTTTCAGGCGATGGCAGTGGACTGGCAGCAGCAGGCGTATTTTGTTGGGGTACGATCGTCATGCTCGCCGGCGATCATTTTGTATGGCCGACCCTTGTCGGCGACTCGGCTCGGCTTCCGTTTCTACTGGCATTCGTCGGAATCTTCGGCGGTCTCGCTGCTTTCGGTCTTATGGGTTTGTTCCTGGGGCCAGTGATCATGGCAGCGCTGTTGACCGTGTGGCGCGAATGGGTGTTTCGTCCCCCTTCGGAACAGAAGTAGCTAGGCTAAGCTGCGGTCCCCTTCCCGAAAATGGCCGCTGCCTAGACTCCTGAAGTTTGCAAATAGCTTCAGTGGGAAAAGAACAGACCGATAATAAACTAATGCTCGGCTATGCCATGCTACTGAGTTTGTGGCCCGTGTAGCGCCAGCCCTGTTCGCCCAGCGGGGCTTTAGCATTTTTCGGAACGAAGTGTGTCAGCGCGAACTAGAGTTTTGAACAGACACCAGCCCCGCATACCGGGGCTTTTTTTTGGGGATTCATCATGCTCTGATTGAAGCCATCATTAATATCTCCGCATTCGCTGGCTTCATCGGTTTAGCGTATCGGCAGCCGAAACAAGGCGGCTGACGCGTGTTGGCAACTTGCTGACTTGCTGCATGTGCCTCTCGCAAAAGAAGTGATCTCAAATTTGCAGCGGTACGATTTGGCTATATAAACGTCGGTACCTTTTGAGGTTATGGGCGCTCCTGCGCAAATATTTCGGGCCATGCTTGATTGACTGCTGCCTGGATGCAGTCCTTTCATAGTCACCGACATCGTGGCCGCCACGGCGATGTCGCCAGAGAACGCTGCGGCCATCGTGCGGCCAATGGCATTAACAACTCAGGCAACAATTGTCGGCTTGGCCGCGTGAGCCTGATGCTGTGGAGGTACACCGCCAACTCTTGCCGAATTCCTTTGTTCCCCGTCGTGGCATCTTCAAACGGCAGCTCCTGGACGTCGCGCGGCCACGTCGGCCCACATGCGCAGTGCCGCAGCTCCGAGGATTTGCTCGATCGCGCCGTTTCTCTCATTTTCCAAAATAGCTGGCCCAACTCGTCATCGGCACACGCGGCAGAGCATCGTCGCCATCGATGCTATTTAAAGATCGCCGATAACTGTTCTCAGCGTCCAACCAATGCGACGGCATTGCAGCTTCAGCCGTTCAATCGCTGCACATTAGCCAACACGATTTTCCTGTAGTGGTCGATAACTGATTGCAATCGCCGCCCCGCAACATAATGGTGCGAGCTTCCGCCGCTGCATCGATCTTTTCTGACACCATTAAAAACATCTCTTGAGGTGTGCCGTTGCCCGCAGCGATCTGTCGAAGTCGCATATCCACCACCTGGACCGCGTCAGCTCTCAGCGTCACGATCGAGAACCATCGTAAACTCCAGACATGAAATGAGCCGCCCCGATGGGCGGCCCGCCGCTATGGTACTAGGCTTCTTCGTCCGCGCTCTGCTCAATGGCCTCCGGCATCTTGGCCACCGACATCAGGGTCCGCGCAATTTGGTTCAGAAGCTGGTCGGCGTTCTCTTCTTCCGCCAGCGACTTCGAGAGCAGCGAAACGACCGCACTGCGACGTAGCTGTTGGGCGAGATTTTTTGCGGTCGTGTAGCCCGAGATTTCGTAGTGCTCGACACGCTGGGCTGCACCAATCAATGCGAGGTCGGCAAGCGCGTCCTCCTTCTCCTCGCTCTCCTCCATGACTTCCTGGCCCTCCTCGACAAGGCCCATCATACCCTTGCAAGGCTTGGCGCGCGCCGTTTCTCCCAAGAGCGAGAAGCACTCGTTGAGCCGTTCGATTTGGCCTTCGGTTTCGATGAGATGTTCCTCAAAGCATTCGCGCAGGCGGTCGAAGCGTGCAGCTTTCGCCATCTTTGGAAGTGCCTTAACCAACTGCTTCTCGGCATGTAGGATGTCACGAAGCTCGTCCAAGAGGAGATCGTTGATCCCCTCCGGCGCAGTCGGTGGAGAGCTCTCCGTCTTGATTGGCGCTTCGGAACCGCCGTTGGGCGCAGATAGCGCGGGAGACTGTACAAACTCCCAATCCCCACCTTCATTCCACGGCCCCCGCGTGTCGATCTCGCCTTCATCGCCGGACCCGGTCGAATCATTAAAAAACTGGTTCACAAGGCCGGAAGTGGGTGCAATCTTGCCAATAGTGAAAGCCGGCCTTTTCATACTTTCAAGAGCGGCCGCGAACGCCTTCATGTGAGTGATTTCGCGTGTCATCAGGAATTGTAGCGCGTCCTTGGTCCCGGCATCGTCGCAAAAATTGATCAGCCGCTCGTACACAATCTTCGCGCGCGCTTCGGCTGCGATATTGCTTCGCAGGTCGACATCGAGCTCGCCTGTGATCTTGAGATAGTCAGCCGTCCACGGATTGCCCTGGGAGTTGAACAGATTGACACCGCCGCCGCCTGCGATGGCGATAAGCGGATCGGCCTCTGCCTTCTCGCGGTCGAACTTCGTGGGCTTGAGATGAAGGCGGGCAAGGCTGCCGACCACTTCCAGATGGCTGAGCTCCTCCGTGCCGATATCCATCAGGAGGTCCTTGCGGTCGGGATCTTCGCAGTTAAGGCCCTGAATCGAGTACTGCATCGCCGCCGCGAGCTCCCCGTTGGCGCCACCGAACTGCTCCAGCAGCATGTTGCCGAAGCTGGGATCAGGCTCGTCGACCCGAACGGTATACATAAGCTTTTTGACGTGATGGTACATGCGCGGTCTCCGGGGTGGGCAGCAAGATCTAACGACGCGCGTTAATCGCCCCAAGCGGCCACAGTTCCTATTTACGAGCTTTAATCCATCTTGTCACGAAGCATGGCTTGCAGTCTCGTTGCGTTTTTGGGAGCATGAGCGCTGTAGTCGTTATTGAAATAGAGCCAGGCCTTTTTCGCCCCGCTGGCCCTGATCCTCTCGGCCCATTTCTGGAGTTCTACGTCGGAGTAGTCGTGCCGATACCAGCGAAGAGGCCCGTGAAGTCGCACGTAGACTTCCTCAGCCGTTTTGATGAGTTCGTCGGATCCGTCAGAATGAGACAGCGGCAACATTGATCAATGGCTGAAGTCGCCCGGCTTGCAACCACCTCAAGAAGTCGGGATTCTGAGTAAGTGAAAGACTACGCGGCCTCGCTGGAACGTCTGCGAAGGGATGCAGAAGATGCGGCGATCATACGCGATCGTGCCACCGACCCGGACAAGTCAGCCATCTATCACCGACTCTATCAGCACTACATTTCTCTTGCGGCCGAGGTCGAGAAGGCAATCGTGGATGCAGGAACGTGATGCCCCCAGAGGGTTGTGTTTTGATGACAGAACCTCTTCCTACTCTCCTAGAAAACCCGCTCCAGATCGCTTGGGACTTCCTTGACGCCTCGGGCGAGATTGAAGATCCACAACAGACGGCCGAAGTCCTCTTGGGGACGATCAAGTCTCTGCAAGGACCGCAAGCTGGTCCTCTCGAACCGGGCGATTGACGCCTTTCGGGAGTTCAAACAAGCAGCATGATCGAGCAACATTGCCCCTACTGCCATGGACTTGGATGGATGTGCGAGACCACCCGAAGTTGGCATGGTCTGACGAAGCGGCTGGCTGTCAGTGCGGGGCCGGAAGGCCATGCGAATGTCAGGTTGACGTGGGCGACCTGAAGCCCGTGATTCTTGAAATTATCACGGAGGTAAAGCACTAAAACGAAGAGTCCCGGCCAAGTAGCCGGGCTCTCTTCCGAGAGGATGCACACACCGGGAATGAGTTAGTTGTCAGCGCGTACCGATGCGTTGATGTCGCGTGCAGAAACCGGAAAAATGCTACGCGTCCAACATCCTCATTGTGTCCGGTTGTCACCCGGCGTATGCAGCATAATAACTCAGTCTCGTTGTTTTGGTTGCTACGAACTGCGGCCTTTTCGCTGGCAGCTCGCTTTTCTCCCAAAGCTTGGTCTTGATAGTTACAGGTCCTATTGTGAATGCGTGAACGATATGAGCGCATCCATTTGGTTACTCTTGTTCCATCAATTCGGAATGCCCGCCCTTGAAAGGGCGTGCTCACCCGGCCAACACAGTAATCCGATCCGCGTCATCGCCTTCAATACTGCTGAACGCTGGTCGGAAGATGTTTCCCAAGACGTGGCGCACGAATTACGCCGCCGCTGCGACTTGCAGGCGCGAGACATCCCTTTTTACTTGCAAGATTTCACAGATAAATACGAAGGCCGTTATCATGATGTGCAACTGCCCCTGCCGATGCCAGGCCTTCTCGTTGTAAGTTAGCGAGCATCATTTTCGGATGAAATACGACCCGCACTGGCCGCGGCTTTTGCCCGTGAGCGGAGAACAGCGATACGTCCGGAGACGGCACCTGCAGACCTCCTCAGCGCGGCTGACAGAGAAGCAATAGATCGGCCGGCAGCGCGCATTTCAATCAACCGGCGGTCATCCGCTTCAGTCCAGGGTTTGTTTCGTTGAAACGGCACGATCAGCTTGCTCTAGCAGACAACAATCGGCGCGGCATCGTGTTCGGCTACACGAGACTCAGCAACCTTTGCAGATACTTTTGACCTTCTTATCGACTTTGGCATTCTCCGCACTGATTTCAGCATCTCCTTGCATAGCGGGGCCTTTTTGCACGGTGCCGTCAATTCGTCCGCCACTGGCGCCGGCTCGATTCCCCGCCACTCCCGTCGTGGCGGTTGAGCCATCGCCTGCACCGTTATTGCCTGACGATCCTGTAGATTGAGCGGTGCCGAGATTATTGGTCCCAGGAGCGGTTGGAACTTTAGCTGAATTGCCCGCTCCGCTGGGGTCATTGGCGGAGTTATTTAACCCGCCCTGATTTGCCGGACCGTTTGGAACGCCGCTGATTGATGATGTCCCCGCTCCCGTAGCACCCGCGTTGGGTGAACCTGCAGCGCTCGGGGATCCTCCAGTAGGCCCACTCGCGGCTCCGCCGGCCGACGATGCGGCCCCACCTCCGCTGCTACCGCCAGACCCTCCACTTCCTCCGCCGCTTTGGGCCCACGTGTTGACTGGCACAAAAAGTAAGGACGCAATCACAAGGACTGATGATTTCTTCAACATGTTCGGATCTCCCTTCCGAAAACAACCCGCCGAATTGCAGGCCGTTCCAAAAGGGTAAAAAGTCGCGAGCGCTATGACGATGCAAATCGTATCGATGAGATCGGTACACTTTTGTGCAATCGATTCCTCCCGTTTTCGTCGCATCGTTGGCGCCTATGCGCGAGCGAATGCTACCGAAGTCTGGGCTGCCTTTAGAAAGCGCCGCGGTCGTTCGCCTTGCATTGGTGCACTTTTGAACAGTTCAAACGCATGCGGCCTGACGCTCACAGTTGGAACGTTTTATATCGATCGGAATCGAATCCAAATCTGTGGCTCAATGACTCCTCAATCGCCTCAAGGGTCGCAGGGGGCGGTCCCGGTGCGCTCCATCGGGTCCGCTTTTTTAGAGATTTAGGAACGCTATTCGTTGGCTTGTGTTGCGATTCCGTGCCGCAGGCACATCGGCACAGCATGACACACACGGCCGAGACGGCCTCATCTTCCCCCCGCTGAGGCCGTTAAGGGTCTGCCCTAACACGATGGGCACGTGAATTGCTGAAGGCCATGACACGCAACATCTCTCTACGAGTACTGGCTATGGTTTTGGTGACGCTGTTGTTCGGCGGCGTTGTCGGCGATCCCGTCGGGACCGCTGGTGACCTTGTCGTCTGGGCATTAGCGACGGTTCTGCTTGGCCACTTCCTTGTCGCCTTGTGCGGCACCGATGCCCGACACCGTCGCTATCCCAGCGGTGGCGACCTGTGATGGAGGGGTAATTGTCATTGCGAAACCTGGTTCGAAGAGAACGACCCAAGGGCGTAGCCTTCGAATACGAGGTCCTTAGAATAGCGGCCACCTTACGCGGCCGTGCGAGGCAACCTGTGTTTTAGAATAGCGTCGACTTCGGCTAACAAGCTGCGACTATCTGCGATCATCTGAGCGCCGCGCGGGACGTTAGTCGCGAACTTTTCCCACTGACTGGCTTGGGTTTTCAACCTGGCTTTGGTGTCTGAATGTTGTTGCCCCTTGGAGACATTGGTCTCGGAAATGCAAGGCTCGCTCGATGATCGCCCTCGGATTCTGATTGGGCATGGGGTAAAAACGCCAGCGCCAGCCTCCTGTCGCTGGGTCTTGGAGTTTGCGGCCATCGAGTGACGCGCGCGCGCCGCTAAAGCTGAAGCTGCGAGGGTAGTTGCCCTACACGGCAGCGAGCTTTGGCAGTTAACTCGCAAAATAGCGATCTATCCGGCGCAATAAAGATGAAAAATTTTGTCATTCCATCGTCTTATTAGAGATGATGGAGCGTAGCGCGTGCCAGACCAAGCACTTGTAATGCCGGGGCTAGCCACAGCTTACCACTGGGGTCTAGCCAGAACGAATTAGGACGCTCCCAAAATCAAACTATCACGAGGGGTCAAATTCGGACAGTACCGCTATGCGCCTGCCCGATCTGGTTGTAATCAAAGCGTCACAAACCCGCGACAGACTTAACGAGCCGGCATTTTAGGAGCCGGCCAGGGAAATGCCACCGCCGCCGAGCGAGGATATTCCGCTCTGGCTCGCCTTGTGGCCTTAAGCAAGGGAAGTAACCCACTCGTCAAAGGATGATGATGATTGATCAACAATTGGCTCGCTTGCAAGCGCATCACCGTAATATTCAACGCTATCGCAACCTATTGCAAACCAGCCTGACAGAGCTTGAGCGCGAGTTTGTCGAAAAGCGACTGACCGAAGAGCAATCAAATCTGGAGAGCTTGGCACTGCTCATTCCGTTGCGTCCCGCCGCTTGCTGACGGAGTCAGCCGCGAGCGTCGATTCGGTCGCTCCCGGGGGATCGTGGAGACAAACCGGGAGAAAGTGGCGGCCCCAGCTCTGTATAGCTGGGGCCGTTTCGCATTCAGACGCCAGCGTTGCGGAGATTCTAGAGTGAAAGAGACTCGCCGCTGAGGCGGCCGCCGGAACTGAAGTTTTTCCAAAAACATATTTGAGAATGGGAAATGACAGTGTCCACCTCGTCAGACTGCGAACCGATGATCGGACAATTCGCATCTATGCCGTCGCCCGCGACCGGAGAGACGTTCTCAACGAGGTGCTGGAGGTCGTTCCCGAAGGTTGGTCTGCTTCTCTGCTCTCGGAGCAATTGACCCCGCGACAGATCGCGGCTTTGAACCTCAGGCCCGGCGAAGTTAGGGACATCACGCAGTGACTGGAGTCAGGTTGCTCCGGGCAACCTAAACGGGGCCAGCCAGAAACTGGTAAGTAGGAACCCAAGCGCTATTCCAGGTTTCAAGGGCTGGGACCGTTTCCCCTTAGATGCGGCAAGCTGAAAGAGAGGACGCCTCGGTTGGGGCCCTTGTTTTATCGACGCCCCACTTGGCAGTATTGTTTGGCCGACTCACGCGAGTAGCACTTGGCGCGTGTGTCGGCGCCCATGATTGTCCGCCCCACAACGCGAATGGTTCCTAGCGCTTCAACTAGATCGAATAGAATGAAAACGGCCTCAGCTGTATCTTCACGAGCTGAGGCCGTCCAAGCGTTTCTGACGAGTGTGTCTCACCGATACGATCGACCAATCCTGCAACACGTTCAACGTTCCTAAATTCCGTTCCTGCGATCGAGCATCAGACATCGTTTGCCGGACCCGCTCCGTTAAATGCGTTCTTTGATTGGCCCATGAAAAAGGCCCATCGGGATGGGGCCTTGATCAGCAGAAATATCGTATGCTCAGTTGTAGTCTGAATACTTGAACTGCGGCATCGCCTTCAGCTGCTCTTTGGTGCCGCTCATCACGGCGTGGTCTGGCACCCAGTCATTCACATTGCCGCTGCGTGAGGTCGTGGTGGCGGTGGTGGTAGTCGCAGCGCCGGTCGTTGTCTCGCGCGGCGCACCTGCGTTGTCGCGCGTCGTCGTTGCGGGCGCGGCCGAGCTGGTGCGGACCGGCTCTTCCATGAATTTGAGCTTGTCCATGGAAACGGCGATATCATGCTCGCCCATGCCCAGGAAGCCGCCGACACCGATGACCACGGCATTGACCTTGCCGTTCTTGTCCAGGATCAGTTCGTTGATGTCGCCAAGCTTTTCATTGGCTTCGTTATAGACGTCGAGGCCCATGAGCTTGGAAGCGCGCCAGTTTCCCTTAAGCGCCATCTTTTCCTGCGAGCCGGCAGTCGTCGCAGCTGGAGCCGCGCGATCCGTGGGC
>Ga0207689_10001381_pt1 | contig 23248 bp, 17 predicted proteins | sample KBSMisM52_FD_184312 | JGI IMG/M metagenome (GOLD analysis project Ga0207689, IMG submission 184312) | Miscanthus rhizosphere microbial communities from Kellogg Biological Station, Michigan, USA - KBS Miscanthus M5-2 (SPAdes) (version 2) | ecosystem: Host-associated > Plants > Roots >... | reverse complement strand
GGCAGCTCGTTCAGCGCGAAGATGCCGCGATTGGCGCGCGGGAGCATCCCGTAGTGGATCGTCAATTCATCGGAAAGCAGGTGACCGCCGCGCGCCGCGCGAATCGGATCGAGATCGCCGATGAGGTCGGCGATGGTGACGTCGGGCGTCGCGAGCTTTTCGACGTAGCGATTCTCGCGTCCGACCCAGGCGATCGGCGCGTCATCCCCCGCCTCGTTGATCAGGTTGCGCGCGTACTTCGAGATCGGCGCGAACGGATTGTCGTTCACTTCACTGCCGGCGACGACCGGCATGTGCTCGTCGAGCAGCCCGACGAGCGCGCGAAGGATGCGCGACTTCGCTTGCCCGCGCAGTCCGAGCAGAATGAAGTTGTGCCGCGACAGCATCGCGTTCACGATCTGCGGCATCACCGTGTCCTCGTAGCCGATCACGCCCGCGAACAACGGTCCGCGCTGGCACAACCGCTCGAGAAGATTCTGGCGCATCTCGTCCTTGACCGACCGAAATGCGCGCTCGGGAACGCCGTACGGCGAGCGCTTGAGAGCGCCGAGGGTTTCAGGATATGACTGCACGAGATCTCCGTCGGGAACTGATCCTTCTGCAATGAAGGGGATGAAACTGTTCTGGTGCAAGGGGCGGACTGACGCCGGCGTGGACTAATCGCGATCCCGGTGGGATACGGGGAAAAGGTCTCAGGTCCCTGGTCTGAGGTCTCAGGTGGCAACGGCGAACCCGGTGTTACACCTGAGACCTGGGACCAGAGACCTGAGACCTTCAGAGCCTGAGCCGCGACAACCGCGATTATTGCGCTGCGCGGCTAGTCCGCCAACCCGACCTCAACAAGGTTGTCGTAAAACACCGGCCCCCGCCCCATATCCGTCTCCCGCTGCGACGTCGTCTGATTGGCGTTGGCGCCGTCGGCGGCGAACTTGCCCCACCAGATCGACGGCGCCCATACCACCCCGGGGCGGATCGTCGGTTCGATCCGGGCGACCGCGGTGAAGGCGCCGCGATCGTTGTGGATCACGACGCGCGCGCCGACGCCGATGCCGCGACGCTCGGCGTCCTCGGGGTGCAGCAGGCACTCCGGCTCACGCGCGGCGCGACGCAGCGAGCCGATGTTCACGAAACTAGAATTCAGAAATTGGTGCGCCGGCGACGAGATCAGGGTCAGCGGATAGCGCGCCGCGAGCTCCGGCACGTTCTCCGGGAACTCGTAGGGCGCGGTGAACGCCGGCAGCGGGTCGAGTCCCATCTGCTCCATGCGCGCCGAGTAGAGCTCGCATTTGCCGGACGGCGTCAAAAAGGCTCCGTCGGCAAAGGGCAGAAATGGCTTGGGCAGGTTGAGGCGCGTCCACCCACGCTCGAGAAGCGTTTCCAGCGTGATGCCTTTCAGATTCGGGCTCGGTGAATCAATCGCCTGGCGAATCAACGTGAGGTCGTCGTCCTGCAGCGACGGCTCGGCCAGCCCCATGCGCCGCGCAAGGCGGCGGAAGATCTCGCTGTTCGGCAGCGACTCCCCGACGGGGTCGATCGAGGGACGGTTGAGCGAGAGATAGTGATGGCCGTACGACAGGTGCAGATCCCAGTGCTCGAGCTGCGTCGTGGCGGGGAGCAGGATGTCGGCGTAATCCGCGGTATCCGTCTGGAAGTGCTCCATGACGACCGTGAATAGATCCTCGCGGCGCAGGCCCTCGAGCACGGCGTTGCGATCGGGCGCGACGGCCGCGGGGTTGGAGTTGTAGACGACGAGCGCCTTCACCGGAGGCCCGCCGACGTCGCCGTTCGGCGTCGTGAGGGCTTCGCCGAGTCGAATCATGTTGATCGTTCGGACCTTCGGCGACAGATCGGGACGATGCAGCATCGGCGTGTTGAACGCGAAGTTCGCGCTCGACGAGAGCTGCACGCCGCCGCCGGCGCGTCGCCAATGTCCGGTCAGCGCCGGAAGACAAGCGATCGTGCGAACCGCCATCCCGCCGCCGCCGTGCCGTTGCAGTCCGTAGTTCACGCGGATGAACGCCGAACGCGCACGCCCGTATCGCTCTCCAAGACCAATCACCGTTTCCGCGGGGATACCGGTGATCGCGCTCACGCGCTCCGGCGAATACTCCTTCGCGCGCTCGCGCAGCTTGTCGAAGCCGATCGTGTGCGCGGCGATGTACTCGTCGTCTTGAAGACCGCGCTCGAGCAGCACGTGCATCATTCCGAGCGCGAGCGCCGCGTCCGTGCCAGGACGGATCGCGATCCACTCGTCGCACTGCGCGGCAGTACGCGTACGGATCGGATCGATCGCGATGATCGACGCGCCGCGTTCCCGCGCCGCGAGCACGAACGGCCACAGGTGCGGATTCGACGTCAGCGTGTTCGTGCCCCACAACAGAACGAGGTCGCTCTCCGGCAATCCCTCCGGATCGGCGCCGATGTTCGCGCCGACGGTCATGCGCATACCGACAGTCCCGGGCATCGAGCAGATCGTGCGATCGAGCATCGACGCGCCGATTGCATGGAAGAAGCGGCGGTCGATCGAGCTGCTCTGGACGACGCCCATCGTCCCGGCGTACGAGTAGGGCAGGATCGCCTGCGGCCCGTCTGGCGAGTCGCGGATCGCGTTCAGCCGGTCGGCGATCTCGCTGATCGCGTCATCCCATGAGATCCGCTCGAATTCGCCCGTACCCTTCGGGCCAACCCGCCGCATAGGGTACAACAGTCGGTCCGGGTGATACGTGCGCTCGACGTAGCGATTGACCTTGGTGCAGAGAAACCCGTTCGTGAACGGATGCTCGGGGTCTCCGGCGACGCGAATGGCGCGTCCGCTTTCGACCGTGACCAGCATCGCGCACGTGTCGGGACAGTCATGCGGACAGGCACCGCGCACTACGGTCGTCGAGCCCGCCGGCTCTACAGCTGCTTCGGTCACTCTCGTCTCCAGGTGCTGATCCAGCGGTATCCGCTGAACCTATGAACGACCACGCCCGCCAACCAGTGGCCCGGAAGGTGCAGCCCGCGGTCTCGCGTCTTCGGCACTTTCTCGCGGGCGACAAACGAATAGGAAATCGTTGCCCGGTGCGAACTTGCCCTACCGGCGTCGGCCTTGACCGCGAATTCTGGGAGCCCTAATTTTGACGTGCTCGACCCGAGCGCCCCGAACGCGTGCACGGACCACGCGGAACTACCCTCGACCTACTCTTCAGGAGAAGATCATGAAGCGCCTGGCTCTCGTTGCCGCTGTGCTCGCGGTAGCTGCTTGCTCCAAGAACGAAGCTGCTAAACAGGACACCACCCCTCCGGCCATGGCTCCGGCGCCGGCTCCGGCCGCGACGGACACCGGGATGAAGATGGACACGACCCACAAGATGGATACGACGATGAAGATGGACACGACGAAGGGCGCCAAGAAGGGCGCCAAGAAGCCGTAACCTCTTCCCATCGTCGCAAGTAGGCAGGGCGCGACAGCTGTCGCGCCCTTTTTTTTATTCCTCGCCGCGCGGGTGTTCTCGCCACCAACGAAACGCGTCGGGGATTCCCTCCTCGGGACGAACGCGCGGTGACCAGCCGAGCTCCCGCCGGGCGCGCTCCGATGTGAAGGGATTGTCCTTCGTAAGCATGCGGATCGAAGCGTTCGACACCGCACTCCAGCGACCGCCGGTGAACAGCCGCGTCGCGGCCTTGAACGCGCGAACCGCGGCGCCGGCGACCGAGAGTGGAATCGGCACGAAGTGAATGGTCCGACCCAATCCCTTCGCCCCCAGTAGGAAGAAATCGCGGACGGTCACGTCGAAGTCGTTCGTGACATTGTACACGCGTCCGCCCGCGATCTCGCTCCGCGCCGCGAGCACGGCGCCGGCGGCGACGTTCGCCGCGTGAACGAGAGAGAGCGTCGACACACCGCCGCCGATCAGGGGCGCGAACCCTCGTTGGAGCAACCGCGCGGCGCGAGGAACACACTGGCGGTCGCGACGCCCGTAGATGACGGTGGGCCGCACCGCGGTCGCCCAGATTCTGCCCGATGCATGCGCCTCCATGACCAGCTGCTCCGACTCGCGCTTTGATCGCGCGTAGTACGCTCCGTCGGGCAACGGGGCGAGCGGCGACTCTTCGCTCGTCTTCTTTCCGCCGCTGGAGTAGCGTCCCTCCGGCCCGTACACCGCGACGCTGCTCAAGTGCAATAGACGCGCGCCGGCATTCGCGGCGGCATCGATCGCCGCACGGGTCCCGTCGACGTTCATGCGGCGATACGTCTCCCAGCCGCCGCTGTCGGTGATCGCCGCGGCGGTATGGAAAATCGTGTCGCATCCCCGCGCCGCGGCCGTGAATGCAGCCGCGTCGAGCACGTCACCCACTGTCTGCTCGGCGCCGATCGACGTCAGCCAGCGCGATGGGCGCCGCACGAGCGCGCGCACGTCACAACCGGATTCCTTCAGTTGCTCCGCGATGTGCGAGCCGACCAGTCCCGTCGCGCCAGTGACGAGTGCGCGCGGCAATTCAGTCGGGGAAGGGCAGCGCTGTTACCTCGACACGTCGTTCGCCCGTTTCCCATTTCGCTTTCAGCGCGGCGCCGGGTGCGACTTCGCGGCGCACCATGCCGATCGCCAACCCGCCGAGCCGCGGTGAAACGACGGAGCTTCGCACGTCGCCCACGTGGTTCCCACCGTCATCGATGAGCTGCGCGCCGGTCGGTGGCGGATCGTCGTTGCCGGAACGCAGCCCTCGCAAATGACGATTCACGTGCCCGCGAAAGTGCACGCGGGCGACGACCTCCTGTCCGATGTAACAGCCCTTGGTGTAGGAGATCGCTCCTCCGCCCAGGTCGTCGAAGTTGGCTTCCTGCGGAATCGTCGTGTCGTCGATGTCGATGCCCCATTCGGGGCGGCCCGCTTCGACGCGCGCGACTTCCCACGCGGCGAGCCCTGCCGGCGACGCGCCGGCGTCGATCGCGCGTCGCCAGAGCGAATCGAACAGCTCGAACGGCGCGAACAATTCGTATCCTTCGATTCCACCGAGATCGGGCGAGCGCAATACCGTCACGGGTTGGCCGTCGACGACGACATCCAAGTGGTGATACGGCTCGAGCGCCGACAGCGCATCGTTGCCGGCACCGGTCAACGCCTCGACGATCTCGCGTGAGCGCGGTCCAAAGATCCCAAGGTCGCGGATCGCGTGCGAATCGTCGCGATACCCGGAGACGCGCGGATTGACGTACTTCTTCACCATCGCGAGAAAGCCGGGCCACGCCTTGGCCGGCGTGTCGATGAGGTACGAGCCGCCCCCCGTCCCGGCGAGGATCCTCAGGTCCGCGATAATGCGTCCCTTCGCCGAGAGCGCCGCGCCGTAGCCCCCGTGGCCGGCCTCGATCCCGAGCACGTCAGTGGTGACGAGGCCCGTCAGCGCTTCGCCGGATTTCTCTCCGAAGAAGCGCATGCGCCCTCGATGGCTGCGATCGACGACGACCGCCGCGGAGCGCAGGCGGCGATACTCTTCCGCGACGCCCGCGTATGACAACACCACGTTGTGCCAGCCGACCTCCAACACCTCGGGTGGTGTGGAAGCCGCTTCAGGATTCGTCATTACGTGTGCCCCCCCCAATCTCGCCCTTCACCTGCACGTTCGCATCGCGAGCCGCGCGTCGGTAGCTGCGGTCGAGCAGCTCTACCGGGTGCACCGTGCTCGTTCGCGAGCCGGCGCGAACCAGCCCCGCGCCGATCTGCATCATGCAGCCAGGATTTCCAGTGGCGATGACGTCGGCGTTCGCTCGTTCGATATGCTCGAGCTTGCGATCGAGGACGACGTTCGACGTCTCCGGCTCTACCAAATTGTAAATCCCCGCGGCACCGCAGCACACGTCGCTTTCCGTCAGGGGAACGAGCTCGAGATCGGGAATCGCGCGCAACAGGTCGAGCGGCGGCGACGAGATGCGCTGCGCGTGGACCAGATGGCAAGGCGCATCGTACGCGACCCGAATGGCCACGCCGCCGCCGCGCTTCGGCCCCGCCGCGGAGAGTAACTCGCTCACGTCCCGCACCTTCGACGAAACGGTCGCCGCGCGGTCGCGCCACTCGGGATCGTCGGCGAGGAGTTGGCCATACTCCTTCATCATCGCGCCGCAGCCGGCGGCGTTCACGCATATGAAGTCGCACTGCGTCTTCTCGAAAGCCGCGATGTTCTCGCGAGCGAGCTCACGCGCCCCTTCGTCGTCGCCGGCGTGAGCGTGGAGTGCGCCACAGCAGACCTGTCCGGGTGGCCTGCTGACGACATAGTCGTTCACGACGAGCGTCCGTTCGGTCGCCGCGTTGGTGTCGGCGTAGAGGCCTTCCATCACGCAGCCGGCGAGCAGGGCGACGTTGCCCCGCATGCCGTTGCCGCGCGCGGGATATCGTGCGTCGTGCTCACTCGACTCACGGTCGGTCGACGCCAGCATCGCCATGGCGAAACCAACTCGGCCGGGAAGGCGGGACATGAGGCGCGCGAGGCCAGTCGCGCGCATCACGCGGCCGCCGCGCATCGCAAGCGAGAGTAGCGACTGCCGGCTGAACACGCCGAGAATGACGCGCGCGATCCAGGGAATCGGCCGGTGTCGCGCGAGCGTGGCGCGCGTCGCCTCCAGCAGATGGCCGTATGGCACGCCGGATGGGCAGACCGTCTCGCACGCGCGACAGCCGAGGCAGCGCGCGATGTGCGTCTCGACGCTTTCGTTGGCCGGCGTGAGTGTTCCTTCGAGGAGCGACCGCATCAGAACGATGCGACCGCGCGGGCTGTCGTTCTCATCCTCGAGCGTCAGGTACGTGGGACACGCCTGCAGGCAAAAGCCGCAGTGCACACACGCGTCGATCCCCGCCTGGGCCTTGGCGAGCGGACTTCCGGGCAGCGCGCGCTCCCGCGGGACAACGACCGGTGCGCTCATTTGGGGTCGCCGAGGATGCCCGGGTTCAGCACACCGCGGGGATCGAACGCTTGCTTGAGCCGGCCGCCGATTCCGACCATAGCGCGGCTTGGAAAGGCTGCTGCCCACAGCTGCTCGGGCAGCCGCTCGCCGATGCGCTTCGATTGCACCGGGTTCGCGAGGGCGATTGCAAGGCGCGCGACGTTTTCGCTGGCGTTTGGAACGATGCACCGCACGACGCCGCGAGCGAGCGTGGCGTGAAGCAGCGCACCCGAGATGCCTTCCACGATCCGGCTCGCCTCCTCCCACGTCGTCCCGATCTCGGAGGGGTGCCGCGACAGACGAAACACGATGGCGCCCGGCGGCTCAGCGGCGCGTAGCGTCGTCCACGCCTCGGGTGAAACGTCGAACGGCTCTCCGAGCTCGATGAGGGCCGCTCGCTGGGCCGCGACGCTTTCCATGTTGCCCGCCATCCGAAAGAGCACGATCGGCTCGTTGCGTCCTACGGCGTCTGCGGCGAGCGGCGCGCTCAACACCTCGCAGGCGTACGGCGTGAACGCCAGCCGGCGAAGCAGTTGCCGTGTCTGATCGACCGATGCGGCGTCGCCGGCGATCGTGACCGCGATCGTCTCGTCGACCTGCGGACACGCGTGCAACCGAACTGTCGCTTCGGTGATGACCGCAAGGGTGCCCCACGATCCCGTCATCAGTCGAGTGAGATCGAAGCCGGCGACATTCTTTACGACGCGTCCGCCGGCGCGCGCGACGCTTCCGGTACCTGTGACGAACTCGATCCCGAGCACCAGATCGCGCGGCGTGCCGAACGCCGTAACGACCGGGCCAGCCGACGCCGTGGAAATCGTCGCACCGAGGGTTCCTGCCTCCGCGCCGTGCGGGTCGAGCGCCAGCCACTGATTGTGTTTGCCGGCTTCCTGCCGGATCTCGGCGAGGGACGTACCTGCTAGAGCGGTGAGTGTGAGATCGCCGGGAACATAGTCGACGATACCGGAGAGCCCGTGCGTGGAGAGGGACTCTACGGCGCGCACCGGTCGTCCGGCGTCGAGCCATGTGCCGGCGCCGACGATTCGCAGCGCGGTGCCTCGCGCCGAGGCATCGCGAACGTGATCGCGGACATTGGCAGGCGACGAAACCGTCAACGTCGTCATGCGCGCGACCGCCCGATTGTTGGACGCGCCGCCGGCGACATGTGCCATTCGCGGCAGGCGTGGACCGGCACGACTTTGCCGGGGTTCGAGCGACGCTCCGGATCGAACACTTCGCGAAGCGTGCACATCGCCGCGAGCGAATCGGGCGAGAAGATCAAGTCCATATATGGAAGCTTGTCGAGTCCGACGCCGTGCTCGCCGGTGATCGTGCCGCCCGCGTCGACGCACAGCGTCATGATCTCCCGCATCGCAACGTGGACGCGCGCCGTCTCGTCCGCGTCCGACGCATCGTAGGCAATGTTCGGATGCAAGTTACCGTCGCCGGCGTGAAAGACATTGCACACTTTCACGCGCTGGCGCTGTCCGATGTTGTGAATCTCCGCCAGCACCTCGGGAAGCTTCGTGCGGGGGACGACGGCGTCCTGCACCACGAGGTGCGACGACACGCGTCCCATCGCGCCGAACGCCTTCTTTCTTCCCTGCCAGAGTCGCGTGCGCTCTACTTCATCGCGCGCGATCCTGACTGTCCGCGCGCCGTTGGCGCGGCAGTGCGTCGCGACCGTCTCGACGTCGTGCTCCAGTCCCGCGAGCGCGCCGTCGAGCTCGATCAGCAGTGCCGCGGCCGCATCCGTCGGATATCCCGCGGCATAGATCGACGACTCGACGGCGCGGATCGTCGCCTGGTCGATCATCTCCAGCGCGGCCGGAATGATGCCCGTCGCAACGATCGCCGAGACCGTCTGCGCGGCGGCGTCGATCGACATGAAGTCGGCGAGCAGCGTGCGCACGGCTTCGGGATTCCGCGACAAACGAACCGTGATCGCCAGCGCGATGCCGAAGCAGCCTTCGGAGCCCACAAAGGAACCCACAAGGTCAAATCCTTCGTTTTCGCCGTCGACGCCGCCAAGCGTCACGATCTCGCCACTCGGCAGGATGACCTCAAGCGCGAGAATGTGGTTCGTCGTCACCCCGTACTTGAGGCAGTGTGGGCCGCCGGCATTCTCGGCGACGTTCCCGCCGATCGTGCAGGCGGCTTGGCTCGACGGGTCGGGCGCGTAGTGAAGACCGTACGCAGCCACCGCGCGACTGAGCGCGACGTTCACGACGCCCGGCTCGACAGTCGCGGTCATGTTATCGGGATCGACCGAGATGACGCGCGTGAGCCTGTTCAACCCGACGAGCACGATCCCGTCGGCGAGCGCGCCGCCGGAAAGTCCGGTCCCCGCGCCACGCGGCACGAAGGGAACGCCGCGCGCCGCCAACTCGCGAACGACAGCGACCGCCTCGTCCCGCGTGCCCGGAAAAACCGCGAGCGCCGGTTGCTTGAAGTACGACGGCAACGCGTCCGCCGTGTACGTCAGCAGCTCGCTCGGCCGATACAGCACGCGACGCGCGCCGACGATCGCGGCAAGCCGGTCGGCGAGCGATTGATCGATCAACGACGCGGGCGGCGAAGCGGAGTGGGAGACGGTGGGAGAGGCAGCCACTCTCCAAAGCTATGACAATGCCCGCTTCAGGGGCTAGCTAACCGGCGGAGCGTTCTTGCCAGCCGAAACGACGACGAGCAGGTGGGCCGGCACGTGGCGGTACTCGAAGGGAGGAGTGAGCGAGACCAATTCGCCGTCGACCGAAAGTCGCGTCCGGCGCGGCTCGATGCGACAGCACTCGACCAGGAAGGTGTCCATAGCCGGCGTCCGGGCCACGGCTTTGACTCCGCGCGCGGCCGCGGCCAGCCCCGCCGCCAGCGCACGCGCGCCGGAGCGCCGGCGAACGACCATGACGTGGAGCCCACGTTTTCCTCCGGGTACCCGCGCGCCGAGGGTCGGCAGGCGAAGCTCACGTTCGCCGACGCCGATGAAGACCAGTGGCGTGACATAGTTCCTGTCGCTCGCTTCGCCCTCGACGCGTAGTGTCACGCGAAAGGTGGGCATGCGAAAGAGAAGCCTGGCCGCGGCAACGAGCGACGCGAGGTGGTAGCCCAACCGGTGCTCGAGACGCTCCCGCGCACGAACGAACGTCACGTAGGCTCCGACCGAGCTCGTGTTGAGGAAGAGCCGATCGTTGACCACGGCGGCGTCTACGGGGATGGGGCACCCGTGAAGCGCCACGCGCGCCGCCTCCTCGAGATCCAGCGGCAGCGAGAGATCTTTGGCGAGATGGTTGAGCGTACCGCACGGGAGTATCGCGAGCTCGGTCGCCGTGCCGGCGATCACGTTCGCCGCGCTTCCGATCGATCCGTCGCCACCGGCGACGAGAACCCGCGTCGCGCCATGCGTGATCGCCTCGCCGACTCCCTCGGCCAGCGTCGACGGCGCGACTTCGCGAATTTCAAATCCGCCGACCGCGTTGAGGGCGTCGCGCGCGTCGGCTGCGTTGCCCGCAAGCGGATTGATGAAGGCCGGGATCATTGCGCCCAGCTCAATACAGAATCCGTACCGCCGCGTTCGCTCCATCCCTCGATGACCAAACAGCAAGACCTTTTTGACCACAGAGGACACAGAGGACACAGAGAAAACCAAAGCCCTTTGCAGTTCTCTGTGTTCTCTGTGTCCTCTGTCGTTCAAAAAACTTGGCCGGCCCTTTTGAGGGGGCCGGCCAAGGTGAACTGAGCTAGATGATAAAGCTTACGCGGCCCAGAAACCCGAGAGAGCTCGACCATCCGGCGACTCGCGCAGCTTCTCGAACGCACGCTCGCGAATCTGTCGAATCCGCTCGCGGGTCACACCCATGAGCGCACCGATCTTCTCGAGGGTCATCGCCTCGGATCCTTCTTCGAGACCGTAGTAGAGGTAGAGGATCTTTCGCTCGCGCGGGGTGAGATACTTTTTGAATACGCGATCGATAAACTCGCGCATCAACTTGTAGTCGGTTACCTCTTCGATTTCGGTGCCGTCGACGCCGGCGAAGCGTTCACCGAGCGTGGAAGCTTCTCTGTCCGAACGATCGATCGGGGCATCGAGCGAGACTTCGGTCGCGGACATCTGCTTCGCGGCGCGAACATTCTCGGGAGTGTCTTCGAGGAGACGGCTGACTTCGTCTTCGGTGGGATCGCGCTTCAGGACTTGAGCGAGGATCGTCTCCGCGCGGGCGAGACGGATGAGCTGCGAATTCTGATTGAGGGGGATTCGAACGGAGCGGGTCTGCTCGGCGAGCGCTTTCAAAACGGCTTGTCGGACCCACCAGACGGCGTACGAGATGAACTTCACGCCCTGGTCCGGGTCGAACTTGCGCACAGCTTTTAGCAGGCCCTCGTTCCCGATAGCGACGAGCTCGGAGAGATCGAGTCCGTGGCCCTGGTACTTCTTCACGTACGAGATGACGAATCGGAGGTTGGCGGTTACGAGTCGCTCGGCCGCTTTTTCGTCACCCTTCTGCGCCCGTCGCGCGAGTCGTCGCTCTTCTTCGGGGTCCTGGATGAGAGGGAGTTTCTGGATGTCCTGGAGGTACTGGTCGAACGCGGTGGACGGAGACGATCGGAAATAGCCCCTCGACGATCTAGTCTCGGTCACTTGCTCCATACACGCTCCTTCCCGATTGACGCCGGTTAGTGGAGCGAGCGCACTCCGCTCGCGCGATGTAGAGCTTGTAGCAGGAGCGGCAGGATAATGTTGGGTCCAAAACCCGTCAACAGACTTTTCCGCCAGTATGACGGAAGCGTGCGTTCGAACGATTCTATCTTGTTGATTTGACAGCAATTTGCAGGTTACTTCGCTGTGATCTACGTCAAAGGCCGAATTCGGTCACAGTGACCGAATTCGGCCCTCTAAGGCACAAAAAGGCTCGGCAGAGCCCGATTGTGAGCAATTGTTCAGCGGCTGATCACGCTGGAGAGACGCGTTATCACGCGCTCGCCGTTGTTCAGCCCGGCCCCTGTCAGGCGTTCGGCGTCGTCGGCGGACGACGCTCGACGACGGTCGTCGAGCCGGCGTCGGTTCCACTGCCCGGATCGCGCATCTTCGTTCGCGTCGTCGCGCTGAGCACGCCTATGCCGACAAGCACGATGACTCCCACCGCGATCCACGTCGTCGGGACATTCAGCAGGTAGGCCGCGATTGCGAGCCCGACGATGAGAATGATGAATCCGACCAGGTAACTCGCGAATGATGACATAGGTGAAGTCCGTCGTTTGTTGACGCCGCCTACTCAAGCAAGCGGCGAGCCCGAACGTCACCCCAGCACCGATTTGACGAGCTCGTCGTCGACGGCAATCGACCACCCGTTCGACGCGCCGGCCATGGCCCCGACACGCGACGGCAGCGCGTACTCCACCCGGCCGCCGCGCGCTTTCTTATCGCCGTGGGTCGCGGCGACGATTCGCTCGGGCGACATCGATGCCGGTCGTCGTCGGTCGAATCCCGCCGCCTCGACGGCGCCTTGGATCCGCCGCGCGGTCCCGGGCGCGGCGACACCGCACCGTTCGGCGACTTCGCTCTCGTACGACATGCCCATGGCGATCGCGTCGCCGTGCAGCATCGAGTAGTCGCTGAGCAACTCGACGGCGTGTCCGATCGTGTGGCCGAAGTTGAGGATCTTTCTCACGCCGCCTTCACGCTCGTCGCGCCGCACGACGTCGGCTTTGATCTCGATGCTGCGGCTGACCAAATCGATCATCGCGCCGCTCCCCGGCTCGAGCGCGCCGAGGTCACTCGCCGCGGCGACGGCTCGCTCGAGATACGCTTCGTCGGCGATCGCGCCATGCTTGATCACTTCGGCGAAACCGGCGCGAAGGTGGGCTCGAGGCAGCGTCGCGAGGACGTTCGGATCGACGACGACCGCGAGCGGTTGGTGAAAGGCGCCGACGAGATTCTTTCCGGCCGGCGTGTCCACCCCCGTTTTTCCGCCGATCGACGCGTCGACCATCGCCAGCAACGTCGTCGGAACCTGGATGTACGGAATGCCGCGCATGTAGGTCGCGGCAACGAAGCCGGCGACGTCGCCCACAACGCCGCCGCCGAGCGCGACGATCAAGGAATCGCGGCCAAAGCCGGCGGCAAGCAATTCGTCCGTGAGTCGCGCCCACGTGTCGCGCGTCTTGTGGGCTTCGCCGGCAGGCACCGTCAACACCGTCGTACGGTCGGGAGCACCGATCGCGTCACGCACCCGCGCGGCGTAGAGCGGGCCGACGTTGTCGTCGGTCAGCACTGCGTATCGGTGTGCGTTGCTCGTGCCCGCGATCTCACCGATTCGATCGAGCGCGCCCGGCGCCACCGTGACCTCGTACGTCGGAAGCGCGATCGTGCGAACGCTCACCAGGTCGTCTCTCCGGCGGCGCCGAGTTTGTTGGCGAGCCGCGCGAGGGTGAAAAGCAGATCCGAAAGCCGATTGAGGAAGATGACGACGAGCTCCGGGATCTCCGTCTCCTGCGCGAGGAGCACCACGCGCCTCTCGGCGCGCCGACAAACCGTGCGCGCGACGTGAAGCGCGGCGGCCTTCTTCGTTCCTCCGGGCATGACGAACGCCTTCAACGGTTCGAGCTCCTCGTCGCAGGCGTCGATCGCGCGCTCGAGCTGCGCGATCCGCGCCTCGTCGACGTTCGCCTTCTCGAGATGCTGGCGCATCTTCGCGAGATCGGGCGTCGCCAACAACGCCCCGATCGCGAATAAGTCCGGTTGAATCGGGGCGAGCACCTCGTCGATTCGCTGCAGCTCTTCGATCGCCAACGCCATTCCGATCGCCGCGTTCAGCTCATCGACGTCACCGTATGCTTCGACGCGCGGATGGTTCTTCGCGACGCGCCCGCCGCCAAAAAGTCCCGTGTCGCCACGGTCGCCGGTCTTCGTATAGATCTTCATCGCGACGACTAATGTAGGCCCGAGGTTCGCGGCGCGCACGACACAGGAAGCGCCCCTATTTTCCGTCATGCCCGACAGCCAGGAAATACGAGACATCACGATCATCGGCGGAGGACCGACCGGGATCTTCGCGCTTTTTTACGCGGGAATGCGCGGCGCGACGGCGCGGCTCGTCGACGCGCTGCCGGAGCTCGGCGGGCAGCTGACCGCGCTGTATCCCGAAAAATACATCTTCGACGTCGCGGGCTTCCCCAAAGTGCTGGCGAAGGATCTCGTACGCTCACTCGCCGAACAGGCCGCGCAGTTCAAGCAGCCCGTCCATCTCCTTCATAAGGTGCTCGGCCTCGAAGAGCACGACGGACGCTTCACGCTCGTGACGGACAAGGAGCGTTTCGAATCGCGCGCCCTGGTGATCGCCGCCGGCATCGGCGCGTTCTCGCCGCGACGTCTGCCGCAAGCATGCGCGCAACCATGGTATGGGCGCGGCGTCTACGACGTCGTCACCGACCCCGAGATTTTTCGCGGCCAGCGAGTGCTGATCATCGGCGGCGGCGATTCGGCGTTCGACTGGGGTACACAGCTCCTCCCGCGAGCGTCACGCGTCACGATCATCCACCGGAGCGATCGCTTCCGCGCGCATGCGGCGACAGTATCGCAGTATCAAGCCGCGGTCAGCGCGGGCACCGCGGACCTGTTCACGTTCAACGAGCTCCACGACATTCGCTGCGCGCACGATCCGGAGCGCTTCTCACACGTCTCGCTCCGCCACGTGAAGGAGAAGACCACGCGTGAGATCGAGATCGACGTCGTGCTTCCCATGCTCGGCTTCGTGAGCGACATCGGCCCGCTCGCTGAGTGGGGGCTGACGCTCGAGAAGGAAGAGATCGTCGTGACGAGCACGATGGAGACGGGCCGACCCGGGGTCTACGCGGCGGGCGACATCACGACGTACCCGGGCAAGCTCAAGCTGATCGCGAGCGGATTCGGCGAAGCGGCAACCGCCGTCAACCAGGCAGTCCATTGGATCTACCCCGAAAAGAAAGTCGCCCCGGGGCATTCGTCGAACATGGCGATCTTTGGACAGACGGACGACTGACGATGGGCGATGGGCGATGGGCGACGGGCGATGGCCTATTCTTGCGGTGCCCGCGACCACTCCTCCACTGACCGGCCGTCATTCCTGAATCCGTCCGGATGGCGGCGTCGCAGCTTCTCCTGATTCGCCTGCGCGATCCGTGACAAGGGTATGCCGAGTGTGTGCGCGGTGATTGCGAGACACCAAAGAACGTCGCCGAGTTCTTCTGTCAACCGAGCCTCGTCGATGTCGCGTTGCTGGAACACGCGCTTACGCACGAGGCCGAGCAGCTCCGCAGCTTCCTCTACAAGACCGACGCTCGCATCGATGAGCCGATCCTGATCATCGAGCGCGGGATTGATCGTTCGCAGCGCCGCCTGCTGATAATCGTCGAGGTTCATTTCGCTTCACTCAGTATCGAAAAGTCAATTGGGGTCTGACCCTAATTCGAAAATGCTAAATAGGGTCTGACCCCATTTCACGTCGCCTGTCGCCCGTCGCCGTCACTCGTAGCTCACGCGAGGATCCGCCTTCGCATAAGCAAGATCGGTCAGCAAGTTGACCAGCACGAACACTGTGCTCAGAAAGAGAACCGCGCCCTGAATCGCCGGCAGATCTCGTCGTGAGATCGCATTGACCACGTAGCGGCCAATCCCGGGCCAGGAGAAGATCGTTTCCGTCAAAATGCTGCCCGTGAGATAGGCGCCGAAATCCAGGCCGAGCACGGTGATGATCGGGATGAGCGCGTTACGCAGCGCGTGCTTGAGCGTGACGACCCACTCCCCGAGCCCCTTGGCGCGCGCTGTCCGAACGAAATCCGCGCTGAGCGCTTCGAGCATCGCTGAGCGCGTCATGCGCGCGAGAAACGCGATCGAGCGCATACCGAGCGTGAGCGCGGGCAGGACGAGAAAGCGGAGGCTTCCGTAGCCCGATGGCGGAAGCCACCGGAGCGTGACAGCGAAGAGCAGAATCAACAGGAGGCCGACCCAGTACACCGGGAACGAGATTCCGAGGTATGCCAGACCCAGCGCGAATCGATCCGCGAAGCCCCCGGGGCGACGTGCGCTCAGAACGCCGAGGGAGATGCCCAGCGCCGTCGCGAGCAGCATTGCCGCCCCGGCGAGTTGCAGCGTTTTGGGAAAGCGCTCGCGGATGTCCTGGGTGATCGGGCGGTTTGTGATATACGAGCGACCGAGGTCACCGACGGCGACGCGGCTCACGTAGTGGCCGAAACGCTGCGGCAGCGGGTCGTCCACGTGCAGCTCGGCGCGGAGGCGCGCGATCGTCGCGCTGTCGGCGCGTTCGCCGACCATCGCCTCGACGGGGTCGCCGGGCGCGACGTATAGCAGCAGGAACGCGACGACGAGCACCCCGAACAATGTCGGGATCGCGAGGAGCAGCCGCCGCGCGATGAAACGGGTCATGGCTTGGCCGTCGAGATCGTGACGTCAAGCCACCGCTGTCCGTTGAAGATCACCGGCGGGACGAAGTGCTTGATCCAGGGCTGCACGGCGTACAGCTCATTATAGAAGTAGAGAAAGACCATCGGCGCTTCGGCGAAGGCGATCGAGTCCGCCTGCTTGTAGAGCGCGTTGCGCTTGGTCTCGTCGAGCTCGCGGCGGGACGCGGTCACCAACGAGTCGAAGCGCGGATTCGAATAGAACGATACGTTTCCGCCGGCGCCCTTGTTCGCGCTGTGCAACAGGGGATAGAGAAAATCCTCGGCGTCCGGATAGTCGGCGTACCAGTCCTTGAGAATCATGTCCGTCTGGCCTTTGCGCGCCGCGCCGCGCGCCGCCGCCGATTCGCGCTGGACGATCTTCGCGCGAATGCCGACCGCGTTGAGGTACGCCTGCACCGTCTCGGCGATTCGCAGATAGATCGGCGTCGTCGACGTCCAGAGCTCGATGTCGATGCCGTTGGGATGGCCGGCCGCGGCGAGCAGTTGCTTGGCTTTCGCCGGATCGTACGCGTATGGCTTTCGGGTGCTGTCGTAGCCGCCCAGCGCGGGAGGCACGACGCCCGCGGCGCGCGTGCCCCGTCCGCCGATGAGCCGCTCGATGATGCGGCTGACGTCGATCGCGTAGTTGATCGCCTGCCGGACGCGCGGGTCGACGAGCGGCCCGCGGGTCGTGTTGATGCCGATGTACACCAGCTCGAGCGCCGGCGTGGACATCAGCATCGGCTTGCGGCTCTCATCTTCCATCCAATCCGACGCTTCGGCCGCCGGAATCTGGAGAATGTCGACGTTGCCGCTCTCGTATTCGGCGACCGCGGTGCTCGGCTCGGCGACGACGCGCGCCCGCAACGTGTCCGTTTTTGGTACGCCGGCGAAATACGATGGATTCTTCGCGAACAGCAGGTAGTCGTCGTGCTTCCACTCGACGAGCTTCCACGGCCCCGTCCCGATGGGGTGCTCACCGAAATTGGCGGGCACGCTGTCGGGAATCACCGAGGCGACCGGCATCGCCAGCATCTTGGTGAAGATGGCCAGCGGTTCGGTGAGCGTGACGACGAGCGTCGAATCGTTCGGCGCGGCGAGCCCGGTGACCGACTTGAGCTTTCCGCCATTGAAGTCCCTGGCGCCGGCGATGGGGAAGAGAAACTGCGCCGCCCCGCTCTTCGTCGCCGGTTGGAGGGCCCGCTCCCAGCTATGGACGATATTGTGCGCCGTGAATGGACGGCCGTCTTGAAACGTGACGCCGTGCTTGAGGTGAAAGGTGTACCGCAGGCCGTCGGGCGTGACCTCCCAGCGCTCGGCGAGCCCGGGTTCGACGCGAGCATCCGGTGTGAAGCGCGTCAGTCCGTCGAAGACGTAGGCGACGGCTCGGCCAGTCGGGACGTCGGTGGAGAGCGCCGGGTCCAGGGAGCGCGGATCGTAGGTGTCGCGGGAGTCGACGATCTCGTGTCGGGATGGCGCACCGGTCGAGCCGCATGCTCCGAGGCAAAGCGCAACCGCCAGCAGAAGCACGATAGGTGGTCGTTCGTCTTCCATTGACAGTGGCTAAGTCGCGCGAGAACTTACTGTTTCCCGCCGTTCAGCGTCAATCGGATGCGCCCGCCGGAGGTAGTCCCGCGCGGGCGCGTTGTGCGTCGCACCGCCAGCGTCGGGTGGTGTCACGATGATCAGCGCTTCCCGGGCCAGACGTGGCCGTGGGACTCATGAGGACCGAATGTCTGCAAAGAGCGATCCGCTCGCTCGATTCGCGCTTGCGGCGCTCATTGCTTTTTTCGTCCCGGCGTCGGTCCGCGCGCAGGACGTGGATTGTGATCAGCCCAACGAGCGCGAGGTTCGGTCGCTCCGCTTCGAGGGGAATCAGACCTTCGACACCGACCAGCTCTCGGCGATCGTCATCACGACGCCGTCATCGTTCGCACGGCGCTATTTCAGGGTCTTCGGCACGAAGCGCTGCTATCCGAGCGACGGGCTGACGCAGGACGTCACGAATCTCAAGGCGTTCTACCAGATCAACGGCTTTTACGACGCGCGCGTCGACACCGTCGTAACCGCGGTTTCCGGCTCGGCCGTGCGCGTGATGTTTCGCATCAACGAGGGGCAACCGCTGACCCTCGACTCGTTGACCATCACGGGTCTCGATTCCGTCGCCGACCGTTCGGCGATTCTGCGTAATCTTCCGCTTGCTGTCGGACAGCGGTTCGGGCGGCTCCAACTCGCCAACGAGACCGACTCGATCACGATTCGGCTGCGACACATCGGCTATCCGGCGGCGACGGTTTATCCGTCGTACGACGCGCACAGGCCGGAGCATCGCGCCGAGGCGCGCTTCGAGGTCCAGACGGGTGAGCTCGCGCGGTTCGGGACGATCGCCGTGCGAAGCGCGAACGAAAAGGGGGGTCGCCCCGAGATCGACAGCGGCGCAGTGCTCCGGCTGCTGGGATTCCGATCGGGCGATCGCTACAGCGATCGCTCGCTCAGCGATGCTTCGCGGAACCTGTACAATCTGGGCGCGTATCGCCACGTGAACGTCGCGCTCGACACAACGGTTTCCCTCACCGACAGCATCGTGCGGGTCGGCGTCGATCTGCGCGAAGACTTTCTGCGGCAGATCGACCAGGAGGAAGGGTGGGCATCGCTCGACTGCTTCCGCGCCGGTGCGCAATTCACGAACAAGAACTTCCTCGATCAGGCGCAGCGCTTCGAGCTCAACACTCGAGTCTCCAAGATCGGGTATGCCGACGGCGTCGACTTCGCGCGTAACGGACTCTGTCGGACGCTGAATCAGGACAGCGTCTTCAGCTCGCACCTGAACTACTACGCCGGCGCCACGGTGCGCCGGCCGACCCTTTTTGGCGGGCACTGGGTTCCGTCGTATTCGGCGTACACCGAACGGCGGAGTGAGTGGGAGGCATACCTACGCACGACGTATATCGGTCTCGACCTGTCGGCGACACGGCAACTCGGCAAAGGTCTTCCGGGAAAGGTCGGGTACACACTGGAATACGGACGAACGGAGGCTGAGCCGGCCTACCTCTGCGCGATTCTGTCACGCTGTACTGAAGAGGAACGGTCGGAGGTAGAAGGGAATCTCCGGCTCGCCATCCTCAGTGCATCGCTCCAGAAGAACACGCTCGACAATCCCATCGCGCCGAAGTCCGGTTACGTGATCGGCAGCGAGGTGCGGGGCGCGGGAACGATTACGGGATCGGATCCGTCGCAAGCGTTCGCTAAGGTGACACTCGATGCCGCGGTCTTTCGCGCTGTGACATCGCGCGCCGTGCTATCGCTGCGAGTGCGCGGCGGCCTCATCGGCGGCGGCGAGTCATCGAGCGGGACGCGACTTCCACCGCCGCAGGAGCGACTCTACGCGGGCGGCGCGACGAGCGTTCGCGGTTATGCGCAGAACGAGCTCGGGGCGCTCGTCTATCTCATGGAGCTCGGCGCTTTCACGGTCAGCCCGCTTGGCGACTCGCTGATCGCCGTGCTCAAGCCGGACGCCCAGCCGAACCGGCGCGTGCCCACTGGCGGCAACCGGTTGATCGTTCTGAACGCGGAACTGCGGCTGCGGGATCCTTTTTTCCCCGAGCTGCTGGAGTACGTTCCCTTCGTCGACGCCGGACAGGTTTGGGTGCCGAATGCGGGAACCCGGAATCTGAACATCAAGCCGCTCAGTGTGACGCCGGGACTCGGAATCGCCTATTTCTCCCCGATCGGTCCCATTCAGTTCAACATGGGGTATAACCCGAACGCGAGCCCGGCGGGGCCGGCGTACTTTGCGCCGCCGGTCGGCACTGCCGGTTTCGGTAGTGGTCAGCCTCTCGTCTGTGTCACGCCACTGGGGACGCCACCGGTGCCGTTCCGCGTAGTCGACGGCAAGCTGGCCCAACCCGGAACGTGCCCGGCAGCGTACACCCCGCAGCGTTCGTCGATCTTTTGGAACCGTCTTACGAAGACTCTCTCGATCGGTACCTCCTTCTAGGATGAAGCGCCGGAAGCTCGTCGCCTTGGTTGCCGTGATCGTGTTCGCGTTCCTCGGACTCCTCGTGGTGTCCGCGGTGTTGTTCGTGACGCGAACGCAACGCGGACGCGACTGGGTGCGCGACCTGGCCACGCCGTTGGTGCAGCGCGCGGCGAAGGGCGGGACGGTGTACATCGGGAGGGTCACCGGGAATTTCCTAACCGGTTTCACCGTCGATACGTTCGCGATCCGCGACAAGCGCGGCGAGCTCTTTCTGAGCACCGGACGGGTCAGCGTCTCATACAATCCGCGCGACATCCTCGACTACCGCATCTATATCCGTCGGGCGTCGATCCAGCACCCGTACGTGCACCTCGTCCAGCACAACGACTATACCTGGAATTACCGGGAGGTTTTTCCGTCGAGCGGCGGTCCACCGCCATTCAAGGACGTAACGCGACGCAGCCTCGGTGACTATATCGTCATCGATACGACGACGGTGACGGATGGGACGTTCCTTCTCACCATGCGCTGGTCGCCGGACGAGTCGCTCAAGGGCCGAGTCCGCGACAGCGTGATCAAGGCGCACCTCGACAATCCGCAGAAGGCGGTGTCGAAGACGTTCGACGGCTACGGCCGGTTGTACGCATGGCGTAACATGAACGCGCTGATCTCCCACGCGCGACTCGCCGATCCGGACAGCGATCGTAAGGTCGGCATGGAGTTTCAGGTCGCGTCCCTGTCTGCCGACGAATACGAACCGACATTCAAGTTCCGGAACGTCGTGGCCAAGGCGCGGAAGCTCGGCGATTCTCTCTGGTTCCAGGTGCCGCGTTTCGCGCTGCCGGCGTCGACAGGTCGCGGACAGGGGAAGGTCTGGTGGGGAAGCGAGCGGCCGGTGCGGTACGACATCGCCGTTCGCAGCGACTCGGTGTCGCTCGACGACGTGAATTGGGTCTACCCCGACTTGCCGCGAACCGGCGGCGGCAGCGTCGACCTCACGATCAAGAACGACGCGCCCCCGAACGAACAGATCGTGAACTTCAAGCTGACGCGCATGGACGTGCGCAGCACGAAATCGCATCTGACGGGCGACATGTCGTTCGGCATTGGCGCGCCGGTGCTGCTCGTGCGCGACGTCAACTTGCGCGGCGACCCGGTGGACTTCGACCTCCTGCGCACGCTGTCCGGCAAGCCATTTCCGGTCGATTGGCAGGGCCAAATCTTCGCGACGGCGCGCGGGCCAGGCGGGCCCCTCACGAATTTCGTCGTCGCCGACGCACGCGGCACGTTCCGCGACGCCCACGTTCGTGGGGCCGTGTCGAGCTTCTCGGGTAAGGGCGAGCTCGACATCCTCTATCCCGCGTTGACGGTTTTTCACGGCTTCGACGTGAACGCCGGCTCGGTAGACCTACGGACGATCGAGTACCTGTATCCCAGTTTCCCGCGACTGAAGGGTTTCGCGTCCGGCGTGGCACGGCTCGATTCGTCGTGGCTCGACGTTCGATTCTCGAACGCGGCGGTGACGCTCGCCGACGGCAACGTCGAGCCGTCGCACTTCACCGGGAGCGGGCGGATCACGTATGGCGATCCGTTCATGCTTTACGACGTGAACCTGAGCGCGCAACCGCTGTCGATGGGTTGGCTCACCCAGTCGTATCCGGCGATTCCGCTGCGTGGAGTGTGGAGCGGACCGATTCGCGCTCGCGGAAGTTCTCCGGACCTCGAGTTGTCGGCGTCGCTGCAAGGGCCGCTCGGCGCATTCAGCTTCGACGGCCGGGTCGACATCGATTCCGTCGGCGGCTATGGCGCACACGGCCGTGGCGACTTCAGCGGGCTCAATCTCGCGCAGCTTGTCTCGGCGCCAAAGCTTCCGGCCGGAACGATCAGTGGGCAGTACCAGGTCGATGCGGCAGGTCCGACGGCGGCGGACATCAAGGGAATCGCGAACCTCGAGATCGAGCGCACGATCATCGACGGCGTTCGCGTCTATCCGGCCAACGCGAAGCTGGCCTTCGCCGACGGCCGAATGCGGATCGTGGACACGTTGAACGTGCGCACCGCGGCGGCGCGGGTTTCCGCCTACGGCGCGATCGGGCTTCCGGGGGGGCGCGGTGACTCGGTGCTGCACTTTACAGCGATCGTCGATTCGCTCGGCGGACTCCGGCGCTACCTCGCTAATGCGAACGAGCCGGACAGTGCGGCCGCCGATTCGCTGACCGGCTACATCGAAGTCCGCGGCACGCTCGGGGGAACGCTCGACAAGTTGACGCTGACGGATTCAGTGCGAGCGGCGAATTTCTTCATGAACGGAATCAGCGCCGATTCGATTGTCGGGTCCATGAGTATTACCGACCTGCTCCACGCGCGCCGCGGGACGATCGGTGCGCTCGCCGGCGCCGTCGTTCTTGGCGGAGTCGAGTTCGACAGCCTCGGCGGCCGGCTCGATATCGAAGACTCGACGCACGCGCGCTTCCGTTTAGGCGCGCGCAATCGCGACGTGATCGCGGCGTCGGCGTCGGGCGGAGTGAGCTCGGTGGCCGGTGAGCGCATTGCCGTCCTGGATTCGGTTGCGGCAACGATTGGCGAGAGTCAATGGCGCCTGGCTTCCCGTGCGACAGTCGCGCTCGACACGGCGGGCGGAATCCGCGTCGACTCGCTCGTGCTGCGCAATCGGGATTCGGCGCTTGTCGTCGTGACGGGCGACGTGCCGACGACCGGAGCTGCGTACGGAAAGGTGAAGGCGTTGAACGTGCCGCTCCGCGATGTCGGCATTTTGGCGCGGCTCCGCGATACGCTGTCTGGCGTGGGGTTCGTCGACGTCGCGGTGACGACCACCGACGACCCCCTCGCCATCAATTCCAACATCAACCGCCCCATTGGCCTCGTGTTCGACCCGGCCGGCAATCTGTACTTCGCCG
>Ga0207689_10001375_pt1 | contig 23326 bp, 26 predicted proteins | sample KBSMisM52_FD_184312 | JGI IMG/M metagenome (GOLD analysis project Ga0207689, IMG submission 184312) | Miscanthus rhizosphere microbial communities from Kellogg Biological Station, Michigan, USA - KBS Miscanthus M5-2 (SPAdes) (version 2) | ecosystem: Host-associated > Plants > Roots >... | reverse complement strand
ATCGTCGCCCATGTTTCGTCGTCGGGCGCCTCCGTCGGCTGCTTGCAATGCGGGCACAAGGTCCGCACGAGCCGCTGCGCCATCACGCCGAGCAATGTCGAGTTGAGCAGGTACGCCGGCACCCCGAGGTCGAGCAGGCGCGTGACCGCGGTCGGCGCGTCGTTCGTGTGCAGCGTCGACAGCACCAGATGGCCGGTCAGCGCGGCCTGCACGGCCATGTCGCCGGTGTCGCGGTCGCGGATTTCGCCGACCATGATGATGTCCGGGTCCTGCCGCAGGAGCGTGCGCACGCCGGCGGCGAAATCAACGCCGAGGCCGGGCTGCACCTGCATCTGGTTGAACGCCGGCTCGATCATCTCGATCGGATCCTCGATCGAGCACACGTTCACTTCCGGCGTCGCGAGTCCCTTCAGCGTCGAATAGAGCGTTGTCGTCTTGCCCGAGCCGGTCGGGCCGGTGACGAGGATGATGCCGTGCGGCTCGCCGGTCATCGATTCCCAGCGCGATCGATCGTCGGCCGTGAAGCCGAGATCCTGGAAATCGCGCACCAGCACCTCGGGACTGAAGATGCGCATGACGATCTTCTCGCCGAACGCCGTCGGCATCGTCGAGATGCGCAGCTCGATCTCCTCGCCGTCGGGCGCGACGGTCTTGATCCGCCCGTCCTGCGGCCGCCGTTTCTCCACGATCTCCATCCGCGCGAGCAATTTGATCCGCGACGTCACGGCGTTCAGCACCGACGTCGGGATCGCGTACACCTGGTGCAACACGCCGTCGATGCGAAACCGAACCATGCCAACGTCGCGCCTCGGCTCGACGTGGATGTCGGATGCGCGCTGATCGAATGCGTACTGCCACAGCCAGTCGACGATGTGGACGACGTGCTGGTCGTTGGCGTCGAGATGGCCGTGGCGGCCGAGCTCGACGAGTTGCTCGAAATTGTTGGCGAACGCGAGGTCGCCGCGCGAGCTCTCCTGCGCCTTTTTCATCGACCGCGCGAGATTGAAGAACTCGCCGATGTAACGCCGGATGTCGGCCGGATTAGCGAACACGAGGTATATCTCGAGCTTCAGGATCCGCGACAGCTCGTCGGCCCACGACCGCACGAAGGGCTCGCCGGTGGCCACCGTCAGCGTTCCGCGATCGACGGCGACCGGCAGGATCCGGTACCGCTCGGCGTACGCGTTCGACATCGTGGCCGTCACTGCGCCAAGCTCGACCTTGAGCGGATCGATGTGCCGATACGGAATGGCGAGCTTGCCGGCGAGCCATTCGACCAATGGCTCGAGCAGCAGTAGCTTGTGCGGCGGCTTTTGCGACTTGAGCTTTTCCTCGGCGATGAGCTCCAGCGGATGCTCGAAGCGCTGCGTGCGCGAGCGCGCGATGCGCTCGCCATCCGCTGGCAGGATCAGGCCGTCGGCCACCATCAGCTTCAGGATGTCGTCGAGCCGCAGCCGGCGATCGGCCGGCGCCGCGCGCGCAGCAGGGGTCGCCGCGTCCTTCTTCGCGGCCGTCGCGCCGGGTTCGTCGGGGTAGGCAGTGGCCATGCGCTGACTTTACACTGTCGGCCCTTTCGTCACCGCTGTTCGCCCATGCCGACCATCGCCGGAACCACGATTCGCGCAGAGAACGTGGACATCACGACCCTTCGCGTCGACGCCATCGTCAACGCGGCCAACACGACGCTGCTGGGCGGTGGCGGCGTCGATGCCGCGATCCACCACGCCGCAGGGCCCGCGCTGCTCGCCGAGTGCCGGACACTCGGCGGGTGCCCGACCGGCGATGCGCGGCTCACTCGCGGCTATCGGCTGCCGGCGCGCTACGTGATCCACACGGTCGGCCCGATCTGGCAGGGTGGCGGGCACGACGAGCCCGCATTGCTCGCCGCGTGCTACCGCAGCTCGCTCGCGCTCGCCCGCGTCGGCGAATTCGCGTCGGTCGCGTTTCCGGCGATCAGCTGCGGCGTGTACGGGTATCCGTTCGACGAGGCGATCGCGATCGCCGTGCGCGAAGTCGTGACGGCCGCGCGAACGATGCCGACCCTCGACTTGGTCGTGTTCGCGTGCTTCGGCGCCGCGGCGCTGTCGGCCTACGAGCGCGCGCTCGACGCCGCGGGCTGACGAAAACGCCGGTCGATCAGTGGGTCGCGCGGTCGGCGCGCTTGTTGTCCGCCGGCACCTCGGGAACCTGGAACACCTCGCGCAGATATGCGACGTACGATGGGTCGTAGTCCATCGTCTTCGATGGCTCGTCGCTGATCTTGGCCACCGGCTGGCCGTTGCAGCGCGTCATCTTAATCACGATCGCCAGCGGCTCGTAGCCCAGGTCGTTCGTCAGGTTCGTGCCGATGCCGAACGCCGTCTGGCTGCGGCCGCGGAAATATTCGAACAGCCGCTGCGCGAGCGGCACGTTCAGGCTGTCGGAGAACACCATGACTTTCGTATGCGGATCGATGCGCATCCGGTGATAGTGGGCGATGAGCTTCTCACCCCATTCGAACGGATCGCCCGAATCGTGGCGCACGCCGTCGAACAGCTTGCAGAAGAACAGGTCGAAATCGCGCAGGAACGCATCCATGCCGCACACGTCGGACAGCGCGATCCCGAGATCGCCGCGATATTCGCGCGCCCACATGTTGAACGCGAACGTCTGCGAGTCGCGCAGCCGGGGCCCAACCGCCTGGCACGCCTGCAGATACTCGTGGGCCATCGTGCCGAGCGGCGTCAAGTCGTGCTCGAGCGCGAAGTGCACGTTGCTCGTGCCGACGAATTTCCTGCGGATGCCGTCGCGCAGCGCGACGATCACCTGCTCCTGCCAGTCGCGCGAGAAGCGCCGCCGCGTGCCGTAGTCGGCGATCCGGAACTCGGGATCCGGCACCGCATTGAGCTGCTCGATCTTCGTCGCGAGTCGTGCGCGGCCCTCGGCGAAGTCCGGCTGCGGATGCTCGTTGCGGTTGTAGACCTCGGACACGATCGCCAGCACCGGAACCTCGAACAGGATGGTGTGCAGCCACGGCCCCTTGATCGTGATGTCGATATCGCTCGTCCCTTCGATGGCGCTGACGTGGATGAATCGCTCGTCGAGCTTGAACAATCCAAGCAGATCGACGAAGTCGCTCTTCAGGAATCGCCAGCTGCGCAGATAGTCGAGCTCGCGCGGCGTGAACCGCAGCGTGCAGAGCGCCGCGATCTCGCGACGGATCTCGGCGACGAACGGCCGCAGGTCGACGTCCGCGTTGCGGCACTTGAAGCGATACTCGACCTGCGCAGCGGGGAAGTGATGCAGGACGACCTGCATCATCGTGAACTTGTACAGGTCGGTGTCGAGCAGCGACGGAATGATCATCGGCGCGGGTCCTGGCGTGCTCGACGTCAGGTGTCTCATCGGAATAGGGCGGCGCCATCTTACCCGCCGCTGTCGCGTGCGGCCAGCGCAGGCGTTCGTCGGCGCAATGTTCGCGGCCGGAGCGATCGAAATGCTCGCGCTGGCCGGCAGCGATGCGCATCGCTATGATGGCGGCCGAGCCTCCGTCCCCGTCCCCCCCATGCTCGTCAGCTGCGTTGCCTATGAACAGGGTCGCAAGATCGCCGACATTCCCGTCGCCGACGTCAGCGAATATGTGCATCGCCCCGACTGCTTCGTCTGGGTCGCGCTGTTCGAGCCCACTCAGGCCGAGCTCGACGAGATCGCGGACGAATTCGGCCTGCACGAACTGGCGGTCGAGGATGCGCGCAAAGGCCATCAGCGCCCGAAGATCGAGGAGTACGGCGACTCGCTGTTTGCCGTGCTCCATCCGGTAGAGCTCGTCAAGCTCGAAGACGGGACGGACGACCTGCGTATCGGCGAGGTCAGCGTGTTCGTCGGCAAGAACTACGTGCTCACCGTCCGCCATCGCACGCAACTGGGCTTTGCCGCCGTGCGCGCGCGGACCGAGCGCGAGCCCGAGCTGCTGCGCCACGGCGCCGGGTTCGTCCTCTACGCGCTGATCGATAACGTCGTCGACCGCTACTTCCCGGTGCTCGACCAGCTCGAGACGCGCCTCGAAGCATCCGAGGAGCAGCTGTTCGCGAGCGCGTCGTCGCGCGGGAAGATCGAGGAGCTGTACGTGATCAAGCGCCAGCTGATGACGTTGAAGCACGTAGTCACGCCGCTGATGGAGGCCGTGGGCAAGCTGTACGGCGGCCGTGTGCCGCAGCTTTGCCAGGGCACGCAGGAGTATTTTCGCGACGTCTACGATCACCTCGCGCGGATCAACGGCACGATCGAGAGCATCCGCGAAACGCTGACGACGGCGATCCAGGTCAACCTCGCGCTCATCGGCATTTCCGACAACGAAGTGACGAAGCGCCTCGCCGCGTGGGGCGCGCTCATCACGGTGCCGACCCTGATCGCCGGTATCTACGGGATGAACTTCAAGCACATGCCGGAGCTCGACTGGACGATCGGCTATCCGGCCGCGATCTTCAGCATGTTCGCGATCGACGCGCTCCTGTTCCTGCGCTTCAAGCGCGTGAAGTGGATCTGACGCCCCGCGGAATCAGTCGTCCTTCTTGCTGCCGGCAGTTGACTTCGGCTTGATCCCGCGCTGCGCGAGTGCATCGCGCAGCAGGTACTCGATCTCGGCATTGACGCTGCGCAGCTCGGCGCGCGCAAGGCGCTCGAGGCCGTCCCATACGGCGGGATCGAGTCGCAGCAGGAACGCTTTCTTGCCCGTCATCGGCGCGTCGTCTGCGTGCGCCGTCCTCAGGCGTACAGCGTACCGGTGTTGACTACAGGTTGCACCTCCGATTCGGCGCACAGCACCGTCAACAAGTTGCTCACCATCGCCGCCCGCCGCTCGTCGTCGAGCTCGACGACGCGGCGCTCCGACAGCTCGTTAAGCGCCATCTGCACCATCGACACGGCGCCATGAACGATCTTCGTCCGCGCGGCGATGATCGCCTCGGCCTGCTGACGGCGCAGCATCACTTGCGCAATTTCCGGCGCGTACGCGAGGTGCGTGATCCGCGCCTCCTCGACGATGACGCCGGCTTTCTCGAAGCGCTCCTCGAGCTCGGTGACGAGCGCGCGCGTGACCGTCGTGGCACTGGCGAGCAGCGTCGGCTCGGCGGTATCGGGCATGGTGCGATCGGCATCGTCGTAGGCGAACGACGACGCGAGGTGGCGCACGGCGGCCTCTGCCTGCAGCTTCACGTAGTTCTCGTAGCTGTCGACGTCGAAGAATGCCTTCGCCGTGTCGTCGACGCGCCACACGACGACGGCGGCGATCTCGATCGGGTTGCCGCGCTTGTCGTTGACCTTCAACCGCTCGCCGTTCAGGTTGCGCGCGCGCAGCGACAGCTTCTTCCGCGTGTAGAACGGATTGGTCGCACGCAATCCAGGTGTGCGCGTCGTTCCGCGATACGCACCGAACAGCTGGATGATCGCCGCCTCGTTCGGCTGCAGCGTGTAGAGGCCGAGCAGCACGAGCACCGCCGTGATCGCCACAGCGACGGTCGTCGCCAGCATCGCGAAGCCGCTCGGCACTCTTGCGCGCACGTTCGCGACGATGTCGTTGGCGAGCCATCCCGCCAGGACGAGCAGCGCGATGCCGATCGCCAGCGCCACGAAGCCGCTGTACGTGCGGACCGGCTGTTCCTGGTGGATGTCCTTTGCCGCGCCTGCCATCGCCATGCCCATCGTGATCTCCCTTTGCCGTCGGTCGCACCCACATCTTGGGTACATCCATATCACGATGATATCACTCTAATATCGGCTGTCAAGCTTCATCGACGGGCTCGATCGGAATCACGCGGCGGTCGCCGAACGGCGATCCCACCGGCCACGACGGCTGCAGCGTCACGTGATCGATCCGGAAGCGCGTTGCGAGCATCCGGCGCGCGTCGTCGAGGATTCGCGGCCACTGCGGTCCGTCGTCGATCGCGACGTGCGCGGACAGCGCCGCGTGTGCCGCGCTCATGTGCCACACGTGCAGGTCGTGCACGCTCGACACGCCGGAAATCCCGGACAACGCCGTGCCGATCGCTTGGTAATCGAGGTGCGCCGGGACACCTTCCATGAGCACGCCGGTCGTCTTCGCGAGCAGCCGCCACGTGGAGCGCAGGATCAGCACGGCCGTCAGCAGCGACAGCAGCGGATCGATCGGCGTCCACCCGGTGGTGATGATCACGATGCCGGCGACGATCGCCGCGACCGACCCCAGCGCATCCGACAGCACGTGCAGCAACGCGCTGTGGGCACTCGTCGATCCTTCCGCACGCGACAGCATCCACGCGGTGCCCAGATTGATCGCGAGACCTACGACGGCAATCGCCAGCACGGTGCCACCGGCGACCGGTGCCGGCGTGGCGATCCGCGCGATCGCCTCGAACACGATGAAACCGACGAGCAGGAGCAGTGCGAGCGCGTTGACGAACGCCGCGAGCACTTCTGCGCGCGCGTACCCATACGATGCGCGCGGCGACGGCGGCCGCTTCGCGACCCACTGCGCGAACAGCGCGAGACCGAGCGCTGCCGCGTCGGTGGCCATGTGGCCGGCGTCGGACAGCAGCGCAAGCGAGCCGGCGAGCCAGCCACCGATCGCCTCGACGATCGCGTAACCACCGGTCAGTGCCAGCGCCCCCGTCAACCCGCGCAGCGTAGACGCCCGGGCCGGCACCTGGTGATCGCCAGCATCGCCATCGTGCGCGTGCAGATGATCGTCGTGGCCGTGGTGGTCGTGGTAAAGGCTCATCGAGGCTCCTGACGCTAAAATAGCATCGAGATGCCCTACGCGCCCGACCTTGTCGACCGGATCGACGACCTGCTGCCGCAGACGCAATGCACGCGCTGCGGTTACCCGGCCTGCCGGCCGTACGCGGAGGCGATCGCGATCGGCGCCGCGGACATCAACCGCTGTCCTCCGGGCGGCGAAGCAACGCTCGCAACGCTCGCGCGAATGCTCGATCGCGATCCACCCGCACTCGATACCGGGCGAGGGCTGCCCGGTCCGCTACGAGTCGCGCACATCGACGAACGTGCATGCATCGGCTGCACGCTGTGCATCAGCGCATGCCCGGTCGACGCGATCATCGGCGCGCCAAAACGCATGCACGACGTGCTCGGCACGCTGTGCAGCGGCTGCGACCTCTGCGTCGAGCCGTGCCCGGTCGATTGCATCGTCATGGTGCCGGCCGGCCGCGAATGGACGGGGGCGGATGCACTCGCCGCGCGTGCGCGGTACGAGGCACGCGGTCACCGACTCGCCGCGGCGGCGCGACCTGCCACGCGCAGCGCCGAAGCACGCAAGCGCGAAGCCGCTGTCGCCAGCGCACTCGAACGTGCACGTGCGAGAAGGGAAGCGGCGTGCGCGGTGAAACGGCAGTAGTCAGCCAAGCATGGTTGTCAGCGCCTCCGCGCAGACGCACAGCACGAGCAGCACAGCCCAGCACCCGCCAATGAAATATTGTATGGGCGTCGGCCGATAGATTTCTAGATTGCGCTCCTCGCCCACCCGCGCCCTCGGATTCTCCGTGGTCATCGCGCTCTCCTGTCAGCGTGGACACGCACGCATGAAGATCATCGGCCAGACGCTCATACGTGCAAATGCACTATTCGTGCAGGGATTTGGCCGAATGCATGAACGCCGGCCGCGGCGCTGGCCGTAAGACATAGTGCGTTCGGAGGCCGTCCTCGGCCATCGGCTCGACGCCGCCTAATGCCAACGATGAATTCCCGACGCACCTGCAGTTCCCGACAATGTGCACGACGCGTCTTTGCGCGCGTTCCATACGGGAGACTTCGATGGCCAAACAGCATCTACACCAGCAACAGCGTACGCGACGCGCCGCCATGACTGTCGTTGCCGCGCTGTGCGTGCTCGGCTTCGCCAGCCTCGTGTTTCTGCACGATGCATCAACCCCGAGCATGGCGGCGAGCGCGCTGCCCGCCGCCGTCGGCAATCTGCCCGCGGCTGGCGAAGCTGAGACGTCGGCGACCAGCCGTTTTCCGTCGGCAGCAAGCGTCTTTCGCGGCGCAGCGTACGAGGCGCCTGAGGGGACGATCGAGCAATTCTGATTTACCGACCGGGTGCGCACCGCATGGCCAACGGGGCGGCGGGTGCGCGGACACCGGCGCGTCGATGAACAGTTTCCTCCGCCCCGGCCCCGGACGCATCGGTTCGCCGGGGCTTTTTGACGCTTTTCAGCGCAGGAAACGTTGCGCGGCGATGACCGCGGCAGTTCGATTACGGACGTCGAGGACGCGAAAAACGGCAAGCAGGTGTACTTTGACGGTCCCTTCGCTGACACCCAGTTCGCGCGCGATCGCCTTGTTCGACAACCCTCGCGCGAGTAAACGCACGACATCGATCTGGCGCGAGGTCAGACCGGATACGGAATCGCCGTTGGCAGCCGGTACTACACCGGCATGGGCAACCAGGCGCGGCGGGACATAGACGCCACCTGCCAGGATCAAGCGGACCGCGCTTGCAATTACCGCGGGCGAATCGGTCTTAGGGATGAATCCCGATACGCCCAATGCAAGCAGCGACCGAACAGCTGCCGGATCGTCGTCGGCGGATACGACGGCCAAGGGCACTTGAGGCGCGCGGTTGCGCACGTCTCGCACACCCTCGATGCCGTCGGTGCCCGGCATATGAAGATCCATCAACAACAAGTCGGGGCCCGGCAATGCTTCTATCACCGCAAGCGTCGCGGCGTGGTTCGCCGCTTCGAGGAACTGCACGTCCGTTGCAAGATCTGCAAGCGCGCTCGCAAGCGCGGCTCGCATCAGCGGGTGGTCGTCGGCTATTGCGATCCGAAGCGGGTTGCTGCGTGCCGTGACATTCATGACCAACCGCGTTCCGGGATTTGAACGACCGCCGGATTATAGGCAGAATCGCCCACGGCAATGGCGAATGTTTCGCCGCAGCGTCAATCGTATTGCGACTTATTTCCGATTCCCACTGCAATGTTCATAGCACGGAGAACCGTCGCAACCTGCGCCGCGCTGGTGTTCGTCATCGCCTGCAGCGCGGCAGCCGACATGCCGGACCGCAGTGCGCCAGCCGGGCAGCGGTGGATACAACTCGATCGCGCGGGATTCGCGATCGGCGCATTTGACGGGCGCTTCGGCGACGCTTCGCAGCGACCGGTAGCTCTGCCGCATGCGTGGGAGGTCACTGATCCCGGCGTCACCGGCGATGCGTGGTACACGCTCGAATGGACGCTCGACGAATTGCCGGTCGTACCGCAAGGTCTTTGCCTTACAGCGATCACCGTCCCGACAGAGGTCTACGTCAACGGCGATCTTGTGAGCAGCTCGGGGCCGCTCGACGGGCGCCGGCCGCGCAGTTACGAGCAATCGAGGCTCGTCGAGATTCCCCTCGACACCGTTCGCGCGGGCCGCAATTTCGTCAGCCTTCACGTCCGCTCAAACCTGCCGGACGTCGCCGGACTCGGTCCTGTCTTGGCGGGTGATGCGCATGCGCTGCGGGAGCGGGCGCGCGCGGTGCTGTTCGTCCACACGCTCGGCCCGGCGACGGTCAGCATTGCAACGTTCACCGTTGGCATCTTCATTTTCGTCCTCTGGCTGCGCCGCCGCGATCCCGGATATGCATTGTTCGCTACCGCCGTCATGCTGTGGAGCATCCATACGCTGCTGACGCTGACAACCGAGCCACTGCTCCCGCAACCGCATTGGGCAATCCTGTGGACGTGGGGTTATCTCGTGTTCGTCGCTTTGCTGTGCCTGTTCTGCATCCGCTTCGCCGGCGTCACATGGCGCACGTACGAGCGGATCGTCATCCTTTATGCAGGTATTTCGTTACCCGCGCTCTACGTCGCCCACGCGCTGCACATTTTCGCGCCTGTTGCCTCCGCCGCGCGGCTCGGCGGCATCGTCATGGTCCTCGTCGCGCTCGGATCCGTCGCCCGTTACGCGATCCGCCAGTGGAACCTCGAAAGTGCATTGTTGCTGATAGCGGGCGCGATATCGGCGACCTTTGCGATCCACGACTGGTTTGCCTCCCAGAATCCACTCGACCTCCGGCCGGTATGGCTCGTGCCGTATGCGGCGCTCGCGTTCCTGACGCTGTTCGGCTATCTATTGACCGATCGATTCGTCCGTGCGCTGAACTCAACGGAGCGTCTCAATGCGGAGCTCGAGCAGCGCGTCGCCGAAAAGAGTGCGGCGCTGTCGACTCAGCTGCAGGTGACACGGGCCGCGAAGGAAGCGGCGGAAGCGGCGAACCGCGCAAAATCGAGCTTCCTCGCCGCCGCCAGCCACGATCTGCGACAGCCGTTGCACGCGCTCGGCATGTTTTCGCAAGCGCTCACCGAGCGGACACGCGATGCGGACGACCAGCTGCTCGCGCAACGGATCACGAGCTCGGTAGCAGCGCTCGAAGACCTGTTCTCCGCGCTGCTCGACGTCTCGAAGCTCGACGCCGGCGTCATTGTTGCGCAGCCCTGCGACTTCGCCATCCGGCCGCTACTCGATCGGCTGGCCGACGAATGCCTGCCGGAGCTGCTCGAGCGCGGATTGAAGCTGGGGATTGTCTGCCGAGACGCCGTGATCCGTTCCGATCCGATGTTGATCGAGCGGATCCTGCGCAACCTTGTCTCCAACGCCCTGCGCTATACGCAGCGAGGCGGCATCGTCATCGGATGCAGGCGGCGCGGCCCGACGTATTCACTCGAAGTGTGGGACAGCGGGCCGGGCATACCCGCTGCACAACGCGTGCGAATATTCGAGGAGTTCTATCAAATTGGCAATCCCGGCCGTGATCGCACGCGCGGGCTCGGACTGGGGCTTGCAATCGTTCGCCGCCTCGCGGAACTGCTTGGTCACGCGATCGACGTGCAATCGCGGGACGGCCGTGGGTCGGTCTTCCGTCTGCGCGTTCCGGCGGGCGACCCGAAGGCGGTACTGACATACGCGGCGCCGGCGCACGTCACCGGGGCCCTTACCGGGCGACGTATCCTCGTGGTAGACGACGAGGCGGAGGTGCGCGAGGCGACCGTCGGCTTGCTGTCCCAATGGGGTTGCATCGTCGTGGCGACGGCGGACGCCTCCAGCGCGGAGCGTGCTTATGCCGGGCGCATCGGTCCCGAGGCGATGCTCGTCGACTTCCGGCTCGGCGATGGCATCGACGGCCTCGAGACGATTGCGGTGCTGCGCCGTGCGTTCGGTTCGGCAACCCCGGCGGTGCTCGTTTCGGGTGAAAGCGGCACACTTGAGCTGGCGCGTGTCAAAGCGAGCGGCGTGACGCTACTGCACAAACCGCTGCCGCCGGCGCGTTTGCGCAGCCTGCTCGCGCACCTGTTCAGGCCCGAGGCTGACGCCGTCGCCGAATCGGTGGAGCTTATCGCAATCAGCACACGATATCGCTCGGCCGGTCCGACGGATGGCCCCGGCTAGAATTCGCGCGTGCGAACGCTTCGACAATTCACTCTCCTGCTGCTGGCGGCGTTCTTTCTCACCGAGGTTGTCGTGGCCAAGCCCTCCGTCGATTATTCGGAACGACTGGATGCGTTGTGGGACTTCGATAATCCCGCTGCGTCCGAGACCCGCTTTCGCGCCGAAGTCGCACGCCATCCGGCGCAATCGCGCGAAGCGGCCGAGGCCGCCACGCAGGTCGCGCGTGCGCAGGGGCTGCAGCGCAAGTTCACTGACGCCGACCGGACTCTCGACGGCGTGCAACGCACGCTCGACACACAGCCGGTGCGCGTGCGCGTGCGCTACCTGCTGGAACGCGGTCGTCGGGACAATTCGAGCCAGCGCCGCGCACCGGCGGTGGCGTGGTTCGAGCAGGCGCTCGCCGCGTCGGCCCACGACGCGCTGGCCGGGGCCACGTACTACCGCGTCGATGCGCTGCACATGCTCGCGATCGCGTCGCCGCCCGAACAGCAACTCGACTTTCACAAGCGCGCGATTGCCGCGGCGCAGGCGGCCGATGACGAACGCACGCGCGGCTGGCGCGCGTCGCTGCTGCACAATCTCGGGTGGACGATGCACGACCGCGGCGATGACGCAGCGGCGCTCGACTACTGGCGCCAGGCCCTTGCCGCGCGTGAAGCGGCGAACGACGTACCTCGTGCCCGCATCGCCCGCTGGACCGTCGCCCGCGGACTGCGCGCGCTCGGCGAGCTCGACGAGGCCGAGGCGATGCAGCGCGCGCTCGCCGACGAGCTGCAGGCGGCGAACGCGCCCGATGGCTACGTGTTCGAGGAGCTGGCGGAAATCGCCGTCGCACGCGGCGATCGCGCAGCGGCACAACCGTGGGCCGCGAAGGCGCTGCATCTCCTCGGCGACGATGCCGACATGAAGGCCAACGAGCCCGCGCGGCTCGCCCGGCTGGCGGAGCTTGCGCAGCCCGTTACTCGGCGTTGACCGGCGGCTGACCCGAAACGTCGACAGCGGCGCCGACGTTTGCTTCGCTCGCCAGCGGTTGGAACCGCATTAGAATCGCACCCGATGAATCCTTCCAAGCGACGCCAGATCTTCGAGCGGCTGCGCGCCGCGAATCCCGATCCCGCGAGCGAGCTCACGCACCAGACGCCGTTCGAGCTCCTGGTGGCCGTCGTGCTGTCGGCGCAGGCGACCGACAAGGGCGTGAACAAGGCGACCGACCGGCTGTATCGCGTCGCCAATACGCCAGCGGCCATCGTCGAGCTCGGCATCGAGGGGCTCACGCCGTACATCAGCTCGATCGGCCTTTTCAACATGAAGGCGAAGAACGTCGTCGCGCTGTCGCGGATCCTGCTGGACGAGCATCGCGGCGAAGTGCCGCGCGATCGCGACGCGCTCGAGAAGCTCCCGGGTGTGGGCCGCAAGACCGCCAACGTCGTGATGAACGTCGCGTTCGGCGAAACGACGATTGCCGTCGACACGCACGTGTTCCGGGTCGCGAATCGTACGGGACTGGCGCCCGGCCGCGATCCGATCGAGGTCGAGTTGCGGCTCCTGAAGTTCACGCCGGACGAATTCCGGCTGCACGCGCATCACTGGCTGATCCTGCACGGCCGCTACGTCTGCGTGGCGCGCGCGCCGAAGTGCCCGCAATGCGTGATCAACGACCTGTGCGAATACAAGCACAAGACGCGCAGTCCGTCGGGCATGCCGGCGTTGCGGTCGCTGCCGCTGAAGCCGCCGGCGGGAAACGGCGACAAGAAGGCGGCGGCGAGCAAGGGCGGCAAGGCCGCAAAGGCGCCCGCGAGCAAGAGGCTGGCGGCGAAGGCGCAGGGCCACAAGCGCGCAGCGGCAACTTCGCGCGCGCGCAAAGGCTAGGGCCCGTGTTCGCACCGACGCGCGACGAGGCGCGCCGATTCCTGGTCGACGCGTGGCGCAAGCACCGCGCCGGCGAGCCGCTGTCGGGGCTCGAGGAGACCGCCGCACGCCTGGTTGCGATGCATCCGGAGTATCACTCGATCATCGAGGCGCCCGAGCACCACGTCGACCGCGATTACCGTCCCGAGCAGGGCGACGTCAATCCGTTCCTGCACCTGTCGCTGCATCTCGCCGTCGCGGAACAGCTTGCGATCGATCAGCCACGCGGCATCGTGGCGCACTTCGAGCGATTGCGCGCCGCTCGAGGCGACGCCCACGCGGCGCTGCACGACGTCGTTGAATGCCTCGGGGAAGTGGTGTGGCAGGCGCAGCGGACGGGAACGGGCCCCGACGCGGCGCTGTACCTGGATTGCCTGGCGCGGCGTTAGGGCAGTCGAGCCGAGAACCGCCGCGCGGCAGCGCGAACCGCCGCTAGTACTTGCGGCTGAGCGCCGCCGGCTGCGACGCGTAATACGCGGACAGATTGTCGATGTCGGCCGTCGTCAGCGCACCCGCCATCCCGCCCATGATCGGATTCTTGCGCGCGCCCGACTTGTAATCGCGCAGCGCCTTCGCGAGGTAATCCGGATATTGCCCGGCGAGCTTCGGGTAGTCGGGCGTCGGGCTGTTGCCGTCGAGTCCATGGCACGCCTGGCAGATTTCCTTCGCCTTTGCCAGGCCGGCCGCGGTGTCGGCGCCGTGCGCGACGCCCGGCAACACCGCCAGGCAAACCGAAACGAGCACTGGCCGCAGGATCGTCATCATTTGCTCGCGGTCCGGACAGTGCCGGCGGCGTAATACGCAGCCAGGTTGGCGATATCGGCATCCGACAGACTGCCCGCAATCGCGCGCATCGTCGGATGGCTGCGGTCCCCGGCCCGATACTGCTTCAGCGCGCTGACGAGATACGCCTCATGCTGTCCGCCGAGGCGCGGCACGCGATAAACCTCGGGAAACGCGGTTCGCCAGCCCTCGATGCCGTGGCAGCCTTCGCACATCCGCGTCATCTCGCGACCCTTCGCCGCATCACCGGCGGACGGCGCGGCGGCCGGCGCAGGCGTCTGGGCGGTGGCCGCTGCACACGCGGCCAGGATTGAGGCAAACAGAACGGATCGGATCATCGGAGGATTGTCGTTACGGTCGCGAAAGGTCGGCCAGTTGCTCGCCGCGCAAAACCACGGATTCTAGTGGCCGGTATGCATGGCGGTCAAACGAATGCGCCCGCGTTTTGTGCGGACGATCCGACGCGCAACGCAAATCGCAACACGCGCCCGACACGTGAACCACTGCTCATCGCTGCAACTGTGCGAGCTTGTCGCGGACATCCTTCCAGTCATCGGCATCCGGCGGAGCGGGCTTGCGCTCGATGATGGGCTTCCAGAGCTTGGATAACTCGGCGTTCAGCGCCTTGAATGGTTGCTGGTCGTCGGGCACGTCGTCCTCGGCGAAGATCGCCTCCACCGGGCACTCGGCGACACAGAGCGTGCAGTCGATGCACTCGTCCGGATCGATGACGAGGAAATTGGGACCCTCGCGAAAGCAGTCGACGGGGCAGACATCGACGCAGTCGGTGTATTTGCAGCGGATGCAACTCTCGGTGACGACGTAGGTCATGGCTGCGATACAGGGCGCAGGGCGGCTGGAAGTTACAACCGGTTGAATTTTAGCAGACCCGACCCCATCGTCTGCGGTGAACCGGCGGCGCCGATGCGGTAAACTCGCCGCATAGTGCGGTTGCAGCGCCGTTCGGCGCGCGAAAACGGGCGAAGGAAAACATTCGATGAGTGACATGATCAAGCACGTATCCGACACGACGTTCGACCAGGACGTCCTGAAGTCGGCCAATCCCGTGCTGGTGGATTTCTGGGCGGAATGGTGCGGACCGTGCAAGATGTTCGCGCCCGTGCTCGACGAGGTGGCCAAGGCCTACGAAGGCAAGCTGACCATCGCCAAGCTCGACATCGACGCCAATCCCGCCACGCCCGGCAAGTTCGGCATCCGCGGCATTCCCACGGTCATCCTGTACAAGGGTGGCCAGGTCCATGCGCAAAAGGTCGGTGCGCTGACGAAGTCGCAACTGACGGCGTTCCTCGACAGCAATCTGTAGCGCCCGTTCCTTGACAGTCCCTGCCAACCCCTTTACGCTCCCCTCTGACTGACTGGCGCCGATACTGACCGCGCCGGTCCGCCGCGCGCAGGTTAAAGCGCCCGGCGCATATTCCGGGTGCCGCCCTCCCATCGCGGCACCCCCCACGCTTCCCGCTTCGTCCACCCGGCTTAAACGGCCGTCCCCTGCCGTTCCTGCACGCACCATGCACCTCTCCGAACTCAAAGCCAAACACGTCTCAGAACTGCTCGATATCGCGAACTCGATGGAAATCGAAGGCGCGAACCGAATGCGAAAGCACGACCTGATCTTCGCGCTCCTGAAAACGCAGGCGAAGAAAGGCGAAAGCATCTTCGGCGAGGGGGTGCTCGAAGTCCTGCCGGACGGCTTCGGCTTCCTGCGCTCGCCCGACACGAGCTACCTGGCCGGCACCGACGACATCTACATTTCGCCGTCGCAGATCCGCCGGTTCAACCTGCACACGGGCGACACGATCGAGGGCGAGATCCGCACACCCAAGGACGGCGAGCGCTACTTCGCGCTGGTCAAGGTCGACAAGGTCAACGGCGAGCCGCCGGAGAACGCGAAGAACAAGATCCTCTTCGAGAACCTGACGCCGCTCTTCCCCGACGAGCCGATGGTGCTCGAGCGCGACATCAAGGCCGAGGAGAACATCACTGGCCGCGTCATCGACATCGTCGCGCCGATCGGCAAGGGCCAGCGCGGCCTGCTGGTGTCGTCGCCGAAGTCCGGGAAGACGGTGATGCTGCAGCACGTCGCGCATGCAATCACCGCCAACCATCCCGACGTCATCCTGATCGTGCTGCTGATCGACGAGCGGCCCGAGGAAGTGACGGAAATGCAGCGGACGGTCCGCGGCGAAGTCGTCGCGTCGACGTTCGACGAGCCGGCGACGCGTCACGTGACCGTCGCGGAAATGGTGATCGAGAAGGCGAAGCGCCTCGTCGAGCACAAGAAGGATGTCGTGATCCTGCTCGATTCGATCACGCGGCTGGCGCGGGCGTACAACACGGTGATCCCGGCGTCCGGCAAGGTGCTGACCGGCGGCGTGGACGCCAACGCCTTGCAGCGCCCCAAGCGGTTCTTCGGCGCGGCGCGCAACATCGAGGAAGGTGGCTCGCTGACGATCATCGCGACGGCGCTGATCGACACCGGGTCGCGGATGGACGACGTGATCTACGAGGAGTTCAAGGGCACAGGCAACATGGAAATCCACCTCGACCGCCGGATGGCGGAAAAGCGGATTTACCCTGCGATCAACGTCAATCGTTCCGGCACGCGCCGCGAGGAATTGCTGCTGAAGCCGGACATCCTGCAGAAGGTGTGGGTGCTGCGGAAGCTGCTGTACCCAATGGATGAGCTCGAGGCGATGGAATTCCTGCTCGACAAGGTCAAAGGCACGAAGAGCAACGCGGATTTCTTCGACAGCATGCGCCGGGGCTGACGGCGGCGTCGTCAGGGCGGTCGTCCGGCGCCCCTGCCGACCGTTTGCATGGAGGAACACCATGGCACGCAAATACATCGATTGCAGGCTTTTCCCGAGCGACAGCAAGTGCTCGGTCGCGATTTCAGCCGACACGGTCGACGAGGTCGTCGAGGCCGCAGTCGAGCACGCGGTGGCCGTCCACAAGCATCAGGACTCGCCGCAGCTGCGCCAGCAGATCCGCTCCTGCATCAAGGAAGGCACGCCCAACCCCTGACCCTGCGAGCGAGCGGTTTGCCGCATTGACGGGCAACCGCCGTACCATCGGGCGCTGCCGTGGAATAGTCTGCAATATCAGTGGCTTGCCGTACGCTTGCAATGCGGCGGTACTGCCTCAACCTTGCTTATCACCGCACAATCGCGGATAATCCCGGATTCCCCCTGGGTCCTCGAAGCCGCGCCGCCCCTTAGGCGTCCCGCGCGAGGGCCACGTCCGGTACTTGGAAGTAAGGCGCACATGAAAATCGACACCCATCCCAAATACAGCGAGATCGCAGTGACCTGCAGCTGCGGCAACACGTTCACGACGCGCTCCACCATCAGCAAACCGTTACACGTCGAGGTTTGCTCGGCATGCCATCCGTTCTACACCGGCAAGCAGAAGATCATGGACACCGCGGGCCGCGTGGAGAAATTCCGCCAGCGTTACGGCAGCAAAACGGCAACGCCGTCAGCCTGATTCGTCGCGATTCCGCTGGTGCGATGGGAAAGAGGCAGCTTCGGCTGCCTTTTTCGTTGCGGCCACGCACGCTAGACGCCATCCTTCCAGCGATGCAGACAACGCGCATGCGGCCGGCGCGCGCCGCCGATTCGATGGCGCCCGATCCGCCGGACCCCTATCGTGCCTGGAAGCAGGCCGGCCTGCTGCTGCTCGCGCTCGCGTGGATAGCGCTGGGGCTCACCGGCCACGACCCGTGGAAGTTCGACGACGCGACCAATTTCGGCGTCGCGTGGGAAATGAACCAGCGCAGCGACTTCGTCGTGCCGAGGCTCGCCGGCGAAGTCTATCTGCCCCATCCGCCGCTCGTGCCCGTCGTGGCGGCGCTCACGCAGGCACTGTTCTCCCCAGCGCTGGAACCGTTCAATGCGGCGCGAATCGCTGCCGGGCTCTTCCTCGGAACCATCCTGCTGTTCAGCGCGCTGGCTGCGGGTGAGCTGGCGGGTCCCCGATCGCACTGGCTCCCAGTGCTGATCCTGATCGGATCGGTCGGCCTGTGGGACCGCGCGCACGTGCTGTCCGGCGAACTGGGCCTGACGGCCGGCATGGCCATCGCGCTCTACGGCGAGGCGCTGGCGCTGCGGCGGCCGGTTGCCGGCGGGCTGTGGCTCGGCATTGGCGCAGCAATCGCCTTCCTTAGCAAAGGATCGCAAGGTCCCGCTTGGCTCGCACTGGCGGCGCTGATCATGGTCGCGCTGGGCGCAGCGTGGCGACGCCGCCAGTACGCCGTTACGCTGCTGACTGCGGCCCTCGTCGCCGTCGCGCTGTGCGTGCCGTGGATCGTTGCGCTTTACCGCCGCGACCCCGCGCTGCTCGATGCATGGCTCGCCACTGAAGCACCTGGGCAATGGATCGCGTTCCTCGGCGACGCCGGTAGCGCCGACCCGGTGTACCACGCGCGGAACCTGCTGTGGTTCGCGTGGCCGGCGCTGCCGTTGCTCGCGTGGACGTTGTGGACGCGCGGCCGCGGCTTCAACGGCGGACTCGCCCAGCCTGCCGTACAGATTCCCGGTGTCCTCGCGATCGTCATGTACGTGAGCCTGCTGGCGATGCCCGATCCCAAGCTGATCCACGCGTTGCCGCTGCTCGTCCCGTGCGCGCTGCTCGCATCCCTCGACATCGATTCGCTGCGCCGGGGCTTCTCCGCTGCGCTCGACTGGTTCGGCATCCTCACGTTCGGCTTGCTCGCGATCGTCGTCTGGGGCATCTGGATCGACGCGCGGCTGAACGGGATGTCGCCGGCGATCGCTGCACTGTTTCGCGACACTGAAATCGGCTTCCAGCCGACGTTTCACCTGGGCTCCGTCATCGCGGCGATATTCCTGACGCTGTTGTGGATCACGCTCGTGCGCCCGGCGCGGCGCAGCAACCGCCGTGCGCTGCTCAACTGGGCGGCCGGCGTCACGCTGGCGTGGGGGCTGTACTCGACGATCTGGCTGCCGTATCTCGATTCGCGGCGCTCGTATCGCGCGATGATGGAGGACCTCGAGGCGCACCTGCCGTCGCGCGGATGCGTGACGAGCCGCAACCTCGGCGATCCGCAGCGCGCGCTGCTGTTCTATTTCGCGGGCATCGCGACGGTGCGCGAGGAAACGCACGACCTGGCGGATTGCCGCGCGCTGCTCGTCCAGTACGGCACGATCACCGGCGACACGCCCGCACTCAACGGCTGGCGGATCGAATGGCAGGGCGGCCGCCGCGGCGACGCAACCGAGCGCTACGTGCTCTATCTAAGGAACATCTGAGGACAAGGCGTGAAATTCATCGACGAAGCGCTGATCGAAGTGATCGCCGGCGACGGCGGCAATGGCGCCGCGTCGTTCCGGCGCGAGAAGTACATCCCGCGCGGAGGGCCCGACGGCGGTGACGGCGGACGCGGCGGCAGCGTTTTTGCAGTAGCCGATCGCAACATCAACACGCTCGTCGACTATCGTTTCGCGCGCATCCACCGCGCCAAGCGCGGCGAGAACGGGCGCGGCGCGGACAAGTACGGCCGCGGCGCGGACGACATTTTCCTGCGCGTGCCGGTCGGAACCGTGATCATGAACGCAGACACCGGGCAGTTGATCGCCGACCTCGACCACGACGCGGCGCGCGCACTGATGGCCAAGGGCGGCAAAGGCGGTCTTGGCAACCTGCACTTCAAGTCGAGCACCAATCGCGCGCCGCGCCAGACGACACCCGGCGAGCAAGGCGAGCAGCTGCGCGTGAAGCTCGAGCTGCGCGTGCTCGCCGACGTCGGCCTGCTCGGCCTGCCCAACGCCGGCAAGTCGACGCTGATTCGCGCGATTTCGGCGGCGCGGCCCAAGGTCGCCGACTATCCGTTCACGACCCTCGCGCCGCAGCTCGGCGTCGTACGCACCGACGAAGGACGCAGCTTCGTCGTGGCCGACATTCCGGGATTGATCGAAGGCGCTGCCGAGGGTGCCGGTCTCGGCCACCAGTTCCTGCGCCATTTGCAGCGCACACGCCTGCTGCTGCATCTCGTCGACATCGTGCCGCCCGATCCGGCGGCCGATCCCGTTGCCGATGCGCGCGCGATTGCCAAGGAACTCGAGAAATACGATCCTCAGCTCGCCGCGAAGCCGCGATGGCTCGTGCTGAACAAGCTCGACCTCGTGCCGGAAGACGAGCGGGAGGCGCGGAGCAAAGCGTTCGTCAAGGCACTGCGCTGGAAGGAGCCGGTATTCGGCATCTCGGCGATCAGCGGCGACGGCTGCCGCGCGCTGATTTTCGCGATCCAGGATTGGCTCGACGCCCACCCGGCTGCGCATGCGGCACCGGTCGACGAAGCGCTGCCGGTCGTCGTCTCGCCGGCACCGGTCGCACCGCGGCGCCGCCGCAACGCCGAAACCGAAGAGCCATGACAGCATCACTGCTGCAGCGCGCATCGCGGCTGGTGATCAAGGTCGGCTCGAGCCTCGTCACCAACGAAGGGCGCGGGATCGATCACGCGGCCGTCGCGCGCTGGGCGGCCGAGATCGCCAGGCTGACCCTTGCCGGCAAATCGATCATCCTTGTCTCGTCGGGCGCGATCGCGGAAGGCATGCAGCGGCTGGGCTGGTCGACGCGTCCGCGCGCGATCCACGATCTGCAGGCCGCGGCCGCCGTCGGGCAGATGGGCCTCGTGCAGGCCTACGAGACGGCCTTCGCGCAATACGGATTGCACACGGCGCAGGTGCTGCTGACGCACGAGGATCTGGCCGACCGTCGCCGCTACCTCAATGCCCGCACAACACTGACGACGCTGCTTGGCCTGCGCGTGATTCCGGTCATCAACGAGAACGACACGGTGACGACCGATGAGATTCGCTTCGGCGACAACGACACGCTCGGTGCGCTGGTGACGAACCTCGTCGAAGCCGACGTGCTCGTGCTGCTGACGGACCAGCAGGGACTGTTCACGGCGGATCCGCGGCTCGATCCCTCGGCGACGCTGGTGACGACCGCAGCGGCTGGCAATCCCGATCTCGAGCGGATGGCGGGCGGTGCCGGCAGCGCGATCGGTCGCGGCGGCATGCTGACGAAGATCGTCGCCGCGAAGCGTGCTGCACGTTCCGGCGCATCGACGATCATCGCGTGCGGACGGGAGCCCGACGTCCTATCGCGTCTCTTCGACGGCGAAGCGCTCGGCACGACCCTGACGACGGATCGCACGTCGATGGGCGCGCGCAAGCAGTGGCTCGCTGATCACGTGCGGCTCGCCGGCCAGTTGACGCTCGACGGCGGTGCCGTCCGCGCATTGACGCAGGACGGCAAGAGCTTGCTGCCGATCGGCGTCGTCGCCGTCGCCGGCAACTTCGGTCGCGGCGAGATCGTCGGCTGCGTAGCACCTGACGGACGCGAGATCGCGCGCGGCCTCGTCAACTACAGCGCACAGGAAGCAGCGCGCATCGTCCGCCGGCCGTCGTCGGAGATCGAGTCGGTGCTCGGTTATGTCGATGAGCCCGAGCTGATTCATCGAGATAACCTCGTTCTGCTCGCGTAGCGCAGGACGACGTTGGGGCGTTCGCCAACTTCCCGCGTTCGACACCCGGCGCGCCCTCCCCTACACTTCGCGCAGCCAACAGACGCCGGCTTCGACAAAGGGCGCGTCACGGATGATCTTCAGGGGGACACCGGATGAATCTGGTCGATCGCATCAAGGGCATACTCGTCGAGCCGCGCAGCGAATGGGTAAAGATCGCCGCCGAGCCCGCTACCGCGCAATCGCTGTACACGGGCTGGATCATGATCCTGGCCGCCATCGGTCCGATCGCGCTGCTGCTGGCGATGCACTCGATCCAGTTCGCGATCGCGCAGTACGTGCTGGCGCTGATCAGCACGTTCCTGCTGGCGCTGATCGTCGACTGGCTCGCGCCGACGTTCGGCGGATCGAAGGACTTCATCGCGTCGCTGAAGCTCATCGCATACAGCTACACCGCCGCGTGGCTTTCCGGCGTCTTCCTGCTGCTCGGCATGCTCGGCTACCTGCTGACGCTGATCGCGACGATCTATTCGTTCTACACGTTCGTGCTCGGTGCGCCGCTGCTCGGCAAGTCAGCGCCGGCCAAAGCGGTTCCGTTCACGCTCGTCGTCGTCCTGTGCGCGATCGTCCTCGCGTTCCTGACGAGCTTCGTCTTCAGCGGCATGACGACGATGGCGCCGCGGATGAACCCCGGGATGGGCTTGCTGGGGCGCTGAGCGTCAGCCCCGCGATGGCGCGGGGTTCGCGTACGACGCAGGCATTTCCGGATGGGCCCAGCCGTAGAGACGCTCGCGACGCGTCTGCGGCCGCGTGTGCAGATAGCGCTCGAGTTCCATCAGCCCGCGCCGGTAGACCTCGCGCTTGAAATCGATCACCGATTCGAGCGGCACCCAGTAGTCGTGCCACCGCCACGCGTCGAACTCAGGCTTGTCGGTGGCGCGCAGGCTGACGTCGTTGTCCCGCCCGACCAGCCGCAGCAGATACCAGATCTGCTTCTGGCCGCGGTAGCTGCCGCGCCATTCGCGCTTGATCCAGTGATGGGGAACTTCGTAACGCAGCCACTCGCGCGTGCGGCCGAGTACCCTGACGTGCTGCGGCTGGAGCCCGACTTCCTCGTGCAGTTCCCGGTACATCGCCTGCTCGGGCGCTTCGCCGGGATTGATGCCGCCTTGCGGAAACTGCCAGGAATGCTCTCGGACTCGTTTACCCCAGAAAACCAGGTTCCTGCCGTTGACGATAACGATGGCGACGTTCGGGCGATAGCCGTCACGATCGAGCATCGCGGTCACCCCGATGCAAAATTGATTGAGGCTATTGTTGCATAGAGCGCACGCTGTTGCCTAGCAGCGACACTTGCACGCCGCAATCGGTGAGATTGACCGAATTCAGCGATCTCGCAACTCGCCTGAGCGATCGGACGGACCGCTTGTCTGCTCGAAGCAAGTCTTCGTCGTGCGAGTGGTCAGAATTGTCGGTTCGTTTTCCACGCGGCGACTCTGTGGCACACAACGCTCTCGACATCGCTCACAACCGCACGCGCTCGCCATTGCCTTTTGCAGCGCTGCTGCTGGTCGCAATTGCGATCTTCGTTGCAGGTTCGGTAGGCGCCGCCGCAGTCGTTGCTCCGAACGTGATCGTCACCAACGATGCGGCGGGGGTGCAGGTGGAGGGGTCGTTCGCGCGCATCGAAGCGGCGCAGTCGCGCAGTGCGACGGTGCTGCA
>Ga0207689_10001374_pt1 | contig 23327 bp, 13 predicted proteins | sample KBSMisM52_FD_184312 | JGI IMG/M metagenome (GOLD analysis project Ga0207689, IMG submission 184312) | Miscanthus rhizosphere microbial communities from Kellogg Biological Station, Michigan, USA - KBS Miscanthus M5-2 (SPAdes) (version 2) | ecosystem: Host-associated > Plants > Roots >... | reverse complement strand
TAAACAAAGGAAAACTAACCGGGGGAATGGGGGAATAGGTAAAGAGGGAAAGGATTGGAGGAAACCAGAAGCGAGGAACCTGACTTCAGAAAGCGTCAATGCGAATCGAGAATTAGCTCTGACCCCTTCCCCTTTCCCCATTACCCTGTTCCCCTATTCCCCCACTCAATGTTGAATGTACTCGTGAAGCAGTTTGATCTCATCCCCCTGTTCGCCCAGTTCAACGCGCATCAGGTCACGCATTGACAGCATGCCCACCCAGCGTTCGCCATCTACCACCGGCAAGTGACGCGTGCCGATCACATCCATTCTTTCCAGCGCCTGATGCGGAGTCTCATCGCAGTTGATAACCGCGCGCAATTCGCTGGTGACGTCTCCGACCTTAACCGTCAAAGGATCGCGTCGCAGCACAACGACGCGTCTTAGAACGTCTCGCTCGGAAAAAACTCCAAGCAGCTTGCCTGCGTCATCGACGACACAAACGGCCCCGATGTTTCGTGACGCCATAAACTCAGCAGCGTCCTGAACGCTAGCCGAGGCATTCATCGAGTAAGGCTCGCGGTCTTTAATAACATGTCTGATGAGCATCATGGGTTGAGCCTCCTGGGGATACGCTCGGGTTGTTAGGGAATGCGCGGGTATTATAGATAAACAGCGGCAGGTTGTCTGTAGTCGGAATCCCGAGAAGGCTGCAAAATCCACCGCGAACTGTTTCAGGTAAGCAGGTTGAAGGTCTTGCTAGCCAAAAAGGCTCGCCTGCGCCGTGGGCCGGCGGAAGGTACTGTCACCCTTCGGCACGCGTTTGTTGGTGCGGTTGAAGCCCAGGCGCTCGCAATGAATTTTGAACAAACGCTCCGTGGCAGCCCAGTATTCGCCCTGCCCACGCATCCGTTCCCCAAACTTACTGGAATTCATCTTGCCGCCGCGCGCCTCAAGAATGCGACTGATTACGCGGTTGGCTTTGGTTGGCAGTTTTTCGCGCAAACGTTCTTCAAAGTATGGCGCCACGCTGCCCGGCAATCGCAGCATGTTGATGAAGGCAAGTGTTGCCCCAGCCTCTTTTGCACGCCTCAAGAGTACTGGTAGCTCGCTACTTAGTCCTGGAATAACGGGCGCTATTCCGATGCCTACGGTGATTCCGGCGGCGGCAAGATCTGCCATTGCATGAAAGCGTGCCTCGGGAAGAGGCGCATAAGGCTCAACCGCTCTCGCAACTTCGCGATCGGTAAAAGGAATCGTGAAGAACACGCCCAGGTGGGCATCTCGGGACAACTGTTGCAGCACGTCGATGTCTCGTCGGATCAACGCCGACTTGGTAATGATTCCCAAAGGCTGTCGAAACTCCGCACAAATCTCCAGACACTGGCGGGTGAGCTTGTAATTGGCTTCCAGAGGAATATAGGGATCTGAAGTAAACGAGAAAACTATTTCATCGCCCTTCCATGACGGCTTCATAAGCTCGTTACGGAGCAGTTTCGGCGCATTGACCTTGACGATAATCTTTCGGTCAAAATCGGTGCCGGCCCCGTAACCCAAATACTCATGCGTAGGGCGACTGAAGCAGTAGGTGCAGCCATGGATGCAGCCCCGATAGCAGTTGATGGTGTAATCGAAACCTACGTCCGGACTGTCGTTATGCGTGATTATTGTGCGAGTCTGAGTTTCTTCAAAGACTTCCAGCTTAGCTTCGGGCGGTTCACCCAGCCATTCAACTGAATGCGTGAGCCACGGGTTGGGAGGATTTTCGACGTAATGCATAAAACTGTTCCATCAATTTCGCGTCGAAAGCATAGCTGCAAGTGCGTGCCATCGATGAAACAGAGCTTACCAGAAGGTGATCAACTTGGCGAGCGGTCATTGGTTTTTTCCCTATCTGTCTCCGCCCACTCGACGAAGAAGAGTCGATACTTGTCCGGATCTTGCAGGGTGATGAAGCGGCCGCCCCAACCCTCATCCGCCGGCGGCCAAACCTCAGCGCCTCGCCCTTTCAGCTGTTGGTAGTATTCGTCGACATCATCAACGCCGAGAAAAAAGCTAACGCCTCGACCTCGTTTCAGCATAGTCTCTAGGTGCTGCGCCAGAGTGATCTTCAACTCCCCAGCGAGGAGAGTGGCCATGGGAGGCTCTGAATCAGGACTGTGCTTGTTGATATCAAAGCCAAGCAAGTCGTGATAGAAGGCAAGCGACTCCTCGACACTGTTTACTTCTAGAAACAAAAGGTCAAGACCGCCAATTTTCATAAGAGACAGCTTCTCACACGGCGGTCATCAAGAGGTAGACTCCATAGCAGCCGACGATAACCACACACCAAAAGGCCACTTCCTGCACGCCAGTGAAGCGACGGAAGGGATTTGTAAGGGGTAGGGACGCGTTCACGGCCCGCATCGTGCTGCGCGCCATCATGACTCCTGCTACAACGACCAACGCCGCAAGAATCGCTAGAGGCCACAAAAACCACATCCCCTGGAAGCGAACCAGGAACAGCAGAAACAGTCCGAAGAGCAAGCAGAAAAAGGCGCTCAAGCCATGGCCAAGAAGACCAACGTCGGACGCGGTCGGCTTCGTGACGGGAACAAGAGTGATCGGAGCCTTCATACGCTGCGCGTCATACTCGCGCCGCGCGTCGATGTTTCTCAGCACGCTGTATGCTTCATTGAGCGACTTCATCTCTTCCTCACTGCCGCCCCGGTCAGGATGACGCCGGGCAGCCATGCGCTTGTAGAGTCGCTCCAGGTCGCCTTGCGAGGTACGCTCGTCGGCGCCGAGAATTGCGTAGTAATCTTTCTGCGAATCTTGCTGGCTCATGTTTGCGCGATTTTAGGTTTGCCACTCTCGTTTTTGCAATAATCAGCGTTCTTTTGTGAATGAGCTATTGGGGGGTCCCGCGGCCACTGCCTTTGCGACTCCAGCTATCGTCTCGTAAGATTCACCTACCAAAACTATGGCCCATGAATTCGCACCTGGCGACGATTTGATTTTTCAACTCGAGAGCGGTCTCGGTCTACTTCGCATTCTTGCCGTCACCGGCGAAGGCCCGGAAACGGTCTGGCATCTAATGGCCTACGATGAGTTTTTTCCCAGCGTTGAGGCGGCCGAAGCAGCTCTCGCTCAACCGGATTCCTTGAACGTCCGTAACCCACACATGGCGCTCACTGAGCGCGCATTCGAAAGAACTCCCGCAGCCCGGCTCGGAAATCGACCTCTTACAAGGGACGAACTGGCCGCTTATCGCGAGTGGGAACAGTCAGAGACGCGGAAAGTCTCTGACCGTTCCGCGTTGCTCTTACTGGGGATTCGATAGATTACTCTGCAGCTAGATCTTAGAGATCCGGCGATGGGCATTAAACCGGAAAGACCGGGCACCGCCTGAAACTGTCCCATTCATTTGAATCCAATCCCTCGGCGCAGTTGAAGAACTGCCGCTTTCCCCACCGGCGAAGCTTCTGTATCATCTCTCCATTCTCGTCCAACTCCTTGAAGCCAGGTCGATGATCCTGCTGATAGCCAAGCCACTTAAAGCACGCGCGTTCGCTGCGACCAGATTGGTCGCGGTACTCAGCATTTGCTTCGTTGCGCCTACGTTTGCGGCCAGAACTGAACGTCTTATCGATAGCTGGAAACCAACCGACTACAAGGTTGCACTCACCTTCAACGAAAAGTTAAGCGAAATCTCGAGCGCCCGGGCCGAGATAACGATTCTCTGCTTGAAGGACTCGCTTTCGCAGATCGATTTGGATTTTGGTGAATTGCCGCTCGACTCGGTGGCCGTTAACAATAGCAGCACGCCTTACACGCGCTCGGCCGGTCTGATTAGTATCAAACTCCCGCCGCGTGTGCGCCAGGGGACGAGTCTGGTGATTTCAATTTCCTATCATGGCAAACCAGCAGACGGCTTGATTTTGACGCTCGATAAGGCTGGGAAACCCTCGGCTGTGGGAGACAACTGGCCCAATCGCAGTCATCATTGGTTTCCCTGCCTTGATCATCCCTCAGCAAAAGCGACCGTGACTTTTTCGGTCACTGTGCCAAACCACGATCTAGTGGTAGCGAATGGCAAGCTTGATCGAGTCGAGAATTCGTCGAGCACTACGCGGACCTGGACCTATACTGAGTCAGTACCTATTCCTCCCTATTGCATGATCATAGCGGTTGGCGACTTTGCGCTTGTCGAACCGCCCTCGGAAACAACTTCGCTTGCTTATTATGTTCCGCAAACGGAGAGCGCCTACGCCCTGCAGGGTTTCTCGCCGGCAAACTCCTCGTTAAAGTTTTTCAGCCAAACAGTCGCGCCCTACCCTTACGAGAAACTAGCCTTAATTATCGGCGCCACGCGCTTCGGCGGGATGGAGAATTCCAGTGCCATCGTTTTCGCGAACACATTGTTTGACGCGAGAGCGCAGCCGCTAAGCAGTGTTTTTAAGATACGTGAAGGCTTGCGGGATACGATCGCGCATGAGATTGCACACCAGTGGTTTGGCGATTCAGTGACCGAGGCTACCTGGTCCGATCTGTGGTTGAGCGAAGGTTTTGCCGACTATTTCGCCGGACTCTTCATTCAGCGCTATGAAGGCGAGGCCGACTTTCAACGCTACATGAAGAACGAGGCCGACGTTTACTTTAACTACGAGCGAAACACCCGCACACCTATCCACGACACGAACACCGAGGAGCTTTTCAAACTTCTGAATGCTAACAACTATCAGAAAGGCGCCTGGGTCCTCCACATGCTTCGCGCCGAACTGGGAGACGCACAGTTTTTCCAGGGCATCCGTATCTATTACGACGCACATAAGCACAGCACCGCGACAAGTGAAGATTTGCGTGCTGCTCTTGAGAAGGCATCAGGGAAAGATTTAAAGGACTTTTTTTCGCGCTGGGTTTATGGCGCGGGGCATCCGAGTTACGAACTTTCCTGGCAATGGAACCAAAAGACCAGCAAGCTGAAAATGGCCCTCAAACAAATTCAGCCCGAACCTCCCTTCCCTAACGCGGTGCCAATCGAGATTCTCACCAGCAACGGCAAACGCCGCTTCGTTCTAAAGCCAACAGGCAGGCAAACGTTTGACGAAGTGAAACTGGACTCTTCTCCCACGACCGTCAATATCGATCCCGACAACACTATTCTTAAAGACGCCCGTCTAAGTCAGATCAAGCCTAATGAACCATAGCTTGTGGTTCCGAAGTGAAGTCGCGACAAACTGAAAGCTTTCGCGGCGTTGCGTCCAGGGTTAGGGACCAAAAGCAGAAATGGAGAGAAGTATTATCCTAAGAATACCGACTGGAGGACGCTTATTGCTCATCGCTGCGATAATGCATGTAGCGATGACTGCCACTGTCTTCATGGTCGGTCGCAAGGCGTTGCTGCCGTCTGTCTTTGACACCAACGGCACTGCAGTGGCGTTCGCATCTGATGGCGTTGGCTATCTCGACGATGTTGCAGCACTGGCCCAAATGCTAAAACGTGGCGAGCTTCTGGTTTGGGTCAACTCACCTTACCCTTTCCACCTTAAACTCTACTCCTTATGTTTCGCAGTCCTGGCCTCGACCTTTGGATTCAACATGGTAGTGGCTGAACCCGTGAACCTCTTTTGGTACCTGGGAATTCTGATTTGTGTTTACAAACTTGGTGAGGCGACCTTTGACGCATATTCGGGACTGGTAGCCGCGGCCAGCGTGGCGTTGTGGCCATCTTTCCTGCTTCACACCACGCAATTACTCAAGGATCCAATCTTCATTCTGGCAATGTTGTCGTTGCTCCTCGTCTTGCTGCGTTTGCAGGCAGACTCCCTTCCATGGCGTAAAGCTTTATTACTTGGAGCGGCAGGTGGTGCGTTGGTGGGATTCTTATGGAAAACGCGCTCTGACCTGGGGCCTGTACTGGTCGCAACTGTCATTCTCGGCGCGGTGACACTAACTCTTCGTCAGTTTCAATTGAAACACCTATTAACCTCAAATCTTGCGGGCATAGGTTTACTGCTCGCGCTTACGGTGGGCTCAGTGCTCTGGCTACCGGTCTACCGGGATGCAGACAACCCGCGTCACAACCTACGGCAGGAACCTACGGCGATTAATGTTGGAGAGCCGCAACGTGACATTCGCTGGTGGCAGGTGGGGGAGCAGGTAGGCATGCTGAGGCAACGGTTTGTTACGAAATATCCCGACTCCAGTTCTAATATCGACAGCAACGTGAAGTTCATGAATACGACGGACGTCATTCGCTACCTTCCCCGCGCGACGGCGATTGGCTTCTTGGCTCCGTTTCCCAAAATGTGGTTTGAAACCGGTGACAGCGTCGGCGCAAAAGGCAGAATTCTTAGTGGACTGGAAACGCTCGTAATGTATGTGGTTGAAGTTTTCGCATTGGTAGGCTTGTGGCTAGGGCGCCGGAAGCTTTCCGTCTGGCTGTTGTTTTCAATCGCGGCAATGGGAACGATCGCCCTCGGCCTTGTAGTAGTTAACGTTGGCACCCTTTATCGTCTTCGTTATGTGTTTTTGATCATGCTAATTGTGCTCGCGGCTGGAGGGATTAGTCACGTTGTTGAAGGGCTTACCTCGAGGCGATCGTCACGACAAAAGGTGGGCGCGTGAATCTTGCCTCACACCGGGAAACGATTGAAGACGATGATGCGTCGCTCTGGCTGCGCCTCAGGCGCAATGTTTCTCTCGGCGTGATTGGGTCGGGCCTTTCAGTTGCGATCAAGTTAGGCCAGGCCGTGCTGCTCACAAAGTTTTTGCCAATAGACGACTATGGGCGCGTCCTCATCGTTCTCAATTTCTTCATCTTTCTGGATTCGTTTCTCGGACTGCGGGTAAGCGATGTGATGTTTCGGTTTTTTCAACCGCTCCGGGAACAGGGAGAAAATCTCGCATTAAGGAGCCTGCTACTGTTTTGCCTGGCGATTTGTTTTGCCTCCGGGTTATTGATCTATGTTGCAGTACTGATCCTATCGTCGTGGTTGGCCACGCACGTCTATTCAACTCCCGCGCTTTCGCAGCTTCTCAGTATCTATGGATTTACTATTCTTGTTTCCGCCTTTAGTGGAGTCTATGAGCCGCTGCTGCGAATGTATGATCGGTTCTCAGCGATCGTCATCCCGCAGGTGCTGGGAAATCTAATTACCCTCACGCTGCTCATTTTTTATTTCGCCACCACCGGTGGAGTGGAGCATGATCTCAGACTTATCGTGCTGGCGTTTGCTATTGGTGCGTCGGTGCAAAGTATCCCACCATTTCTGAAAGCCTTAAGTCTGGTGCGGCCATTTCTCGTGCGCAACGAGAATGACCAACAAGGCATCACCAGGTATCGCGCCGATCTTATTCGATGCCTGGTGAATAGCAATCTTTCGGGTTACCTGAAATTTGCCATTAATCCTGGCGATGTATTCCTGCTCGGTGTTTTCTCTTCACCTTCACAAGTCGCACTTTATGGTCTTGCTAAACAGCTCACATCGCCACTTGCGGTTCTGCAAACAACAATTCAAACGGCCATCACTCCCGAGATCACAGCGCTCATTGCCAAGCTAAAGCTGCAACAACTTCAGCGCCTCGTTACCCGTTACGTTTTGTCGGCAATCTTGTTGGGAGGGCTACTCCTGGCAGGCGCTATCCTGATTGGACGTTTATTAATCCTGCATCTTTTCTCAGCGCAGTATGTGGCGGCATTGCCGGTGTTCTATTGCTTGATAGTTGCGGCGTGGTTGTTGCTCGTATTGCTGGTGTTCCGTCCCCTGGCCGTCAGCTTGGATTTACTAAAGTGGCACAATCTCGCTCTGCTACTAAGCAGCGTTATCGTCATCTCGCTTATCGTCGCCGGCGGCTTGAATGCCTTGACGATGGCCTATGTGCAGTTGGCCGAAGCGGCGTTACTGCGTCTGTCATTCGGGCTGGTAGTTTGGAAGAAACTGCGTGACCGAAGCGCAGCTGCTCTTGCCGGCTAATCGAACATGCGAATCCATCACTTCTTTCCCCGAACTCGGAACATCGGCGATCACTTCGTTCAGATAGGCATCGCCAGTATGATCCGCGAAATCGTTCCAGGAGCCCTCTTTGAACTACGTGATGTAAATAGTCGAGGCCTCGATAAAGTCGGTTACGGGCTTACCCGTTCAGCCATTGAACGGGCGAACGACGATGCGGATCTGATAATTGTCGGCGGATCGAATTTGTATGAGGGGGCGTTTGGTTGGCCCTGGGGCGTACATCTCGATCTCGAAGCTCTTAAGGATCTTCACGTGCCGCTGTTTCTGGTGGGAGTTGGCACAGGTTCAAGTTTTCATTCCCGGCTACATAAGCCTTCAGCGCGCGCAAAGCTTGAAATCAAGTCACTAAACGAACGTGCAGTTCTATCCGGCGCTCGGGATGTAACTACTCTCGAGTGGCTTCACGAGTTGGGCGTGCCCAAGGCAAAACTAATGGGCGATCCTGCCACCTTTATTTTCAATCACCCGCTAAAACAAACAAACGTTGGTCACGTATTGATAACAGTTCCGCCACGGCGGGTCTGGAGCAACAAGCGCCAGTTTTGGAAGGTCCGTACAAATGGACGGGCGCTCTTTCATGGTCTAGTCAAACTGACGCGCGAGCTGCTGGAGAACGGCGAGCAGGTCGTGGTCGCGTGTAACGATCCCTTGGACTTGCCGGTTGCGCAAAAGTTATTCAATTGGGTACCTACAGTCCTTTGCCCTGCAACTCCTGATGAGTATTTTCAACTCCTTTCGAAATCGCGGGCGGTGATAAGCGCCCGCCTGCATACGGCGGTAGTCGCATTTTCTCTTGGCATACCTTTCCTGCTGATAGATATAGATCAACGTACCCATGGATTTCTGCGCACTTATCAACTTGAAGGATCATCCATCCCGCCAGCGTCCTCGGCTATGGCGCTTCTTAGCAAACAGGCTGAAACACTCTTACTGAAGGAGCAATCGGAGACGTGGCAAACACACATTGCGAAGCGAGACCATATGCACAGCGTAGCCATGAAACTGCTCAAATCCGCTTTGAAATCGGTCGGTTAAGGGGCGTCTGTCCCTTGTTCCCCCTCTTCTACTTCCCGCTTAACGCTTCCCAAAAAGTTGACCCTATGTGATAAAGTACGACCACAACAGGCCGCTTCCCATCAGTGCGGTGGCTTTGCCCCCTTAGATGTCCGGTAAATGCAGGGTTGTACTGGCTTCTTTACTAATTTTGGTCGAAAGTGTCTCGTACCGATCTATTTCCAGCAGGGAACCAAATTTCAATGGCTGTTAGACTCGACGACCAACGCCTCGCAGATACATGCATTCCTCAGGCAGGCCAGGACCTCCGCTCCTCTGAAACTACCAGCAAGCCTATCAAGGTGATGTACATCATCAGCGACCTCTCCATCGGAGGGGCCGAGATGACACTCTATAAGCTGCTGGCGGAAACCAATCGCGAACGTTTTGAGCCGGTTGTTGTTTCGTTAATCGATCAGGGAGTCTTGCGCGAGCGCATTGAGTCACTAGGTATCTCGGTACATACCGCCCGGATGAAACCGGGTTGGCCGACGCCGCTGGGTCTGTGGCGTTTGATCAAACTAATTCGCAACCTCAGGCCTGCTTTAATCCTGGGTTGGATGTATCACAGTTGTCTCGCTGGCGAGGTGGCGAAGATTTTTTCCGGGCAACGCATTCCTGTCATCTGGAGTATCCATTACTCATTAAGCTCCCTTCTCAGCGAAAAGAAACTTACGGTTTGGGTAATCAAGTTGTGCGGACTCTTATCGCGGCTGCCGTCGAAAGTAGTTTTCGTTTCCGAAGCGGGTCAAACTCAGCACGAACCGTTGGGTTATCGAAGAGAAAAAAGCTGCGTGATTCCAAATGGGATCGACACCAAAGAATTCAGCCCGTCCGCAGCCGCCCGGTTGTCAGTCCGAGCTGAGTTGGGAATACCGGAAGCGGCTTTTCTTATCGGACTAATCGGTCGTTACCACCCGATGAAGGATCACGCCAACTTCCTGGCTGCTGCAGCCTTGCTCTCACAAAAGCATCCAGATACGCATTTCTTACTGATTGGCAGGGGTGTTGACGAACACAATCAAGAACTCAATGAATTGGTCGGGCAATTAGGTCTTGCCGATCGAACACACTTGCTCGGAGAGCGCCGCGACACTGCGCGACTGGCTGCGGCGTTAGACATCTTTTCGCTTTCCTCTTATGGCGAAAGCTGCCCTAACGTCATCGGTGAAGCAATGGCTTGTGGCGTGCCCTGTGTAGTAACAGAGGTGGGCGATACTGGCTGGATCGTGGGAGAGACCGGACTCGTCATACCGCCTAGAGATGCGAACGCGTTGGCGCATGCGTGGCAGGAAATGATTGACCTGAACGCTGACGGTCGCAAGGCGTTGGGTCTGCTTGCGCGGGCGCGAGTGATCGATCATTTTCCGATCGAAGCGATCATGGCGCGATACGAGGATCTGTATGAGACTGTCCTGGCAAGCGAAGAACGTGGATTCGTCTCGCTAACTTCGCCGCGAATGGCCGGGTTAGACGCAAGCTTTGAAGAAACTGGAGCACAGTAATCGATTGCAACGCGTAAGGCCTGTTATGTCGACTCCCGCTGTTTCGCTCAAACAAGTGCCCGGGGTTTGTGATTTATCGCAGCACGACGTAACTCTCCGACCATTCCCTCACATAATCAATACCGGATTCATTGAGCCAGAACATTACATGCAATTGCGCGACTCGTTCCCAACTTGCCCACCGGGAGTTGGACCCACCGGTTTTTCACTTTACTGGGGTGATGAGGGCTACCAACAGCTGCTCGACACGCAACCGGCCTGGCAGGCCCTATTCAACACTTTTCATAGTCAACATTTTGTTGACTGGTGTAGCAGCCAGTTCGCCGAAGTCTGGGAACAGGACGGGTGCAAGATCAAACTCTCTGAGGCGAGGTACGTACCGTATCGTGAAGACCGGATTGATAAGGAGCGGGCGGAGCTACGCAAGATTGAACATAAACCTCATGAGCTTTGGGTCCGCATGGATCTCCACCAGGGACGAATGGGATACGACCGGCCGGTGCATCTGGATCACGCCCGTCGCCTAATGTCCATGCTGATCTACATGTGTGACCAGAATGAAAACGAGATGAAGGGTGGCGAACTATTCCTTCACGCCAGCGAGAAACACCTTCCTCCCGTTTGCGTTACCCCGCGCCACAATCTGATGGTTGCGTTTCCCTGCTCCAGCCAGTCGCATCATTCCGTATCACCAATCACTGCACAACTGGGTCCACGCAATTACGTCCAGGTACACATTTCAAGTTCTGAAGATGTCTGGCCCAGGCCGGCTGTGCCTCGCTGGCGTCGTACGCTCGGAAGTTTGAAACGACGTCTCCGCGGCGACTAACGAAACTCCTCAATGGCCGGTAAGCTTGCAGACTTTTTCCGCGATCAGTGCTCCTACAACGCGATGGCCGGTTTCATTCCAATGACCCTTTCCCAATGTCTCTCCTGATCCATGTAGAAAAACCTGATTGCGATTGGCGTAATCGGCCAGCGCCGGAGCTAAGCTTAGGACTTCAAAACCTTCACGTTCGCCCAGAGCTTTGATTCGATCGTCAGGGTAAAAAAGCGTGTCAACTCGCAAACGCTTCATGTATTCGCTTCGCAGCGATGCATCAGGGCTTACTTGTATTCCTGAGCTTCCAGTCACTACCAGAAACTTTGCTGCCTTCGCATTTACCTCAGAACGCATCTGCACGACTAGACCCTCAGTAACTCGCCAGGCCTCCTCCCAGTTGGAGTTGATCGGCGCGCTGAAGACTTCGTCATCGAGCCCCGGCTCACCAGGTGAATTCTGCTTTTTGATTGTTGGCTCTTCTCGCCATTGGTAGGATTCGCGAGCGCTGTCAATCAAGCCCATCAACCGCAAATGGTCTCGCAGCCAATTGAATGACTTACCAACGAACGACTGCTGCAGGCGAAAATAGGACGAACGGTTTCGCGCCTGAAGCGCTGAGTCATCAAGCGTCAACGAACCCTCGCGGTAAACAAAATAGGGCAACCCCGAATTTGCGTAGGGGTCAAGTGCCCGGGAGTTATCCCTGATGTCGTTGCGTGGGGTAACCAGAAGCAGAACTACGTCCGGGCTGTATTGCCAGACTCGCTTTCGCAGTGTGATTAATTCGCGAGCCGTGGAAAAACCGGAGACGCCAAAATTCAGCACCTCCACTTTGGTTCCTGGCGAACTACCTTTCAACTCGTTAGCACGAACACAATCCTGTACCCTCTGCTCCATCACCGTCCAAAACGTATTCTCCATCGGGACCTGCAGGGCCTCCGCAAAAGAGTCGCCCAGCACAGCGATCCTGATAGTGCCTGAGGGCTTCGCAAAAGAATGCTCGCGGTCACGCAGGCCCTGACTATTGATCCTGACATAGGTGGTTCCCTCTTTCAGCCACCAACCTGCTGCGTTAGGTCTGAGCGAGTAGCCAACGTCCTGATCGGCGATGTAGGGATTGAAGTGTGAGAAACCGGAAACGCGCAGGCCAACTTCGGCTAGTAAGAGAGCAACGGCCAGACCTGCAAGTAGCAATAGCGACTTCGCAAAAAACTCGCGTTTGAGCAAAGGCAGTCGGGTTTGATGACGGCCGCGAATCTCGGATCCTGCGGTTTGACTCATGCAACGATCATTAGGGCATCAGTGCTCCGACCGTGTCAAAGTCGGAGCACGCCAGCACAACGCGCCGCGATGATTGCGGCCTACGGCTGTTCACTCGATCACTGCCCGAACCGCTGACGATATTCGCCCGAAGTTATGAAAGCCTTTACCATTTCGGCGTTCACGAAGTTTCCATTGAACTGAACCAGCTTCGTCAACCAGAAATCATAACCCGTGTAGTTGGTATCCGGAGTGTCGTTGGGATTTCTGCGCAGGTAGCCAAAGTACTGCATCAGAACAAAGGCCCGGTTTTTTTCGGAGGTTATCAGATCTGAGTCTTCGGCGATTGTCCGTACCACTTGGGCCCGAGTCTTCGCGCCACTCGCAAGATCATTAATGAGAGCTATCCGTTCAGCTGGTAACAGAACCCCGCCAGCATTGTTATTCAGTTTGTCGACAAACTGACTTTCGGTCAGGCTTGTCGGAAACGCATTGGGCGCCGTGAAGCGTGAGCGCTGCACAAACCTATCGGCAAATGATTGTTTGTTGGCTTCCAGAAGCAGCTCCCAACCAGGATTTCCGACCACCACGCCCCGAGCGATCTCCTGGGTGTCAGGTAGAAATTCGTTAAAGCGGATCACAGGCACTGGAAGCTGATGAGTGCCGCCAAGCGTGGAAGTGCCCAGAGCGGTTCCGTAGGCGACCTTGTACATGCGTTCGACCAGATATCCGGTTTCCTGGAACTCAATCGAGAGGTAGAAGGCAGCGGACACGTTGATACGCCTTAACTCAACGCATTGCACGTCGCTCCCACAACTAACAATTTGATCCTTCCAAAACGCCAAGCCACTCGCATCAGGCTCGCGGTTCAGAAAATCGTGATAGTGCTGCCGGACAAAAGCCTCCGCGTCGTCTATCGGGTTTGCGGTGGGCTCAGTCGCGTCGTCAAAGATCGTCAGACTGCCCGAGGGCGCTGAGCCGACAACCGCTCCACCCGTCGCATTTGACAGCGTAATCGTCAGTGTCTCGGGCGTTTCGACAAAATTGTCCTGATTGATGAGAACAATGAAACTCTTTGAAGTTTCACCAGCTGCAAACCGTAGCGTTCCGCTGGCGGGAGTGAAATCACAACGCGCGGAAGCAAGCGGGCCTATCGTTGAGCAAGGTGAGAGCGAGGCAGTTCCATCCGTCGTAATGTAGTCCACGGTGGCGGCCGCCGAAGTATTTCCGGAACGATTAATGACGACAGTGGCAAACCCGGCACTCTCATCTGTATTAGCGTTGAGGGTATTGAATGAGAAGGTGCCGCCGGCTGCATCGTCGCTAAGTATGGTGCCGATTCCCTGGCTATCGGCGATACCGGCGGAAGTAGCACCAGTAAGGTTCACCAGGAAGGTCTCGTTGACTTCAGGTACGGTATCACCATTGACGGTAACGGTTATAGTTTTGGTCAAATCACCCGGATTAAAGACCACCTGGCCAATGGTCGATTGATAATCTGAGCCTGCGGTAGTAGCGGTACCGTCTGCGGTAGCGTAGTTGGCCGTCACGGTTAAACCGCTTGCCGTCGAAAGCGTCACTGTGAAGACGGCATCGACGGTTCCACTCTCGCCTTCAGTAACAGCCACGTCGTTTATCCTGAGGGTAGGTGCCGGATCGTTGTCAACTATTACCAACGAGACCTGCGACTGACCACCCAGGCTACCGCCGCCCGTCACGTTGCTCAGTTTCAGGCCAGCAATCTCAGTAGTCTCATCTATCGCATCGTCGAGGATCGGCACGGTGAAACTCTGGCTGGTTACACCGTCCGCAAAGATCAAGGTGCCGGAGGTGGCTGTGTAATCCTGACCGGCGGTGGCTGTACTGTCGTTGGTTGCGTAATCAACCCGCACCTCACCAGCGGAACCGCCGAAGCGAGTAACTAGAACGGTAACGTTGGGCGAGCCTTCGAATCCGGTGAATGAAGAGTTGTCGAAGTTTATCGTTCCCCCTTCCAGCACGTTGATGTTAAAGGTTTGTTGGGCAGACGTGTCTACGCCGCCGTTGGCGGTGCCGCCATTGTCCTGGATCGCAACCGTAATTGAAGATGTGCCGCTGGCGCCGGTGGCTGGAGTGTAGGTCAACGTTCCGCTGGGGCTGACAGCGGGAGCAACGGCAAACAATGAAGGGTTACTGTAACCGATGGCGAAGACCACGGTTTGACCCGATTCATCCGCGGGCCCGGCCGAAATATTTGTGGCCCAATTGCTGACAGTTTGGGATCCGCTGTTTTCATTGACTGACTGATCAAGTCCTTTGGTAAACGATGGCACATCGTTCACCGGATTTATCGTTAAGGTAAACGTGTGACCTTCGCTGCCGCCGGTGCGATTGACCGTCACGGTGATATCTGAGGTGCCGGAAAGATTGGCAGCCGGATTGATCGTGAGCACTCGGTTTGAGCCGGTTCCGGTCACGTTTATGTTGGCCGGATTATTTGGAACAAGGGTCACATTACTTGAGCTTGCTGTTACGGAAGTGATCGACCCGCTGTCGCTCACCTCGAACCCAATTACAATGGTCGTGTCTTCGTTCCCGCTTGTGTTGGCCAAATTAGGAAATGTTGCCTGTCTTTCATAAGCGCCAATCTCGACGGTCGCAGTGGTGTCGGCATCAGGGCCGTCAACGATGCGATTGAAACCTGGGCCGCGTTGATCGGTCGTGAGTTGCGGAATGTTTGCGTCGCCACAGTGCGTGGGCGCGGCAACGCAGTCGTCTCCAGCATCAAGCACTGGACTACCGTCAAGCGGCGCATGCGTCAGGGTCGGCCCGCCGTTGGCGGCCAAGGGAGCGAGCAGCGGATTAATTGGCGCTGCCCCCGTGCCCGCCTGGTCCCCATTGACTCCGTTAGTAAAACCATTCACGCCGTCTGCGTTGCCGATGAAGTTGTGACCCTGCGAAGTGAAAGGATTATTGAAAAAACCCGGATCCAGATCGGGGCTATCAGGGTTGGCGCCATTGCGCGCAATGATGGTGTTTCTGAGGTTAGTAGGGCCGGTGCCGACGAGTCCGTTGCCGAGATTATTGTTCGCCTGGTTCCCGAAAATCGTACAGTTAATCAACCACACTGTCCCACCGTTGTAGATGCCGCCGCCACGACTTGCGCCGACTCCCGTGCTGTTGCCGCTGACGGTGGAATTAATCAACGTAAGCATAAAGTTATTGGCGATGCCACCACCCACATTGCCATCACCTCCGGTGGTGCCATTGCCTGTCGTGTTGCCACTGATAAGACTGTTCTTTATGGTAAACGTCCCGTTGTTGAAGATGCCGCCACCGATTCCGCCGCCGCCGATAAAGCTATTCGGGTTGGCATTACCGTTGTGATTGTTGCTCACATTGCTGTTCGTCAAGGTCGCGGTACCGCCGAGAATGTAGATACCGGCGCCGCCGCCTACGCTGCCAGTCGTGAGGTTGTCACCGGTGGTGTTGTTCGTAATAGTAACGCTGTTCATGGTTAACGACGTGTTAGTCCCGTCGCTGAAGATGCCGCCACCATAGCCGCTGTTACCCCCGCTCGGCCCGCCGCTGTCTCCCGTGTCATTCCCGGTAATCGTAACGTTATTTAGCGTCAGAGTTCCCGATCCGATGAAGATCCCGGCGCCTCGACCACCTGAACCGCCAGAGCCCCCTGGACCACCGTTACCAGTGACGTTGTTGCTGATGGTGGTGTTCGTGATCGTCATCGTGCCGGCAATGTTGATTCCGCCACCGAACCCGCCCCAGCCTCCGGAAGAACTGCCCGAACTCGTGTTTGAGCCGCCGTTGCCGGTACTGTTGTTGCTGACGACGCAGTTTGTCATCGTCAGCGTACCGTTTATGGAGTTGATACCGCCTCCGGCCCCGCCAAATGAAGTTGAGAAGCCGGAGGTGACATTTCCTCCGTCGCCGGTCCTGTTTCCAATTACTGCTACATCCGTCAAGGTCATGGCCCCTCCGTTCTGGGAGATGCCAGCTCCGGGTGCAACGGTCTCGCTACTGACGCCGTCCTGGGTTCTGCCGTTCGTAATTGTCAGTCCGGAAAAGTTTGTGGTTGCGCCATTAACCGTAAAGATGCGGAAGGCCGGCGTTCCCCCGGCGGTGCTACGCGTAACGGTCAGCTGGGTTGAGCCAGGGCCAGTGAGAGTGAGATTACCGTTGATGTCTGGTAACGCTGTGCTCAGAGTTACGGTGCTAGCCGGCGGCAGACTGAACGTGATTGCGTCACTGCCGAACACAGCATTAGCTTCCTGAATTGCCGCACGCAAGGTGCACTGGTCGCCGGGAGCAGCGTTAGTGTCGCAGATGCCGTTGCCGATGTTGGTATCAGCTGCATCGCCGTTGTCATTAACAACGAATATGGCCTGGGGACCAGCCGGTGCAGCTGACTCCGCTTGAGCTCGCGTTGGCTTTGCCGTCGCAGCGAGAGCCGGAGCTGCGGTGAATCCGCCTTTGAGGTGAGCGGCCACGGGAACCACAAATGCCGCTGCAGTTCCCAGGAAGAGGAGAAAGGCAAGAGGAGTTACCAGGTTTTTGTAAGGCTGGGTCGATGGTGCGTACATATATTCTTATCCTATGGTGATGTTAATCGCGAGGCGCGCGAGGCGGGCGGCCGGCGTGGTATGGGATCAACTGAAAACGATCGGATCTGGCCGTAAACTGTCTTTCTGTGATCCTGACAATGGCCAGCGAAGGAGGTAACTCGGGAGGGAGCGTGCCCAAGTACCGTGCGAATTTGAAACTTGAAGCATCCTACAGAGTGAAAACCGAGTCCGTCAAGACACCCCGACCGCCTCAAGGACCGAAGCGTTGGCGATACTCGCCGGAAACGATGAACGCTTTGACCATCTCGGCGTTAACAAAGTTCCCGTTGAACTCATTCAACTTGCCCAACCAGAAATCGTAACCGCTATAGTCTGTGTCAGGCAGGTCGTTAGGATTGCGGCGAAGGTAGCCAAAGTACTGCATCAAGACAAACGCCTTGTTTGTTTCCTGCTGCGCCAGCGTCGAGTTTTCTGCCACACGCCTCAACGCTCGCGCTCGTGCCAACAGGTCAGCAGTCGCCCCCGTTCCCCCAAATTCGCTGACGATCGAACTTCGCTCGGTAGCGGAAGGCACAACCCCCGCGTTCGTGAACAGAGCATCTACAAACTGCGCCGGCGTTAAGGTCGTTGGATAAGCTGTAGTAAACCGCGAACGTGAAACGAATTCCTGCGTGAAAGCCACCTTGTTTGCTTCAAGCTCTGCTTGCCAATTCCCGACACCAACAACCACCCCAAATCCGATCTGCTGAGTGTCCGGCAGAAACTCGTTAAACCTGACAATCGGAACTTTCAGCTCATGCGGTGGTCCAAAGTTTGAGAGACCAGTCGCGTCCCCGTATGCCGACTTATAGAGCCTTTCTATTAGGTAGCCAGTTTCCTGAAACTCAATTGAAAGGTAAAAAGCGGCCGACACATTGATGCGTTTTATGTCTGTGCACGCGGCGTCTAAGCCACAATCTGTGATTTGTTCCGACCAAAATGTCAGGCCACTGGCATCAGGAATGCGATTAAGAAAATCGAGATAGTGCTGGCGCACAAAGAAAGAACCAGTGTCAAGCGGATTGACGGTGGGGGTTGCCGTGTCGTCGTCCTGAATCGTCACAGTTGCTGAGCCCAGGTCACCAACAAGCGCACCGACCGGGTTACTCAGCGTCACAGTAAACTTCTCATCTCCTTCAACATAAGCGTCGTCATTTATTGGGACGACCACTATTTTGGCCTGCTCCTGCGGAGCAAAGGTCAGCGTTCCAAGCGTAGCTGTATAGTCGGTTCGTTGACTGGCAGTACCATCAATCGTGCGGTAATCAACCTTTACTGTTTCGGACAGCAAACCTGAACGCACCACGGTTAGCGATACCTTTCCATCTGTTTCGCCAACACTCAAGTCAGTGGTGTCAAAGTAGAACTGAACTGTGTTTAAGTAGCCCGTAAAGCCAAGTTGCGTGTTAGAGACCAGATTTTGCACGCCTCCAACTGGAGGCATGAAACTGTAACCTGGTTTATTAGCTGCAACCGTGTAGGCGGCATTTGCCGGCAGTGGGCCAAAAGAAAAGCTGCCTTGACTATTGGTTTGAGTGGAACTGCTCGCAGCACCGCCCAGCGTCATAGTAACGCCCCCAATTCCGGAATGGTTTGGATCAGTCACTTGGCCGGTGATTAGGAATTGATCAAGTGGTGCGGCGAAGTTCACACCCGTCAGTTGTCCATTGACGGTAACGGTTTGCGCTGCCGTTGTGAACGGATATACCCGCGTGTCCACCTGCACGGTCACAGTCAAACCCTCGCCTATACCATTGAAGGTGTAATTACCGTTCGCATCAGTAGTAGTTTGAGTAGCTGGCGGATTACTAGTCGAAAGCAGAACACCCGACTTGCCGACTCCGCCGACTGTTACCGTGCCGCTAACTGAAGCAGTCTTTGGACGACCAACAAAATTGTTGCCGCTATGGTTCTGAATAAAGAGAATCTGCGGGTCGAACTGATAATTGACGTAATTGCCCTCGGCAAACGGGATGACATAGGCCTGGAAGCCAGTGAATGCGCTGCCGAAGGTGTAGAAGCCAGTTGCATCGGTAAATGCATCACCGTTCGAAAACGAATTACCCAGAGCGAGCCTGACATTTGCGAGTGCTGCCCCATTTGGATCCCGGACATAACCAGTGACCGGTTCCGGGGGAGCAAATGTCAATGCGAAGTCAGCACCGGTCTGACTTGCACTGAGATTGTTATATTGGCGATTTGGAGGCGTCGCCGACGCTCCGCCAAAGATCGTCGGTGTCAGGGTGTAGTTTCCGCCTGAGGCTAGACCCTTTATCTTGTAATTACCATTTTGGTCTGCAGAAACCGTTCGTGTCAGTGAGCCGGTGACAGCAATATTTGCGGGGACGGGAGTGCCATTGGCTGCATTTGTTATTAGACCTGAAATACTGAACGAGGGCGAGAGCGGCGTAAAGTTTAGTGGCTGCCTTTGCCAGTCAGGCTGATAGCCCTCTTTCACTTCACCGTTAATTTTCAGCAGGCCGGTTCCGTTTAGGTTGATTGTATAGATTCCCGCATCAGCTCCGGCTGATTGCGAAAGCGAAAAGGCGATCTTGGTGCCATCGGGCGACCAGCATGGTGCACTGCCTCCGGAAGTATTGTCGATCTTCGTTAATCCGGTACCGTCTACATTGACGGTGTAGATAGAGCTTCCAAACGTACTGTTGTCCGGAATAGCGATCGCGATTTTCGAACTATCCGGCGACCACCCGTAACCTGGAAAAGGAGTATTAGGCAATGTGATTTTTCTGACGTCGGAGCCGTCGGCATACATCACACTAAACCCGAGGTTAATAGCAAAAAAAGCAAAGCGCGTCCCATCAGGCGACCAGGACGGATCATTGCCATCGGCAATCTTCTTCACGTATGTGCCGTCGCTGTTCATGATGTGTATTCCATACGAGCTGGAACCGTGACTACCACCAAAAGCAATACGTGTCCCATCCGGCGACCAGGTAGGACGCCCATCCAGTGAGGAAGTGGTGAGTTGGATCTTATTGCTGCCGTCACGATTCATCACAAACACGCCGTACAGATATGCGCCAAAAGCTATGCGTTGACCATCAGGCGACCATGCCGGATCAAAATCATCGAGAGACTCATCAAAACTTAGGTTCCTTTGACCGGTGCCGTCAGGATTCGCTATCCAGATGTCCTGCTCTCCCGAAGTGATCGAACCATCCCTCGAGCTAAAAGCGATCAAGCCATTCAGACTTGGACCGGATGCTGCTTTCGCGGTAGTGGTTGCGGTCTGCGCGTTGTTGTTGGGGTTAATGTCGGGCACCACCGAGGTCATTGATGCCGTATCGCTAATCACGGTGCCGGCCGGAACCGTGTTGTTGATTTGCCCCGCGATTGTAGCCGTAAACGACGCGCCCGCCGCGAGTGAAGCAACTGTTACTGTTCGATTGTTGCCTGATCCGCCGCATATTCCGGAATTCGTTGAAGTGCAGGAGACGAAGGTTGTCTCCGGCGGAAGATTATTAGTAACCGTGATGGTTGAAGCGGCGGCTGGTCCCTTGTTCGTAACGGTAATTATGTAGGTATTGATGCGGCCGACTTCCGTGAAAGTTAACGCCGACGTGTTCCTCACTTGTATATCAGTAAACGCAACCGAAGTGTTGACAACGGCTGTGTTGTTCGTCAATGAAGACTCGGGAGTGGTGGTCGTGGCCGTCGCCGTGTTGACCATAGTCGCGACGGCCGGAGGTCGAACCACAAGGGTCACGGTTGCGCTCGCGCCTGGATCGATCGTTGAGAAGTCACAGTTGATGAATCGATAACCAGAGCAACTGCCACGGGTCGTACTGATCGAGATGACACCGGTTCCCGACAACAGGGTGTCATTAAGCTTTACATTCTCAGCAGCTATCTCTCCTGCATTACTGACGACGATCGTATAAGTGAGATCGCCGCCATACGACAACGAGTTTGGTAAGCCCGTCATATTTACGACAACATCGGCGGCAGCGCCCAGCTTCGCTACGAAAGCGTCCGTACTGCCGTGGTAAGTTTGCATCGCACTCACAGTTGGAAAGTCTGTAGAGCTGGTGTTACCAATGATGTAAGCGTTGCCTGCCGTGTCAACCGCGATGGCGTTGCCCTGATCCGTGCTTACTCCGCCCAGATAAGTCGAGTAAGCGATCGAATTAACGGCTGGAGTTAATTTCGTGACGAACGCGTCGTTCGAAAAGCCGACCAGCGACGGTTGCGGCGCGCTCGCAACTGGAAAATCAGGCGATGAAGTTACACCTGTAACGTACACGCTCCCACCTGAACTCACCGCAATCGCAAATCCCTGGTCCGCAAATTGACCACCCAGGTAGGTCGAAAAGTCGAGTGACCCGGTAGCTCCAAGTTTAGTGATGAAAGCGTCGGTGTCAGAATCTGCTAAGGTTCCCTTCAAGGGATTAGCCAAAGGAAAATTGGCCGAGCTGGTAGAACCGACTACATAGGCATTTTCTCCGAGCACCGCCAGGCCGCGAGCCTGGTCGGTGAAACTTCCTCCGAGATAAGTAAGATAACTGAAGGTTGCTCCTGAACTGCTGAGCCTTGCTACAAAGCCATCTGATAACCCACCGTTGGTAGGCTGTAAGGCGTTTACGACCGGAAGATTATTCGAGAATGTGGTGCCGGCGATATAAGCATTGCCTGCCGAGTCCACCGCTACGCCGCGAGCTTCATCGCTTTCGTCGCCGCCAAAGTTCTTCAGGTATTCAAGACTTCCGGAGGCGCTAAACCTGATCGCAAAAGCATCGGTGCCCAGTGAGGTCGCCGTAAATAAATTGGCGGGATTGGTGCGATCAATGACGATTGCCGTAGCGTTAGTATTGATAAAACCCGAGTTGCTTTGGTTCCAGTTGGCTCCGCCATCGCCGCTCTTGTAGATAGCGCCGCCAGAACTTGATGCAAAAACAATCGCGCTATTGGTGGGGTCGATCGCCAAGGTATTAACAAGCGGATGCGAAGGCTGCCCGGCAAATATGTACGTCAGTCCATTATCACTTTGACCCCAGTTAGCACCTCCATTGGTTGTCTTGAACACGACACCAGGAAGGAACCCCGTACCGGCAAACAAGTTTGCTGGATTAGTTGGATCTATTGCCAACGCAGTAACTTGAGCGGAACTTGAAAGGCCGGAATTGATTTGTGTCCAGAGCCCGCCACCGTTTGTTGTTTTCAACATACCCCGGTTGGACATGCCCAAATAAATCGTGGTGGCTGGATTTTGTGACGGATCAATAACGATCTTGCTAACGCGACTGGAGTTGGTACCGTTATTGATTCCAGTCCAACCATCTCCGCCGTCTGTGCTTTTGAAAACTCCGAACTGGGTTCCCGCATACAAAATGCCGGGAGAGTTTGGATCAATCGCCAACGCAAAGACAGAGAGTGATGTCAATCCAGTATTCTTCTGAGTATAAGTGACACCGCCGTCTGTACTTTTGTAAACGCCGGCGGTCGTCGCGGCGTAGACGGTATTTGGGTTTGATGGATCGACGCTGACAGCATTAGTGGCGAGCGGTGCGCCCACCGGCGGATTCGATCCGGTCAACATCCAATTTGAGCCGGCATCGGTGCTTTTGAACACACCAATCGTGGTGCACGCATAAATGGTAGCGGCGGTTAATGGATCCTGAGTAAGACAACTAACAGAACTCGCCGTTAAGCCTGTGCTGCTCGGCAACCAATGAGCCGCTGCGTCAGTACTCTTATAAACCGGGCTGCCATTCCTGGGAGTCGGAAACGGCATTGTGCGAAATCTAGTCGAATCGGTACGGCCGACCACGTAGGCTCGATTGCTACTGTCAACCGCAATGGCGTAAGCAAACTCGCTGTTACCACCACCGATGAAAGTGGAATACACAAGCGCGGAACCAGCCGGATTCAGCTTAGTCACGAATCCATCGACGGAACCATCTTTGGCATCCTGGAATGCCCCCGGAGTAATCGGAAAACCTCCCGATCCGGTAACACCCGCAATATAAACACTGCCCAGTGAATCCACGCTAATTGCGTTCGCGACATCATCACCATTTCCACCGAGGTAGGTCGCGTAAACCATGGCGTTCCCTGGTGGATTGAGTTTGACGACAAAGGCGTCGTT
>Ga0207689_10001373_pt1 | contig 23344 bp, 14 predicted proteins | sample KBSMisM52_FD_184312 | JGI IMG/M metagenome (GOLD analysis project Ga0207689, IMG submission 184312) | Miscanthus rhizosphere microbial communities from Kellogg Biological Station, Michigan, USA - KBS Miscanthus M5-2 (SPAdes) (version 2) | ecosystem: Host-associated > Plants > Roots >... | reverse complement strand
TCACAAGTTCAATGGCGCAAAACGGATTAGATTTCGGGAAAGGGCTTGAAAATGGCAGTATTGCTTTTCTTCAGTTAGTTCATCTGGCTGCTAAATGTTTAACAGAAAAACTTACTTCATTTATTTAAAAAAATTATTCATGTTCTGATAGTATGATTGAAAATGTAAAATTGGGATTGAAGGAAAACTGGCAACAGTTTACACTACTGGTAATCATTAATGCCTTTGTAGGTGGTATGATTGGCATGGAACGAAGTATTCTTCCCGGGATAGCGGAAGCTGAATTTCATATTGCAGCAAAAACAGCTATTCTTTCATTCATTATAGTTTTCGGCATTGTCAAAGCAATCACTAATTATTTCACCGGGGCATTATCGAATAAGGTTGGCCGTAAGAATCTGCTTGTGATTGGCTGGTTGATCGGCATTCCTGTTCCGTTTGTATTGATGTTTGCCAACAGTTGGAACTGGATTGTGGCTGCCAACGTTTTGTTGGGCATCAACCAGGGATTAACATGGAGCAGCACGGTAGTAATGAAAATCGACCTTGTCGGTGAAAAGCAAAGAGGCTTTGCAATGGGGCTAAATGAATCTGCCGGCTATTTTGCCTTATCAGTCGTCGCATTTTTTACCGGGTGGATTGCTTCTGAATATGGTCTGCGGCCTTATCCTTTTTATATTGGCATTGTTTTATCAATATTGGGTTTCCTCGGAAGCTGGCTACTAATAAAGGATACAAAACATCATATAGCCGCCGAAGCAACGACCAGTAAAATACCAAAACTTAAAAACATTTTTTGGGAAACTACATGGAAGAATAAAAATCTCGGTTCTGTTACACAAGCGGGGCTCATCAATAACCTGAACGATGGTATGGCATGGGGCCTGTTCCCGATTTTGCTGGCAACAAAAGGATTTTCCATTGCACAAATCGGGGTTGTTACTGCTGTTTATCCTGCCGTTTGGAGCATTGGACAATTGCTTACAGGTAAAATGGCTGATTATTTTTGTAAAAAGGATCTATTGTTTTGGGGAATGTTATTGCAGGGCTTTGCATTAGTTGCATTACTATTTGCAAATACAATGGCTCACTATATCATTCTTTCATCACTACTCGGCTGGGGAACAGCCATGGTATATCCCACTTTTCTGGCAACTGTCGCAGAAAACACACATCCTTCAGACAGGGCAAATAGTGTGGGCGTATTTCGTCTCTGGCGTGACTTAGGCTATGCAATTGGTGCCATACTCACAGGCATCATTGCAGATACACTTGGAATAAACGCATCTATACTTGTAATTGGCTTGCTGACAATTTTTTCTTCGGGAATCATTTTTTACCGCATGATGTGCAATGAAGATAATTCCGTAAAAATTAAAGGCTGGATAAAAAATAAATTATTGCCGGGGCATAAAGCAAAATATAAAAATATCTGATGTAATAAATAATCACTTTATCAAAACTTAAAACCATGATAGAAATTATCAGGCAACACCGGCCATGGTGGGTAACAGGACCATTAATTGGTTTGATGATTCCGGTACTGTTAATTCCCCGGTAATAAAACATTCGGCCTTTTTTAAAGTCTGCGGCATATATGTGCAGCTTGTTTCCCGCTAACATTTCTCTTTTTAACTACAACTGGAAAAAGGAATCATGGAGTCTCTTTTTTGCAGCGGGCATTCTTATTGGTGCATTTATTGCATGGCGCTTGTTTTCCAATCAATACGTCTGTTTCCCACAATATGCATCATCAGTATTTCAAAGGGAACTATGGGTTATACTTCACCATATGGGACAGGTTGATGGGAACTATGAATAAAAACTTCGATAAGTCTTTTTGAAGAAATTAAATCAAGAACAAAAGATCTATCGCAATATACCCCAGCCTGGAAAGAATCAAACACTTTCCGATTGAAATGCCAGGATGATTATAGAGTCAAGTAATTTCCTTCACTCTGATTTTATTGTAATCGTTGTGTTACTTTCAAGACTCACCGTTTTTTGATTGCCATCTACATCAACGATATAAGGTGCAGAAAAAAATTTATTCTTTCCTTCCGCCCTGTACTGCAACAATTCAGTTTTTAATATGCCGGATGAATCTGTTTTTGATTCAAGTACAACTGATCTGTTCGTATCAATAATTTTTACATTCCTGCTCCTGGCAGGCGTACCATTCCGGTCCTTAACGTTTACTGTCAGTGTCCAATATACAGCATAACTGTGATCCTGGTCGGAAATGTCCAGATCGAATTTTAATCCTTTAAATTCATTCGACCTGAATTCTACATTTTTCGCGATACAATCTGGTCTTTCGGCCCAGCCCATGCGAAAAGGTTTAAAATCGGAACTGGCTGAAGCTGCTTTAATAATTGTATTATTGAAAATTTTGCTGTTGGCTGTTCCACCATACATGGATGCCACCCATGCAGCCGGTACGTTAGTAGTGATTCTATTGCTATAAAAATTACCCCCCATGCCGCCTGTACCGCCACATATGTAAAAGGCTGCTGTGATAACTTTTGAATGTATGTTTTCTTTCCGGACGACAATTTCGTTCCCGAATATATCATTATCACCTGCGCTTGCACTGTAATAGATGCCATACGACATGGGTACATATGTCGCAACTCCGGCACGCTCCTTTGCGTCAATATAAATTTTGTTATTGTACACTTTATTTCCATAGGTGCCATGTTCAGCACCGGGCTTTGCCTGATAATCGGCCATTCGTATAGCATTGGTGCTGTATTCTTCATGCCCATATTCGCAGGTAGGCGGGGATGTGGTAATTTTTATCGTGTTGTTGAAAATCTCGATGTATTTATTGACATATATTTCAATTCCGGAACCTGTAAGGGGTTCGATACGGTTGTCAAAAACAAAAGAGCTATCACCCATCGCCATGATGCTATAGTGATTCGTGACCATTTGATGATTGACAAAATAATTGTTGTGTATACTTGATTTTCTTCCTTTGAATACGAGGCACCCCTGCCCCCCATAAAATTCACAATAGGACACTTCTGAAGGATAAGGGCCTCTGATATCTACTGCATAAAAATTAGAATTGTGCCTGTTGATGATAAAAGGGTTATCAACCTGGAAGGTGCAATGTGTGATGAGCGCCTGTGGCACATCCACTGCAATCGTATTGATGCCCTGCGTTTTTATTTTTACATTTTCCAGAATAACTTTTATATGATCGGCGGTTGATTGAATACCCCAGGAAAGTACGCCAACGGTTCCATTTTCAACAAAGCCGTTCTTTATAGTAACCGAACCCTTTCCCTGCACAACCGGTATCTCTGGTAAAGCTGTTCCCTCCTTTGCATCTTTTGTATAATCAAAAAAAGCAGTCAGTGTACCTTCAAATAAATGATCGTAATGCGCCTGCGGATACGTTTTCTCTACAATACCGATACCCACGTCCATTGCGGGCCTGATATCAATTTCATCTACCAGGCAATCTGTTTCCGCCTTGATCCGGACACGGTATTTTCCTGCCGGAAGACGATTGAGGTGTGCATAAACAAACCCACCTCCTAACCGCGGCGATCTTTTTTCTACCGGGCAGCTTACCCTTTCGCCATCACTATAGGCTGTTGTACATCTCACTTCCTTGCCGTCTTCACCCTCAACATACACACTTACTTTCATTTGATTCCGTTCATCGGCACCCATATCATGGTAGTCACTACCTGTCACACCGCACATCGCAAAATAAGAGCGATCAGCGAGGGGAAGATGAACATAAGTGGATGTGATTTCATCGCCTGCCTTCAGGCTCATTAATTTTTTACCTACAAATATATGCACGTCGGCAGTGTTCACCACCTTCGCACCAGAGGCTTTTGAAAGATCCCACCCTTTCACACCTTCTTCAAAACCTGAGTTGAGAACGTGCTCATAGCGGGCGTCGGCATATCGTATGGTATAACCGTTAAGATCAAGCGTGACATCCTTACCAAGAAAAACAGTGCTCTTCGCACTTGTAATATCATTCGCAAGTACATAGGTTGTGCCGGGTTTTAAATAATAACCGGGACCAGTAACCGCAATTTCGTTTCCGGAAATCTTCCGGTGGGCATATTGATGATACTGTGAAAAACAAGTTGATACGGCTGATAAGAACATGGAAAGAACAATTACCGTGGTCAGGGTCTTCTTCATATTTTTCATTGACATGATAGGTTTTTCAATCTAAACCTTTAGATCTTTTAATTTTAAAGTACCGATCAGAAACGGCGAAATCGCATCGGAGTAGTAGTATAGTCTGGCCGGCCATATGCCTGTAATAGAGGCGTACAGTTTCTGGATTTGCCTGGATAGCCGCCATATCAAGCGGTATTGTCACTCTACAATCCGGGTACGGGATCCACCATCCATTTTCGGTTACCCGTGCCCGTAATACAACATGTCCTGCAATATCCCATAGCTGACCTTCGATCCCGCTCTGGCTCAACACAGCTTTCAGTACAATACAATGTGAAGAACACAATCCAACTCCCTTTTTCGAGGTCTTTTTTATAATAGGTCAAAGAAATAAGGCTTAAACACTTTCAAAACGTTACTATTTAAAATAGCAAAACAATAATAGTAAAATATATTTAAGATAAAAAAAATATTTTACTTACACTTTGAAACCATATAAAAGTTTATGTATATTTTTAATAAGTTATTAAAGGAATTGAAAATTATTTATCTTTATTTGAAGAGTAAATATAATATCATACAAAAATGGAAAATATAGAGGCAGCTTATAAGAATGTATTAAAACCTTCTGATGATATAGTTTCTGACATCTCAAAAATAGATGGTGATATCATGATTCTTGGGGTTGGTGGAAAAATGGGACCCGGCCTTGCAAGAGTAGCCAGACAAGCAGTAGAAAAGGCAGGTATCGACAAAAAAATAATTGGCGTGGCGCGTTTTTCTGAGCCGGGCTTGCGGGATCAACTAAAAAATGAGGGCATTGAAACAATCAGTGCCGACCTGTTAAACGACGAACAATTACAAGCTTTGCCGGAGGCTAAAAACATACTTTACCTTGCCGGTACAAAATTCGGAACTTCCGGCAACCCTTTTTTTACCTGGGCTATGAATGCGTATTTACCGGGGCGTGTTGCGCAAAAGTTTAAAAACTCGCGGATAGTGGTTTTCTCAACAGGTAATGTCTATCCGATGTCTCCTGTCTACTTTGGAGGTGTTACAGAAAATGATTCGCCGGAACCCAATGGAGAATATGGTCAATCCTGCCTTGGAAGAGAACGGCTTTTTCAATACTATGCATCCATCTACAATACGCCGTTGCTGATTTACCGGTTAAACTTTGCTAATGATGTAACTTATGGAGTGTTGCTGGAAGTAGCTAAATCAGTTAAAGAAGGTCAGCCCATAGATTTGAGTATGGGGCATTTCAATGCGATATGGCAGGGTGATGCGAATGAAATTGCAGTACGTTCGTTGCTGCATTGCGACACGCCTGCTAAAATTTTAAATGTTTCGGGACCGGAAACTATTTCAGTCAGATGGCTTGCAGAAGAGTTTGGCCGCATGTTTGGCCGGCAACCCATATTTACTAATGAGGAGCGACCTACTGCATTTTTAAGTAATACTTCAGAATGTTCCCGACTGTTTGGTTATCCAAAAGTGAGCTTAAAACAAGTAATGGAGTTATTGGTGGCGTGGATTAAACAGGGGGGTAAAACAATTAATAAACCAACACATTTCCAGGAGCGAAGTGGGAAATATTAACCATGAAAAAGTATAAAGAATTAAATACCGTTATAAACCGGGTATTACACGAAGGCGTTGTTATCCCGGCACATCCGTTAGCTTTAAATCAAAGTCTTCGCCTGGATGAAAAAAGGCAACGACTGTTGACACAATATTATGCGTCCAGCGGAGCAGGAGGAGTAGCTGTAGGCGTTCATACAACACAGTTTGAAATAAGGAACCCTGAAATAAATTTATTAGAGCCGGTATTAAGAATGGCAGCGGATGAAATTGAACAATTGAAATTAAACCGGCCTTTTATTAAAGTTGCTGGTATTTGCGGACCCACATCGGAGGCGATAAAAGAGGCAGAACTGGCAGCAAAGTATGGTTATGATCTCGGTTTACTTAGCAATGGTGGATTGCCGGATTATTCCGAAGCTGAATTAATCAAAAGAGCTTTAGCAGTTTCTGAAATCATTCCAATCTTTGGTTTTTATTTACAACCGGCGGCGGGTGGTCGATTGTTAAGTTATGAATTCTGGCGTGACCTGGTTGAAATTCCCAATTTGTGCGCTATAAAGGTTGCTGCCTTTAACAGGTACCAAACGATTGATACCGTAAGAGCCGTTTGCAACTCTGCAAGAAGAAATGAAATTGCGTTATACACCGGCAACGATGATAATATTGTGAGCGACTTATTAACGCCTTATCGTTTCCCTGTAAACGGCATGACTATAGAAAAGAGATTTGTGGGGGGACTGCTGGGCCATTGGTCGGTATGGACAAAAAAAGCAGTGGGGCTTCTCGAAGAGATCAAACTGTGTATTGCAAATAATTATTCAGGTGTTGAAAAAATATTAGCCAAAGGCATCGAGGTTACTGATATGAACGCGGTTCTTTTTGATGCAAAGAATTCTTTTAAAGGATGCATACCCGGTATTCATGAAGTATTGCGGAGACAAGGATTATTCGAAGGAGTCTGGAGCTTAAATCCCGAAGAAAAACTTTCTAAAGGGCAAGCCGAAGAACTTGACCGGGTTTATAAAAATTACCCTCATTTTACCGATGATGAATTTGTAAAAACATTCCTTGATGCAGAATTTAAAAGAAAAACTCAAGCCTCTATAATAGGTTAGCGACACTACGATATAAAAATTGCTAATCATAGTCAAAATATGTTAAGAGACGAAATCAAACAGTCAACAAAAGAAATTTTAAACACGGTTGTTGAGAACAGAAGGTATTTGCATACCCGCCCCGAATTATCTTTTTGCGAATTTGAAACATCTGCTTTTATAAAAGCAAAATTGGATGAAATGAAAATTTCCTGGAAAGTCATGGCTGATACTGGGGTGGTAGCCGTGATACAGGGAGAAAAATCATCTGACCAGGTTGTTGCTTTGCGAGCCGACATGGATGCTTTACCCATTACAGAAGCTAATGAAGTTGCTTATGCATCACAGAACAAGGGTGTGATGCATGCCTGCGGACATGATGTGCACACCTCATCTCTTCTTGGAACCGCAAAAATTCTACAATCCATCAGGAACAAGTTTGGCGGAACAGTAAAGCTCATTTTTCAGCCCGGAGAAGAAAAACTTCCCGGTGGCGCCAGCCTGATGATTAAAGAAGGAGTGCTGGAAAACCCAAAACCCGACGCTGTTATTGGTCAGCACGTCGTTAATTCAATTGATTGCGGAAAAATCGGTATTCACAAAGGAAAGTTCATGGCTTCTATGGATGAAATCTTTGTTACAGTAAGTGGTAAAGGTGGTCATGGCGCCATGCCGCATCAGAATATTGATCCTGTTCTCATCACTTCCCATATTATAATAGCATTACAGCAGATTGTAAGCCGCATGGCCAACCCAATGCTTCCAACGGTTTTATCATTTGGAAAATTAATTGCCAATGGCGCCATAAATATTATCCCCGACAAAGTATACATGGAAGGGACTTTTCGCACACTGGACGAGGGCTGGCGATCTGAGGCCCATAAGCGAATGAAAAAAATGGCGGAAAAAACTGCCGAAAGCATGGGAGGTGTGTGTGATTTTAAAATTGTCCGGGGCTATCCCTTTTTAATAAATAATGAACAATTAACTGAACAGGTTGGAAATTTTGCAGCAGAATATCTCGGGAAAGATAATGTAGTGGAACCGGATACCTGGATGGCAGCAGAAGATTTTGCTTATTATTCCCAGGAAGCAGATTCATGCTTTTATTTATTGGGGACCGGCAATAAGAAGAATGGATATACCTCATCATTGCATACACCAACGTTTAATATTGACGAGAATGCTTTGGCAGTAAGCCCCGGGCTGATGGCATATATCGCTGTAAGACGGCTGGGAAATTAATTCTCAAAAAAATTGAAAGAAACGGTTTTCTCTGGGATATTGATCCATCATATTTAGATAAAATGTCGATATGAGGCTATTACAAAATCTTCAACCGGCCCTTTATCAAATGTTTGTAAAATACACTGACCATTGTATCGTTGCCCTGGGTCAGTTGTCAATGTACCTGCCTTAATGCTATCATTTTGCGCATGAAGATTATTTATAAAAAAAATCAACACACTAACAACAACTATTTTGTAAAACGGTGTGTCTGCTTGTCTAATCATGATCAGGATCTTTAATATACTCATCATATAATTTGTTCAAGTCATTATAATTGAGGTCGGCACTGTGAATAATAATCCGGTAACGAAGTCTCACTCCATTTTTAGTTAAATTAACGGGTACCCTGCCCGGGAAAGGTACATTCTGCATACTTGTTTGCTTTCGAAGAATCCATTGCTGTTGAAGACCCGGGTTAGAAGGATCCGGGAAAATAGCCACTCCTGACTTTGATAAACTATCACCACCTAAAGAACCTTTCATATCCATCCAGGGGCCGGCAGATATGGGCGTCTCTATCGGTGTAACCAGTGAATCCGAAGAAATGAAAGCGATATCAGCCGGGAGATTTATGCGTATACAAAAGCCACCATAACCTTTGATATCATCCGCACCACCAATCTTCAAACTATCAATCATTGCAGACAAATGAATATCAAAATCGATAGCACGATATTTATCAGTAGCCCCGTGTACGATAATACTTGTGGTTTCTTTGACAATAGACCTGGTTTTATTATCCTTCAGAGCAGATTTCCATAATACTACAGATTGCAGTGCAATCCCTTTTTTCTTCTTCCGGGTTTTTACTGATATAGTTTGCCAGTTGATATTTTCACCGGTCCATCCGTCAGCAACCTTTTTATTATTAAAAATGATTTGATGCCACGCCCAGAAAACTCCGTGATGAAAAGGATGGTCGCTGGGAAAATCCTCAGTTAAAATCTTCTCATTTAAATCGTACAAAGGATGCACATATCCAACCCTGTTATATTTATCCTGAGATGATTTTGGATTCCGCTGATAAAACAAAACCTTTTTTCCATTTTCCGATATTTCATTGCCTTCATTTGTTTTTACAGTTGTAAAATTCTGGGCAGATACAGTTTTGCATATGAGCAGGCTATAGCCAAAGGAAGTATAGATAAGCCAGCGAATTATGCAGCCAAAACGCGAAAGCTCATTTTTAAAATTTCTACTCATTTAAATGCTTTGACACCTCAATAGAAAATTTGTAAAGCGATATAACAAACGACTGAGATATACTACCAGTTAATCTTTTTTTGCCGGAACTGTAAATTCAATATCCATATTATTATTCAACACAACTTTCTTTTCAATGCCATCTGCATGCAGCACAAAAGGTGAAAAATACTTTCTCTCTTTTCCATTCGCGGAATATTCCGGTAATTCTGTTTTCATCATCCCCCATCCATCCGTTTTCATTTGTTCAACAACGGAGCCATTTTTATCGCGAACAAATACTTCTACGCCTTTCACAGGTCGTCCCGTTTGGTCTATAGCTTTCACCTGTAATGTCCAGTATACCGAGTAACTATGTTCCTGATCGGTAGCTCTGACATTGAATTTTTGTCCTACTATATTATTCGACCTGAACTGTATATTCCTGGCAATACATTCTGCGCAGCTTTTTTGTACACAATCATTGCATCCTGCCCATCCCATCCTGAACGTTTGAAACTTTGCATGATTCAAAGGAATAATTGTGTTGTTATAGATTTTGGAATTGGATGCACCACCATAAAAAGTTGCGATCCATGCAGCAGGTACATTGGTAGTAATGCGGTTATCATGGAATTGTCCCCCATATCCTTCTCCGCCACAGATATAAAATGCTGCAGCGAGCGCCTTAGAGGCTGTGTCCACTTTGTTGACCGTTATATCATTTCCAAATACATAATTATCCCCGCCACTAACACTATAATAAATACCCCAGGACATGGGTATATATTGTTTCGAAGAAGGATAGCTCAATGCGGTAATATAAATTTTGTTGTTGTAAACCCGGTTCCCATAAAAATCCTCTCCATATTTATGATGGTAATCAGCCATACGCACAGCAGCCGTACTGTATTCTTCATGTCCGTATTCACAGGTTGGTGGAGACGTTTTTATTTTGATAACATTATTAAACACATCAATATGCTCTCCTGCCCATATACCTGAACCCACTTCCGGTTCAATTCTATTGTCAAAAATTTTTGATCCGGTACCAGAGCCCATAATACTATAATGATTCGTCACTGTCTGATGGTTCACAAAATAGTTGTGATGAATGCTGGAGTTTTTTCCCTGGAAGCTCAGGCAACCCTGCCCTCCGTAGAACTCTGAATACGAAACTTCGCTTGGATCATTGCCTCTCAAATTAACGGCCTCGAACATGCTATGCCTTTGAATCAGAAATGGAACATTTGCGTCGAACCTGCAGTGTGTAATGGAAGCTTGCTGAAGTTCTGCGGCGGTGGCATTCATACCACTAACCTTTATATTTACATTATCCAGAATCACTTTTACCTTTAATGCGCTGGATTGGATTCCATAACCAAGTATGCCATCAAAGCCACTTTCTATGATCCCATTTTTAATTATTACAGAACCTTCTCCTTCCACTTTCGGAACCGATGATACGGGAGTCCTGTTTGCAACTTCTCCTGTATAATCAAAGAACGCAGGATATACCGGCGGATACGATTCCCTTGTTATCTGGTCGTAATGGGCCATTGGATATGTTTTCTCTATTATACTTATTCCAACATCCATCGCCGGAAGAATGTCGATTTCGTCAACAAGACAATCTGTATCCGCTTTTATCCGGACACGATACTTACCTGCCGGCAATTTATTAAGGTGAGCATATACAAATCCGCCACCTAAACGGGGTTGTTTTTTTTCCACCGGGCAACTGACCAATGTTGTATCGGCATATTCAGTAATGCACTTTATTTCATTACCTTTTTCGTCTTCTACATAGACACTTACTTTCATCTCATCTTCCGGATAATGTTTGGCATCATGATAAAACCTGCCGGTTATACCACACATCGCAAAGTATGAGCGATCAGAAAGCGGGAGATAGATATAAGGAGAAGTCACTACATCCCCGGCTTGCAGGCTGAGTAATTTTTTACCAAGAAATACATGAACATCTGCCGTATTTTCAATCTTAGCGCCCGGTGCTTTGGATATATCCCAACCTTTTAAACCATCTTCGAACCCGGAATTTGCAATATGTGCATATTTACCGGCACCGAATTTTATTGTATACCCATTCAAATCAAGAATAACATCTTTACCAAGAAATACAGGGCTTGTGCTACTTGAAATATCATTCGTTAATACATATACAGTCCCGGGCCGGGCATAATTTCCCGGTTGGGCTACCGGCACTTCCCCATTTTGCAATTCCCGGTGCGCCACTTTTTTATATTGTCCAAACGCTACAGAATAAACAGTTTGAAAAATAAATATCGTTAGTAAATATTTTATGTTACACATTGCCGGTCTTTTTGGATTTGACAATGTGTAACAGGAATGGAGCCATCAACAGAACCGGAATTATCCAGATAGCCCAATAAGAAAAATACTCAAACCAGTTATCAACTGAATAAACATATTTCCTTTTGCCAAAAATATCCACCATCAGATCAGTAGTATAAGGATCTTTCGCGTCAGGATAATATAAAGCTGCCATTTTACTATAAGGACCTCTGACTAATTCCGGATTGGAAGTTATAGCCGCTGTATCGAAAGGCACAACAACTCCAAAGTCAGGATCAAGAATATATGCTGCTGTATCATTAAGCTCAGCCCGCACTACTACATGCCGCTTACCCACATCTAATAACTCCCCTTTTATTCCATTCTCTTTTAAAATGCCTTGAACTACTAATGAATGGCTTGAACATAAGCCCACGCCCCTTTCCAGGTCTTTTTTATAATTACTGAACTCGTATCGCTGGTAATTTTTCGGATCTGTATATGAAGCCGCATATAACAGGTAATTTTCCCAAACGGGCACTCTCAAATGATATTTCTCAATTCCTTCCGTCTTCCAGTAGTGAGCAAAACCATCATTGACCACTTTATTAATTCTCAGGGCAAAATCAACATTTGATTCGCCACTCTTTCTTGCCAGGAGTTTTTTTATTTCCGGGTATTTTATAGTGATATCTCCTAACCTGTTGTGTATTATTTTTTCCTCATCATAGATAGCCGGGTTCCTCATTGTTTTGAACAACCCATAAATATTGATACCGAGTAACAGGATACCGGCAAGCAGCAGGATCGTTTTTGTTGTCTTCATTCGATGAACTTTTATTATTTAAAAGGAGTTGTCAAATAATTTTCGATATCACGCCAATGGTCAAGCATGATTTTTCTTTTTTTCTTCAACTGGTTAATTATTTCGGACCCCAAAAGAAAGGTATCCTCATGCTGCGCATCTTTCGCCTTACATAAGTTATTTAAACCTCCATTTTCCAATACCCTGATAAGTTGTTCTGTATTATCTAATTCATCCCTCATTATCAAATTGAATCTTAGTAAGTCGCTATCGCCAACCCATGATCCTTCTTTACCGGGTCTGTGTATGGGACCATTCAGTTTATCAGCATTATTATCCCTTATCATTTGCGCTACTGCAAAATTTCCACAACTCCGGACCAGGCTTGCATGTATTCGCAGCGACAAGGCCATTTGATGAATGAATTCATATTCCGGCGCCTGCTTGTTGATGGCTTCTAATTTTGTACAAATTGATTCAATCATTTTTACATAGAATTTTACCGAATCAGGTTTTGTTTGCCATCGGCCGCCCTGGATATCCAGATAATCCATTCTTGCCTCATCAACAGAAACATTAAATACATAGGGAAGAAAATAGGACTCCTCTTCTTTAGAGAGGCGTTGAGGCACCGCCACCAGAGGACGGTTTATCATCCTTGCTGCAACATTCCAGTTTATGCCATATAAATTACCAAGATTAGTTGCCTTGTAGCTAAACGCATTATTTAACGCTGCAAATGCCTGATATAAATATTCAGCATTGTCTTTACCGCCCCATTTTTCACAATAACCCTGTAACTTTTGTAACGTATTCATTTCCGTATCGCTATTGCTTTGCAGGTAATCTGCAATCATCTCAAGAGTTAAATTCGCTACAACATCATTTTGATTTCCCCTTGCATAAAAAGAGTTGAAATTGATAAAGACGGTTTGTGGGTTTTGCCTGTCTACTGTTTTGAAATCATTCAGCAATGAAAGAGCATCAAATATTCCTTTCACCGGATATAGAGAACTGAAGTCACTGGTTATTGTCCTGGTTTCATGCTCCTGTGTATTTTTAAAATAACAGCCTTCCGGTAAATGGTTTTGTATGTCGTTTCTTTCTGCCTCGGAGAAATTTGAAGATCCCTGCGGGTGTGAGAGATATATATCCAATTTGACATTTGCTTTTGATGCACCGGCTTTCAATGCATTCATGAAATCCTGAATTCTTTCACCTGTTGTTTCCTCTTTGCAATGATCCGGCCCGTTGGGCCCGCTGTACAACCAATCACTCCAGCAGTTTCCTGAACCCGCGTCATTTGTTTTATAATAAAATGATTTGATTTCCGGCGCTGCTTTAAGCATTGCCTCTATCATGTTGCTGTACATCTCCTGCGTCTCTTTTATACTCATGCAGGGTGAAAAAGCTTTTGCAATACTCCTTCTTGGGTGATCAACGCGTGGACCACGCATCTGCGGATATTGTTCAAAAAAAGCAGCGGGAAGAAAGCCCGGCTCATTGGCAAAAAAGGCCGCTTCCATTCCATGTTCTTTCAACATTTTTGCTTTAGCCAGAAGCAGCTTTTTGTTTTTTTCAACAAAAGCTGCGGGTATAAATGGTGCGATTTTCTTATCGGGGAAAAACTTAAATACGGCAGCGTTATAGCAGGCGTATTCATTCCATGGATTACCGCCCTTTGGAATTTCATGAAAAGATTTGTCAGCCAGTGTTGCTATATTGATTTGAACAGTTCCAAATTTCTTCAGGCGACTTGCTGATTGTACGAGTTTTTTGAACTCATCCAGATCTGTGAGGCATGTATTAATAATAAAAGTCTTGATTCCTGTTTTTTCTTTTTGAATTCTTAAAGGCTGTTTCTCTTTAGGATTCTTGCGGAAGTTCGTTATTGTTGAATCACCGTATTCACCAGCATTTACGACTTGCTTGTTAAATATCAAAACATCAATGAAAATCACCAGGAAAAAACGAACACAAAATTTAACCATAACTAAAAATTTAATATGCTTTTTTACTGTCGAAACAACAACAGCCAAACACTTAAGAAGGGTAAAATCAACCTGCCCGATCGTTGAACCTTTCACCAAAAAACAATATACCTAAAGTCAACAATTTTCACAACCTTTCATTTTAACATCTTAAAGATACAAAATGAAAATATTAAATATTTTTTACCTTACAAAAACTTTATTTATTTTCACTCAGGGAATAAAATAAAGGAAAGAAGTACTTCCGGCTTTTTCAGAACTATATCCAGGTAATCATGCAGAAATTATTGATTTACTCTTTTGCAATCCATTTGCTTTCATTTGCAGCCGGTCTCAATACTGCTTGCGCTCAGGCGGACACCGCCTATTTCAGTTCTGTATTTCAAGTGAAAAAACCGTACAGGATTTTTCTACCATCGGATTACTCCAAATCACAAAAAAGATATCCTGTTATCTATTTCTTTCATGGTAACCAGGGAAGCCACGAGTTTGTATTGGAAGGCATTCAACAATTGGTGAGCGATAATCAAGTCATTCTTGTGGCATGGAATGGAAGATCTGTTCCTTCAGACATCCGGCCTTACAACATCGGATATCATTCAAATATTAAATACCCCATACAGTTTAAAGATTATTTTTTAGAATTCGTCAGGCATATCGATAGTACATACCGCACTTTAAATGACCGTTCTCATCGTGCATTAATGGGACATAGTATGGGCGGTTTTATGTCGTTCCTTCTTGCAGCAAAATATCCGCAATTAGCAGGCACCGCTGTAAACATGAAAGGTTCTTCTGAATTTTTTGTCGGTTATCCAGACAACCATACTCTGTATCACGTGAGATATATGTTTGAAAATCTTTACGGCGTCAGGTTAAGATTTCATAACAGCACTATTGATGAATTGGTACACCTGAATAATGAGGTAAACAGAGGAGCAGCACGGGTCAAAGACCTCGCATACGATTATGAGGTATATCCGGGTGGCCATGATTATACTGTCGCTGAATTCAAAGATGCTTTTAAATATATCGTCGGATCGTTTAAAAAACCGTTGCCTGAACCTGGCAGATGGCACCATGCAGATTTATACCCCGATTTTAATGTTTGGGGATACGAAGTAAAAAGCAATTTAAACCAACCGGGTTACATTGATTTGAAAGGAGTAACAAAAGGAGGAATGAGAATCCGTACAAGAAAATGGCAACCTGACGGACCATTAATCCCGGGAGTAAGAATAAATATTAAAACAGCGCCGGCATACAAACCAAATACCGAATACGCCTTTTTTGATTATAACGAAACTACTGGTGCAAAAAAAGATAGTTCCCTGATCAGTGATGAAACAGGTCGTTTAGGGTTTTCTGTTAACTATCAAAGTCATCAGCTTGGTATATACGAAAAGAACGGCCCGGCGGAAATTGTATTTGTCGCACATAAGGTGGATGGAAAGGATATTTTTCTGAAACATAACAAACAATCAAATCTGAAGCTGATGTTACTAAACAGGGGCGGAAGTGATTGTAAAAAAATTAAGATTACACTGAGCACCTCTGAAAAAGATATTACTATTGCCAATCCTTCGATTGAACTAATCAACATTCAGCCTGGCCAATCTTTCTGGTCACCTGTTGATTTTAAAGTTACGGCTCATAATAAACCTACGACAGATGGGTCACCATTCAGGGTACGATTTAATCTCATGATTTCTGACGAGAACGGGAATGCCTGGAAAGACGAATTTGATGCTCCTGTATTTTATAACGTCCCTGCGTTTACAAACATTGGTATAGATGATGGCGACAGCGAAATTTTTGGCAGTGGCAATGGCAATAATATTGCCGGGCCCGGTGAAACAATCATGATTTACCAGGACAGTCATCGCACCCGGTTGTACTATGACGATCCATATATTGATGATGAACGTCTTTATGATGAATTGCAACCCGACAAATGGGGCGACGGATATTCATTGTCATCGTTAATCCATATTTCGAAAGATTGTCCCCCTGGCCATAAGATTCGTTTTTTAGCTTGCTATGAAGTGAAAGAATGGAAGACAATCAAACGAAATGTAACCTGGGGAACTTTTACAATCACTGTAGGAAAATAATCAATTAGCTTTTGCATGAACACAAGATTTGCAAGTTATCTTTTTTTTCTCGCCGTTATCTTATTGAACGCAGGCTGTTCTGTAAGCAAGCGAGTCTCCAATATCCGACCAGGTGACGGGAAATTACAAACAGATGGAAGAATCAATATCCTGAATCCTGATGTGGCAGAAATCTATTGGCCGGGATCGTCGGTTAAAATAAAATTCAGTGGTACGGAAGTAAAAGCAACACTGAAAGACGAGAGAGGTTTTAATTTTTTCAATGTCATTATTGATGATAGCCTCCTGCAGACATTGAAAATTGATACTGCTAAAACTACCTACACGCTGGTGGCTGGTCTTCCGGAAGGAAATCATACAGTTGAGTTGTCTAAACGTGCCGATTGGTTTAGAGGTAAAACTTTATTCTATGGATTTCAACTAGCATCCGGTTCAAAGCTACTTCAGTTACCTGCTAAAAAAAGAATGATTGAATTCTATGGCAATTCCATTACTGTAGGAGCGGCTGTTGAAGATAACATAGGAGACAAAGGTGACAGTACATTCACGAATAATTACCGCAGCTATGCTTCAATAACAGCAAGACATTTTAATGCCAGGTATTCCTGTATTGCGTCAAGTGGAATCGGGATCATGGTAAGCTGGGGCTCATTGATTATGCCTGAAATCTATGACCGGTTAAACCCGGATGATAGCACCAGCAAATGGGATTTTTCAAAAGCACAGCCTGACATAGTGGTAATTAACCTTTTTCAAAACGATTGTGCATTGCTGACGTTGCCCGAACATGCCCAGTTTAAAAGAAGGTTCGGAGATAAGAGTCCAACAGAAGAATTTATCATCAGGGCTTATAGTAATTTTGTTCAGCGGATACGGGATCATTACCCGGGCGCATATATTGTTTGCGTATTAGGAACAATGGATGCGGTGAAACCCGGTTCGCCATGGCCCGGCTATATTGAAAAGTCTGTAACCGCCCTGCACGATCCAAAAATATTAACTCATTTTTTTGCCTACAAAAATTCACCAGGACATCCAAAAGTTCAGGAACAAAAGAAGATGGCTGACGATTTAATCCGTTTTATTGATAGTCATATACAGTGGTGATATAAAAAATTTTTTCCCGTACAAACTATTAAACACACCTGAAAAAATTTTTCAAAGCAAAGACAGTTCAGCACATTTCAAATGTTTACGGTAGTGTGGGCTGTTCCTGTTTTTTGCCAGTCAATGACATTCTGTTCTTCACAACCCGTATTGGTGACCCTTTCTTTTAATGTTCAACCGCTGGTGGATGAACCCGGGAAATACGCTTATCGTTTACTCTTTTTTTTCCGGGACTATTCTTTGCGGCGCATAAACATTCCAAGATGATCCCAACTCCACAAACCACTAACAACAATTCCGGATACTTCGTCAATCAGAAAAGGTCTATAACGAAAGAACTGCCCCAATGGACAGTTCTTTACTGCTTGCCTATGTTTCCAAAACTAACTGCTAACTATATACGAAAACTAAATTACTATTTAATTTTACTTTTTTTATAACCAGGGAGCCGGTCTCGATTCCACTGTACCGGGATGTAAGTGAGGAGCAGCGGTATTAGCATCCCACCATATCCTTTTCAGCATGTCATCCGTTCCTCCTATTCTATCCAAAGCTTCTTTATAGTGTGCACTGTTGATTAACCCCTCACTATTAGGATAGTGTTGTCTTCTTGGAGAAACTCCATGAAATGTGCTCACCTCATTGGGGGCTACAAGAACTCTTGGATAACCTGTTCTTCTCCATTCACTCCATCCTTCCAACTCATTGGGATAAAGCGCTATCATTTTTTGATTAATGATCTGTTCAAGTCTTTCTTCTTCTGAACCGGTAAGTGTAGTTGCAGGCGATGCCAGGAAAGCATCGATCTCACTTTGCTTCATTTCTTTATAATCCATAAACGAATTCACATCAAACGAAGGACCATAAACCAGCCCCAATAAATTTGGCATCGCATCTTTTCCTGTATTGTAAAGGCCCTGTATCTCGGTTACGCTTGCTTCTATGCCTTTCTTAAAATAGACTCCGGCATCTCCGGTCCGTAAATTAAACAAGGCTGCTTCAGCTAACGCAAAATAAACTTCTGAACTTCTTAAAACAGGTTGTTCAATTACGGGAACATACCAAAACAAGCTGAATAGAGAAACAGATCCGGCACCATAGGGATATTTATTCTCGACAGGCACATTACCCAACAATGGTTGAGCACGAAAGCCAAAAGGATTGTGTGGAGGGTTTAACGTTGAGCCATCGAGCACTGCTGTATCAGCTATTACTTTGGTGCGTGGATCAATCGGGTTATTGGAGGGAGAACTGCCTACCAACACATCGAGAAGCGCCTTACCGACAAGCTGATGCGCGACATAATCCTGCCTCTCATTTTCATCGGCTCCATTTACAATTGTATTATACCCGGCATTGCGATGTGCTTCAAGATCATTAGCTGTGTACATCAGCGCATCGTCACTTCTGCTTGTTATCAGGTCAGATTCCTGCAAATCACTGATATTATCTTTTGCCATTTGTTCATCCACATAGCGTACACGTAACCCAAGCCTTAAACGAAGTGAGTTGGCAAATTTTTTCCAATTGTCAACATTTCCACTATAATAGAAATCCGCGTTGCCGTAACTTTCTTTGCCGGCATCAAGTTCAGCCGCTGCCTCTTTTAATTCTTTAAAGAAATTCTGATAGATGTCTTTTTGTAAATCGTATTTAGGACTTGTGATTGCTTCTTCCGTTGATTTGTTCGCGTCAGAATAAGGTATATCACCATATATGTCTGTTGCCTGTGAATACACCCAAACCATCATTATACGGGCAATAGCCTTCTTGTTCACCAGTTCAGGATCATCTTTTGTTTTGCGGATAATAGCCGCCAGGTTATTGCAGTAGGAAGTATAAGTAGCATTCCAGGCTCCGTCATCAAAGTGATCCACGAACGGACCATTGTCCACTCTTACCGTCATGCCGCAGTAATTACCTGCATCGGCGGCACCCATACCACCACGTATACCATCCTGCACACCGCTCAATAAAAATTCCGGAGTTACAAGATCTTCCGAAACGAGAGCCGGATTTGTATTCTCCTCTTTAAAATCTTTGGTGCAGCCATTCGCTAACAGGAGAATTAAAATCAACAGACTGAGATTTTTTATATTGTTATATGCTTTCATTTTTTTTCAATTAACAGTTTGAAAAACTAAAAAGTAAGATTGAGATTAAAACCATAACTTCTTGTAGTCGGCATGCTGAATACTTCAACACCTGTAGCCTTTGTACTTGTGTTTAAGTTAGTTTCGGGCGAAATACCTAAGCCCTGCATGTGCTCTTCAATGTACCACAGATTTCTACCCACCAATGAAACCCTTAAACTTCTGAATGGCGTCTTTCCCAGGAATGACGGTTGGAACGCATAACCTAATACCACTTCTCTTAACATGACAAAACTGCCATCGAGAACAAACTCTTCACTTTTTTGATCCCAGGCTCTCGAAGACCATGCAGTCTGGCCGTCGACCAGGATTGTGTTCTTTTCATACTTCACATTACCGCTTCCATCATCCACTGCTACTACGCCCGGCAGAGGTTCTGAGTGCTCTCTGTATCGCTCAGTAAATTTCCCGGTTCCATTTGCGACCATACGGTATTTTGTATCGGAGTTAATTTGATTGCCCTGTACGAAATCAATCAAAAAGTTGAAAGAAAATCCTTTATAGGACAACGTATTATTTAAACCACCCGTCCATTTAGGAGTAACATTTCCTAAAATACTTAAGTTATCCTCCCTGGCATATTCACCGTTGTCTTTTACAATTATTTGACCATCCGGCGCTCTTTTATATTTATAACCTACTATGTTGCCAAAGCGTTGACCGGTTCTTGCTTCTATCCGTGCTTCCTGGGCAGTTTCATTCAAAAAGAAAGTTTCAATTCCCGGGGCCAGTTCAATTACTTTGGAATAGTTTCTTGCGTAGTTAAAAGCTAAATCCCAGCGTAATCCATTCTTCAATTGAACAGGGGTCGATTGGAGAGCAATTTCTATTCCTTTGTTTTCTATATTACCAGCATTGACAATCTTTGTAGTATAACCACTGCCTGCTGAAATCGCAACCGGCACAATTTGGTTTTTAGTATTGCTTTTATAAACCGTTATATCTAACCCGAGCCGTTCGCCAAAGAATTTTAACTCTGTACCCAGCTCTATAGATTTCTTCAACTCATTTTTCAAATCAAACAATGCTATTGTGTTGCTCTGGTATGCCAGGCTCTGGCCATTAAAGGGTACAGTGCCCAGGTAATAACCTGACTGCGTTAAATAGGGAGCACCGTCGTTTCCGGCTTCTGCATAAGAGGCTCTCAACTTGCCATAACTCAGTATTCTTGAATTGATGTTAAGCGCATTAGTAAATACAAAACCGCTACCAATAGAAGGGTAAAAGAAAGAAATATTGTTTTCACCCAATGTGGAAGACCAATCGTTGCGACCTGTAATATTCAGGAACAAATAATTTTTATACCCAACTTCGCCCGTTGCATACACGGATTGAATTTCTCTTTTCACAAAAGAGTAATAAGGAGTTACCTGCCTGGCATTGCTGATATCATATATTCCGGGTACTTTGAAATCCAGCCCTTGCCATTGTTGTTGCCGATAACTTCTTTTAGAAGCTGCAGCGCCCAATGAAAGAGAGGCCGTGAAATTTTTCAGGTTGTTTTTAGTTGCCGTCAGCAACACATCATGATTGAATTCTTTTGTTACATAAGTTTCATCTGTAAGTGTTCCACTTGCAGCACCAGGAAAATTCACAGGTCTCCTGGATTGTCTTGTCTCAGTATATGTATCAACTCCAGATCTTGCCATTAAACTTAACCAACTGGTAAATTGATATTTTGCCGAAACAAAACCAATTATTCTGTCTCTTACTGCATTATTTTTATTTTCATTTACAAGGTAGTAGGGATTAACCGATACACCCGGCCAACTTCCTGCCTCACCTGTTTTCTCATAATAATCCTTTAGAAAATCCATCGGTACATATCTACCCATTGCCGCCAGGTCCCTGACAACATTGTTTGAAGAAAAGACGCCCAATCCCGGAGGGTTATCGGATTTTTTGTGGATGTAATTAACTTTTCCTTCCACAGATAATCTTGGTGAAATATTAGTTGATGCTCTTAAAGTAATAGACTGTTGGTTTTCTTTGTGATTGGGAATAATTCCTTTGATTGTTGTATTATTAAAAGATAATCTTGCTGAAGATTTTTCAGTGCCTCCTGAAACAGCCACTGAATTGTTGGTAACTACCCCTGTCTCAAAAAAATCTCTTACATTATTTGACGATTGAGGTACCATAGCAAATGTGGTTGGCGGTGCGTTATCGTCGTACACAAACGGATTAGCATACAACTGCCCTTTCATAGCGGGTCCCATACTTTCAAAGTGCCAGTCAGGAATGGTCTCATACTCCACTCCTCCTATATTGACTTTATCACCATATAAGTTCAGATCTTCATAACCGGTCATGTATTTATTCTGAAGCTTCGGAAAAAGGTTTAGTTTATCTATCGTAACGTTTGAATTTACTTCTACCGCGATACCCTTCCCCGCCTTGCCTGATTTTGTGGTAATAACTATTACCCCATTTGCACCTCTTGAACCATAAAGAGCTGTCGCATTAGGTCCTTTTAGTACTGACAATGATTCGATATCCTGCGGGTTAATATTACCAATCCCGTCTCCAAAATCTCTTGAGTCGGAATAAACCCCTCCCTCATTATACTTTGTATTATCTAAAGGAATACCGTCAACAACATAAAGAGGCTGATTCTCGCCGGAAAGCGAACTCACGCCACGAATGACTACCTTGCTTGACCCACCTACTCCACCAGCGGGAAGCGAAACCTGGACACCGGCTATTTTGCCGGTAAGATAATTCGCAACATTCACGTCCCTTGCATCGGTCAAATCTTTCTTTGCTAATTCCTGAGTCGAATAGCCTAAAGATTTCTTTTGCTTGGTTACACCCAAAGCTGTTACTACCACTTCTCCAAGCTGCTTGGGATCTTTATTTAGTTCTATATTAATTACAGACTTCTTATTAATGTCCACCGTTTGGAGAATATAACCCGTGTAGGAAAAATCAATTTTTGTCGCGCCCGAAGGAACAGTGATTGTGTACTTTCCATTATTATCCGTTACAGTGCCCGATGATGCGCCCGGCACCGTTACGCTAACTCCTGATAGGGGTATCCTCTCATCACCGGATGTCACCACACCGGAAACAGTATGCTGCTGCGCAATTAAACCGGTCACAGAAATCAGCAAACTGCAAAAAATAAGTAGTTGTTTTGGCAATAATTTTCTTTTCATCACGCAGTTTTTATATATTAAAAATTATTTTAAAATTAAAGAAAAGGTTTTGAAAGAAAAAAATATATTTTTTATAAAATAATTTCCTTTCCTTACAATTGGCTGCAAATATGAAAAACGTTAGATCTGTTTTTACTCCTATATTCTTACTTTCCTTTCCATTATACTTTCTTTTCAAGGGGCTTTTTTTAAACCTTACCCTGTACTTGCATAAATGAGGACTGTGAAATGATCCATGAAAAAATAAGAATGGAATGCTGGACTGATCAGGCGGAATATTCTGCGTTTCAGAGAAAGTGCGTCTACGTCTATGTTCATCAGGGGCACTGAGTTCCTGGTCCTTTCGAAGCTGGGGTAGGTAAATTCCAGCTATTATTTTGTCGCTGCAG
>Ga0207689_10001372_pt1 | contig 23344 bp, 19 predicted proteins | sample KBSMisM52_FD_184312 | JGI IMG/M metagenome (GOLD analysis project Ga0207689, IMG submission 184312) | Miscanthus rhizosphere microbial communities from Kellogg Biological Station, Michigan, USA - KBS Miscanthus M5-2 (SPAdes) (version 2) | ecosystem: Host-associated > Plants > Roots >... | reverse complement strand
CCTCGAGTGGCCGCATGTGATTCTCGCGAGCGTCAACGAGGGGCTGCTGCCGTTCGCTTCCGAAGACGATCTTGAGCAGATGACCGCGGCGCGCCTCGAGGAAGAGCGCCGGATGATGTACGTCGGCATCACCCGCGCGCGCGCGACGCTCGCGGTCAGCACGTTGCGACGCCGGAAGCGAGGCCGGCAGTCGAAGCCCGCGCTTCCGAGCCGCTTCGTCGCCGAGATGAAGATGCACGAGACGCAGGCCATCGCCGATCCGCGCACGAGGTTGATGGCGCTCAGGGCTGCGGCCGCGGAACGCGTTCGCGCGGGCGCGAAGTAGCCGATCGGGTAGCAGCCGTCTGAGCGACGACGGCCGCGATCGTCGGCCGCGATCGTCCGCCGCTACATCCCCTTGAACAGCCCCGCGTAGCTCCTGCTCACCTCGAGCTTCTCCGGATGCCCGCGCACCGCGACCAGCTGGCGGCCGCGCAGGTCGCGGGTGACGCCGGCGATGGCGCGCGTGTTGACGAGCGTCGAGCGGTGGATCTGCCAGAACATGTCGGCGTCGAGCTCTTCGACGAGCTCCTTGATGGGCTTGCGGATGAGTGCTTCGATCGTCGCGGTCTGCACGCGCGTGTACTTTTCGTCGGAGATGAAGAAGAGCACGTCCTCGACCGGGATCATCTGGATGCTCGCGCCGACCGTCGCCTGGATCCAGTGCAGCTTCGCCGGCGCGTTCGGGTGCATCTTCGCGGTGAGCTTCTGCAGCAGTTGCTGCATGCCGCTGGCGTCGGGTGCGTCGTCGGCGCCGCGCTCGGCGATCCGCTTCTTCAGTCGCTCGACCGTGACCTGCAGCCGCTCGCGCTCGGCGGGCTTGAGCACGTAGTCGACGACACCTTGTTCGAACGCCTCGATCGCATACTGGTCGTAGGCGGTGATGAAGACGATCTCGGGACCATGCCACGGCGCTCGGCCGTTTGTTGCCGCCTCTGATCCCTCGTCGGTCGGCAGCTGCGCGATCGCGCGCGCCGCCTCGATCCCCGTCATCCCGGGCATGCGGATGTCGAGGAAGACGATGTCAGGGTGGTGCTCCTCGGTGAGCGCGACCGCCTCAGCGCCGTTCTTCGCCTCGGCAACGATCTCGAGCTCGGGCCAGACCTCGGCGAGCCGAGCGCGCAGCTGCTCGCGCAACAGCCGCTCGTCGTCGGCGAGGAGCGCGGTCGTCATGCCGTCGCGGTCGGCGGCAGCGCGCGCGGTCGCCGACGCGCGGCCCGCCAGACCAGCCAGCCGACGATTACGAACGGCGATGCCAAGAGCGCCAGGACGGCGACCGTCGCGAGGAGGCCGATCCCGATTCCCAGCGCGCCGGCGGCGAGCCCGAGCGCGGTCGCGAGCGCGCCGACGGCGAGCGCCGCGAGCGACGCGAGGACGGCCGCGACGAATGCGAGGGCCAGCTCGCCGCCGCTCAGGTTCGCGAGCGAGAAACTCTCGCCGTCGATCGAGATCGTCGTGCTCACCAGCGGCAGCGCGAGCCAGAGCGCCGCGACGATCGCGGCGACGACGATGACGAGCACGAGCGACATCCACCCGAGGATCGACCACACGCGTTTCATGCCTTCGCTCCTTCGCGCACCTGCGCCTGGTAGGGGACCGTCAACGTGACGATGGTGCCGCTCGGCTCATTGTCGGCGACGACCACCGAGGCGCGGTCGCCGTAGAGCAGCTTCAGCCGCTCGCGGATGTTGGCGAGCCCGACGCCGGTTCCCGCGGTGTCGGCGAGGCCGAAGCCGAGGCCGGTGTCGGCGACGCTCACCGCGAGGCGGCCGTCGACGATCTCGGCGGCGACGCGCAGCGTTCCGCCCTCGGCCTTCGGCTCGAGCCCGTGCTTGATCGCGTTCTCGACCAGCGACTGGATCATCATCGGCGGGAACTCGGCCGAGAGCAGCCCGTTCGGGACGTCGACGCTCGCCTGCAGCCGGTCTTCCATCCGCACTTTGAGGATCTCGAGGTACGGCCGGATCACCGCGATCTCGCGGCCGAGCGTCTGCGCCGCCGGATTCGACTCGCGCATCGATGGCATCGAGGCGCGCAGCAGCGCGATGAGGTTGCGCTGCATCTGGCTCGCGCGCGGCGGATCGGTCTCGATCAGGTGGTCGATCGACGCCAGCGTGTTGAAGAGGAAGTGGGGCTCGACCTGCGCCTGCATCGCCGCCATGCGAGCCTCGACGACCTGGCGCTTGAGCTGCTCGGACTCGGCGGTCTCGGTTGCGGCCGCGGCCTTGACCTCGGCGAGCTTCTGGCCCTTGTAGGTGATCTTCAGGATCGCCGACGCGATGATGACGAGCCATGCGAGCTGCGACAGGAAGTCGCCGAACTTGCGCTCGCGGATGCGCCGGAAGCTGCGCGCGACGTCCTCGCCGGCGCGCTCCATCGCGGCTTCGTGCGCAGCGTCGGCAGCCTCCTTCGCCGCCTCGTCGGTCTTCTCCTGCGATTCGCGGATCGCCTCGACGACGGCGGCGCGCGCCTCTTCGACCGCTTGCCGCACCTCGTCGCTGTCGGCGCCGGGCGGCAGCTTGATCTCAACGCTGCTGTCGAGGATCGACGGCGGCAGCGCCGCCGCCGAGGTCGCTCCCGATGCCGCCGACGCCGCTACGGGCGCCGACGCCGGCACGCTGCGCGGCGTGATGCGGACGCCCTCGCGGTCGATCGAGATGACGACGTCGCGTCCCTGCGAGTTCTTCTTCTCGATCCGCACTGCGGGCTCGCGCTCGTTCGGGCTGCGCGGCGGTGCCGGCGGCGTCGGCGGCAGCGGCGGGTGGACGACGATCTCGGGGATGTCGTGGCCGACGCTGCCGATCGTGTAGTTGAAGGGCGGCAGCCTCTGCAGGACCGCGGTCAGGATCAGCAGCAGGATCGAGAGCAGGAAGAAGCGCGTCCACGAGATCGAGACGAGCCAGTTGCCGTACTGGTGAAAAAGGCTCATCAGCGTCGCGGTGATCGGATGGCGTGCCGGCCGCTGCGCCGCAGGCGGCACCGGCGGGGCCGGCGGCGCGGGTGGCGTCTCTGGGGTCGGGGCGTTCATGGCGGCTCGGCGGGACGGGCAATCTGTGGAGGCTGCACTCTAGGCGGTGGCGGAGCGCGAAGCGACCGCACTGCGACGAAGCGCAGCGGCACGGGAACAGGGTGCAACGGCGCGGGACGGGCCGCGGCCATTCGGGCCGCGGGCGGCGCGCCGCCGCCGCTGGGTCAGCGCTGGCCCGGGGCCGGCTGGTCCGCCGCCATCGGCAGCGTCGTGTCGTCGAGCGGCTGGGTGTCGGGTCCGAGGTCGCCGAAGCGGCCGTCCTGCGCCGAGAGCGCGAGCGGCCCGGCGCGCCAGTCGGCCATCAGGGCGTCCCACTTCGGCCGCACCGCCGTCAGGTGGCGTGCCTTGACGTGGCCATAGCCGCGGATGCCGTCGGGGATGCGCGCGATCTCGACCGCGAGGCCGAGGTTCGCCGGCCCGAGGCCGCGCAGGACCTCTTCGATCGACGCCCGATACTCGTCGACGAGCTCGCGCTCGACGCGGCGCTCCTCGGTTCTGCCGAACGGGTCGAGCGCCGTCCCGCGCAGGAACTTCATTCGCCCGAGGATGCGAAACGCGGTCAGCATCCACGGCCCGAAGCGCTGCTTCTGCAGCTCGCCGCGCGCGTTCTTCTTGGCCAGGAGCGGCGGCGCGAGGTGGTACGCGAGCTTGTAGTCCTTGCCGAGCTCGCCCTCGAACTGGCCGGCGATCTTGGCGAGGAACTTCGGGTCGGCGTGCAGCCGCGCGACTTCGTACTCGTCCTTGTACGCCATCAGCTTGAAGAGCGAGCGCGCCACCGCTTCGGTCAGGCGCGTGCTCGGCCGCGCCGTGTCCGGTCGCGTCGCGGTGCGCGAGAAGACGAGCTCGGATTCCTTCGTGCGAACCTTGTCGACGAACGCCTTGTAGCGCGCCGCGTAGGCGGCGTTCTGGTACGCGGTCAGGAACTCGACCCGACGCGCGATGAGGTCGTCGACGTTGCCCGCGCGCTTGACGAGCTCGATGACCTGGCCGGTGCGGACGAGCGCCTTCACGCCCTGCGGGTCGTGCGCCGCGCGCCGTCCCCATTCGAACGCCGCCTTGTTGTTGTCGACCTGGACGCCGTTCAGCTCGATCGCGCGCATCAGCGCCGCGTGCGACAGCGGCACGCGACCTTGCTGCCAGGCAAAGCCGAGCATCAGCGGGTTGGTGTAGATCGAGTCGCCGAGCAGCTGCACGGCGAGCACGTCGGCATCGACGCCGGCGACGTGGTCGGGCCCGGCGGCGGCGGCGATCGCCGCGTCGCAATTGCCGGCCGGGAACTGCCAGTCGGGATTGGCGACGAACGCCGCGGTCGGCGTCGCGTGCGTGTTGAGCGCGACCCAGGTGCGGCCCTCGCGCATGACGGCGAGCGTCGCCTTGTTGGCGGTGACGATCGGATCGCAGCCGATCACGAGATCCGCCTCGGCGGTGCCGACCTTGGTCGTCAGGATCGCGTCGGGGCGGTTCGCGATCTGCACGTGGCTCCACGTCGCGCCGCCCTTTTGCGCGAGGCCTGCCGAGTCCTGCGTGACGATGCCCTTGCCTTCGAGGTGCGCGGCCATGCCGAGCAGCTGGCCGATCGTGATGACGCCGGTGCCGCCGACGCCCGCGACGACGATCCCCCACGGCTTTTCGGCCAGCGGCAGCGTCGGCTCGGGCGGCGCCGCGACGGCGGCGAGGCGCGGCCGCTCGTCGGCATCGGACTTGGTGCTCTTCAGCTTGCTGCCCTCGACCGTGACGAAGCTCGGGCAGAAGCCGCGCAGGCACGAGTAGTCCTTGTTGCACGTGTTCTGGTTGATCCTGCGCTTGCGGCCGAACTCGGTCTCGACCGGCTCGACCGAGAGGCAGTTGCTCTGCACCGAGCAGTCGCCGCAGCCCTCGCACACGAGCTCGTTGATGACGACGCGCTTGGCCGGGTCCTCCATCGTGCCGCGCTTGCGACGCCGGCGCTTTTCGGTCGCGCACGTCTGGTCGTAGACGATGACGGTCGTGCCCGGGAGCTCGCGCAGCTGCTTTTGGATGTCGTCGAGCTCGTCGCGGTGATGCACCGTCACCGACGGCGCGAGCCGGGCGGCGACGTTGTGGTCGTCGTACTTGTCGGGCTCGTCGGTGACGACGACGACCTTCGCCGCGCCCTCGGCGTCGAGCTCGCGCGTCATCTCCGGAACCTGCAGCGTGCCGTCGATCGGCTGCCCGCCGGTCATCGCGACGGCGTCGTTGAAGAGGATCTTGTAGGTGATGTTGACCTTGGCCGCGATCGACTGGCGGATCGCGAGCAGGCCCGAGTGGTAGTAGGTGCCGTCGCCGAGGTTGGCGAAGATGTGCTTGTCGGTCGCGAACGGCGCCTGGCCGACCCACGAGACGCCTTCGCCGCCCATCTGGCTGAAGCTCACCGTCGAGCGGTCCATCCACACCGCCATGAAGTGGCAGCCGATTCCCGCGACCGCGCGCGAGCCTTCGGGCACCTTCGTGCTCGTGTTGTGCGGGCAGCCGCTGCAGAACCACGGCGCGCGATCGCCGGTCGCGGTCGCGCCCGACGCTGCCGCCGCGCTCGCCGCGGCGAGGCTCTTTTCCTTGGCGTCGATCAATGCGATCCGCATCGCCATCCCGGCGGCGACGTCGGCATCGACGCCGAGCTTGCCGAGCCGCTTGGCGATCGCGCGGGCGATGATCGCCGGCGTCAGGTCGGCCTGCGCGCGCAGCAGCCAGTGCTGGCTCGGGTTCGGCCGGCTCCACTCGCCGCCGCTCTCGTCGCCTTCGGCCTCGTCGAACTTGCCGAGCACGCGCGGCCGCACGTCCGACCGCCAGCCGTAGAGCTCTTCCTTCAGCTGGTACTCGATGACTTGGCGCTTCTCCTCGACGACGAGGATCTCCTCGAGGCCTTCGGCGAACTCGCGCGTGATCGTCGCCTCGAGCGGCCAGACGACGTTGACCTTGTGCAGGCGCAGGCCGATCCGGCGGCAGACCTCGTCGTCGAGGCCGAGGTCGAAAAGCGCCTGCCGGGTGTCGTTGTAGCCCTTGCCGCTGGCGATGATGCCGAAGCGGTCGTGCGGGCCTTCGATGACGTTGTGGTTGAGCCGATTCGCGCGCACGTAGGCGAGCGCGGCGTACCACTTGTGGTCCATCAGCCGCGCTTCCTGCTCGAGCGCGCCGTCGGGCCAGCGGATGTGCAGGCCGCCGGGCGGCATGCGGAAGTCCTCGGGCAGGACGATGTCGACGCGGTCGGGGTCGACGTCGACGCTCGCCGACGACTCGACGATCTCCTGGATCGTCTTCATCCCCGACCAGACGCCGGCGAAACGGCTCATCGCGAACGCGTGCAGGCCCATGTCGAGGATGTCCTGGACGCTTGCCGGAAAGAACACCGGCAGGCCGCACGCCTTGAAGATGTGGTCGCTCTGGTGCGCTGCGGTCGAGCTCTTGGCGACGTGGTCGTCGCCGGCGATCGCGATGACGCCGCCGTGCTTCGCGGTGCCCGCCATGTTGGCGTGCTTGAAGACGTCCGAGCAGCGGTCGACACCCGGGCCCTTGCCGTACCAGATGCCGAACACGCCGTCGAACTTCTTCGCCTGCGGGTAGAGGTCGAGCTGCTGCGAGCCCCAGACCGCGGTCGCCGCGAGCTCCTCGTTGACGCCCGGCTGGAAGACGATGTTCTGCGCCGCGAGGTGCTTCTTCGCCGCCCACAGCGACTGGTCGTAGCCGCCGAGCGGCGAGCCGCGATAGCCGCTGATGAACCCTGCGGTGTTGAGGCCGAAGGTCGCGTCGCGCTTGCGTTGCAAGAGCGGCAGGCGGACGAGCGCCTGGACGCCGCTCATGAAGGCGCGGCCCGATTCGAGCGCGTACTTGTCGTCGAGGGTGACGCTTTCGAGCGCCTTGCGGACGGCGTCGGGGAGAGGGGCGTTCATGCGCGAGAAAGACTCCGGTGGAAGCGGCTTGTGCTGGGCGCGGGTCCGCTCGTGGCCGACCCCGCTCACGCGAGTGTAGGGATTCGCCGACGCACCGGTGTCCGGTCGTCTTGGTGGCACAGGCATTGCCGACTTGCGGTCGTGCCATCGGCGTCCTTGCCGAGGCATCCGACCTCTATCAGGAGTAACCCATGAGACAAACCCTCAAGATCCTCGCTCTCTCCGCAGCGGCGGCACTCGCGTGCGGCGGCGCGCTGGCGCAAACCGGCTCGACCAGCGGCGGCCAGGGCGGCGCCTCCGGCTCGCCGACCAACAACGCCCAGAGCACGGCCCCGAGCCCCGGCGCGACCGGCACCACGAGCGGTTCGATGAACAACAGCAGCACGACGCGGTCGAGCGGCACCGCGGCCGGCACCAGCAATCCGTCGACGATGAGCGACGGCTCGCCGTCGTCCAGCACGACGACCAACAGCGCGACGGGCACGACGAGCAGCGGCACGACCCGCTCGACCGGCAGCAGCGCCGGCGACAACAGCATGAACAGCTCGTCGACGATGTCGAACGACGCGACGACGACGCGCTCCACGCGCCGCGCGCGCGCCGACCGCAACTGACGACGACGAGCGGGCGGGATCTCCCGTCCCGGGACTTCGTTGCACGGGGGCTTCGGCCCCCGTTTTGCGTTCAGCGGTGTGCAGTGCGCGTGACGGCAGCCGGAAACACGGCGGCGAGCGGCTTGGTGTCGGGCAGGACGTAGACGATCCCGTTGCGCGGCTCGAAGAGCGGCTGGATGAAGCCGTCGTAGAACGCCGGCGGAACGTTGATGCAGCCGTACGAGATGCGGTTGTCGTCGGGGGTCGGGCTGGCGAGGCGCACGAGCCGGCGCTCCGACGCCTTGACCGGGCGGACGCGGTGCATCGACACCGCGGCGTCGTAGTCGACCCAGAGGATGTCTTCGCCGCCGGCGTTGCTGCCGAGCTCGGCATTGAAGCGACCGGCGGGCGTGGTTCGCTCGAACGGCCGGATGTCGGCGATCTTGCGCTCGCCGATCCCGGGCACGGAGTCGTCGCCGCGTGCCAGCCCGAGCAACGCGGGCGCGCTCGCGAGCAGACGCCCTGCAGCGTCGAACGCGGAAACGGTCGCACGGCGCTTGTCGACGATCAGGAACGGCAGCCCGTGCGCGTCGTGCTCGGCGACGACCCACGCGGCGATCGTCTGCGCATCGCCGCTCAGGTGCGCCGCCGGCGGTGTCGCGACCAACCCTGCGAGGCCCGACTTGGCGACCGGCGCCGCGACCGCCGGCACGCACGTCAAGGCGATGAGCGTGGCAGCGAGCCAGCGTTGGCGAAGGCGAACGAATCGTGTCGGCGGCAGTCGGCACGGCAAGAGCATGCCGGCGCGTGGCAAGCCCTGTTCCCGTGCCGCGCGGTCAGAACGCGGTCGCGAGCATGACGACGACGGCCGCGGCCATCACGAGCGTCGCCGACCAGCCGAAGAAGCGATGGCGCGTCGAGATCGTGAAGCGGCCCATCAGGCGCTTGGACTGGCCGATCATCATCAGCACGACCATGATCGGCACCGAGATCACGCCGTTGACGATCGCGCTCAGGACCAGCGCCTTGATCGGATCGACATCGAAATAGCCCATCAGCGAGCCGATCCCGGTCGCCGCGATGATGATCGAGTAGAAGCCGCGCGCCTCATGAAAGCCGCGCGACAGGCCGGCCTTCCAGCCGAACAGCTCGCTCACCGCGTACGCCGCCGAGCCGGCGAGCACCGGCACGGCGAGGAGCCCGGTGCCGACGATGCCGAGCCCGAACACCAGGAAGGCGAACTCGCCGGCGACCGGGCGCAGCGCCTCGGCCGCCTGCGCCGCGGTCTGGATGTTGGTGATGCCGTGGTCGTTCAGCGTCACTGCGGTCGCGACGACGATGCAGAGCGCGATCAGGTTCGACATGCCCATGCCGATGAAGGTGTCGAGCTTGATCCGCGAAAGGTGCTCGCTCGCGTAGGCGCCGTGGTGGCGCAGGGCATGGGTCTCGGGCCGGCGGCGGCTGTCCTCGACCTCCTGCGTCGCCTGCCAGAAGAAGAGGTAGGGGCTGATCGTCGTGCCGAGGACGGCGACGACCATCGCCGCGTAGTCCTTGACGTTCGCTCCTGCAGGAACGTACGCCCACGGCTGCATCGACTCGACGATCGCTTGTCGCCACGGCACCGAGACGGCGAGGACGACGGCGACGTAGGCGAACAGCGTCAGCGTCAGCCACTTCAGGACGCGCACCGTCCGCTCGTACGAGAAGAACACCTGCGTTGCGATGCAGACGGCGCCGAAGGCGAGCACGTAGAGCGGCTGCGGGCCACCGACGATCAGCTTCAGCGCCTCGGCCATCGCGCCGACGTCGGCGGCGATGTTGATCGTGTTGGCGACGACGAGGAGGCCCACCAGCGTCAGCGTCAGCCAGCGCGGGCACATCTTGTCGATGTTGGTCGCGAGCCCTTCGCTCGTCGCCCAGCCGATCCGCGCCGACAGCATCTGGATGCCGATCATCAGCGGCGTCGTCAGGAAGAGCGTCCAGACGAGCGAGTAGCGGAACTGCGCGCCGGCCTGCGAGTAGGTCGCGATGCCGCTCGGGTCGTCGTCGGCGGCGCCGGTGATGAGGCCGGGGCCGAGCCGGCTGGCGAGGTTTTGCAGCGACTCCTCGCGCGGCGGCTGCGTGTCGCTGCGTGTCGGCGTGGCGTGCGGCGGGTGCGGACGCGCGCGCGCAGTGGCGGTCTTGGCCGCCTTCGCCGTCCTCGCGCCCGCCGTCTTTCGCATCGCCGCTCCTCTCGCCGGCAAAGGCGCGGCGGGCGGATTGTGCCGAGGCGCGACGGGGCAGAGCGGCGCGGGGCTATGCCGCGACGAACTTCAGCGCGAGGCCGTTGTTGCAGTAGCGCTTGCCGGTCGGCGCCGGGCCGTCGTCGAAGACGTGGCCCTGGTGGCCGCCGCAGCGCACGCAGTGGTACTCGGTGCGCGCCACGATCATCTTGTGGTCGACCTTGAAGGCGACGGCGCCCGGCAGCGATTCCCAGAAGCTCGGCCAGCCGGTGCCGCTCTCGAACTTGGTCGCCGACGAGAACAGCGGCAGCTCGCAGCCGGCACAGACGAAGCGGCCCTTGCGCTTCTCGTGGTTGAGCGGGCTCGATCCCGGGGCCTCGGTGCCTTCGAGGCGAAGGACCTGATACGCCTCCGGGCTCAGCCGCTGCTTCCACTCGGCCTCCGAAAGCTTGAGCGGTTGAACCTGCGAGACCTGCGATTGCGCGAGGCGCGGGGCGAGCCCGAGCGCGGCGAACGCAGCGAGGAAGGGGCGGCGATGCATGGTCAAAGTCTCTCCGAAATCGATCGCCCTCGGTCGGCGCTGCCGGCAAAACCTTTCGCCGCGCGACGCCTCTTCTACGCCCGGGCGCGCGCAGCGGACGCGTCGGAGGATGGCGGCCACGGATCGAAGACGTGGGCGTCGACGCGGTGGCGGACGGTGAAGCGCTCCGGCACGTGCGAGGCAAGCCAGGCGGCGAGCGCAGCGTCGAACGCCTCGACCTCGTCGCGCGCGAGCGCCGCGCCGACGCCTCGGCAGGCGCGCATGCGGCCGCGCCAGCTCTCGTGCGTGAACGGCACGTCCACGTCGAACCAGAACATCGCGCGGACGCGCGCGCGGCCGTCGGCCCACGCCGGCTCGGCGGCGATGCGGCCCGACCAGTCGGCGCCTTGCCAGGCCGGGTTGGCGCGCAGCACGAGCGCTTCGCTCGCGCGCGCGACCGGGTCGGCGCGCGGCAGCCAGCTGAAGTGCGTCGTCACCAGTGCGCCGCCGGGGCGAAGCAGCCGGCGCGCTTCGGCGAGCGTGCGCTCGACGTCGAAGTACATCCAGCACTGGCTTGCGACGATCGCATCGAAGCTCGCGGCCGCGAACGGACACGCCTCGGCGGCGGCGACGACGAAGTCGACCGCGACGCCGTCGGCGACCGCGGCGTCGCGCGCAGCGACGACCTGCCCGGCGGCGATGTCGACACCGCTCACGATCGCGCCTCGGCGCGCGAGCTCGCGCGCGACGACGCCCGTTCCGGTGCCGAGGTCGAGAACGCGCTGTCCCGCGCCGCCGACGTCGAGCGCGGCGAGCAGCTCGTAGAGGCGCTGCGGCGGACCGGGCCGGTGCGTCGCGTAGTCGAGCGAGGTCAGGCTCCAGTCGATCGGCCGGCCGCCGTCGATGGCGGCGCGGTCGCGCGGCGCCGCCGGATCCGATGCGCTCGTCGCAGTCACGATGACGGCCAGAGCGCCCACATGCGCAGCGGTTGCTTCATCCTTCCCGCGGACGCTTCGGCGTCGTCGCCCCAGCCCCAGAAGTAGTCGGCGCGGACCGCGCCGACGATCGCCGAGCCGGTGTCCTGCGCGACGACGAGGCGGCGCAGCGGCCGTGTCGCGAGCGGCTCGGTCGTGTCGAGCCAGACCGGCGTGCCGTACGGAACGCTCTGCGGGTCGACCGCGATCGAGCGCCCCGGCGAGAGCGCGACGCCCTGCGCGCCTTTCGGCCCGAGCGCTGGATCGGGAAGCGCTTCCTCGCGAAAGAAGACGACGCGCGGGTTGCTGTGCAGCATCTCGTCGACGCGCTGCGGGTGCTGGCGCGCCCACGCGCGGATCGCCGGCCACGACGCGTCGCTCGCGCGCAGCTCGCCCTGCTCGATCAGCCAGCGGCCGACCGAGCGGTACGGCTGGTCGTTGTGCGCGGCGTAGGCGACGCGCACGAGCGACTGCGTTCGGCCGCGCTCGTCGACGAACGCGAGCCGTCCCGATCCCTGCACCTGCAGCAGCAGCGCGTCGAGGCGGTCGTGCAGCCATGCGATCTCGCGTCCGCGCACGCTCTTCTGCGCCGCCGGCAGCGTCTCGAGCTGCTGGCGCGTCCAGTAGGGCGTCCGCGTCGCGAGATCGGCGGGCGGCGCGTAGAGCGGAACGCGAAAGCCGACGCGCGCGACGCGCGACGCTTCGACGAGCGGCTCGAAGTAGCCGGTCGCGAGGCCGACCGGGTCGCGCTCGAGCGACTCGATGCGGTACGGCCGCAGCTGCCGCTCGATCCAGTCGCGCAGCGCCGCGTCGCCTTGCAGCGACGTCGCCTGGCGCGCCTTCGAGCAGGCGTCGAGCCACGCCGGCTGCGGCCGCTCGCAGCTGCGCAGGAACGCGATCCAGAACTCGCCGACGCGGTCGTCGCTCCAGCCGGGCAGCTCGCTCCAGCGCACCGCGACCCAGCGTGCGCGCGGCCGCTCGATCGTCGCTGCGCCGAGGTCGTCGCGGGCGATCGGCGCTGGCGCGGTACTCGGGGGCGTCGGCGCCGCGACAGTTGGCGGTGTCGGCGCGGGCGGCGTGCTCGAGCATGCGGCGAGCACTGCGGCCGCGACGACTCGCGCGGCCCTTCCTAGAATCTGCGCCGCCGCCAGCCGCCTGGCGTTCCCTGTCGCGCCGGTCATGTGGGTCATTCTGCTGGAAGCGCTGGCAGCACTCGTGCTGCTGGTCTTCATCGTCTGGTGGACGATGTTCTCGGGGCGCACGCGCGGCGAGCGCCGCGACGACGACGAGCGCGACCGCCGCTGAGCGTCAGGGAGCGAACGCGAGGACGAGGAACGCCGCGAAGATCACGAGGTGCACCGCGCCGTGGAGGACGTTGGTGCGGCCGGTGCCGAGCGTGATCGTCCCGACCGCGAAGGTGAGCACGAGCAGCACCAGGTCCTTGCCCGAGTCGAGGCCGAGCTTGAGCCGCATGTCGAGCAGCACCGACGCGACCGCGACCGCCGGGATCGTGAGGCCGATGCTCGCGAGCGCCGAGCCGAGCGCGAGGTTCATGCTCGTCTGCATCCGGTCGGCGCGCGCGGCGCGCACCGCGGCCCAGGTTTCCGGCGCGAGGACGAGCATCGCGATGACGATGCCGATCACCGCCGGCGGCGCGCCGGCGGCGGCGACGGCGCGCTCGAGCGTCGGCGAGAGCACCTTGGCGAGCGCGATCACTGCGACGAGCGCGACGAGCAGGAGCGCGAAGCTCGCCCATGCCGCGGCGACCGTCGGCGGCGGCGCGTGGGCGTCGTCGTCGCCCGCTGCGCCGGGGGCGAGGAAGTACTCGCGGTGGCGCACCGTCTGCACGAACACGAAGACGCCCCACAGGACGAGCGAAGCGACGCCGGCGAACGCGAGCTGCACCGGTGTGTAGAACGGGCCCGGCGCGCTCGTCGTGAACGTCGGCAGCACGAGCGTCAGCGTCGCGAGCGCGATCAGCGCCGCCAGCCCCGAGGTCGCGCCCTCGAGGCGGAATGTCTGCTCGCGGTGACGGATGCCGCCGGCGACCACGCACAGACCGACCGCGCCGTTGGCGATGATCATGATCGCCGCGAAGATCGTGTCGCGCGGCAGCGCCGCCGCCTCGGCGCCGCCGGCGAGCATCATCGAGAGGATCAGCGCGACCTCGATCACCGTCACCGCGAGCGCGAGGATGAGCGTTCCGAACGGCTCGCCGACGCGGTGCGCGACGACCTCGGCGTGGTGGACCGCTGCGACGACCGCCGCGATCAGCGCCGGCACCGCGAGCCAGACGAGCAACGCGCCGAGCGGAAGCAGGAACGCGGCAGCGACGACGGCGACCGCGGCGAGCGGCGCGACGACGCTCCAGCGGTCACCCACGCGATCAGTGCAGCGCCGAGGCGAGCGTCAGCCCGAATTCGGCGATCGGTGCCTCGAACGGATGCGCATCCTCGGTCATGCAGAAGTAGGTGCCGCGCATCGTCCCGTTCGGCGTCGCGATCTTGGTCCAGCTCGAGTACTCGAACGACTCCCCAGGCTTGAGCACCGGCTGGTGGCCGACGACGGCGAGGCCGCGCACCTCGTCGACGTGGCCGGCGGCATCGGTGATGACCCAGTGGCGCGCGATCAGTTGGGCGGTGACCTCGCCGCTGTTGGTGATCGTGACCGTGTACGCGAACGCGTAGTTGCCCTTGTCGCGCTCCGACTGCTCGGGCAGGTGGCGCACTGCGACGCTGGTCGTGAACTCGGCTCGGGCCATGCGCGATTCTAGAAGGCAGCCCTCGCGACGATCGCCGTGCCGTTCGCCGACCGACCCCTAGAATCGTGCGCGCCATGGCGCGCCACCGCATCGCCCCGAGCATCCTCTCTGCCGACTTCGCGCGGCTCGGCGAGGAAGTCCGCGACGTCATCGCCGCCGGCGCCGACTGGATCCATTTCGACGTGATGGACAACCATTACGTCCCGAACCTGACGATCGGGCCGATGGTGTGCGAGGCGATTCGCAAGCACGCGGTGCGCGCCGACGGCGCGAAGGTGCCGATCGACGTCCACCTCATGGTCGAGCCGGTCGATGCGCTCGCGCAGGCGTTCGCGAAGGCCGGCGCCGACGTCATCAGCTTCCACCCCGACGCGAGCACGCACGTCGACCGCACGCTTCAGCTGATCCAGGGCGCCGGCTGCCAGGCCGGGCTCGTCTTCAACCCGGCGGCGCCGATCGACGTCCTCGACTGGGTGATCGACAAGGTCGACCTCGTCCTCGTCATGAGCGTCAATCCGGGCTTCGGCGGGCAGAGCTTCATCGCCTCGGCGCTGCGAAAGATCGCGCTGGTGCGCGAGCGGATCGACGCCAGCGGCCGCGACATCCGCCTCGAGGTCGACGGCGGCATCAAGGTCGACAACATCCGCGCCGCCGCCGACGCCGGCTGCGACACGTTCGTCGCCGGCAGCGCGATCTTCGGCGCCGCCGACTACCGCGCCGTGATCGGGGCGATGCGCGCAGAGCTCGCCCGCTGAGCGCCGGACGCGGCACAGTCGCGCCATGCACCGCCACGACGACGGCCACGCGCACGGCCGCGGCCACGCGCATGCGCATGGCCACGCCCACGGTCACGGCGACGTCGCGCAAGGCATCGAGCGCGCGTTCGCGATCGGCATCGCGATCAACGTCGCGTTCGTCGTCGTCGAGGCGTACTACGGCTGGCGTGCCGACTCGCTCGCGCTGCTCGCCGACGCCGGTCACAACCTCGGCGACGTCCTCGGCCTCGTCCTCGCCTGGGCAGGCGCGTTCGCCGGCCGCCTGGCGCCCGATGCGCGCCACACCTACGGCTGGAAGCGGGCATCGATCCTCGCTGCGTTCGCCAACTCGCTGCTCCTGCTCGTCGCGATCGGCTCGCTCGCGTGGGCGGCGATCGGTCGGTTGACGGCGCCCGAGCCGATCGCCACCGGCACGGTGATGGCGGTCGCCGCGATCGGCATCGTCGTCAACGGCGCGACCGCGCTGCTTTTCCTGCGCGGCAGCCACGACGACCTCAACGCCCGCGGCGCGTTCCTGCACATGGCGGCTGATGCCGGCGTCTCGGCAGCCGTCGTCGTCGCCGCCGCGCTCACCGCGTGGCTCGGCTGGACGTGGCTCGATCCGGCGGCGAGCCTCGCGATCGCGGTCGTCATCCTGCTCGGCACGTGGGGCTTGTTTCGCGACTCGCTGCACCTCATGTTCGATGGCGTGCCGACCTCGATCGATCTCGATGCCGTTCGCGCCGAGCTCGCGGCGCTGCCCGGCGTCGCCCGCGTGACCGATCTCCACGTCTGGGCGACGGGGACGGTCGACGTCGCGCTGACCGCGCACCTCGCGATGCCCGAAGGCCACCCCGACGATGCGTTCTTTCGCGCCGCCGCCGAGCGGATGCGAGAGCGCTTCGCGATCGGCCACGTCACGCTGCAGGCGACGCGCGAGACGCTGATGACGCCGTGCGACGGCGATGTCGCGCCGGCGGCGCAGCACGCGGGCCACGTCCACTGAGCGGCGCAGAAGAATGAAATACAAGGACTACTACGAGACGCTCGGCGTGCCGCGGACGGCGACGCAGGACGAGATCAAGCAGGCGTATCGCAAGCTCGCGCGCAAGTACCACCCCGACGTCAGCAAGCTCGCCGACGCCGAGGCGCGCTTCAAGGAGATCAACGAAGCGAACGAAGTCCTGAAGGATCCCGAGAAGCGCACCGCGTACGACCAGATGGGCAGCAACTGGAAGGCCGGCCAGGAGTTCCAGCCGCCGCCGAACTGGGACGCGGGCTTCGAGTTCCGCAGCGGCCAGGGCAGCCCGTTCGGCGCCGGCGGCACGTTCGGCGCGGGCGCCGATTTCGATCCGAGCGACTTCTTCGAGTCGTTGTTCGGCCGGCGCGGCGCCGGAGCGGGCCGCCGTCGCGCCAGCGCGCAGGGCGAGGACCACCACGCCAAGGTGCTGATCGACGTCGAGGACGCCTACCGGGGCGCCGAGCGGACGATCTCGCTGCGCGCGCCGGTCGAAGGCCCCGACGGCCGCATCGAGATCCAGGAGCGCACGCTCGACGTCCACATCCCGAAGGGCATCCGGCCCGGCCAGCACCTGCGCCTGGCGGGCCAGGGCAACGCCGGCATCGGCGGCGGCAAGGCCGGCGACCTCTACCTCGAAATCGCGTTCAACCCGCACTCGCGCTTTCGCGTCGACGGCGCCGACGTCTACGTCGACCTGCCGCTCGCGCCCTGGGAGGCGGCGCTCGGCGCGACCGTCGACGTGCCGACTCCCGACGGCGCGGTGCAGCTGACGGTGCCCAAAGGCTCCGCCGCGGGCCGCAAGCTCCGCTTGAAGGGTCGCGGATTGCCGGGCAAGAACCCGGGCGACTTCTATGCGCTGCTGGCGATCGTCGTCCCGAAGGCCGAGACCGACGCGGCGCGTACCGCGTACGAGAGCCTGGCCAAGGCGTTCCCGAACTTCCAGCCGCGCCCGAATTCATAAGTGCGTGCCATGAACGAGCGAACGATCTCCAGCGCAGTGCGCGGCAGCGTCGTCGAAGAAGACGTCGAGCTGACGATCGTCGAGCTCTGCCGCGCCTGCCGCACCTCGGAGCACGAGATCGAGCTCTGGGTCGTCGAGGGCGTGCTGCAGCCGCGCGGTGCGTCGCGCGAATCGTGGCGCTTCGGCGGCGACGCGCTGGCGCGGATCCGCCTCGCGACCCGGTTGCGTCGCGACCTCGACGTCAACACTTCCGGCGTCGCGCTCGCGCTCGACCTGCTCGACCGCATCGCCGAACTCGAATCCCGACTCGCACGCTGACACCATGCGCACTGCAACGCTTGCCTGCCTGACTGCTGCCGCGACGATCGTCGTCGCCTGTGCCTCCCCGGATCCCGGCGCGGCATCGCGCGACAGCGCCGCGGCGCGCGCGCGCATCGAGACGATCGTCGCGAGCGCCGACCGCAGCGACGCCGACCGCAAGAACGACGTGCGCAGGAAGCCCGTCGAGCTGCTCGCCTTCACCGGCGTGCGTCCGGGGATGACGGTGCTCGACGTCAGCTCCGGCGGCGGCTACACGACCGAGCTGCTCGCGCGTGCCGTCGCGCCCGGTGGCCGCGTCTACGCGCAGACGCCGCGGCCGCCGTCGCCGGCGCTCGCGGCGCGGCTGCAAAAGCCCGTCGCCGCCGACGTCACGTCGGTCGTGCGGCCGTTCGAGAGCGCGCCGCCGACCGAGGCCGCAGGCAGGCTCGATCTCGTCACGCTGATGTTCAACTACCACGACATGGGCCATCTCGGCGTCGACCGCGCGCGCCTGAACGCGGCGGTGTTCGCGGCGCTGAAGCCCGGCGGCTCGTACGTGATCGCCGACCATTCCGGCCGCGCCGGCACCGGCATCTCGGAATCGGGGACGCTGCACCGCGTCGAGGAAGCGCTCGTTCGCCGCGAGGTCGAGGCCGCGGGCTTCCGTCTCGCCGCCGAGGGCACGTTCCTGCGCAATCCGAACGACCCGCGCGACCGCGAGGAGCCCGATCCGCCGCAGCCGAAGGACGAGTTCGTCCTCAGGTTCGTGAAGCCCTGACGCGCTTGCGAGCCGGCGCGCGGTCGCTGCGCACACCGCGCACGATCGGCACGCCCGCGTTCGCTTTCACCTCCTTCAGCACGACGCTCGAGCGGATGTGCGTCACCCCCGGCAGCTTGAACGCGACGTCGTGGAGGAACGCCTCGTACGTCTTGATGTCGTCGACGAGGACCAGGATGCTGTAGTCGGCGGCGCCGGTCGTGCTGTAGCAGCTCACGATCTGCGGGCACGCCGCGACAGCGCGCTCGAACTCGCGCACCGTGTGCTCGGTGTGCTGCGTCAGGTTGACCTCGGCGATGACGGCAAGCGAGAGGCCGACGCGCTCGCGGTCGATCGTCGCGCCGTAGCCGCGGATGACGCCCGCGGCCTCCATGTCCTTGACGCGCTTCCAGCACGGCGTCGCGCTCAGTCCCACCGCGGCGGCGAGCTGTTGCACCGTCTGGCGCGAATCGCGCTGCAGCTCGGCGAGCAGCGCGCGGTCCTTGTCGTCGAGAACGTACATGCGGCAATGAGGATTTGCGGAGAAGATTATTCTGCAGATCGCAGCAATCGAGGTGCAAAGAGAAGCAAATTCTCGACCGTCTCAGCTAGATTGCTCCTTCCGGATCCCGCCTGGAGGGCCGCCCCATGCCAGCTTCGCTCGCCCGCCCCGACTACGCGCTCGCCGACAACCTCGGCGCGACCGCCGGCACCGTGTTCCTGACCGGCACCCAGGCGCTCGTGCGGCTGCTGCTGATGCAGCACGCACGAGACGCCGCCGCCGGCATCGCGTCGCGCGGATTCCTGAGCGGCTACCGCGGCTCGCCGCTCGGCATGGTCGACCAGCAGGCGTGGAAGGCGCAGAAGCTGCTCGACGCCGCCGGCGTGCGCTTCCTGCCCGCGATCAACGAGGAGCTCGGCGCGACCGCGGTGCTCGGCACGCAGCGCGTCGAGTCCGATCCCGAGCGCACCGCCGAGGGCGTCTTCGCGATGTGGTACGGCAAGGGCCCGGGAGTCGACCGCGCCGGCGACGCCCTCAAGCACGGCAACGCCTACGGCGCCTCGCCGCACGGCGGCGTCCTCGTCGTCGCCGGCGACGACCACGGCTGCGTTTCGTCGTCGATGCCGCACCAGAGCGACCAAGCGCTGCAGTCGTGGCACATGCCGGTGCTCGCGCCGGCGAGCGTCGCCGAGTACCTCGAGTTCGGCCTCTACGGCTGGGCGCTGTCGCGCTTTTCGGGCAACTGGGTCGGCTTCACTGCGCTCTCCGAAGTCGTCGAGAGCGGCTCGACGGTCGACCTCGACGAGACCAACGCGCGCGTCGCCGCGTGGCAGGGCAGCGACGACGTGTTGCGCGCGACCGGCTTCGTTCCGCCCGCCGACGGCCTGCACTACCGCTGGCCCGACCTGCCGTCGCTGAAGATCGAAGCGCGCCTCTTCGCCAAGCTCGACGCGGTGCGCGCGTTCGCGAAGGTCAATTCGATCGACCGCGACGTCGTCGTCGCGCCGCGCGCGAGCGTCGGCATCGTCACCTGCGGCAAGGCGCACCTCGACTTGCTCGAAGTGTTCCGCCGCCTCGACATTCCGCTCGCCGCGCTGGCGGACGCGGGCGTGCGCATCTACAAGGTCGGGCTCACGTATCCGGTCGAGCCGACGCGGCTCGAGGCGTTCGCCGAAGGGCTCGACGAGATCCTCGTCGTCGAGGAGAAGGCCGGGCTGGTCGAGCAGCAGCTGCGCGACCTCTTCTACAACCGCGCGGTGCGGCCGAAGGTGATCGGCAAGCGCGACGCCGACGGCAGGCCGCTCGTCTCCGAGCTCGGCGAGCTCAGGCCTTCGCGGCTGATCGAGATCGTCGCCGCGTGGCTCGCGGCGCGCTTCCCCGCGCTCGACCGCCGCCACCTCGTGCGCGACTTCACCGTTCCCGAGCTGCTCGCCAACGAAGGCGATGCCGTCAAGCGCGTGCCGTATTTCTGCGCCGGCTGTCCGCACAACACGTCGACGAAGGTGCCCGAAGGCTCGCGCGCACAAGCCGGAATCGGTTGCCACTTCATGGCGTCGTGGATGGACCGCGACACCGAAGGCCTGATCCAGATGGGCGGCGAGGGCGTCGACTGGATCTCGCATGCGATGTTCACCAAGGTGCCGCACGTCTTCCAGAACCTCGGCGACGGCACCTACTACCACTCGGGCTACCTCGCGATCCGCCAGGCGATCGCGAGCGGCTCGAACATCACCTACAAGATCCTCTTCAACGACGCTGTCGCGATGACCGGCGGCCAGCCGGTCGACGGCACGATCAGCGTCGACGCGATCGCGCGCCAGGTCGAGGCCGAAGGCGCGACGAAGGTCGTCGTGCTCTCCGACGACATCGCCAAGTACGACGCCATCCGCGCCAAGTTCCCCGCCGGCACCGAGTTCCACGACCGCGCCGAGCTCGATGCGGTGCAGCGGCGCCTGCGCGAGCTGCCCGGCGTGACCATCCTCATCTACGAGCAGACGTGCGCCGCCGAGAAGCGCCGGCGCCGCAAGAAAGGCGAGCTCGTCGATCCGGCGCGGCGGCTCTTCATCAACGACCGCGTCTGCGAAGGCTGCGGCGACTGCTCGGTGCAGTCGAACTGCGTCGCCGTGGTGCCGCTCGAGACGCCCCTCGGTCGCAAGCGTGCGATCGACCAGTCGAGCTGCAACAAGGACTATTCGTGCGCGAAGGGCTTCTGCCCGAGCTTCGTCGGCGTCGTCGGCGCCCGCTTGAAGAAGCGACCGGGTGCGCTCGCGGGTCCGGCCGCCGAGCGCTTCGCGGCGCTCGTCGAGCGGCTGCCGCTGCCGGCGCCGCACGCGTGGACCGGACCGTACGACTTGCTCGTCACTGGGGTCGGCGGCACCGGCGTGGTCACCGTCGGCGCGCTGATCGCGATGGCGGCGCACCTCGAGGCGAGCTCGGCGAGCGTCCTCGACTTCATGGGCTTCGCACAGAAGGGCGGCTCGGTGCTCTCGTTCGTTCGCCTCGCGAAGGACAAGGCAGCACTGAACCAGGTCCGGATCGATGCCCAGCAGGCCGACGCCGTGCTCGCGTGCGACGTCGTCGTCGCCGCCTCGGCCGATGCGCTGCAGACGGTGCGCCGCGGCCGCACGCGCGTGCTCGCGAACCGCCACGAGATCCCGGTCGCCGAGTCGATCTCGAACCCGGACGCCGAGTTGCGCGTCGAGGCGCTGCTCGCCAAGATCGAATTCGCCGCCGGCGCCGACCGCGTCGAGACGATGGACGCGCAGCGCCTCGCGCAGGAGTTCGTCGGCGACACGATCGTCGCCAACATCGTCGCGATGGGCTACGCCTGGCAGCGCGGCCTCGTTCCGGTCGGGCTCGCGGCGATGCTGCGGGCGATCGAGCTGAACGGCGTTGCCGTTGACGCCAACAAGGCGGCGTTCTCGCTCGGTCGTCTCGCCGCTGCCGATCCCGCCTCGGCGCGCGAGCTGCTGCACGAGCCGGCGACGGCGGCCGACGCGGTCGAGCCGCTCGACGCGCTGATCGAGCGCTCGGCGCGCTTCCTCGCCGACTATCAGGACGCGCGCTACGCCGAGCGCTATCGGCGCACGGTCGCCAAAGTGCGTGCGCGCGAGGAAGCGCTGGTCGGCGCCGCTGCGGCGCTGCCGCTGACGCGCACCGTCGCCGAGCAGCTGAGAAAGCTGATGGCGTACAAGGACGAGTACGAGGTCGCGCGCCTCTACACCGACGGCGAATTCCGCCGCCGCCTCGACGAGCAGTTCGAAGGCGATCCGGCGATCGAGTTCTACATGGCCCCGCCTGCGCTCGTGAAGCCCAAGGGCACGAGCGCTGCTGCGAAAGCGCCGCGCAAGATTCGCCTCGGCGGCTGGATGTGGCCGGTGCTGCAGGTGCTCGCGCGCGGCAAGCGGCTGCGCGGGACGGCGTTCGATCCGTTCGGGCGCACCGAAGAGCGTCGCCTCGAGCGGCGGCTGATCGCCGAGTACGAGGCGCGCATCGACGAGCTGCTCGCAGGCTTGAGCGCAGAGCGGCACCCGGTCGCGGTGGCGATCGCCAACGTGCCCGGGTCGATCCGCGGCTACGGCCACGTCAAGCTCGCCAGCCTGACGATCGCGCGGGCACGCGAGCGCGAGCTGCTGAGCCGGTTCGACCCGGAGCGCTATCCGCGGCCGAGCGGGGCGGCGGTCGCGGGGCAGTTCCGCGGCATTCCGGTCACGTCGCGCTGAGCACGGCTGCTACACTTTTGCGATGGTCCCGTCCCGCACGCTCGCCGCCAGGTCGCCCGACCGGGGAGCATGGCCCTGGCGTCGCTGCCGGCTTTCGTCGCGCCGCTGATCGCGCCTCGCGCGCGACGCGCGCGTCCCGCCCCGGCAGAGCGCCGGACCCTCCAGAGAACGGTCGAGCACCCCATCGTGGCCTCGACCTCTCCGACGGCGACCGATCCATGACCGAACTCGAATTCCAGAGCCTCGCGCTGCAGGGATACAACCGCATCCCGCTGATCGCCGAGGCATTCGCCGACCTCGAGACGCCGCTCTCGCTGTACCTCAAGCTCGCGCGCGGCGACGACGGCGCCGCGGGCCGCAACAGCTTCCTGCTCGAGTCGGTGGTCGGCGGCGAGCGCTTCGGCCGCTATTCGTTCATCGGCCTGCCGGCGCGCACGCTCCTGCGCTCGACCGGCTTTCGCACCGAGGTCGTCACCGACGGCCGCGTCGTCGAGAGCGACGACGGCAACCCGATCGACTTCGTCGCCGCGTACCAGCAGCGCTTTCGCGTCGCGCTGCGGCCGGGGCTGCCGCGCTTTTGCGGCGGCCTCGCCGGCTACTTCGGCTACGACGCGATCCGCTACATCGAGCCGCGCCTCGCGGCGTCGAAACATGCGGGGACGCTCGCCGATCCGATCGGCACGCCCGACGTGCTGCTCGTGCAGTGCGAGGAGGTCGCGGTCATCGACAACCTGTCGGGGCGGCTCTACCTCATCGTCTACGCCGACCCCGGCGTTCCCGAGGCGTTCGCGGCCGCGCGGCGGCGGCTGCTCGCGCTCACCGATCGCCTGCGCGCGAACGTGCGTGCGCCGGCGGTCGAGCGCGTCGCCGCCGAGCCGGTGCGGCGCGACTTCGCGAAGGCCGACTTCCTCGCCGCGGTCGAGAAGGCGAAGGACTACATCGCCGCCGGCGACCTGATGCAGGTGCAGGTCGGCCAGCGCATGACGAAGCGCTATGCAGGCTCGCCGCTGAGTCTCTACCGCGCATTGCGCTCGCTCAACCCGTCGCCGTACATGTACTTCTACGACTTCGGCGAGTTCCAGGTCGTCGGCGCTTCGCCCGAGATCCTGGTGCGGCGCGAGCACTCTGGCGAAGGCGACAAGGTGACGATCCGCCCGCTCGCCGGCACGCGGCCGCGCGGCGCGACGCCCGAGCTCGACCGCGCGCTCGAAGCCGAGCTCAATGACGACCCGAAGGAGCGCGCCGAGCACCTGATGCTGATCGACCTGGCGCGCAACGACATCGGCC
>Ga0207689_10001371_pt1 | contig 23349 bp, 20 predicted proteins | sample KBSMisM52_FD_184312 | JGI IMG/M metagenome (GOLD analysis project Ga0207689, IMG submission 184312) | Miscanthus rhizosphere microbial communities from Kellogg Biological Station, Michigan, USA - KBS Miscanthus M5-2 (SPAdes) (version 2) | ecosystem: Host-associated > Plants > Roots >... | reverse complement strand
TTCAATTCTCAACATGAGATTGTTACACTTGCCAGCAACATTGTATGCAGGGAGGTGCATATCCAATTGTTTGCTCCTGCTCACTTTGTTACTGTAGAATTCTCACCAAGGTTGTGAACCTCAGCAACCTGGCGTTGCAACATTATTATTTAATGTTTTAAAGGCTTCAGCATTATTTAATGTTTTAAAGGCTTCAGCGGAATTTTTCTCCTCCTTGGATAAGCTAGGCCTACCCCCAAACAAACAACACGGGAGACCGCATGCATCTGGATCAAGACCGCGTACCACAAAATATTCGCGTTCTTGTGGTCGACAACACGCGCATCCATGCGCAGTTGCTCGCGGATGCGCTGAAGCGTGATTCCTCCTTGGAAGTGGTTGGGGCAGTCTCGCACTCCGGGGACCTGATTGATCTGATTCATTCTGAAAAAATTGATGTGGCAGTTATCGGCTGCAATCTGGATGAGCAGCCTCTGCATGGCATTGAAGTTTTGCGGCAGCTGAAATCAACCTGGGGTGGCATCCGCGCCATCATTCTTCTTGATTCCTCGAAACGCGATGTGGTCATTGAAGCGTTTCGCGCAGGAGCTCGCGGTTTGTTCACGCGCCATGAGTCCCTCGAAATGTTGTCCAAATGCGTGCGCCGCGTTCATGAAGGACAAATCTGGGCCAACTCCGAGCAAATGGGATTTGCGATCGAAGCGTTGGCAGCTGCACCAACCGTGCGCGCTGTGGGCGCCAATGGAATTGATCTTCTCTCCAAGCGTGAACTGGAAGTCGTGCGATGCCTGGCGGAAGGCATGACCAATCGTGAAATCGCCACACGTCTTGGATTGAGCCAGCACACCATCAAAAATTATTTATTCCGCGTGTTTGACAAGCTGGGAGTGTCGAGCCGTCTCGAACTTCTTTCTCTCACGCTCACCCAGCCCACACCGGGTGCTCCGCTTATGGATGGATCCAACGTTGAGGCCAATCCCACAAGCTTGGCCGGATGTTTGAATGCTGCCGAACAAGGCGTCCCCTCGGCGCAACTCACCTTGGCCTGGATGTACTGGCAGGGTAAAGGCGTCGGCGCCGATCCGGTTTCAGCCTACATGTGGTATCTGGTTTCCGAGCGAACCAGCAGCGAAATGAAAGAAGAGATCGTTACTGCGAAAAGAAAATTGTCCGAGGTTATGACCACCGAGCAAGTCATCGAAGCACAGAAGCGAGCGGCCGCGAGATTCCGTCAAGGCAAACCAGTTTCTTCCCACGCAGCCACAGCCAACGCTGCATCCGCAGTCAGACTCAACTATTAGATCTCAAGGTGATGAGCGTGATCTCTGGCGGGCAGTCGAACCGCACCGGAAGATTCACCGTGCCAATGCCGACGTTAGTGTAGAGAGCAAGCTTTCCAACCTGATAAAGCCCCTTCGAATATTTCACACCGAGTTCGGGCAAAATTGGCGCGCCAATGAATGGAATTCGCACCTGCCCTCCATGAGAGTGCCCGGACAACTGGAGGTCCACGGAATACTTCGCTACGTGCGTGGCGTAGTCAGGCTCATGCGCCAACAGCACAACGGCTTCGTCTGTTGGAATTTTTTGCAGCGTGATATCGAGATCCGGGGAACCGTTAATCACATCGTCGACCCCGGCTAGCCACAGGCGTTTTCCTTCTTTTTCGAATGGTACCGAGTGATTGCGCAACACTGTGATGTTGTGACTTTGCAGCGTGTTGAAGATGCGGTCCGCATCAGTGGACGCATCATGATTTCCGAGACACGCATACAATCCAAGCCTCGCTTTCAATTTCGTCAAAAGCTGCGCGCATGGATCAATCAAGTCGGCCGCTTTGTTTCTGCGGGAAACAAACTCGTCCGCTTTTTTTCTGCGGGAAACAAACAAAGGCGCGGTGACAAAATCTCCGGTGAGAACAATAAGGTCGGGCTTGAGGGTATTTATTACTTCAACCGCCTTGCGCAGAGGAACGACTGAAAAATCCTCGTCGTAGTGAAAGTCGCTCAACTGGGCAATACGAAATCCGTCCCATGCCGCAGGCAATCTTTTGATGGGGAGCGTCAACTCCACCAACTTGGGAGAGTTGGGTTCGAGAACCGATGAATCCACCGCAATTGCGGTTAGCGCGACAGACGCGCTCAACTTGAACAAAGACCGTCGTGTAAAAGGCAAACTTCCTATCCTGCGGCTGCGCCCAGATGAAGCGGATTCAGCGCCCGCATTTCCATCCTATCAAATGCAGCTATAAGGCGGCGGATCCGCGTTCCTGATTGCGAATACGAATGACTTGGTTGACTTTCGAAAGAAAAATCTTCCCATCGCCGATTTTACCGGTGGCTGCGCCGGTCAGAATTGCGTTGATCGCGATTTCTACTTGATCATCCGGAACCACGATCTCCAGTCTAATTTTGGGCAATAAATCAATCGCGTATTCCCTACCGCGGTAGTTTTCTGTGTGGCCCTTTTGTCGTCCATGGCCTCGTACATCAGAGATGGTGATGCCCTCCACGCCAAGTTCCATGAGAATATCTCTTACGGCGGCAAATCGCGACGGCTGCATCACAGCTTCTACCTTAGTCATTGGTTTCCCGGAGCGGTCATTTCTTGCACAGGTTGTCAGGATGCCGCAGCGCAATCCCGTCTGTCACAATAATTTTCTAATAAGCGCCATAAGAATTTTTGTGATGTAAAAAAATAGTGCCGGAATGAATCCCGGCACTTTCTGCCCTCCCCAGGTCAGAAAAAAAATTAAAGCGCTGCGGCTCCGCGTTCCTGATTGCGGATGCGAATGGCCTCATCCACCTTGTAGAGAAAAATCTTTCCATCGCCGATCTTCCCCGTGGACCCCGCCTTCAAGATCGCGCCGACCGTAGCCTCCACTCGGTCATCCGCCAACACAATCTCCAATTTCACTTTGGGAAGTAAATCGACCGTGTATTCGCGTCCGCGATACTGTTCGGTGTGCCCTTTCTGGCGGCCGTGTCCACGGACATCAGAGATGGTCATGCCCTCGACTCCGAGTTCGATGAGAGCTTCCTTCACCATATCTAGCCGAGCCGGTTGAATAATCGCTTCCACTTTGGTCATTTGTGTTTGTCCTCTAGTGCTTGGAATTTCAGCCACAACTGCATTGAATTCAACGTAACCAATTCAACAACGCACTCTCCGCGTAAACCAAAACGCCGATCACGATCAGCATCTCGATCATTAGCGGCGTCATCTCTTTGATCCATTCCAGCGGTGTGTAGCGATGGTCCACGTCTCGCTGGATAAAAGCGTAAGCCACCACGGATTGCGCACAACCGATATGAGTCCAGCACCCGCCCAGGGCATAGCCAGAAATCTGCGCCATGGCGAACAAGAAAAGCGTAGAAAAATCCAGATTGTGTAATGCGCGGGAGGCAAAATCTGCGACGACATTGTTGTCCAGAATCGCCGATAAAAATGTGCAGCCCAGAAATTGTGCAAAGGCGACATGCGATCTACCGAGCACGTCGATGCCATGGTGAATCAAAACTTGCATCGCATTGAAGAATCCGGCATTCGTCAAAAGCGTGATCGAAAGAAACAACGGGAACAAAAAATAGTATTCTGCAAATTCGACCCTGGCTTCATGAATTGCCAGGGCGCGCATTTTCGAGATTCCTGCGATACCAAGCAGTGCCACTGCAAATGCGGCAAACGACGCCAGAAAAAGAGGCACTTCATGGTGGAGGCCGTGCAAGAGCAACAACCCAATGAATGGGATAAGAGCCAGGGCACCAATTCTCTGCGCGTGCTTGCGTTGATCAGCGCAGGCCGCAAGCGCCTTGTCCACTGCTTCCTCGGCTCGCAGCGCGCCCTCATGATCGCCAGCTACTTGCAACCGGTAGTGGAGATCAAGATCTTCCGCCAGGTCTTCACTTACAAAGTGGCCGAGAAGCCTCCTGCGCGTCGGAGCAGGAATTTCCTCGCGGACCAAGGTATTGCCGAGGGAATCGCCGCCGCGCAAACGGCTCAGGATCCGGTCCGCCCGTCCTTCCAGTTCTCCTTCAACACTTTCGATGAACTCTACCGACGTCAACACTTCCCCGTGACGTGACGCCTGCAAGAATCGGACGTCCTCTGCGTTGGCGTCAATTAAATCCATCGTCTCCAGATTAATCTTGCGGTCGCTCAGGTACTTTCTCAGGTGCCGCGCCACCACGAGGTAACTGGCAACAGCAATCGGACCACAGTAAATAAGGAAGAAGGCATTTCCGAGATGAGGATACAAATTCGCTTTCATGATCAGGTTCGGTGGTTCGCCATACGCCAACCAGATACCGCAGATGGTGGTCACCGTGGTGCAGATCATAATGGCATACCGGATCGCGGGAGTCGGCTGTGCAGCCAGCAACATCACGATGACCAGCGTGCGGATTGTGAGCCCAATCATCGAAACGCCGTCCAGAATGCCGGAAGCGAATGCCACCACCGCAGTGACCGACAGGATCGTCGGCAGAATCGCACCCTGATAGCCTCGCAGCAGAAAAAAAGTAATTCCCTCCAGCAGACGGCTCTGGGCAATGACCGAGACGAAGACGGTCAGTCCCAGAATAAAGAGCATAGTATCGGCGTGAACCAGGTCATCCAGCCCGCGATAAGAAAGAATATGGTGTTTAGTCCACGACCACCAGCCGTCCTGCGATATTTCGATATGCCAAAGAGACGTTTTCAGACCAATGAAGGTCGCAAGGACGATCATCACCATGCCATAAGTCAGTGGATTCTTATGGACTTGATATTTGAATGATCCCAGCAGGAACAGAGCCAGGATGGTCGCCATGACCTCGGTGGCCAGCAACCATAGCGGCATGGGGGTTGTCCTGCCGACCCAAAGGATAGCCACGGCAATCGCGGCGCAGCCGAGCAGGAATTTTTTTTCCGACAGCATTACCACTGCTGCATCATCTTGCGCGCCATCATGGACAAGTTCGAGAGCAGGCACGGATTGCGACCCGGACTCAGTTTCCATAGCCTCGTCAATCGCTTCGGCTTTTGGCGTTGTCATGGGCATTCGTGTTTTTTCAAAGCTGCCGCTAGGGCATTGGTAAAGATCGCGAGAATTTATCGGTGCATTCTGGTTTGCCACGGCTTTTTCTGGCCATGAGAAAGCGCCCGCAATGAAGTAACAAGGACGGCCAGCAACCCGCCGGTGATGATGGGAAGCACCGGTGCGTGCCCGATCAGAATGAGGAAAAGACTTATTATCACTGCCCACGCCCAAACCTGCCGGGTCTGTTTGAAATTTTCGAGAATCACATTCATGGTTTTCTTCTCCTTAGATTTACCAGCGGACGTGAGTCAGCAACGCGATGATCGCAGCAGCCAAGCCGCAGCCTGCCAACCAAAGACCGGTTTTGCTATAGGGTGTATTGAACCAGGGGCGCGCGATTCCATTCCGTTCCCGCCCGCGCTCTTCTTTCAATAACTCGGTCAACATTTTGCGTTGTTCGAGCGTGGAAATACATTTCAGCGCCTGACTGGCGGCTTCGTATCCTTTCTGTGGAATACGCAATTTAAAGTTGAGATGCGCAAGGCTGAAATGAGCCGCAAAACTTTCCGGATCGAGCTGACCCGCACGTTCCAGCTGATCGATCGCCGGATAGATGTTGTAGGTCAGCGCGTAGGCCAAGCCCAGGCAAATGCGGGCTTCAGGAAAATGAGGCGCTAATTCAACTGCACGCGTCAGTAGTTTGACCGCTTCTGCTGGTTCGGCTACCTGCAGTTTGGCGAGACCTTGTTCAAAACAGCTGACAACCTCTGTCGGTAGCGCCAAATGCGCTGGGAGTTGCAAAGCAACTCCCAGCCCGTTGGACTCTTTCAGTTCGAAGGACACAACTTGTTTTCTCATGATTGAGTTGAACCCTCAGTTAGTCGGCAGCAATGCCCACCGGCACCGATTCCCGCTTAAGAACAAACTCGGGATAGCAAAGAGCGCCCATTTCTGGAATGTCCAAGCCTTCTAATTCGTCTTCAGCGGAAACGCGTTGACCGATCAGGACTTCAATCACCCAATTCACTGCATAAGTGAACGGGAAGACAAATCCAAGGAGTGTGGCAATGCCGATCAACTGGGCCACTAACTGTCCGGCATCGCCGTAAAACAGGCCGCGTACGCCATTGGTGCCATCGGCAAATAGGCCGACGCTCAGAACGCCGAACAAACCGCCTGCACCGTGAACAGAAGTTGCGCCCACTGGGTCGTCGATCCGCAATACGCGGTCGATGAATTCAACGCTCATGCAGACCAGCACGCCACCAACGAAGCCGATAATGCAAGCGTCTCGAGTGTTGACGTATCCGCTAGGCGCGGTGATGGCAACCAGTCCGGCGAGTAGGCCGTTGCCGGCCATCGATGCATCCGGCTTCCCGTACTTAATCCACATGTAGAGAATCGCCGCGAACGAGCCAGTGCATCCTGCCAGCATCGTGTCCACTGCTACGGTGCTGATGCGCAGAGCGCCCGAGGCGCCAAGGGTACTTCCAGGATTGAATCCGAACCATCCGAAAGCAAGAATGAAACAGCCTGTGAGCACGATGACGATGTCATGCCCCGGCATCGCATTCGCAGATCCATCGCGGTTGTATTTGCCGATGCGAGGACCGATGAGTAGTGCGCCAGCCAGTGCAGTCATCGCGCCTACAGAGTGGACAACTCCGGATCCGGCGAAGTCTGCGTAGCCAGCACCCAATCCAAAGTTAGCGCCGAGCTTGTACAGCCACCCGCCGCCCCACGCCCAGTGCGCGAACAAGGGATATGTCAATCCGCCGAGGACAAGCGACGACACGCAAAAGGCTGCGTATTTCCACCGCTCTGCGACCGAGCCGGTGACGATGGTGAGCGCCGTGTCCATGAACACCATCTGGAACAGGAACAACACCATCACACCCACGTCATAAGTCGCCCCGCTCAGGAAGAATCCTTTCATCCCGAACAAACCCCAGTCGTGGCCCATGAAATGAATCATGTACTCACTGTTAAGAGGAGACGCGCCGCCCAGCATAGCCGTACCCGCTGCACCGCCCATCTGAATCGCGAACCCGCAGACCCAGTAAGCGAACAGACCAAAGCCATAGACCATGAAGTTCATCATCATGGTGTGATTCGCATTTTTGGCGCGGGTCAAACCCGTTTCCACAATCGCGAAGCCGGCCTGCATGAACATGACAAGAAAACCGCAGACCAGCGTCCAGGTGAAGTTGATGCCGATACGATTCTGTCCGACTTGATTCACGAGATCGGTCAGCGTTATGCCCTTGCTGGGATCGGCTTTGACGATATCGTTGGCAGTTCCGGTCTTCGTTCCACTCGGATCGCCTGCGGCCTGCTCATCTGTGGACGGACCGCTCACCGGCAGCGTTGTGTCCGCTGCAATGGCAGGAGGCGTTGGCGCTGTGGCAGCCGGTGTGGGCGCTGAACTCTGTGCCAACGCAGATACCCCGCACATGAGCAATGCTGTCATTACCGCTAACAAACACGGTCTGAACCATGCGGAACTTTTCATTGCATATCTCCTAGTGAGTTGAATGCCGGCTTGTTGGCCGATGTCTTCGTATCCCAAAATTGTTACCGTTTCCAAACCGCTTGTTTCTGATGGGCCTGATTTAAAACGTAGAAAATGCCGACGCAGGAAATTGCGATTCCCACGATGCATAGTGTCAACCTCGCGCCCGTGCTGGTGTTTGCAGTCAGGCCTAGTCCAATCAGCGGAATCAACCATCCGACGACTGCTAACAGAAGTCCAAGTAGCTTCATATTTCCTCCTTCGGTGATCTAGATGGTTTTGATTTTGTAGAAACCGGCAGCGGAGACCACTAACAATCCCGCCCCAACGATTGCCACCACGATGCCAATGCCGCCTCCGACTAAAAGGCCAGCTACCAAGGTGGTGAAGCCGGTGAGAGTCGTTCCCAGATATGTCCCCTGCTTTGCATTTGCAGCCATTCGTTTGCTCCTGGACAAGTTCGAGTTATAAGGAGCCTCGGCCAGAGGCCTTGGTTCCTGTTCAAGCTTTAGTGAAATCGCGAGAGAAACCGGCAATTTCGAGCGCCAACCGCATCAGTAGAAATAATGCAGGTTGCGATTGCCGATAAAAACTACCTTGGTTGTAGTGGTGAGTCCAATTGATAGTTTTTTTGGAGGGTATTAGTAATACTTTTGGATTATTGAACGGTCATCGCGCCGGACCTTTGGTGTGCAGCGCGATGACCTGGAATGCTCAAAACCCGCGTAAATACTGGAGTTTACAGCGCTGCGGCTCCCCGTTCCTGGTTGCGGATCCTAACGGCTTCATCGATCTTGGAAAGAAAAATTTTGCCGTCACCGATTTTTCCGGTGCTCGCTCCCTTGAGAATCGCGCTCACGGTGGCGTCAACCCGATCGTCGGCCAGAACAATTTCGAGCTTCACCTTGGGCAGCAGATCAATGGTGTATTCACGCCCGCGGTAATTCTCGGTGTGACCTTTCTGTCGTCCGTGTCCGCGCACATCGGAGATGGTCATGCCTTCGATCCCAAGTTCGATCAGTGCATCTTTCACTGCATCCAGTCTAGTCGGCTGTATTACCGCCTCAATCTTTGTCATTGTGTCCTCGTTTTTTTAACTTAAGCTGAAAATTATGGGAGGCAGTTTCTCCTGCCTCCCGCGAGACTTCCATGTACTCATCGAAATCAGCCAGCGTGCGGTAAGGGTTTCGACGCAGACATGCTAGTGACCGCTTTGGCAGCAGGCAGTTCCTGGGTCATGCCACCTGGAGCGCCCAAGGCCGAAATGACATATTCGGGATACGCCGAGATGCCGTGCTCGTGCAAGTCCATACCGTAGGCTTCCATATCGGCCGGCAAACGGAGCATGCCGAGCGCGTTGACCGCCAGCATGAGCACCATGGCTACCGAGAAGGTCGCCAGAGTGATGCAAGCGCTGCCGATGATCTGGGCCTTCAGCACTGTCAAGCCGCCGCCGTAGAACAATCCAGTGAGCGGAGCGGAGTTATCCGGACCGAGAGGTCCGGTTGCGCCGTACTGGCCGCTGGCGAACAAACCGAGTGAAAGCGTTCCCCAGATACCGCAGACGCCGTGTACCGGGACCGCGCCGATGGGATCATCAATTCGCAGATATTCGAGAAGGTCCACTGCCAGGATGACGATGACTCCAGCGATACCACCAAGCAGAACCGATCCGGTTGGGCTGACCCAGTAGCAGGGACAGGTAATGGCAACCAGCCCAGCCAGGAATCCGTTGGTGGTGTAACTGGCGTCCCACTTTTTAAATTTGAAGTAACCGTAGAGGATCGAGCTCAGACCGCCTGCACAAGCCGCCAGAGTTGTGTTGGCAGCTACGCGACCGATGCCGACCATATCCATTGCTGATAGTGTGCTGCCCGGATTGAATCCATACCATCCGAACCAGAGGATCAGACCACCGCTGACGGCGATGGTCAGATCGTGCGGCAACATTGGGCCGCCGCCATCGCGTGTGAACTTACGACCTATCCGAGGTCCGAGGACGATAGCTCCAGCCAGGGCGATGAATCCGCCGATGGTGTGCACGACCGTCGATCCCGCGAAGTCATGGAAGCCCATCCCAAGCGATGGGAAGAAGTGACCGTCGCTACCCATCAGAGCCAGCCAGCCATCCGGTCCCCAAGCCCAGTGTCCGACGATCGGGTATATGAATCCGGTGACCCCCATGCTGTAGAGCAGGTCGCCCACGAATCCAGTGCGACCGATCATTGCGCCCGAGGTGATGGTCGAGCAGGTATCCGCGAATGCGAACTGGAAGATCCAGACTGCAAGGAACGCTACGCCCGTGCTTTCATAAGTTGCAGGAGCACCCTGCAGGAAGAACCAGTGATAGCCAATGAATCCATTGCCGTGAGAGAACATGAACGCGAAGCCGATGGCATAGAAGAGAATGCCGCAAAGGCAAGTATCAACCACGCATTCCACCAAGACGTTCACGGTTTCGCGGCTTCGACAGAAGCCGGCTTCGAGCATGGTGAAGCCAACCTGCATGCCGAACACGAGAAACGCTGCGACCAGCGTCCAGACAGTGTTTAGGGGGTTTACCACGTCCGCGGCTTTCACTTCAGGCGTGCCGGTCTGTGCGTAAACGTGGGTGAAGAAAAGGCCAGTGGCCACCGCCATGATGAGAAGCACCAAGCCGACGCCGGTCACCTTGCCAAGCAGCAGCGTGCCGCCGTAGCGGCGCCATTCCGCGTCGCGCAAGCGAACGCGCAGACGGGATAACTTTTCTGAGAATGACAACCTTCGACCCAGTCGTGGGGTGGCAAACATTCGTTTCTCCTTTGTCGAAACCTGTTTAGTGCCGCACCCGAGAGTTCCGGCACGGGTTGTGACAAGGTAGCCACTACTACCCGGTGGCACAATCACACCTTGGTATAGTTTTTGATTGAAAGAAATTATGGAGTGGATAAGGTTGGCGTATGGATTTGCTAAAGATTTCCTGGGGCCCTACTTCTGCATTTGAATTTTTAATTTGTCTGACATGCGAACCAGATCAGCCAGCGATTCCGCGTTCATTTTTTCCATCACCTGGCGACGATGAATTTTCACTGTGACTTCGCTAATGCCGAGTTGTCCGGCGATCTGTTTGTTGATGATTCCGGTGACCACCAAGTTCATTACTTCCTTCTCGCGCGGGCTTAATTGCTCAAATCTGCTTTGCAGCGAAACCAGTTCCGAGTAGTGCGCACGATTGGTTTCGTCGAGTTGAAGCCCGCGGTGAATCGCCGCGAGCAAATCTTCCTTGGGAAACGGCTTGGCGAGAAATTCGATTGCGCCGGCTTTCATCGCTTTAGACGTCATAGGAATGTCGCCATGCGCAGTTATGAAAATGATCGGAATCGTGATGCCGTTTTTCTTCAGCATCTCCTGAAATTCCAATCCGCGCATCCCCGGCAACATGACGTCGAGCACCAGGCAGCTTGGCGCTTCGCTGCGCGGAGCTGCGAGGAACTCTTCCGTTGAGCCAAAGGTCTGCGCGCGCAGACCTACGGATTCGAGTAGGTTGCTGATGGCATCACGCACCGAAGAATCATCATCGACGATGTAGACCACTGAGTTGGGATTATTCATCCGAGTTTTGGCGATTGCACGGGAATCGTGAATTGAAAGATAGTACCACCCGCGGGTCGCGTGGTTGCCCACAGCTTGCCTTCGTGCGATTCGACGATGGTGCGGCTGATCGATAAACCCATGCCGATACCATGCGGCTTAGTCGTGAAGAATGGGTCGAAAATCTTTTCGGCATTCTCCGGATCGAGCCCGACGCCGGTGTCTTCGACGCGCACACCGATTTCTTCCTCACCCTGTTTCCACGATCCAACCAGCAATTCTTTAGTAGATTTATCTGCAGCAGCGATTGCGTCGATTCCGTTCATCATCAAGTTGAGCACGACCTGTTGCAATTGCACGCGGTCGCCCATCAGCTTTGGCAAGTCAGGCGCGAGTTCTAAATGCAGCGATACATGCTGTTTTTGTGCCTCCGTACCCACCAGAACCACCAATTCCTGAATGACGTCGTTGATGTCGAGCCAGTCCTTGATGGAAGTCTCTTTCTTGAACAGAGCGCGAATACGGCTCAGGACAGTACTGGCACGGGTTCCATCCTGAATGATCTTCTCCGTGCTCTGCCGGACTTTCTCCAGATTTGGCGGAGATGCTGACAACCACTCGATGCTGGCGTGTCCATTCATAACTACGGCGGTAAGCGGCTGTTTGATTTCGTGCGCAATCGAAGCTGTAAGCTCGCCCATACTCAGGACACGGGAAAGGCGAGTCAATTCCGCCTCGGTTTTCATCAGAGCAGCAGTACGTTCGACAACCCGTGCTTCCAACTGATCGCGGGCCTCTTTCAAGGCCAAATCGCTGCGTCTCATCGCAGAACTTACCCAACTCGCCGCCAAGGCGCAGACTACGAATGACGCGAGGTACAGAACCACAGCAGCACTAAAGGTGAGCGAATTGACCGGCGGGATGAAAAAGTAATCCACCGCGATGATGGACAGGATCACCGCAATAAGTCCTCCAGCCATGCCGCCAAACCAGGCGCTGGCAACGACTGCGGCCAGAAACGGATACAAAAACGGATAGGGGAACAAATGTTTGGCGATAAATAGTTCCGGGACCAGGGCTGCCAGCACAAAAACAAAAGCGAGCGAGAAACTGCGGGCAAGAGACATGGCTTTCGGCGAGAGTCCGCGTGTCTCCATAAAAAGCAAATCCCTGAGCGGAACTACTGGAGGCGTCGGATTATAGCAGGCGGGGTCTGTGGGCTGAAACGTCATGTCCGTGAACCTGATTCACGGCAATTATTTTCGTGCGTGAAACCAGGCGGCTGTGCATTTCCTCCGATCCCACAGCCGCCTTGAGGTTGTTTACTTGGCGTCTGCGCTGCTGAACGCGTAGACCAAGCCAAGCGTGACCGTGTTCTGGTGGTCAATGCCCTCCGCGAAGTCACGATACGGGAACGTGTTCTCGTCCGACATATCGCGACGGAATTCCAGGCGGCTCATCAGCTTCCCAGCCAGCATGCGCTGTAGGGTGAAGGTAAATTCGCTCAAGTGCTGTGCTGTGCCGGTTTCGAAACCGTCGTGGTCATTGAACCATTCACCGCGGGTTGCGAACGCCCATTTATCGTTCGGAGCATATTTGATATATCCGGCGATGCCGGTCCACCACTTCGCATCAGTGCCTACACGATCGTGACCGTAATCAAAGTTTGCCATCAGTGACAATTTGGCAGTCGGATTGAAAGTAATGACCGTATCACTGAGGTGGCGGTAATTCGAGTTATCGCTGAAGGCTTCGGGTCCCACCAGATAGTTTTCAATGAAGGAGAACTTGCTGCTGGGAGTAATGGCCGCGCTGAACCCGGTCGTCTTGCCGCTATTGCCGTTCACGGGGTTGGTTTCCGAGCTGTTGTTCCACCCGTTGACCAGGTATCCAGTCAGGGCAAACTTGCTGTTAAACGCGTACTTCGCGCTTAGGCCGGTGTGAGTGTATGGAATCGCCCAAGCAAACAAAATGCCGCGCGTGTAGTTCCAGTTGTCTTTGGTCTCGATGACCTCAGCGCCAGCGGGAGTGACAAATTTACCGACGTTGATCTGAAGGCCTTTGCCCACCGGAGCCATATACTCCAAATAAGCTTCCTTCAAGTTCTGAGCAAAATTCGGCTCCGTGCCCCCTGGACCGGAGTCAAGGAGGTTGACCTGATTCATGGCTTGACCGAAGCCGAGGGCGATGTGATAACCGACTCGGTTGTCCGAAGAAACCGCCTTGTCGGCCACCAGCTCGAGCATATTCAGTCCGATTTCACTCGAGTTCATATCGAAGTTGTGAAAGGCGTTGGCATGGTTTGCGGGCTGATTCGAGTTATACCCGTAGAACACATCCACGAACCCACTTAACGTCGTAGGGCCAAGCAGGCCGGCAAGAGAAACCTTTTCCGGAGCCGCAGGGGCCGGTGCCGCGGCTGCCGCCGGAGCGTCTTCCGGGTTGGCGGCCAGCGATGCGAGATGCAGAGTGGGCATCGAGGTTGAAGCTACTTCCGCGATTCCATGCGGGCCCTGGTGGGGCTGCTGTTGCTTCATAGCAGTCAGTTCCGACTGCAATTGCTTCACTAAGCTTTCCAGCTCATCAACTTTCTGGCTTAGCTCCGCAGGATTCTGCGCGTTGCTGGCGCTTGCTTGGCCGGCGGTACTCGCATCAGTCTGCTGCAGGCCGGTCTGTGCGACCAGGGTGCCCAAGCCGAATGCAACCATCAGAACCAAGCTACACAAAAATTTCTTCATTTTTCCTCGCTCTCCCACGATTAACAGAATTAAGAAACACGGGTGGTGCCAACGCGATACAACTAGGCGGGCAGAGTATCGTTGGGAATGACTATGCGTCCAACAAATAGTTTTTTTGATCTCGATAAGATTTGTTTGTAAAAATTAAAATCTATGGCGGGTATAAGAAAAGATTGTGACGGCAAGCGAATGCTTCGTGGTCATGACTCGCCTGACAAATCGTTATTGCCCCAGTACAAAATAAATCGCTACCGCGGATGCGAAAACTGAATGTTCAAGAACATAAGGATTTCGTAAAGGCAAACGTTCACAGTAACCGTCAAGCCAAGAATCTGATGTTTCAGGAGGACAATCTTGCGCAAAGCTCGCATATCTCTCGGTGTTTTCTTTCTGTTGATTTGTTTCGGACAACTTCGATCACAAACCACTAATTCGCTTTCTACTCAAGTTCCCGGGCATGACGCGATCCTCCTTGGTACAGATTGGTATCCGGAACAGTGGCCTGAGTCGAGATGGGAAGAGGATCTGCGCTTGATGGAAGCAGCGCACATCAAGGTCGTGCGCATTTCTGAATTTGCCTGGAGCATCATGGAGCCCTCCGAAGGGCGGTTCAAATTCGACTTGTTTGATCGCGCGATCGCGCTGGCGGCCAAGCACGGGATTATCACGGTTGTCGGAACCCCAACCGCGGCGCCTCCAGCATGGCTCACACAGAAATATCCGGAGACTCTGCGCATGGATGAGAACGGAAAGCGCGCCGTACATGGCAATCGCGCGCAGGCATCGCCGACTTCGCCGAAGTATCGTGAACTATGTCATCGAATCGCGGAGCAGATGGCTCTGCACTTCGGACACAACCCTAACGTCGCTGGCTGGCAGATTGATAATGAGTACGGCTATGCGCAGATGTCCTACGACGACGGCACAAAAACAAAATTTCAGGGCTGGCTGAAGGAGAAATATACGACGCTCGATCACCTCAATACCCGCTGGACGACTTCCTACTGGAGCCAGACTTACGACAACTGGGGAGAGATTCCAATTCCCGTCGGTCCACATAATCCCGCGTTAATGCTGGAGTGGAAGCGATTTGTGACGCACGAGTATGACGAATATCAGCGCAATCAGATTGATGTCATCCGCCAAAATTCCGATGGGCGGCAGTTCATCACCACCAACTTCATGGGCTTTTTCGACGGATATGATCACTACATCCTGAGCGAGCCGTTGGACTTTGTTTCCTGGGATGACTACGTGGGCAGTGGACACCTTGATTACTACTACAACGGGCTCGCGCACGATTTGACTCGCGGGTTCAAGCACAAGAACTTCTGGGTGATCGAGACCCAGCCCGGCGCGGTGAACTGGCACTCGGTGAATAACTTCCTCAATAAAGGAGAGGTCCGCGCGATGGCATGGCAGGCGATTGCACATGGATCGGATGAAGTCGGATACTGGCAATGGCGCAGCGCGTTAAACGGGCAGGAGGAATATCACGGAACCCTGATCGGCGCCGACGGCACGCCTGTTCCTTTGTATGAGGAGATCAGCCAAATCGGCCGTGAGTTTTCTGTGACGCAGGACGCATTCCGCGGTACCACTCCAGTTTCCGAAGTTGCTTTGCTGCATTCCTATGACAGCCATTGGGCCGTACAGTTCCAGAAACATACGCAGAAATACGATGAACGTGGTTTGCTTAAGAGCTATTACGCCGGACTGCGAAAGCTGGCGCAGTCGGTCGATGTCGTGAATCCTTATGCTCCCCTGACACAATACAAACTTGTGGTCGCACCGAGTCTGAATGTAATCCCGAAAGATCTGGCTGATCATCTTTTGGACTACGTTCGCAACGGCGGACATCTGGTGCTCGGTCCACGCTCTGCCATGAAAGATGAGACTAACGCTTTGCTTCCACAGCGGCAGCCCGGATATCTGGTGGATGCACTCGGGGGACGGGTTGAGCAATATTACGCGCTGGAAAGAGATTTCCCGGTTGCTGGTGCGTGGGGAAACGGTCAGGCCACGGTGTGGGCGGAACAATTAAAGACTTCGCTTCCTGATGCACAAGTCTTGTTGCGTTACGGAAAGAGCAACGGCTGGCTTGATGATCAGCCAGCGGTAATCACGCAGACTTACGGCAAGGGTAGAATCACCTACATTGGTGCCGTGCTTGATGACACACTTACCGCCGCAGCGACGGATTGGATGATTCAAACAAGCGGAATAAAGCCGGTATTTGGCGCCGTGCCGGATGGCGTCGAGGTTTCACGCCGGCGAGGAAACAATAATAAAGACGTATTCGTAATGATTAACTTCGCTGCAGAACCAAAGAAGATCACGCTTCCCCGCACGATGAAGCTTTTGCTTCAGGGCAAACAGGCGGACAGCATGGAACTTCCGCAATATGGGGTGGAAGTTTTGACCGAATGAAATAGATGCAACGACAAGATTCTCGGTGAAACTCTGTGCCCCTGGTCAGAGTTTTGACCGCCGAGGACACGCAGAGGAATTTATTTCGCAACTTGGAAGGTAAGTGCGGCGCCACCGGCGATGCCGGCTTCATTTCCGTAATTTGCGGGAATAATTGGGATTTCCTGGCAACGCGAGTTGACCGACCAGTGGGTCAAACGCTCGCGCACCTCCCCAAAAAATGGACGCAGCATGGCGGATGCACCTCCACCCATGATGATTACATCTGGTTCCAACAAATCGATGACATTACCCAGCCAAATTGCTAAAAATTCTACTGTCTCTAGCAGGACTTCCCGCGCTAGTGGATCACCATTGCTGTAGGCTTTGCCGACGCTTTCGCTGGTAACGAGATCAAGATTGCCACCACAAAGTTCGAGAATCGCTTTTCCGGCCGAAGGCTGTGCTTCAATTTTGGTGCGTGCGCGCTTGGCTATCGCTGGCCCAGCTGCCAGCGCTTCAATGCAACCATATTTTCCGCAACCGCAGCGAGGCCCCTTGTAGTCGACGGTCACGTGGCCGCCTTCGGCTGCTGCACCTGTTCGTCCGTAATAAATGTTTCCATCAATCAGAATCCCTGTGCCGACTCCAGTTCCCAGGATGGTGAAGAACACGTTGCGATACCCGCGCCCTGCTCCCCACAAGCATTCGGCAAGCGCGGCGGCATTGGCATCGTTATCCAATCTCACGGGAACTCCGTAGACGCGTGAGACCTTTTCAGCCAGGGGAAAGTTTCGCCAGCAAGGAAGATTAGGAGGATTGATCACCACACCCGTATGTGGATCCAGCGGCCCTGGTGAACAGATCCCAATCCCACGTATGGATTTTTTCAGGTTGGCATCTCCATCGAGAATAAAACTGATGGCGTCCAGCACCGCCTTGAGGCCTTCAGCCGCAGTCCCATGCGTAGCCATGGGAGCTTTGGTCTGGCGGCGAATCTCACCTTTGTGGTTCACGATACCAGCCGCAACTTTAGTGCCCCCGATGTCCACGCCGACGTACAAGCCTCCATCGGGAGAGACCGCTTGGGTTTCCGTGACCTTCAATGTGTCCGCTGTCGTCGCCATGATTAAGATACCGCCACGAAAGGCTGCGGTTTTGACCCCTTAAATGCGTAATAAATAATATATAGGTAACAAACTGCCGGGAGAATGAAGGCATGCTGCAAACCGATGTGATCTGCAAGCCAGCCCTGTGCGGGTGGAATCAAAGCACCGCCCACGATTGCCATGACCAACAAGCCCGATCCGTCGCCAGTTAGCGGGCCAAGCTCGGCAATTCCCAACGTAAAGATGCTCGGAAACATCACGGAATTAAACAAACCCACAAGAATAACGGACCACATGGCCACGTGCCCTGTAGTCAGCATCGTAGCGAATACTAATAACGACGCGACTAAAGCCGCAATTCCCAGGACCTTCCCCGTCGACACTTTTTGGAGAATCGCCGATCCGATGAACCGGCCAATCATGGCTCCTCCCCAGTAAAATGAGACGAATTTTGCGGCCTCGAGTTCCGAAATATTTCCAATATTAGGTTGCGTGAAATAGTTGATTAAGTAACTACCAATTGCAACCTCTGCGCCGACGTAGACGAAGATTCCTATCGCACCAAGCACCAAGTGGCTGTGCTTCCAAACGCTTTCACCTTTAAGCTTGCCATGCTTCTCCGCTCCCAGCAGGACGGGCAGCTTAAACATTCCGATCGCAACCCCGAGCAGCAAAAGACATAACCCAATGATCAGGTAAGGCGGCTGGATCGGCGAGAGCTCGTGGACTCTCTGAGCTTGAAGTGCGTCGCCAACCAATTGTTGACCTGTCTCCAAATTCTTACGGGTTGCACTGAGGATGAGTTGGCCTCCGAGGTAGGGGGCAATCGTCGTGCCCACAGAGTTGAAAGCCTGGGATAAATTCAATCGACTGGAAGCGGTTGCTGGTGGTCCAAGCACGGACACATAGGGATTTGCCGCAACTTGAAGCGCCGTAATCCCACCGGCCAAAACCATCAAAGCCAGAAGAAAAGATACGTAAGACGCCACCATTGCGGCGGGAATAAATAAGAGCGCTCCCAAACCCATGGTGATCACACCAATGACCATCGTTTTCTTGTAACCGATGGCGTCGATCATCTTGGCGGACGGAATCGAAAAAATGAAATAGGCAGAAAAGAACGCGAACTGGATCAGCCCAGCCCTAAAGTAATTCAATCCAAAAACGCGCTTCAGAAAAGGAACCAGTGGATCGTTCAAGACCGTGACAAATCCCCACATGAAAAACAAAGTGGTCACAACTGCGAATGCTGCCTTATAGGAGCCACTGGGCGCGGTTGTAGTAGTTGGAGCGGAGTTAGAACTAACATTTGTGATAGCCATTAAATGAGCGCTCGTTCCAGTGTGGGATTTACCACCGCAACTAATTCATATATTGGTTGATCCATCATATACCGAGATCCAGTGCGGCTTTTGCAGCACTCATACAACTGCTTTCACTCCAAGTTTTTTCTGCATTTCCTCCAGGCTGATTCCCTTGGTTTCAGGGTAAGTCAACCAGACAACGAAGAACTGGACCACCATCATGCAGGCAAAAAATACGAACGGATAACCGCCTGAGCGGGCTGCCATTAGCGGGAACACCATCGAGATCAGTGCGTTCATGATCCAATGAGAGAAACTTCCCAGGCTTTGGCCTTTGGCCCGGACAGCGTTGGGAAATACTTCCGCCAAATAAACCCAAATCACTGCACCTTGCGAGAACGCGAAGAACGCAATGAAACCAATCAACAACCACACCAATGTGCTTTGATGCTTTCCACTCAAGAAAATCGCGGAGACTCCGCCGAGGCAAAGCGCTGTGCCTACTGATCCAACCAGGAGCAAAGTTTTGCGGCCAATCTTGTCAATGACTGACATCGCAATCATGGTGAACACCAGATTGGTTAGGCCGATCGCCACGGCTTGCAGGTTCGCAGAAACTTTGCTGAAACCGGCATAGGCAAAAATTGAGTTCAGGTAGTACAGAATTGCGTTGATTCCAGAGAGCTGATTGAAAACTGCGATACTCACAGCAAGAAATATGGGGAAAGTGTGTTTGCTTGAAAACAGACGCTCTCCTGTCTCCATTTTCTCAACCTGGATCGAGTCAGAAATCTCCTGAATTGCCTGCTGGACGTTCTGTTCTCCGATATGTTTCAGTACTTGCGACGCATCCTCGCTTTTATTCTGACTTACCAACCACCGCGGACTCTCAGGAATTGCGAACAGCAGCAGGAGAAATAAAATCGCAGGGAATGCTGCGACCCCGAACTCCCATCGCCATTCCGCGGCTCCGAAGCCAGCAAGTGTGACCAGGTAATTCGAAAGATAAGCGATCAATATGCCCAGCACTACGTTGAACTGAAATACCGCGACCAATCTTCCTCGTGACTCGGCCGGAGCAATCTCTGCGATGTACATCGGGCCGAGCACCGAAGATCCTCCGATGCCCAGACCGCCCATGAAACGGAACAACACCAGAGAATGCCAGTTCCAGGTGAGAGCACAGCCCAGGGCAGAGATCACGTAAAGCACGCCCATCATTTTCAAAGCAGAACGACGACCAAAACGCTCTCCAGGAAATCCAGCAAGCAGTGATCCTGCCACTGTGCCCCAAACGGCACTGGAAACCGTCAGCCCAAGACGATCGGGCGAGAGGTGATACACCTGGGTCAGTGCGCTAGTGGTTCCCGCAATGACGGCGGTGTCAAAGCCAAACAGCAACCCACCCAAGCCCGCGATTCCTGTGCTCTTGGCTAAGTATGAGTTCAGCGTGTGTTCTCCGACTTCTGGTAGCGCGTTTCCAGCGGCAATGACAGGTAATCGACAGGCATATTACACGTGAAAGTAGCCAGAAACAAGGATTGCCGAAACGATTTTCTCCACATATGGGTACGATACCAATCGAGCTGCTTCCCTGCTCAAATTACTTGCGATAGAGCACGCCAAGAGCTTATCTTGATTGCGGTCGCTGCTAACAATGATTCGAGGAAACCACGCCGTCGCATCGTCTGAGGACGGGGCGCGCGCGGGGAAAATTGTGGACAAGATCACTGCTCAACAGGCCACTCCGTGGCCGGGTTTTTAGCTGAAAAACGATGACACCAGGCGGCTTATGAAGATACGCGCGAAACTTTCCTATCTTTTCATCTTTTGTTTGATGATGCTGGTGGCGATCACAGCATCAGCACAGTGGAATCCGCTGAACCCCGTCAGCGAAGCAAAACAACAGAATGATGGCGTGATCCTTCAGTTGAAGTCCGGGATGCTGAAGCTTCAAGTCTGCTCCGACAGCATCATCCGGGTCATTTATTCGCCGACGAATTCATTCCCCGAGAAAGGAGAGTATCTGGTCCTCAAAGACAAATGGCCGACCACGCAGTGGACCATGCAGTCCACCGACAAGGACATTTCGCTCACGACCGCCAAGTTGAAGGTCACGGTGCTGCGTGAGAACAGTTCCATTCACTTCACAGATCTGTCATTGGGCAAACAACTTTTTGAAGAGAGCCAGCGGCGTATGGTGCCGGTGGTGGTAAATGGCGAAAACACGTATCACGCGGAAATTTTTGAAACCCTCTGGGGATCGATGGAGTCGTTCTACGGCCTGGGACAACACCAGGGTGGAGTGTGGAACTATCGCGGGGAAGCAGTCGACATTTCGGAAGACAACACGAATATTTCCATTCCGATGTATTTGTCGACTTACGGGTATGGCATTTTTTGGAACAACACATCACGCAGCAAATTCAACAATCGTTTTCTGAATGCTCTGTTCCTAAGTTCCGATGTAGCGGAGGTAATTGACTACTACTTTATTTACGGACCAGAGTTCGACCAGATCATCGCAAGCTATCGTGACATGACCGGGGCACCGCCTATGTTCGGCAAGTGGGCCTACGGATTTTGGCAATGTAAAAACCGTTATGACTCGCAGCAGGAAATCCTAAGCATTGCTCACAAATACCGCGACCAGCACATTCCTATGGACAACATTGTTCAGGATTGGTTCTGGTGGAAAACAATGGGTGAGCCCACCTTCAACGAGAAGTATCCAGACCCCAAAGGCATGATCGATGACCTGCACAAGAACAATGTGCACATCATGTTTTCGTTCTGGCCGTTCTTCCGCAAGGGATCCGCTACTTACGACGACATGGATGGTAAGGGATACTTTATTGCCAAGACGGTGGCTCCGTCGTTTCATCCAGTAGATCAAGCACTTTACGATGCCTTCAATCCGGATGCGCGGAACTACTACTGGAACCTGATCAACCAGGGACTGTTCAAGATCGGTGCCGATGCTTGGTGGATGGACACAACCGAGCCTGAAACCGAAGGGCGCGAGAGTAATATTCTTCTCGAAAACAAGGTCGCGTTGGGTAACGGTGCACGTTATGTGAACATGTTCCCTCTAATGACGACTACGGGAGTTTATCAAGGACAACGGGCCACCTCTGATCAGAAGCGTGTTTTTATTCTCTCGCGCTCCGCATTTGCCGGAAGCCAGAGAAATGCGGCTGCGGTCTGGTCTGGTGATATTAATCCGACCTGGGCTTACTTCAAAAAACAGATTCCAGCGGGGTTGAACTATTCGCTCTCGGGACTTCCCTACTGGACAACTGACATTGGCGGTTTCGTTGCGGCGAATCCTGATGACCCGGCATACCGTGAGCTTTATATTCGATGGTTCCAGTTCGGCACATTCAATCCGATCCTCCGGGTACACGGCACGCGCACCACGAACCAAAATGAACTCTGGTCTTATGGGCCAGAAGCACAAAAAATTCTGGTGAGCTACGACACCCTGCGCTATCGCCTGCTTCCTTATATCTATTCGCTGGCGTGGAAGACTACGAGCGAAAACTACACACCGATGCGCGGACTGGTGATGGATTTCCGTACAGACGAGCGGGCCACGCTGATCGGAGATCAGTTTATGTACGGCCCGGCCTTCCTGGTCAATCCGGTAACTGATCCTGGGTCGGTAACCCGGCGCCTATACCTGCCGAAAGCGAAGTGGTACGACTTCTGGACCGGCGATTCACAGGAAGGTGCAAAAGTTTACGACGCGCCTTCGCCCATCGAGCAAATTCCGCTGTTTGTGCGCGCAGGATCAATCGTACCGATGGGGCCGGAGAAACAATGGTCCACGGAAAAACCAGAAGACCCGATTGAGTTGCGCATCTACCGCGGCGCCGATGGCAACTTCACGCTCTACGAAGATGAAAACGACACTTACAACTACGAAAAGGGCGCATACGCCACTATTTCCTTCCACTGGGATGATGCCAGGAAAGCTCTGACCATCAGCGACCGGAAGGGTGAATTCCCTGGCATGCTCGAACATCGCAGCTTCCGGATTGTCATGGTCGGCAAAAACCACGGTGCCGGAATTGGAGTGGCTACCAACGCAGACAAGATTGTGCAGTATGCGGGAAAGCAAATAACGATTACACCTTAAAACTCTCCGCTATCGTTTGGAATAATGCGGAGACTGTAGGCGTAAAGAGTTCAACGCTGATCGGAAATTGTGGAGATGGAGTCCGCACTGGGCCGTTTCGTGGACTCTCGCACGACAACTTTGGGAGTTAAGAAAATGGTCTTAGGACTGGTCAAGGATTTCGCTTCGATCAAGTTCATCGCTAACAAAGCTGCTCGCTGACCAATCATTTCGCTGCATTGATCGACTGTGCTCAGCGGAATACGCAGGGCGTCATCAAAGTGAAGATTACCGCTCCCGATAAGGGCAATATCTTCTGGGATGCGAAGGCCTTTGGCCAAAATCGCATTCATGGCGCCGATCGCAATCGGGTCGTTGAAACAAAAAATTCCATCCGGACGCTCAGCCAGGGAAAGCAGCTTCATGGCGGCACGATAACCAGCCACATCGCCCGACTCATCCTGTTTTTCCACGGTCACAATATGATCGGGGCTGGAAGAGAGTCCGTATTCTTTAATGGCACGTTTATAACCAGTCAACCTACCAATCGCTGTGCTGATGCGCGTC
>Ga0207689_10001370_pt1 | contig 23353 bp, 22 predicted proteins | sample KBSMisM52_FD_184312 | JGI IMG/M metagenome (GOLD analysis project Ga0207689, IMG submission 184312) | Miscanthus rhizosphere microbial communities from Kellogg Biological Station, Michigan, USA - KBS Miscanthus M5-2 (SPAdes) (version 2) | ecosystem: Host-associated > Plants > Roots >... | reverse complement strand
TGATTGCGGAACATATCGAAGGCGATACACGGGATCGTATCCTCGAGAGCCGAAGGGCAGCTTCTGGCGCAAAGCGGCCGTACGCCAATATGAAGTTCTATTGCGGATGCACCCATTTGATATAAGGTAATCTAGCGGCTCTCAGAGAGCCACAGCAGATGCATGTCATCATTTCCAGTGGCCTTTCTCGAGTTTAACGACGCGAAACCCGATATTGCTTGATGAACTGTCGGGCGCATTCGAACTGCGCGCCGCGACCCTGTAGCGGTTGCAATAAGACTCATTGCAGAGAAATGACCCGCCACGCAGCGAGCGATTGGGCAATGGGTTGCTCTGCAATGGATCGCGCGCTGCCGTGATGCGGTGATATCGGGGCGAAAAATAATCCGCGCACCATTCCCAGACGTTGCCGGCTGCGTTGTGCAGGCCATAGCCGTTGGCCGGAAAGGCATGAACTGGTGCCGTACCAGCGTAGCCATCGTCCGCTGTGTTATGATCGGGAAAGTTGCCTTGCCAGATGTTGCAGCAGTGCTCGCCCGCAGGGGTCAATTCATCACCCCACGGATAGATGGCTTGTTTCAGCCCGCCGCGCGCAGCGATTTCCCATTCGGCTTCGGTAGGCAGCCGTGTCGCTGACCATTGGCAGTAGGCGCTGGCGTCGTTCCAGGAGACATGCACCACGGGATGATCGAGCCGGTCAAGGATCGTGCTCTGCGGTCCCTCCGGCTGGGCCCAATAGGCATGCGGCACGGGAACCCACCAAGGCGTTTCAGCGACCCGGCTGCCGATCTCGCGCTTGAAATCATCAGGTAGGGATCCTGCGAAAACAAAGCTCCAGCCATACCGTTCCGCGTCAGTGGTGTATCCAGTGGTGCGCACGAAATCGCCGAATTGCAGATTGCTGACCGCAAAGCATGCAATGGCGAATTCGCTGACGGCGACCTCTCGGACTGGCCCTTCGCCATCATCGGGAAACCGGGTGTCGTCCGATCCCATCAGAAAAGTCCCGCCGATTGGTGGGCTCCAGCGGCGAGGGATGACAGTCCGGCTCGGTTCAATCCCGCACGCTATCGCAGCAGAGCCGTCTGGCGCCGATGAAGCGTCGACGCGGCGCTGTGCACAGCAACTGGGACTATCCTTGGTCATTTCAGAGTCTAACGATGCGTGTCTTCGATCAGGTTCGACCACTCATTGTTACTTCTGTTTTTCTTCCTCCCAGAAGGCCGTCCCGCCTTCCGCTTTCATCAATTCCAGAATCTTCTCGCGCGGGATCACACCGCAGCGCTTGGCCCAGGCTTGGTACTGCTGCGTCATATCGCGGACGCGATCCGGATGTTGCGCGGCAAGATCGTGCATTTCGGTCCGGTCGGTCTCCATGTCATAGAGTTCCCACGAGCCCGGATATTTTCGCACCAACTTCCATTTGCCGATACGGACAGCGGCGTTGCCCTCGTGCTCCCAGAACAGGGGACCGCGACCGCCATAGGCCGAAGCGAATGACGGCACCAGGCTTTCGCCTTCGCAAGGCAGGATGGTGTTGCCGTTGTATTCTCTGGGGTAGGTCGCACCGGTAACGTCAACGATGGTAGCCATGATATCAGGCAGCTGGCTCGGATTGTGGCGCAAGCCGCCTTTTTCCTTGATGCCGCGCGGCCAGTGCACAATGAAGGGTGTCGCAATGCCGCCTTCATGAATCCAGTGCTTGTAGAGCCGGAATGGCGTGTTCGACAGATTGGCCCACGCAGTCCCGTAACTCTGATAGGTATCCTCGCCGCCGGGCATCAGAGAAGGGTCGTTGCCGAGGCGAACTGGCTTACCCTTGCGGGTGTTGGCTTTGGCGATCATCAATTGATCGACGAGTTCACGGGCGGTGACGCCCTGGGGGATATCTTCGGCGCAGGCGCCGTTATCCGACAGGAAGATGAGCAAGGTATTGTCGAGGTGGCCGGTCTCTTCGAGCGCGGCGACGATCCGGCCGATGCCCTGGTCCATGCGGTCGATTTGCGCGGCATATACCTCCATGCAGCGCAAGGTCCATTCGCGGTGCTCTGCCTCGGTCCACGGCGGCTGGGTTGGATCGCGGTCGGTCAATTGCCAGTTTGGGTGAATAATGCCGTCGTCAACCAGGCGCCTGAGCCGCTGCTCGCGCAGTTTGTCCCAGCCGGCGTCGAATCTGCCCTTGTATTTGGCAATGTCCTCGTCATGCGCATGCAGCGGCCAGTGTGGCGCAGTGTAGGCGACGTACTGAAAAAAAGGCGTGTTGGGGTTGGCTTGCTTGTGCTGCCTGATGAACGCGACCGCCTGGTCGCTGATGGCATCGGTATAAAAGAACGATGGATCGCTCTCGGCCTCGTGCTCGATATTATCGTTGCCACGGGTCAGCGTGTTCGGATGGTAAAAGCTGCCGGCACCGATGATGGTGCCGAAGAAGTAGTCGAAGCCGCGCTGCAGGGGCCAGGCATCGGTCGGCTCGGTTAGGCTGGAAGAAATGTGCCACTTGCCGCTGAGATAGGTCTTGTATTTATTCTGCTTCAGCACCTCGGCGACGGTGACGCAGCTCTTGTTCAGGTTGCCGGCATAGCCCTCCGGTCCGTTGCTGTAGGTGAGGATGCCGATCCCGGTTTGATGCGGGTGCAGGCCGGTCAGCAGCGAGGCGCGCGACGGGCTGCAGCGGGCGGTATTGTAGAATTGCGAATAGCGCAGGCCGTTGGTCGCCAGCCGATCGAGATTGGGTGTCTGGATTTCGCCGCCGTAACAGCCGATATCGGAAAATCCCATGTCATCGTTGAGGATGATCAGGATATTGGGGCTTTCTGATGCTTTACCATTTGCCATGGTTATTCGTCCTTCCAAGGTGACGTGAGAAGAAGTGCTTAGGCATGACGCCTCGTCAGGTTGATGCTGAGGCGGAAATAGTCTGGCAGGTAGACCGAGCGGAGCAGTTCGAGCGGGCGCTCGTCCTTGCTCAGGGTCAGGCGTTCCATCGACAGCAGCGCGCTCCCGGCCTTAACGCCCAGCAGCTTCGCGCTGGTCGCATCCGCAAGTGAAGCGCCGATCGTCTGTCTGGCTTCCTTGATGGCGTGGCCGAGTTCGTCCTCGAAAACGCTGTACATGATGATCGAGGTCAGGTCGCGCTTTTCGAGTTCCAGCCCGATATCCGGTGGGTAGAAAGCATGCTCGATGGCGATCGGAATGTTGTCGGCCAGGCGCAGACGCTTGAGTTGCCACACCGCGCGCTCCTTCAATTGGTCCCGAACGCCGGCATCGTGGCGATTGGTCATACCCTGCTGCAGCACCTTCGCGCCGGCCTGGTAGCCGGCGTCGCGGATGGTCTCCGAAAAGCCCATCAGCTTTCCGACCCAGTTTTCCGGCTGGTTGGAGCGCAGGAAGGTGCCGCGGCCCCGGGCCCTGGCGAACATGCCTTCATCCACCAGCGGCGAAATAGCGTTGCGGATGGTGATGCGGCTGACGCCAAAATGCCGGCCAAGCTCGGCTTCCGTCATCAGACGGCCGGTGTTGTCGATCAGTTCGCCGTCCCTGACCTGGCGACGAATGGTCTCGCGCACCTGAATGTGAAGCGGCACCGAACCGGCCGCCACGGCTGGCGCCGCATCGTTGATCGTCTCGGCCTTCTTGCGTGTGCGCGCGGGCATGGGGTTACAGTCGCTTTCTTGTCGCCGGGTCGAAAAGATGAATGTCCTGCGGGCGCGCGGTAACCGAAATCACGCCACCTTCGGGCGGGACGTTTTCGTCCCCGACGCGAATCCGCATCGCGGTGCCTGCGCAGTCGAGGTCGAGCACCTTGGTATCGCCGAGGTCTTCGATGAGCTCGACCCGGGCTTTAACCCCCTCCGGCGCGATACGGAGCGCGCCGGGGCGAATGCCGACGACGACCTCGCGTTCGCCGCCGGCCTGCAGAGCGGTTTTGAGGCGATGACCGGCAATGACAACCTCTCCGTCGACAAGGCGCGCCGGTAGCAGGTTCATCGGCGGGCTGCCGATGAAGGCCGCAACTTCGATCGAATTCGGTCTCGCGAATATCTCGGCCGGTCGGCCTACTTGCTGGATTTCACCGGCCATGAACACCGCCATGCGATCGGCGAGCGTCATGGCCTCTTCCTGGTCATGCGTCACGTAGACGGCCGTTACACCGAGCGAGCGTTGCAGCTTCTTGAGTTCGGCGCGCGTTTCCATCCGTAACTTGGCATCGAGATTGGACAGAGGTTCATCAAGCAGGAACAGGCGTGCCTTGCGAACGATGGCACGGGCCAGCGCACAGCGTTGCTGCTGGCCGCCCGATAGCTGGCCAGGCTTACGATCGAGCAGATGCTCGATCTTGACCTTGCGCGCGGCATCCTTCACCGCAAGCTCAATCTCGGCCGCCCGAAGCTTGGCCATTTCCAGCGGGAAAGCGATGTTTTCGTACACCGTCATGTGCGGGTAGAGCGCGTAGCTCTGAAACACCATGGCGATGTCGCGGTCGCGCGCGTCCGTGGCCGTGATGTCCCGGCCGTCGATGAATACGCGGCCCGAGGTCGGCGCGTCCAGGCCCGCCAGAATCCGCAGCGTCGTGCTCTTGCCCGAGCCGGAGGGACCGAGCAGCGCAAAGAACTCGCCGGGTTCGATTTCGAAGTTCACGCCTTTCAGCGCGCTGAACTCGCCATGCATCTTGACGATATCTTCGAAACGTACCTGGCCACGACCCGTCATCGGCGGCCTCCGCCTTTGACGGCTCCGACAGTGAGCCCCTTGACGATGTTCTTCTGGGCGATCACTCCGAGAATGACCACCGGCAGCATCGCCAGCACCGAGACCGCCGCGAGTTTGGCCCACAGCGTCTGCTCGACCGACACGAAATTGAACATAGCGACCGTCACCGGTCGCACCGTGTTGCCGCTCAGTACGACCGCGAACAGGAATTCATTCCAGGCATTGAGGAACACGAACACGATGGTGACCGCGATGCCGCCGCGCACCTGCGGAATGATGATCCGCCATAGCGTGCGCATCCGGCTGGCGCCGTCGAGATAGGCGGCCTCCTCCATCTCGAAGGGAATGTCCTCGAAATAGGACACCAGCAGCCAGATCGCGAACGGCAGCGAGAAGGACAGATAGATCAGGATGATGCCCTGATAGGTGTCGATCCAGCCGATATTCCGCAGAATCAGGAAGTAGGGAATGATGATGCCGACCGGCGGCAGCATCTGGGTGGCGAGCACATAGAAGCCGGCGAATCTCCTTCCGCGAAAGCGTAAGCGCGCCAGCGCGTAGGCGGCCGGCACCGCCATCAGCATGGTGATAACAGTGGTGCCGATCGAAATCACGAAGCTGGAGATCAGGTTCGGCAGGATCGATCCGGAACCGAACAGCACGTCGCGATACGCTTCAAGCGTCGGCTGGAAGACCAGTTTCGGCGGATAGGCCAGGACGTCCTGATCGGTCTTGAGCGAGTTCAACACGCTCCAGACGATGGGGAACACCCACGCCAGCAGGAAGATCAACGTGATGATCATGATCGCGATGAAGCGGACGCGTTTCGCCGTCATTTCGCTCTCCGCAACGCGAACAGGATGCCGGAAATCAGCAAGGTCACGATCAGTAGCGCGACGGCGAGCGCGGAGCCGTAACCGATCGAGAGTTCGGTAAAGGATTTTCGATAGGCGTAGAGGTTCAGAATTTCCGTTGCGGTGCCCGGACCACCGCCGGTCACGGTGAAGATCGCGGCGAACGCCGTCAGCGCCACCATGGTGCGCATGATGATCACCATGACGATGGCGGGGCGGAGCAGGGGGAGCGTAATGCGCCGGAAGCGATGCAATGCGCTGGCGCGGTCGAGCCGTGCGGCTTCGTAGATGTCTTCCGGCAGCGACGCGAGGCTTGCCAGCAGCACCATGAATGCAAAGGGCGTCCACTGCCAGGTGTGGATCACGATCACCGAGATCATAGCGAGCACGGGATCGCCAAGCCAGTTCTTGCTGCCAAGACCGGCATTGATGGCGAGGTAGTCGACGATGCCGAATTCAGGCGCCAGCATGAAGGTACGCCAGATCATGCCGACAACCGCGGGAGAAAGCACGACCGGCAGAATGGCGACGACGCGAAACCAGCCCTGGCCGCGCTTCATGTCCATCACCAGCAGCGCCAGCGCCAATCCCAGCGCGACCTGCAGCACCACGGTGGCGCCGGTATAGACCAGACTGACCAGCAGCGACGACCAGAAGCGGTCGTCGGTCAGCAGCGTGCGATAGTTCTCCAGCCCGACAAAGCCGTCGGCGAATGGCATCGCAAGGTCCATCCGGAACGCGCTGGCCCACATCAGGAAAACAAGCGGAAACGTTGTCGTTGCCAGCAGCGCCATGAATGCCGGCGCCAGCAATGCGGCCGCGAACCGGCGCTCGCGCTGCGCCAGCGCGCGACCGAGATCGCCGGAGGCGGCCCCGGTACCTGCCGTCGCTGTGGCCGGCTTCACCAGCTCAGCCCCGCATCATCGGTTCGACACGGCGCTGGGCGTCATCGAGCGCGGCCTTGACAGTGGCCTGGCCCGACAGCGCCGACTGGATGGCGGTCGCCATAGTGTCGCCGATCGCGGGCCATTGTGGCACCCGCGGCCGCCAGTCGACATCGGTATCGCCTTGCAGGCTCGCCATCGTCGCGTCGACGAAATTGTCGCCAAAGCCGTTCATCAGCTTGACGTATTCAGCGTCCCGCCAGATCGAGGTTCGGTTGACGCCCGAACGCTTGGTGGGCCCGGCAAACCGATGCGCGGTGCGTGCCTGGGTTTCCGCGCTCGCCGCCCACTGGATGAACAGCCAGGTCGCTTTCTTCTTCTTTTCAGTCTGAGCGGCGTTGATCGGGAAGCCCCAGTTCCAGATCGAGCTCACGCGCTTGCCGGTCGGACCTTTCGGCCAGCGGGCGTAGGCGACCTTGCCGATCACCTTCGACTTCTCGGGATTGTTGACCACTGACGCGGAGGAGTGTGCGTCGATGTAGCTTGCAAGCGTGCCCTGCGAGAACGCGTCGGCAATGTCGGGCCAGTTCCAGTTGGCCGCCGCCGTCGGCGCAGACCTGCGCATCAGGTCGACGTACCAGGAGAGCGCTTGTTCGGCTTCGGGGCCATTCACCGTAAGCTTGCCGCCCTTGAACCATTCCCCGCCAAACTCGCGGAAGATCGAGGGGTAGATGTACATGTTCTGGCCTGCACCGGCGACGCCGCGCAGCGCCGTTCCCCAGACGCGATCGTTTGGCGTGTTCAGCGCGGCGGCATTGGAGACGAACGCGGCCAGGTCATCGGCGGGCTTCAGGCCTTTCGCGTCGTAGAGATCCTTGCGATAGACCTGGATGGTTACCTCGCCGTCGTAGGGCACGCCATAGAGCTTGCCATCGACGCTGTCGGCGGCGCGCCAGGCCGGAATGATGTCGTCGAACTTGAACCAGTCGGAATCGGTCAGCGATTTGTCGGCCCGATAGCTGTCGAGCGGCTCGACCCATTTGTTCGCGGCATAAAGCGAATAGTACATGGGATCGGCGGCATGGGTGGCGTAGGTACCGGTCTTCGAGGTGAGGTCGATGACGGCCTTCTGCCGGATCTGGGCCGGTGGAATCTTCTCGAAGCGGACGTCGATGCCGGTCAGCGCCTTGAACTGCGGCGCGACCGTAATCAGGTTTTCAAAATAGCTTGCCGGGATCACCGCAACCGTGATGGTTTCGCCGGAAGCCTGCTGCCAGTCGATCTTGGCCGCCTTGTAAGGCGCGAGATCGGCCTCCTGCGCCCCGGCCTGCCGCAGCACCGCGGGCGCGATGCCAATCAGTGCCGCCGCTGCCGTACCTGTTTTGAGGAAAGTCCGCCGTGTTGGCCTGAATGACATCATTTCCATCCTCCCTTGGCTCCGGCTTTAGCCGGTTAAGTTAGGACATTTGCTCAAATGTTATAACATGTCAAACCATGTCCGGTCCCGCTGCACGAGCGATCAGGGCTCTTGAACATTAGGGTCGCGCCTGACTGGATGGGGTGAGATTACGGTATGGACGCGATCAACCAACCACCGTCTCTTTTCTTGGCGCGCAGTGACTGCTTCTGCGCGGAAACGACCACCGGGGTGATGCCAGTGGTCGGATATTACAGCTCGATCTGTTCGGCCATACTTAGCGCGTCATCCACCTCAATCCCGAGATATCGAACGGTGCTGTCCAGCTTCGTATGGCCGAGGAGGAGTTGCACCGCGCGGAAGTTGCCGGTCTTACGATAAATCTGGGCGGCCTTTGTACGCCGCATCGAGTGCGTGCCGTAAGAGGCCGAATCTAATCCGATGCTTTTAACCCAACGATGCACCAGCCGAGCATATTGGCGGATTGATATGTGAGGGCTCGCATGAAGTCGGCTTGGGAACAGATATCGGGAACCAGTTGTCCGGAGCATTGGTAGCAAGGCTTCAACGGAATTTCTCGACTGCTCCGAAATCTCGAACTGAACTGGTCGACCTGTCTTCTTTTGGACAATAGTGGCTCGTCGACGCACATTTGTTCCCGAGCAAATGTCGTCAAGTCGTAGTTTGACCAGGTCACAGGCGCGAAGTTTACTGTCGATTGCGAGGTTAAAGATCGCAAGGTCACGCATTGATCGCGCGATTTCTAGGCGAACTCGAATAGACCATACGTGCTTGGGTTCAAGAGGCTTCTTCTGGCCGACGAGCAATCCTTTGTTCCAAGGTGGTCGGCATCGATGGACGGGGCGTGCGGGCATACGGGATCCTCCGCCATCCCACCCTCCGCATCGCTCTATCGCGAGCGAATTACCTTAGTGCCGATTGATCATTCAGGTTTTCTCCACCGGCGTGCTCACGATCGACCGCTCATGGCGCGAAGCGGACATCCGTGGATAAACGCCAGAAACAAGCGGGCGGCATGCATGTGGTGCCAATAGGCCAAAACGAGCACATGCACTGCTCGAACCCCGCGCGCGAAGTCGCCCGCAATCCCACCGTGGCCGTCGTCGGCCTGAAAGACCCCGGCAGCTATTTGAGGTAGGTCGCTCTCGAGAACCGGCTGCTCGTCGAAGCGCTTTATCAGAAAGTTTATCGCGCCCGCGTTCATGCCCGTCTCGCGTCGATCTGCCGGACGGTACAATATTAGCGCAATCCACCGGTGAGATCGCGGCTCCGTAGTCTACCTCGGCGGATAGCCCACCGTTCATGGCTGTGTCGCATCACGCGATCGAGTGCGGTCCGTGAACCCAGCGTCTTCTCGGGTATGCAGGCGATGACGGCATTGCGGTTCTCGATGCCTTGCTCATCGACGATCCATGTCCGCAGTTCCTCACCGGCAAGTCGGGCGGCGATCCGGTCGGACGTCGGATCAATGTCGTTTGCCACCATCACATTCATCACGATACGGCCGCCCGGCGCCAGGCGGGCACGGATGGCGTCGCAAGTTTCGGTATCGAACTCATCCATGAATCGAAACCCGGGGCCGCCGACGTCGATCGCAATGCCGTCGTAATACGCGCGGTCATCAAACACGAATTTCCGGAAGTCGGAAACGATGCAGGGCAGTTCGTCCGGCAGCTCGAAAAATTGGCGTGCCAGCACGAAGCTGATCGGGTTGACGTCGACGACGGTCAAGCTCTTACCGAGACGCGACAGCCTCGTCGCGAGATTGCCGCCCCCGCAACCCAGCACGAGGATGTGTTGCGAGCGGGACAGCAGTTCGTCCATCAGCTTGACATAGGTGAACACGCTTTCGCCGTCGGGCGTCGCCTGGCTTTGCCTCACGCCCGCTTCGAAATACACGCGCGTGCCGTCCCAGGAACACTCGACGATTTCGATCTGGCCGTTCTTCCCTTGATAACATCCCAGCAATTTCGCGATCGAGAACCATATTAGGATTGAACATCAGAAGACATGTACCAAACATCGTTTATCATGTAAGGTATGGCGCGCCAACTATTTCCGGATTGGCGTATAATGCTCCGCGTGCCACGAGAAAATTCGGTGCAGACCTCAGATGGCTCGAACCTGTGCCATCGCCAAATGTCAGTTGATATGTTGCGCATCTAGATTGATGCTTGAAGCCGTAATTCGTGTGATATAGATATGCCCGATGCGAATCTCACCGGAGGCCGCCATTTCATGATCACGGCCAACCAACTCAGGGCGGCCCGAGCGCTCCTGAATATCGATCAGCGGCAAACCGCCGACCTTGCGAACCTTTCAGTCCCCACCATCCAGCGCATGGAATCGAGTGACGGTGTCGTCCGCGGCAACGTCGATTCGCTGATGAAGCTGGTTTCCGCACTGGAGAATGCGGGGATTGAATTGATCAATCCGGGTGTTGCGAGTACGGCCGGGGGACGTGGCGTTCGTCTCCGGGAGCACGTGACGAAGCCGAGGATGAAAAATATGAAGCAGTCCAAACCTTCGTCTCCGCGGACTCTGGAAAGGACCAGATGACTGCTGTGGTTCCCGAACAACGGATTTCCTGATCGAAGGTGGCGTCGTACACCCCGCCGTCTCGTCAAATATCCCGCGGCCGTCGACGTCCCGATCAATACGCGGCGTCCGTAGCTGCATGAGCGTTTGCTCCGAAACCGGCAACGCAGACGCTCATCAGTGCCGACCACAGGATGGGTGCCGCTGGGTGGGGACCGAGATACACGTCCAAAGCCACCAGAATGTCGGGAGGCGGCTGCAGGGCATATGATGCGCATCCGATCGACGCCAAGAAGTGACAGATGGCGAGCGTGCCGGCTAAACGATCCGGATCGGAAGACGACATGAGGTGGGATGCGTGGCGAATACGCGCGGTCGTCAGCGTTACATAACGGTGCTTTGTCAGAGCCACCCCCGCGGCGAGAGTCACATAGATCAAGGGCAGAGACGCGATCAACATGGCCGCCGGGCTCCGGCCGGACGCGCCGGGATCGTGATCCCGGTACTGCGCGAAAACCATCACCATGGGCGTCATCACACAGACCAAGCCGGCTTGAACGCACCCGGCAATCAAGCCGGCCTGGAATAGCCGAAGTGGTCTCCAGAGCCTCAAGTCGAAGCGGCGGTTTTGGCCGTTCGATCGAGCAGGGCGAGAAGTCCCTGCAAAATCGTAACGGGTGGCGGCGGGCAGCCGGGAATATGAAGGTCGACAGGGACGACTTGCGAGACCCCTCCGACCACCGCGTAACTGCCGGCGAAACAGCCGCCATCCCGTGCGCAATCTCCCAAGGCAATGACCCATTTCGGGTCGGGGGTCGCATGATAGGTTCGTTCCAGGGCATCGCGCATGTTTTTGGTCACGGGCCCGGTGACCATGAGAACATCGGCGTGGCGTGGCGAGGCGACGAACCGGATACCGAAACGCTCGACGTCGTAATAGGCGTTGCTCAGCGCATGAATTTCCAGCTCGCACCCGTTGCATGACCCGGCATCAATTTCGCGGATCGAGAGGCTTCTGCCGAGGCGTCGCCGTGCGGCGCGCTTGAGAGCCGCCGCGAGTTCTTCGACGGCGGTCTCGTCCAGCGCGGGCGCCGGCTCCGTGAGCGGCCCCCGGAAGAAGCTTTGAAAGAGAAGCTTGCGCATTGTCTTCTCCTACAGATCCTGCCCGGAATAGGAACAGTTGAACGATTTGTTGCAGAGTGGAAAGTCGGCGACGATGTTGTCCTCGATGGCGGCCTCGAGCAGGGGCCATTGAAACCAGGATGGATCCCGCAGATAGCAGCGGTCTATCCGGCCGCCGTCGAGCCGGAGCCAGACCATGACGTCGCCCCTGAAACCTTCGACCAGCGCCATGCCCTCTCGCGGTCCCGCCTCGGCGGCGACCGGCACGCGCAGCGGGCCACCGGGAAGCCGGTCCAGAACCTGGTTTGCCAAAGAAAGGCTTTGCTCGACTTCGCGAATCCGGATCCACACGCGGGCGTTCACGTCACCCTCGTCGAGCACCGGTACCTCGAAGCGCAGATCGTGATACGGGGCATATCCCGGAGCCCGGCGGGCATCGAAGGTGCGACCGGATGCGCGCCCCACATAGCCTCCAGCGGCGTACTGCCTCGCCAGCGCCGACGTGACGATGCCGGTGCCGACGGTGCGATCCTGAAGCGAGGCGGTGTTGTCGTAGAGTTCGATAAGTGCGGGAAAGCGAATATGGATATTGTCGAGCGCCGCACGGATGCTCGCTCGCCCCTTTTCGTCGAGATCGCGACCTAGCCCGCCGGGAACGATGACGTCCCGCATCAGGCGGTGACCGAAGGCGATGTTCGACGCGCGGAGAACGTCCTCGCGCAGCACGTTGCAATGGGCCTGCATCAGGCCGAAGGACGCATCGTTGCAGATCGCGCCGATGTCGCCGAGATGGTTGGCGAGCCGTTCGAGTTCCGCAAGCAGCGCCCGCAGCCAGACCGCTCGCTCCGGCACCGCAAGTTGCAGCACCGCTTCGGCGGCCCGCGAAAAAGCATAGGCATAGGCGACGGTGCTGTCGCCCGATACGCGCCCGGCGAGCTCAGCGCCGCGCTCGACGCTGGTGCCGCGCATCAGGGCCTCGATGCCCTTGTGGGTATATCCCAGCCGCTGTTCCAGCCGGACCACGGTCTCCCCGCTGGCAGTAAAGCGAAAATGTCCGGGCTCGATGATACCCGCATGCACGGGGCCGACCGCAATCTGATGCATGCCATCGCCCTCCGCCGCGAGGAAGCGGTAGGGCGCCGTCGTCGACAACGCGTCGATGCGATCACTCAAGGGAAAGCGTACACCCCAACGGTTGTGATCGAGCCAGGGGCGGGCGTCAGGTAGATCTTCCGCTGTTAATCCGAACAGGTCGTTGATGGTGCGCTCCAACCGAATCGCTGGCGGGTGGTGTTGGCTGACCGAGGGATAGACGCGACTGGGGCAATCCAGGCTGATGACCGCGACTTCCGCCGTGTCCCGGTCGATGACGGCCATGTGCACCGTCGTGGGCTCACCCCAGAGGCCAAGCAGGCTCCAGCCTCCCTGCGCCAGTTCGCCTGCCGCATATTTCCAGAGGTGCGCGTCGACCACGATGCGCGGCCACGGGCTGTGTTGCCGGATCTTGCGGCCCTCCAGCATCAGATCGATCAGCGATGGCATATCCCGTTCATCCCTCAATCATCCAAGAAGACGAGCGACGTGCTGGAACCAGACGACGAGCGGCGCGGGGAGATAGATTCCCGCGCCCAGAACAAGTGCGAGGTGCGCAAACATCGGCACGTAGGATGCTTCCGCCGATGCCGTGCTGCCGCGAGGTTCGCCGAACGCGACGCTGGTCAGGCGCAACGTCAATGCGCCGAAGGCAAGCAGCAGTCCGAACACCAGCGCGACCGCCAGCAGCGGTTGCCGCGCAAAGGTCGAACTCACGACCAGAAACTCGCTCATGAAGATGCCGAGCGGCGGCAGTCCGGCGATCGCGACGACGCCCACAACGAAACCCCAGCCAAGCACCGGATGGGTCACCGTCAGGCCCCGGATCCTGTTGATCCGCTGCGTGCCCTTGATCTGCGAGATGTGGCCAACCGCGTAGAAGATCGCCGACTTGGTCAGGCTGTGCATCACCATGTGCAGCAGCCCGGCAAAATTGGCGAGCGGGCCGCCCATTCCGAACGCGAAGACGATGATGCCCATGTGTTCGATAGAGGAGTAGGCGAACAGCCGCTTGATGTCGCGACGGCGATACAGCATGAACGCCGCGAAGATCAGCGAGAGGAGGCCCATCGTCACCATCAGCGGGCCCGGAGCGATCGCGTGAGGATTGGCTGCGAGCAATATCTTGAAGCGCAGCAGCGCATAGAGCGCGACGTTCAGCAGCAGGCCCGACAGCACGGCCGATATCGGGGTCGGACCTTCGGCGTGGGCGTCGGGCAGCCAGGCGTGCAGTGGCGCGAGGCCGACCTTGGTTCCGTATCCGAGAAACAGGAAAATGAAAGCGACATTGAGCAGCGCGGGGTCGAAGGCGGCGGCATGCTGGATCAACAGCGTCCAGACCATGCCATCCTTGCCTTCGCCCACGATCGGCCGTGCCGCCATGTAAACGAGGATGGTACCGAACAGCGCGAACGCAATTCCGACGCTGCCAAGGATGAAATATTTCCACGCCGCTTCCAGCGCCGCGTGGGTGCGATAGATGCCGACCATCAGCACCGTGGTGAGCGTCGCGATTTCAACCGCGACCCACATCAGGCCGATATTGTTCGACACGAAAGCCAGATTCATGCCGAACATCATGGTCTGGTACATGGCGTGGTAGAAACGCAGATAGGTCGGCGTCAGCCGGCCGGTATCGAGTTCGTGGGCGATGTAGCTCGCACTGAAGATGCTGGTCGTGAAGCCGACGAAGGTGTTGAGCACGATGAAGACGATGTTGAGATCGTCGACCAGCACATAGGGCCCGGCCGGCGGGCGCTCGATGACGAAGAGGGAAAGCGCCGAAAGAAATGTCGCGAGACTCGCAATGACGTTCAGCCGCGCCGTCAGCCGGTAACCGGGCAACACGGCGAGCAACGCCGCCGAGCCGATCGGGATCAGCAGGACAGCCGCCACGGGATCGAAGGAAGACATGCTCATCGGTGCTCGCCCCGGTAGTCGTCGAGGGCGGAGACATCGACGGAATCGAAGCGTTCACGGATCCGGAACAGGAAGATGCCGATGACGATGAAGGCGATCAGGATCGAGAAGGCAACGCTGATCTCGACGACGAGCGGCATGCCCTTGGCGCCGGTCGCTGCCAGCACCAGCCCGTTCTCGAGCGACATGAACCCCACGACCTGGCTGACGGCATTGCGCCGCGTCACCATGACCAGAAGTCCGAGCAATACGACCGACAGGGCGAAAGCGAGATCCTCGCGCGCCAGCGGATCGGCCTCGGCGGTGACCCGCAGCATCAGCACCATGGAGAGCGCGACCAAGGCCATTCCGGCCAGCATGGTCGGGCCGATGCCCACGGCCGACTCGATGTCGCGATGAATGCCAAGCTGCTTGACGATGCGATGCAGCGCCACCGGAATGACGATCGCCTTGAACACGAGGGCGATCACCGCTGTGATGTAGAGATGCGGCGCGTCCTGGATGAAAGCCTGCCAGGCCACCGAAAGCGCAAGCACGACGGCGTGCAGCGCAAAGACGTTGAGCAGAGAATATAGCCGGTCCTGGTACAGCATCATGAAGCTGATCAGGACGAGCCCGCCGGCCAGCGTATGCGAGATGTCGAAGGCGAGGCTGTGCATCTGCATCAGAAACTCCTCGACACGAACAGCAGGAGCGTACCGAGCAAGCCCAGCATGAGTGCGGCGCCGAGAAATTGCGGAATGCGGAAAACCCTCATCTTCGCGGTGGCGGTCTCGAACAACGCGAGCAAGAAGCCGGCGAGCGCTAGTTTGACGACATAGGCGCCGGCGCCGATGGCGTATGCCAACGGCCCGGTACCTAACAGGGCGACCTGCCAGGGCGCGAACACGCAGGCGATCAGCGAGATGTAGAGCAGGAGCTTGAGAAACGCGCCGAATTCGATCATCGCCAGATGACGTCCCGAATATTCGAGAACCATCGCTTCATGCACCATGGTGAGTTCGAGGTGCGTGGCCGGGTTGTCGACCGGGATGCGCGCGTTCTCGGCGAGCGCCACCATGATGAGCGCAATCAGCGCCATGCCCAGCGATACCCGCAATCCGACGTAGGACGAGGCCAGGAATTCTGCGATCGTCGAAAGTTGGGTCGAGCCGGCAACCAGCGCCATGCAAAACACGATCAGGAGCATCGCCGGTTCCGCAAGTGCCGCGATCATGACTTCGCGGCTGGAGCCGATGCCGCCAAAACTGGTGCCGACGTCCATTCCCGCGAGCGCCAGAAAGAAGCGCGCGCTTCCGAGCAGGGCTACGATGGCAATCAGGTCGGCGGTCCAGTTGAACAGCAGGCCTGTCGCAAAGGTCGGCACCAAGGCAGCGGCAACCCAGATCGCGGCAAAGGTCACATAGGGGATCACGCGGAACAGCCACGAGGCGTTGTCGGCCAGCACGACCTCCTTGCGGAGCAGGCGCAGGAGGTCGCGATACGGTTGAAACATTGACGCGCCCTGGCGGCGCACCAGCCGCGCCTTGATCTTGCGCACGAAGCCGGTCAGCAGCGGCGCGAGCAGCAGCACCAGCAGCATCTGCACGCCCTGCACGATGATGTCCGAGATCACGACCATATCGCGAGCACCAGCAGCAGCGTGACGAGCGTGGCAAAGACGAGACTGAGATATTGCCGGATGGTCAGGAATTGCAGGCGATTAAGCCAATCGGCGGAATATCCGACCGCGCCCGCGATTGGCGCATACATCCCCTCCCAGACCAGATCGTGCAATTCGATCCGCAGCCGCGCCGGCCTGGTTTCTCCGGGTGCCGGCATCTCAACATGGTCGCGGGCGTGAAACACCAGCGTGCCGAATACACGGCGGATCGGCTGGGCGAAGCTGCCGGCCGAATACTGGGCCGCAGGCGTCGGATCGGAAAAGCCGCAGCCCCAGGCCGGTCCCCGCCGTAGCGCATGCGAGGCGAAGCGATGGATGACGAAGACGGCTGATGAGGCGGATATCGTGATGAAGACCATCACCAGCAACCCGTTGTAGGAACTGCGGCTCTCCGCAATCGGCGCAATCGAAAGCCAGGGTTCATTGGCCTGGATCGGCATGCCGCCACCAAGGATCTCGATGGTGATCGGCGAAAGCGCGTCGATCACCAGTCCCGGGAGGATGCCGGCCAGCAGGCACAGCGCAGCGAGGATGAACATGGCGGCGAGCGAGTAACGGTCGATTTCGTTGGCGGTTTCCGCCGCCGTTGAGCGCGGCCGCCCGAGAAAGGTCACGCCGTAGGCCTTGACGAAGCACGCCGCGGCCAGCGCAGCCGCCAGGGCCAATAGCGCGCCAACCCCGGGCACCGCGATCTTCAGCGCCCATTGCGGCAACTCCGGACTCTGCAGCACGGCTTGGAACATCAGCCATTCCGAAACGAAGCCGTTGAAGGGAGGAAGTGCGGAGATCGCGACGCAGCCAACGAGAACGACGAAGCTGGTGAGCGGCATGCGATGAATGAGACCACCCAGCCGGTCCATGTCCCGCTCGCCCGTCGCGGTCAGGACGGCGCCGGCCCCGAAAAACAGCAGGCTCTTGAAAAAAGAGTGATTGAGCACGTGAAACAGCGCCGCGGTGAAGGCCAGCGCCGCCGCGAGCTTCAGCCCGTTGGCCTGGAAGGCCAGTGCGAGGCCGAGGCTGGCGAAGATGACGCCGATATTTTCAATCGTGCTGTAGGCCAGCAGGCGCTTCAGATCCTTTTCCATCATGGCGTAGAGGATCCCCATGACGGCGGTGATGCCGCCGAGGATCAGCACCACCACGCTCGCCCACCAGGTCGGCTGTCCCAGCAAATCGAAGATGACGCGAATGAAGCCGTAGATCGCGACCTTGGTCATGACACCGCTCATCAGCGCCGAGACGTGGCTTGGCGCCGCGGGATGTGCGAGTGGCAGCCAGACATGCAACGGCACCAGGCCGGCCTTGGAACCCGCGCCGAGCAGCATCAGGATCAACACCAATGTCGCTACGTAGGGCGTGTGTTGGGCGGCGCGGATGGCCGCAAATCCGTAATCTCCCGCCGGTCCCGCCAGCAGACCGAAGGCCAGCAGCAACGCCAGCGTGCCGAAGCTCGCCATCACGAGATAAATGTAACCTGCCTTGGCGTTGCCCGCCTCGCGATGATGGGCCATGACCAGCGCCCAGGAAGCCAGCGACATGAACTCCCAGCAGAGCAGATAGGAAAACGCGTCACCCGCCAGCACCACGAGATTCATGCCGGCCAGAAAGGCGGGAACGAACGGCAGCACGCGATGCGGCGCCGGTTCGTGGTGGCCGTAGCCGAGACCATAGAGACTTGCCGACGCGCCCCCCAGATTGACCACAACCAGAAAAAACGACGCCAGCGCGTCCAGATGGAAATGGGCGCCAAGCCAGGGCAGTCCGATCGGCAAGGTCAGGTCGGAGGTATCAGGGACGCCGCCGAGCAGCGATTGAAAGGACCCGAACAATGCGAGCAGGGAAACAGCCAGAGTGAGGCCGTAAATAATCGCCGTGGCGCTCCTTGCGCGGCTGAGAACGATCGCAAGCACGGCGATGCCCAGCAATCCTGCGACACCTGACATTTGCAAGGCAACGGGAGACATCAAGCGCCGCCCCTCGTTCCGCCCGATGCCTTGTGCTCGGCCTGATGGTCCAAATAGGTTTTGGCCGACCCCGAATTCATCTTCAGCCGTACCCCGCGTCCCTGCGAATTGCTGACGGCTCCTTCGTCGATCATCTCGATCCCGGCGGCGTCGAATGCGGCAATCAACTTGACCAGCGAATCGACATTGCCTCGGACCATCGTTTCGCTCGCCTCCATACGCTGGATTGTAGGCATGGAGAGTCTGGAAAGTTCTGCGAGCCGGCGCTGATCGATGCCGAGGAGCAACCGGGCAGCGCGCAATTGAGCCGCCGTGATCATCGGTCAGCCTCCCCGTCGGGACCCCAGATAATATCAAACATATCCCTGTATCCTAACTAATGATGTTAGACTGTCAATAAGTGATAGTTTGGATATCTATTCTAAGGGATATCCATCGCACGATAGAACGCACTTGAGCGAAAAGGATCCCTGACGTTCGTGCAGCAAACGAGTGCCCGAAACACGGACCGTAATCCACCGGTGGAAATTTCACCTGGCGGGCGCCCATGCCCGTTCTGGCGGCAAAGTGGAGGTGTGCACACCAAGACGGGCGCCACGACGATCGAGCGCCGCCTGGCCGACGCCGTCGCTTTTGGTAGGATGTTCATCGCCAATCCGGATTTACCTGCGCGTATCTGGACCGGCGCACCTCTCACGTTCGACCAGTCGACCTCCAATGGTGGCGACGCGCATGCTTACACCGACTATCCCACGCATTCACGCTGCGGCGGCCAATGTCGCGTAAACCAGATTAGCTGCGCTTCCGATGCCACCCCTCAGCTAAGCGCACCCCGCGGTTCACTCGGGTAAATATCCGGTGGCTGCCAAGGTGCTTCGCGTCAAAAAGGTGGAGCGGGTGTCACCGCTTACGAGTGGCGCAACCAATGGACTCGGGGCCGGCTAAGAGCCAATCCGTCACTTGAGTGAAAAGTCCAGAGGCTGGAATGACTGCTCGTGGCCGTGCAAAGCGGACGCTCGTGGAATGCACACTTCCGCATTGTGCCAATAAGCGACATCACGGGCCAGGCTTGATATGAATGTCAACTGGAGCGGCGAGCAATGAGCGGGGCGCTTACGTGCCGAGACCTCTCTTAACCGTGGATGCAACAAATGAACAGCGAGCAAAGCCACAGAGTACACCTAAGTTTTGAAGATCAGGAGCGGTTGCGAGAACTTCGGGCGCAAAAGCCGGCGCGCAACGCACCCAAGCTCGCACTGACGCCGGGCGCCATGCTGGCCGACCGGGTTGCCGAAACGGTTGGCTCCTGGCGCTTCATCATCATCCAGAGCGTGCTACTTGGCATCTGGATCGTTCTGAACATGATAGCGTTCATCAACCATTGGGATCCTTATCCCTTCATCTTGCTGAACCTGGTCCTTTCTTTCCAAGCAGCATACGCAGCGCCCATCATCATGATGAGCCAGAATCGTCAATCCGAAATTGACCGCAGACATGCAGAGCACGACTACCGAATAAATGTGAAGGCCGAGCTCGAAATCGAATTATTGCACAACAAGATTGACGCCCTGCGCGAGCAGGAAATCCTGCAGTTGCTCAACATCATTCAGCGTTTATCCGCTCACCTTGCGCCCGAGCTTGTTGCGGCTATCGAGGCCGAAGCGGTGCCGGGCAAGCCCTAGACTAGATGATCTTGCTTGCCGCGCTTGCCGCCGACAACGTCGGCCGAGATCACACACGCCCTTAGCCCGAATGTCAGACCGCCGTCCCAAACAGCTTTCCAATACCGATGCTCGCCTCAATCGCCGCCAACCTCAAAGATCTGCTCAATCCACTTTGTATCGGGGAACCCCATGCCAGCTGAGAAAATTCGCGCGTCGCCGTATTTTCCAAAGCCGAATATGACAAACGACCGCTTCTGGCGCGCTAAGCGGTCATTCGCCAAAACATCAACGGCGGCTTCCCATGAATGAACATTGCGGATTGCCATACCCAAAATCTGCATTCCGCCAACGCCCCGGGGACCTTCTGTGCAGGGTCACTGAATTTCTCTTCGATAGTACAAGCGCACTTCTCCGCCCATCGGCATACAGCGCGATAATCGGTGAATGCGACCTGCCTCCGCCATCCAACTAAGCTCGTGTTGGACCGTTGAGCGCGCGTACATATCGAGGCGTTTCCAGATTTTGCTTGCCGCCGCCGCATTGGCTTCGCCGACGGGAACGACGTTCCATAACTTGTCCAAATCGGATTTGGTCATGTCCATACTTTCCGGGATCTAGTAATTGGTGAAGCCGATCTAACGAGCGGGCCGTTCAGCTGAATGGCAACTCGAAGCCAGTACCGAGTAGAAGAAAGGACTCGATGGTCACCGCGACGACCGTATTGGAAAAAACTTCGTCACGCATAATTCGCATTCCAAGAGAGCCGCGAGTCTCCTGAAGCAGACAAGCGAAACCTGACGCCGGATTCTTTTCAAGAAGCATTGACTAGAGACGTACCTTCAAGGAACGAGGCGCGAGCGGGATGCGAAAGATCTTGAATCCCACGAATTGGGGAAATCCTGTTTCTGGATACACCAAAGTCAGAACTGCAGCCGGCACTTCTCCGCGGATCAACCGATCAATGGCCTTCGTTTGCTCTTCGCTGAGCTGGATTTCGGCCGCTCCCGCTGCGGCGATTGCGGTGCGAACCTTGTCGCGGGATACGGAATACCTGTCGTCTATCGCAATGCCCTTGCCGGTCAGATCGGATATCGCGTTGATTTCCGGGCGGGCGATAAGAATGACGACCATCTGGTCGCTGTTGCTCGGCGATCCGGATGCGGCCTTTTCGGCATCGCGCAACGTCATAACATGCTCGGCGATCACCGTGCCGGCAATCACCTGCTGCCTTATTGCTCTGGTATTGGAATCGGCTGCGGCGCTGGCCGTCGGCTCTAGTGCTGCCACGTCATATGGCGGCGCGGATGCGGCCTTGTTGGTATCACCAGGCTCAATCGTTTCCGAGCGATCGGATTGGGCGCTGTTGTCAGCTTTCTGAGCAGGTGCCGGGATCGCCGCGGCGGCGGTCACCTGCTCCCGCAGCGTTCGGATACTGGTATCAGTAGCAGCGTCAAGGATAGCCGGATTGTTGACGCTGTCAGGCGGCATGGATGCGGCTTTCTCGACATCACCAGGCGGCACGCTCTCCGAGCGGCTCGCAACAGCGGAATCATCATTAGTCGATCTCTGTTCCGGCGATAGAGCCGGCGGCGCGGCGGTCGTCTGCTGCGCATGCGCCGTCGCTACGTGCTCGGGTACTGCCCTAGTTGTGTTGAAATTGGCCTCGGCGCCAGGCTTGTCCGGCGGCCCATCGGGCTTGCCGGCGGCGTGATCTGCAGGCTGCAACAACGCCACCCTGGCGGGCGGCAATGGCACGGCCTGCCTTGCCACGCGGACCTGCCTTGCTGGCGTCGTTGCGCGGTGAGCGATGGCGCTCGCCGGGCGTTGCCGGAGCTGCGTGGGTGCCTGATGTCCGGACGCGGATAACATTTGACGAGACCAGGCCATGTAGGACTGGCAGGCGCTGTTACACGGCACACCGTCGATATAAACGATGTCACGCGAATCCAGCGGATGGGCCTGTGAAGTTTCGATCGAGCCGAGCGACAACACGCAGGTCAGAAAAATCCATTTCTTCGACATGGGTACTCCATTCAATACATATGTTCGCGTCGGCGATCAGTGATCGTGGGCGCGAGAGATTCAAAAGCTCTTGCCGCGGGATAGGCGCGTCAATCGATCGCGATGAAGCAAGAACGTTGCAGCTGCCCGTCAGAAAAAACGGGCTCAAATTTAGGCCGTACTTTGCAACACAGGGGTACGAGTTTGGCGCGCAGCGAAATGTTCGTGCACGGAATTTGCGCGAGTCCAGTTATCGGGAATAGCGCGCATGCAAACGTTTGAGCGAGCATTATAGGCAACCTGCAAATGCCAACATCAGAACGATCAATCGATCGTTGAAAGAAACTCCTATGAAGCAGGCCTAACTTGAATTTCGATTGTGGCTAATACGAGATGGCAGTGACGCGGTGCTTGCGGGCCTCTTACGGCGGCTGCATTTCTTGCTTGTCGTGCCAGCAAGTTCCTAAGTGCACTTTTGTACTAATGTCGATGGCATTCACGGTGAGGCGGCTCAACCTCTTGCGCAAGCCTGTCGCCAAATCATCGAACGCTCGAAACCGCTATCGTTTGCCGCAGTACCTGACACTGCTTGTCCGAGGTCAGAAAGGCGATATCGGACGCGTCGCGGCCGCTGCCAATCCGGACAATTCCTTCAATCGGGGCAAGTCGCGTCGGGTCAATCAGCCACCAGTTGTTTTCGAGAAATACCTCGAAGATCGCGTGGAAGTCCGGCGGCGCCAGTTGAAGCGCATAGGCGCTGACGGCACGCGCGGGTATACCCAGTGCCCGGGATAAAGTGATGCCCAGATGCGTGAAGTCACGGCACACACCGGCGCGATCGACAAACGTCCGCTCCGCCGTCGTTTCTGCGTTGCTGACGCCGGCCACATAATCAACGTTGCGATGAATCCATTCGAGGATTGCCATCACACGCGCCACGCCGTCGCCGGCTCCACCGAACTCACGCTGGGCAAATCGCATGAACTTGTCCGATGGACAGAAGCGGCTAGGCAGCAGGAACGGAAGCGCGTCGTTGGGGAGGTCCGACCACAAATGCTGCTGACCGGACGTTGGCAGAAGTTGACGCAGATTGTTCTCAACCACTGCCTGATAGAGAATTGTCACTTCGCCCGAGAACGCGCCGCGTATGCTGCGGTCCCCGCCGGGCGTCTTGTCGGACCGCAGTTGGATCGGGGGCTGAACGTCCAGTGATTCCGAAATAACAGTCTGATCGTTCGATTGCGACGCCTCGATATTGGCGACGACCTGCGTCTCAGGTGCAAATGTGTAAACCAGTTCGGCTTTGATCGCGAGTTTCATGAATTCCTCGAACGGAAAAGGTTGGCTGTTCCGTGCAAGACTTGTAAATCGTCGCCCAACATTGACCCTACACTTGCAAGATCGATCAATCACTTAGGACGCCGATCGGCGTTCGGACCCCACGCCGAATAACACATTGCGCTCCTAGCGATATGTCAACAAGCCGACGTACGGCTAGGGCTG
>Ga0207689_10001366_pt1 | contig 23391 bp, 17 predicted proteins | sample KBSMisM52_FD_184312 | JGI IMG/M metagenome (GOLD analysis project Ga0207689, IMG submission 184312) | Miscanthus rhizosphere microbial communities from Kellogg Biological Station, Michigan, USA - KBS Miscanthus M5-2 (SPAdes) (version 2) | ecosystem: Host-associated > Plants > Roots >... | reverse complement strand
ACAAGGGGTGCGCCGAGCTGTTCGAGTACTTCCTCCAGTACGCGAGCCGGTCGGAGCGCGCGCTCGACCTGGTCCTGATCGGCACGCCGGTGCTGCCGGTGCCGGTGCACCCTCGCATCCGTCACCTCGGCTACGTCAGCGACCAGGACAAGTACGACGTGCTGGCGGGCGCCGAGGCGCTGGTGATGCCATCGTATTTCGAGAGCTTGTCGATGGTGATGATCGAGGCCTGGGCGCTCGGCGTCCCGGTGCTGGCCAATGGCCGCTGCGACGTCCTCGCCGGCCAGTGCCTGCGCAGCAACGGGGGGCTGTTCTACACCGGCGGCCGCGAGTTCGACGCGATGCTCGACCGGCTGCTCGACGACCCGGCGCTGGCCGCGGAATTGGGCGAGAATGGACGGGCGTTCTACGAGTCGCACTACGAGTGGCCCGTGATCGAGCGCGCCTACGGGGACATGTTCGAGCGGCTGGCAGCCGGACCGCCGGCGGCGCCGATGGAGCCGCTTCCGGGCTGGCTCCCCGGACGCCAGCGGCGTTTGCGGCCCGCCGCCGCGGCAGTGGACGCCGCGCCGCGCGGCCCGGTCCGCAATGTAGAGGTCGGTCTTTAGACCGCCCGGCAAAAGAGAGAGAACCGTCGTGAAGCTCGCGTTCGTCACGCCCCGCTACGGCGCCGACCTGACCACCGGGCCCGAGCATGCCTGCCGGCTGCTCGCCGAGCACCTCGGCCACCGCCACGACATCGACGTGCTCACCACGTGCGCGCGCGACGCGCGGACGTGGAAGAACGAGTACGCCGAGGGTCCGGACCGCATGCGCGGCGTCCGCGTCCGCCGCTTTCCGGTGACCGAGCGCGAACCCGATCCGTCCGCACTCGACCGGCTGGCCACGCGCCTGCTCGCCGAACCGCATGCGCGTGCCGAGGAGCTGGAGTGGATGCGGCGCAAGGGGCCGTGGACGCCCGGACTGCTCGATCACCTCAAACGGCAGCACCGCAACTACGACGCGCTGGTGTTCTTCGGGCTCATGACGGCCACGACCGTGTTCGGCCTGCCGGTGGCCCCCGAGCACAGCGTGCTCTTTCCTCACGTCGATCTGAAGCCGACGCTGCGCCTGGGACTCTGGCCGGAGCTGCTGCTCATGCCGCGCGCGCTGGGACTCTTGTCCACGTCGGAGCGGCGGATCCTGCACCACTTCGTGCGCGTGCAGCCGCATCACGAAGAGCTCGTCGGCATCGGCATCGAGCCGTCGCCGCAGCACACCTATCCGCGCCATCAGCAGGATCCATCCGACGTGATTGCCGCCGAGGAAGACGTCCCCGGCGACGCCGAGCCGGCGGCCGAGGAGCCGTATCTCTCCGGCCGCGGCGCGCCGTTCCGCCGCCGGCACCGGCTGTATGGACCGATTGCGCTCTACGGTGGCCGCGTCGAGCCCGACAACGGCTGCCAGGAGATGCTCGAGTACTTCGACGGCTACGCCTCGACCGACGGCAACCTGTCGCTCGTGCTGATGGGCGTCAAGATGATGAAAGTGCCCGACGAGCCCTACCTGCGCCAGGCCGGCATGCTCGCCGAGCGCGATCGAATGATCGCGTTCGAGGCGGCTGACGTGACCATCGCCCCGGCGCCCGACGACCTGCTGGCGCAGCCGGTGCTCGAAAGCATGGCCGTGGGCACGCCGGTGCTGGCGAGCGCTCGCAACGCGTCGGCCGTCGCGCACTGCCGGCGCGCCAACGCCGGCCTGTTCTACGAGAACCGCGAGGAGTTCGTCGAGGCGATGCGGCTCATGACGCGCAATCCCGAGCTGCGCGAGCGGCTGGGCGAGGCCGGGCGCCGCTACGTCGAGCAGCACTACCGCTGGGACGCGGTGATCGCGCGATTCGAAAAACTGATCGGCAGAGTCAGGTAGGTCGGGTGGGTTACCAGACCCACCTGACCTTATTCCCGCGTCAGCTCCGTGGCCGTCCGGGCGCGCGGAGGGTCGGTGTCTTCGTCCGTCTCGCTGAAGGCCGGCCCCTTGCGCCGGCGGGCGCCGATGTCGTGGCGCTTGATCATCTCGTTCAGCGTCGTCGGCTTGATCCGCAACAGCTCGGCGGCCTTCTTCTGCACGCCGCCGGCCGCTTCGAGCGTCGACTCGATGAGGCGCCGCTCGACGTTGGTGATCACGTCCTTGAACGACAGCCCCTCGGGCGGCACCACGAAGTTGGGGATGCGGAAGCTCGGTGCCGTACGAACGTGGTCCGGAATCAGATCGGCGCCAATGACGGCCGACGGGCTGAGGACCACCGCGCGCTCGATCACGTTCTCGAGCTCGCGCACGTTGCCCGGCCAGTTGTATTCCATCAGCAGATCGAGCGCGTCCGGCTTGAGCTCGATGTCGGCCTTGCCGTTCTCTTCGGCGTACTTCTCGACGAAGTGCTGGGCCAGCGGCGGGATGTCGTCCTTGCGCTCGCGCAGCGGCGGCAGATAGATGTTGATCACGTGCAGGCGGTAGTAGAGGTCCTCGCGGAACCGCCCGTCGTCCACCATCTCCTTCAGGTCGCAATTGGTCGCGGCGATAATGCGCGCGTCGACGCGGATCGTCTCCATGCCGCCGAGCCGCATGAACTCGCGCTCCTGCATCACGCGCAGCAGCTTGGCCTGCGTCTCGGGGGCGATGTTGCCGATCTCGTCGAAGAAGATGCTGCCCTTGTCGGCGAGGTCGTAGAGCCCCTTCTTCGGGTTGATCGCGCCGGTGAACGCGCCCTTCACGTGCCCGAAGAGCGTGGATTCGAGCAGGTCGGGCGGCAGGTTGCCGGAATTGACGGTCACGAACGCGCGATCGGCGCGCGGCGAGTTGGCATGGATGGCGCGCGCCACCAGCTCCTTGCCGGTGCCGCTCTCGCCGGTGATGAGGATGGTGGACCGGCTCGGGGCCGCCTGCATGATCAGGTTGAACACCTGCCGCATGCGGGGGCTGCGCCCGATGATCCCCGAGAACTTCTGCGCCTGCGCCTGCAGGCTCTGGCGCAGCGCCGCGTTCTCGGCCACGAGCTGCCGCCGCTCGACGGCGTTGCGCACCACCAGGACCACTTCGTCGTTCTTGAACGGCTTGGTGACGTAGTCGAACGCGCCGCGCTTCATCGCCGAGATCGCCGTCTCGACCGAGGCGAACGCCGTCACCATCACCACCGGCAGGTCTTCGTCGATCTTCTTCAGCGTTTCGAGCGTGGTGATGCCGTCGATGCCCGGCATCATCACGTCGACGATCGCGGCGTCGAACGACGTCCCGCGCGCCAGCTCGAGCCCTTCCTCGCCGCTGGAGGCGACCTTGACGCGGTAGCCCTCGCGCGTCAGCAGCGCCTCGAGAATCTCCCGCATCACCTCTTCGTCGTCGATGACCAGAACGGAACCGCTGCGAGCCATGTGCCCTACCCTGCTTTCAATGCCCTGTCGCGAGCGCCGGGCGCGTCCGGGCCAGCGGAACCGACAATACGAACCGCGTCCCCTGCCCCACCTGGCTCTCGCAGTCGATCGAACCCTCGTGCTCGCGGACGATGCCGTAGGTAATCGACAGACCGAGGCCGGTGCCCTGGTTCATCGCCTTCGTCGTGAAGAACGGGTCGTAAATGCGCGCCAGGTACTCGTTCGGAATGCCGGAGCCGGTGTCGGCCACTTCGGCCACCGCACGATCGCTGTCCATGGACGTCCGCACCGAGAGCCATCCGCCCTTCGGCATCGCGTCCTTGGCGTTGAGGAACAGGTTGAGGAACACCTGCTGCAGCTTGTGTTCGATGCCGAGGACCAGCACCGGCGCCTCGTTCAGCTCGCGCCGCAGCTTGATGCTGTGGTTGGCGAACTGGTGTTCGAGCAGCCCGAGCACGTCGGCAATCACCACGTTGAGGTCGACGACCGCCAGCTCCGAGACGGCGCCAGAGGCCGGACGCGACAGGTTCAGGAGCCCGTTGACGATCTTGGCCGCCCTGAAGGTTTGACGCTCGATCTTCTCGAGCAGCCGTGTCCTCGGGTCCTCGGGGTCGGCGCCTTCCAGCAGCATCTGCGTGAAGCTCGAGATGCCGGTGAGCGGCGTGTTCACTTCGTGCGCCACGCCGGCGGCCAGCAGGCCGATCGACGCCATCTTCTCCGAGATCTGCAGCTGCTCTTCGAACTGCACGCGCGAGGTGACGTCCTCGAGGATGACGACGGTGCCCTCGGCGCCGGCGTCGGCGGTCACAGCGGTTCTGAGCGGCACGACCGCGCAGTTGACGATCAGTGTGCGGCCCACCTTGGCGCCCCGGCAGTGCAGCGGCACGCGCGACAGCACGGCCCCGGTCGGCGAATCACGCCGGGCGGCCCGGATCGCTTCCACGCACGGGCCGTCGAACAGGTCGTCGATGGCGCGGCCGGCGGCGGCGCTGCGCGAGACGCCGTAGAGGGTCTCGAGCGCGGTGTTCCACCGCACCACCTTGTCGTCGAGATCCACGACGAGCAGGCCGTTGTCGAGCGATTCGAGAATGTTCTCGTTGAACGCCCGCAGGCGATCGAGCTCGATCGCTTTCACGTGGAGCTGCCGGTACAGGCGCGCGTTCTCGAGCGCGGTCGCCATCTGCGCCGCCACCGCCGCCAGCAGCGCCATGTCCTCGCTGTTGAGCGGCTCGTTCGAGTGTTTGCGGCCGAGCGAGAGCACCGCGGTGGCGCCCGTCTGCGAGATGCAGGGGACGAAGTAGTACAGGCTGGCGTCGCGCCAGAACTCGATCTCCTCGGCGGCGAACCAGCCGACGGCGGTCGGGTCGTCGAGCGCCACCGGATGGCCGCCGGCCAGGCGGCGGCCGATTCCCGACAGCTTCGGCAGCGCCGGAGGCGCGGACGGGAAGCCGTACGCATGCATGGCCACCCAGTCGGGGCCCGACTCGCTCTCCACCAGCAGCGCCATGCAATCGACCTCGAGCGTCTCGACCACGCGCGACACCAGGCGTGCACTCAGGCGACCGAGGTCGAGGTCGCTGTTGAGGTCGCGGGCAAAACCGACCAGCGCGCGCCGGTAGTCGTAACGGTCGCGATAGAACGCGCGGTCCAGCGTCGTCTGCACGAAGTCCTTCACCGGCGGCGCCAGCAGCACTGCCACCAGCGTGGCCAGAAACGCGATCACCCACTCGTGGCCGGCGCTGCCCTGCTCGAACACGCGCTGCACGACCTTGAGCAGCACGACGTACATCGCCACCACGGCCGAGAGTACCGCCGCATAGACGAGGGTGCGCTTGACGATCACCTCCACGTCCATGAGGCGGTAGCGGACGATCGCCGACGCGTAGGCCAGCGGGATGAGGCTGAGCGGAATCGCCGAGAGCTGCATCTGCAGCGACGGCGAGACGCCGAGGGCGTACGGCAGGGCGTAGCCGCAGGCAAACGGGCCGGCGCCAAACGCCGTGCCCCAGGCGATCCACCGCAACTGGCGGCGCGCCGTGACCGTGCGCACCCGGCGCAACGCGCGTGTCAGCACCACCAGGCCGCCGATGAAGCAGACGGCCAGGTAGAGGAACTCCATCCGATCGAGCGCGGTGCTGATGCGCACGAATTGCGCCGCGTCGGTGGAGGCGCGCGCCAGCGACGCCACGCGCGTCAAGCCCAGCACGATCGCGGGCGCGTAGTTGATCGCCTCGAGCACCCGTCCGAGTCGCGTGCTGTTCAGCCGCGTGGAGCGCTCGGGAAAGACCAGCGTGAAGTGCAGGAAGAGCGGCGGCAACGCCAGGATCGACACTTCGTCCGCCCAGAAGAACACCCAGTCCAGTCGATCGAGGCGGCCGCTGAACGAGAACGTGAAGACGCCGAAGAAGGCGACCGCCAGCCACAGGAAGTGCAGCGTGGCAGGATCGCGCGGCCGGCGCAGCCGCACCGCGCCGCCGACGAGCAGCGTGAAAGTGCCGACGCCGGCGAGCAGGAAGTACAGGATGCCGGGACCGCCGGGGATGGGCGCCACGCGAACGTCGAGGACGTCTCGCGACCCGAGTCGCAGCACGGTGTAGCGCAGCGTCTCGCCGCGGTTGGCGCCGTGCAGGATCTCCACGACGTCGGAGGGATCGTCGATCGGGCGGTCGTTGATGGAGAGCAGCAGATCGCCGCGCTCGATGCCCACGGCGGCCGCCGGCGTGCTGTCGGCGATGTCGGCCGCCACCACGCCCTCGGCGCGCGAGGCCCACAACACGCCGTCCTCGACCTCGCGAAAGGCCGCGCGCGCGGCGATGTTCGCGGCGCCGAGGCACAAGAGCACCGACACGACCACCACCGGGATGGCTGGCTTGGACCAGCGGCCCCATGGCATCGGCGCGCGATCGGGAATCCAACGATCAGAAGTGGACATTCAACGAAATGGAGCCGAAAAATGCGGCTAAAAAAGGGAGTCGGTGTGTCATGCCTCCCTGGCCGCGCCGGCACCGGTACTCCCGTTCTTTAGAACTTGACGGTGACCCCTCCGAGCACCCGCGTAGGCGCCCGCACCACCAGCAGTTCGTCGTACAGCGAACCGCTGTCGAAATCGTCGTGGAACATGTTCTTCACGGCCACCAGCGCTTCCCACCGCGACTTCGCCACGGAGAACGGCAGCGCCTGGTTGATCTGGACGTCGAAGCGCGCGCCACCCGCTGGAGTCTGCTCGAAGCCGGGCGCCGAGACGGCGGTGTTCAGCTTGTAGAGCACGAACACACGCGTGGACGTAGCCGGCACCAGGCTTTCGAGGGTGGCGGTGAGATCGTGCACCACGTCCGAGCGGCGAATGACCTGGCTGGCCATCCGCGCAAGCGCCCAGAAGTCGGGCGAGCGGCCGTGCCAATCCGCGTCGGCACGCGAGTAGTCGAGTGACGCGCGCGTCCCCTCGCCCACCGTGCGGCTCACGCTCACGCCCCAGCCCACCGCATCGAAATCCCCGGCCGACCCCACGCGGTAGTGGCCGGTGTTGACGGCCTCGTCCACCGTGGCGACGCCGAAGAGCGTCACGATCTGATCCTCGCCGCGCTGGCGGAACGCGCGCACGCCCAGGAGGATGTCGCCGAACACGGGGCGCTCGGCCGCCACCTCGACGTGATCGATGCGCTCGGGCCTGAACTCGCCGCGCCGCGACGCCGTGGAGAACGTGCGCTCCGGCGGCAGCCACACGCCGGTCGACGGCGGGATGAACTCCTCGGCGCCAGGCGCGCTCTCGCGGTGGGACACGTTCGCCCGCAGCTTCAGCGGATCGTCGAGCGGCTTCACCTCGATGCCGCCGCGCGGGCTCCACAGCCCCTGATCCGCGAGGTACCCGTAGTTGGCGTAGCGGGCACCGTAATCAAGCCGCACGGCCGGCGACACTGTCCACGTGTCGTAGCCGTACAGCATCCCGACGGTGCGGCTGCCGTCGCGCATCGCCGACAGCGCGTCGGCGTTGCCGCCGGAATAACGCTGCATGCCGTACGAGAATCCGGTTTGGTACGCGTGGGTGGCGTGGAGGGCACGGGCATACGAGCCGGCCACGGTCCACGACGACAGCTCGCCCTGTGTCATCGCGCCGCGCATGCGCCATTCGCCGCTGGCCATCGGCGACGACAACGACACGAACGCCACGCTGCGCGGCAGCGCGGCATCGGGCGAGAAAAGGTCCTGCGGACGATCCAGCGACGTTGTCGTGAGCAGGTTGAACTGACCGTCGAGCGGCAGGTCCGCGAGGAGCGAGCTCGCGAGCCGCGCCGACTCGCCCACCGCGCGGCCCAGCCCGGCCAGCCGGTTGTCGGCGGGCCATGTCGTGTCGAGACCCGGCACGCGCTCGCCGTCGCTCTTCAGCACGCTGCGTTTCAGGTGGCGGAGCCGCCACGCGAGCTCGTCGTGCTCGTGCGTGCCTTCAGCCTCCGGTTCGGCAATCGGCTCGTCCGCCGTTCCAACGCCCGCCGCAATCACCGCCGGCGTGTCGGCCAGCTCGGACCGTTTGACGAGGACGATGGCGAAATCGGTGCGGGCGCTGGTGCTGACCTGCATGAGGCGCGGCCGCGCGGGCAGGTAGCCCTGCAGATGCGCGCGGACGACGTAGGGCCCCGCCGGGAGCGTGCGGAACGTGAACCGGCCGTCCTGATCCGATACCGCGAACGCCGACTCGGACCCCATGGCAGACACGACGGCTCCGACCAGCGGACGTCCCGTACGGTCGTGGACGATGCCGGTCAGCTCGACGGCGGCCACGCTCGTCGTCGTGCGGCTCACCAGCTGTGGATGCGGGCGTGCCGCCTGGGCCGACGCGGGCAGCGCGGGGATCGTCAGGCACAGCCCGACGGCAGCGGCGCTACCCAGCTTGCGTGTGTGTCTCATCCGTGCCCTCGCGGTCCCCGCACGGTTCCCGGCCTTTCCCGCGCCTTACGCGGCGACGGTGAAGGCGACGCTCTGCGTGATCGTCTTGTTGGCGGCCTTGTCGGTCACCTTGATTTCCAGCCGGTATTCACCCACCGGGAAGCTGGCCAGCGGAATCGACAGCATCCCCGGCACCTGATGGCCCGCGGCGACGTTGAAGTCGGGCGCCAGCGTCGTTCCGTTGAGCTCCTGCGGTGCCGTCTTGTTGAAGTACTTCTCGGCCTCGCCGTTCGCCTTGACGTAGAACGAGTAGTCGAGCGTCACGTTCGGCTTGCCACCGCCGGCGTCGCCCGCTCCGTAGACGAAGAACACGATGCTGAATTCGCCGGCCTTCGAGAACTTGCCGTCGGCCGACGGCACGATCTTCATCGCGCCAAACACGCCGTAGGGGTTCTCTTCGAGCTGCGCGGGCGTCAGGGGCGCGGGCAGCGGCTCGACCGTGCTGGCGAGGATCGGCGTGCTCATCTTCAGCTCGGCGCCGTTGTAGTCGGGCACCGTGATCTCGTGCTTGATGTAGGCCACCTTCGGCGTGGGCGCCTTCGCGAGGTCCTTGATTTCGGTGGTCGACTTTTCTTTCAGCGTGATGTACGCCTCGTACTCGCCCGGCTTCAGCACCACGGCACGCGACATCTTGCCGGACTCGGGCACCTGGGTGAACGAGATCCGCTCCCAGGGGTAGCTTGGACGCACGGGGGCGGCGTTCTTGTCGACCTTGGCCTTCGGGTCAGGCGGCGCGGCGGCGGGGACGGGAGCGCCCTTATCCACCACGCGCATGTAGTAAGCCACCTGCTTCCCGGCGAGCGCTTTGTCCACGACGATCGTGAACGGCACGTAGGTCTGCCCTTCGGCACCCTTCGTGAAGTGGTTGGACTCCCAAGTCATCGTGTAGTCGGTCGGAGCCGGCATCTGCCCACCGATGACGCGGTCCACAACGGCCACGGACAGGTCGACGTCCTGCTGCTCGGTCTTGGAGCGCTTTGGCTGGTTCTTGTTGTCGTTCTTCTGCGCCGCGATCGGCATCGCGCCGACGGCAAGCGTGAGAACCGCGATGAGCGCCAGAACCCGACGAATCTGCATCGTACCTCTCTTATTCAGTAGGGGGTGTCGAACGACCGATCATAGGCACGGACTTCCGGGCAAGTCAATCGAACGAAGGGCCTGTAAATACACGCAGGGATTGACTTTCTGTGGCACACCCGGGGCAACCCGGGGCTATGATCGAGCTTCCGCCATGGCTCTGGACGACGTACTCGTGATCCTGCTCGCGGGAGGTGCCGGCGAACGGCTGCACCCGCTCACCGCGGAACGGGCCAAACCGGCGGTCTATTTCGGGGGCCCTTACCGGATCATCGACTTCACGCTGAGCAACTGCATCAACTCGGGGTTCCGGCGCATCTTCATCGCCACCCAGTACAAGTCGCTGTCGCTCAACCGCCATGTCCGCATGGGATGGAACGTGGTGTCGGAAGAGCTGGGCGAGTTCGTCGAGATGCTGCCGCCCCAGAAGCGAGTGGGCGAGCACTGGTACCTCGGCACGGCCGATGCCGTCTTCCAGAACCTCTATTCCATCGTGCGCGAGACCCCGAGCCACGTCGTGGTGCTGTCGGGCGACCACGTCTACAAGATGGACTACGCCAAGATGCTCCGGTTCCACATCGACCGGAACGCCGATGCGACGCTGGCGACGCTGGAGATCCCGGTCACCGACGGGCGGCGGTTCGGCATCATCGGCGTGGACGAGGACGACCGCGTGCGCGAGTTCCAGGAAAAGCCGGCGGTGCCGCCCTGCATCCCGGGCTCTCCGGATCTGGCCCTGGCGTCGATGGGCATCTACATCTTCCGGGCCGACGTCCTGGTGAAGGCGCTCGAGGACGACGCCGCCAACGTGGACAGCCAGCACGATTTCGGCAAGAACATCATCCCGTCGCTCATTGCACCGAAGCGGGTCTATTCCTATCGCTTCTACGACGAGAACAAGAAGGCGGCGAAGTACTGGCGCGACATCGGGACGCTCGACGCCTACTACGACGCGAGCATGGACCTGTGCCAGATCAGCCCCGAGTTCAACCTCTACGATCCTGAGTGGCCGCTGCGCACGTATCAGCCGCAGGCGCCGCCGGCCAAGTTCGTGTTCGCGGAGGAGGGCGTGCGCTGCGGGCAGGCGCTCGACTCCATCGTGTCGAACGGCTGCATCATCTCGGGCAGCCGCATCACCGGCAGCATCCTCTGCCCCAACGTCCGCGTGCACAGCTTCTGCGACATCTCGCGCACCATTCTGATGCCGGGCGTGCGGGTGGGCCGCCACGCGCGGATCCGCAAGGCGATCATCGATCGCGACGTGCTCATCCCACGCGGCGCGATCATCGGCTACGACCCCGACGAGGACCGGCGCCGCCACTCGGTCACCGAAAACGGCGTGGTCGTGGTGACCGCCAACGATGAGCCGCTCATCCGGGCGGTGAGCGACGAGGAGCTGCACCTGGAGGCCGACGCCGACCGCAGCGGTCTCGGGCACTGAACCGGACTTTTCTCTCACTCTCCTGGAGACACAGTTGGCGCCGATCACGATCACGGGCATTCACGGGCGCGAGATTCTCGACTCGCGCGGCAATCCCACGGTAGAAGTCGACATCCGCGCCGGCGCGCAGCTGGGGCGCGCCGCGGTCCCCTCGGGCGCCTCCACCGGCGAGCGCGAGGCGCTCGAGCTCCGCGACGGTGACAAGACGCGCTACCTGGGCAAGGGCGTGCGGAACGCCGTGGCGCACGTCAACGGCGAGATCGCGCAGGCGGTCGTCGGGAAGACCTTCGATCAACGGGACCTGGACAGCGTGCTCGTGACGCTCGACGGAACGCCCTCGAAGAGCCGCCTTGGCGCCAACGCCACGCTCGGCGTCTCGATGGCGATGGCGCGCGCCGCGGCGGCCGCCGCCGGCGTGCCGCTCTACGCACACTTTGCCGCGCTCGCGGGCCGTGCCGCTGGTGACGTGCCGTACCTGCTGCCGGTGCCCATGATGAACATCCTGAACGGAGGCGCGCATGCGGACAGCAGCGTGGACCTCCAGGAGTTCATGGTCATGCCTGTAGGCTTGCCGACGTTCGCGGAAGCGTTGCGGGCGGGCGCGGAGATCTTCCACGCGCTGCGGGCGATCCTGAAGAAGGGCGGCTACGCAACCGGAGTCGGCGACGAGGGCGGGTTCGCGCCCAGCCTCAAGTCGAACGTGCAGGCGCTCGACGTGGTGATGGAGGCCGTCGGCACAACCGGACTCAAGGCCGGGTCCGACGTGTACCTGGCGCTCGACGTGGCGTCGAGCGAGTTCTGGGACAGCGGGAAATACGTGTTCAAGAAATCTGGCGAACCGACGCGTACGCCGGATCAGATGGTCGAGATGTACGTCAGCTGGGTGAAACAGTACCCGATCATTTCGATCGAGGACGGCGTGGCCGAAGGCGACTGGGACGGCTGGAAGGCGCTTACAGCCGCCATCGGCGACCGCGTGCAGCTGGTGGGCGACGACGTGTTCGTCACCAACCCGGAGATTCTCAAGCGAGGGATCGAGCAGAAGATCGGCAACGCGCTGCTGGTCAAGCTCAATCAGATCGGCACGGTGTCCGAGACACTCGACGCGATCGCCATGGCGCGCGGCGCCAACTACGCCTGCATCATCTCGCACCGCTCCGGCGAGACCGAGGACAGCACCATCGCGGACCTCGCGGTGGGGACGTCGGCCGGCCAGATCAAGACCGGCTCGGCGAGCCGGAGCGACCGCGTCGCCAAGTACAACCAGCTGCTCCGCATCGAGGAGGAGCTTGGGGCCGGAGGCCAGTATGCCGGCCGCGCCGCAATCCGTCAGCTGCGCGGTCGAAGCTAGACGTCGCGAGTGCTGACACGCGCGGGAACGGCAGGCGTCGTTGCAGTCACCGCGCTGGCGCTCGCGTGGATGGCCTCGGGACTGCCCGCCACCACGTTCTACAGCGGCGATTCAGGGTTGAAGCTGATCTCCGCCCTCGAAGCGATCGAGCATCCCGGTCGCCCGTTCGAACTGGAGCTTCCCCGTATCGGCCGGCAAGCGGTCCCGTTCGTCGATCCGATGGTGGTCGTTCACGGCGGCCACGCCCACTCTCTGCAGTCGCCGCTCTTTCCGCCGCTCTCCGCGCCGTTGATCGCCGCGTTCGGCGTGCGCGGTGCCTACCTGCTGCCCGCCCTCGCCTTCGTGGCCCTCGTGCCGCTCCTGGCCTCCGCGCGACGGTATCTGGTGCCAGACGCCTCATGGGGTGTTCTCGCCTGGATCGTGGTGGCGGCAAACCCGCTCTTGCTCTACGCGCTCGAGTTCTGGGAACACGCGCCTGCCGTGGCGCTCCTCGCGGCCGGCACCGCGGTGGTCGCGCCGTCGTTCGTGCGTGACCTGGCGGCCACGCGCATGGCGGCCGGTGGAGCGCTCGTCGGTGCCGGGGTGCTGCTGCGCCCTGAAGGCGCCTGGTACGCGGCAGGTCTCGCGCTTGCACTCGGGCCTCGGTGGTGGCTTGCGTTCGGCGCCGGGGCGGCCGCGCTGCTGCTGCCGGCCGCGGTCGTGAACTACGCGCACTTCGGCACGCCGCTCGGCGCCCACGCCTCCGCGGTGCTTGCCCCGCTCGGCTCGGCGTTGTGGTTCGCGACCCGGTGGCAGCGCGTGCTGGACTGGTTGTGGCCCGCGGCGGCGGCCGACGCGATCGGGCTCACGCTCGTTGCCGCGGCCTGCGTGGCCGCGTTTTTCACGGTCGACGTGCGAGTGCGCCAGGCTCTCGCGCTCGCCGGCACCGCCGTCATCGCGGTGCTCGCGGCACGACGGGCGCTGCCCACGCAGTCCTTCTGGCAAGGGTTTCCGCTCGCCCTCCTGGCGCTCGTGCCCGCGTCCACAGGCTCACCGGCCGCAAAGCGGCTGGCGCTGGCGGCATACGTCGCGGTGACTGGCGTGGTATTTACGGCCACCAACGACGGCGGCGCGCAGTGGGGGACGCGGTTCCTGCTGGTCGCGGCGCCGCCGCTCCTGCTCCTCGCCGCGCGCAGCGCCACCGATGCGGCCGGCACCGGCGCGTGGCGGCCGGCGCGGCTCGCCCTCCTGGCGGTGATTCTTCTCGCCGGCGCCGCCACGAGCCGGAGCGCGTACCTCGAGCTGCGCGGCACCAAGCGCAACTACGACAGCCTCGTCGCGGCCACTCAGACGTTCACGCGGCCTGGCGACATCATCCTGACGAACCTGTGGTGGTTCGACCAGGTGAACGCGACGCTGCACGGGACGCGCACCTTTCTCTATGCCGCCGACGGCGCAGCCGCCGCGCGCGCGCTCACCACCCTTGGCGCAGAACACATCGACGCGGTGACCCTGGCGTGGTCGGCCGACGCCGCGGAATCGTCCTTCCCGCTCGAGGCAGCGCTCGCTGGTACGTGCTTTCGCACGAGCGCGATCCGCGACGCGGAGCCGCGGTCGATTCGCTTCGCCGCGGCTCATTGCGCCGCGGAATGAGCCGCACCGGGTTGCGACTACCTCATCGCGTGTATCGCGACGCGAACGCGGATCATCGATAATTTTCCCGTGACCACGCCCGCCGCCCCGACCGTCCTCGTCATCTTCGACGGCTGGGGGTGTTCCCCGCGAAAGGACGCCAACGCCATCGCGCTGGCGCGTACCCCCGCGTTCACTCGTCTGATGGAGCGGTATCCCTACACGACGCTGAACGCGTCCGGGGAAGCCGTCGGGCTCCCGGCCGGACAGATGGGCAACTCAGAGGTGGGGCACATGAACATGGGCGCCGGGCGGGTGGCGTTCCAGGACCTCACCCGCATCGACGGTTTCATCCGCGACGGCGAATTGTTCCGGAACTCCGTCCTGACCGCCGCCATGGCTCGTGGCGCCGCGCGCTCGTTGCACCTGGTCGGCCTGGTGTCCGACGGCGGCGTGCATAGTCACATCCGGCATCTCGAGGCGCTCGTCGAAATGGCGCGGCGGAACGGCGTGAAGAACCTGTACGTGCACGCCATCACCGACGGGCGCGACACGTCACCAACGGGAGGAGTCGGCTACGTGGCGGCGCTCGAAAGAACGCTGTCGACGGCGGGCCTGGGGCAGATTGCGAGCATCGGCGGGCGCTACTACGCGATGGATCGGGATCGTCGCTGGAACCGCACGAAGCGCGCGTACGACGCCATGGTCCACGGCTCCGGAAAGTCGATTACCTCTCCGCGCGCGTGGTTGGAAGAATCCTATGCGGCCGGCACCACCGACGAGTTCATCGACCCGGCCGTCGTGACCCGCGACGGCGTGCCACTCGGGCCGATCCGAATTGGCGACTCGGTAATCTGTTTCAACTTCCGGGCCGACCGGGTGCGGCAGCTTACCCGGGCGATCGCCCTCCCCGATTTTTCAGAGTTCGAGCGTGGCGACGCGCCGCCGGTGTCGTATGCCTGCTTCACGCAGTACGACGCGACGCTGGACCTCCCGGTCGCGTTCGAACCGCAGTCGTTCTCGGGAAGCCTCGCCGACGTCCTGCAGGCTCACGCGGTGAAGAACCTCCGGCTGGCCGAAACCGAGAAGTACGCGCACGTCACCTATTTCTTCAACTGCGGCATCGAGGCGCCGTACAAAGGCGAGGATCGCGTGCTCGTGCCGTCGCCGCACGTGGCGACCTACGATCTGCAGCCCGAAATGAGCTCCCACCAGATCACCGACACGCTCCTGACCGATATCGACAGCGGCAGCCACCGCCTGGTCATCTGCAACTTCGCCAACGCCGACATGGTCGGGCATACGGGCAAGCTCGACGCGGCGATCGCCGCGGTAGAAGCGCTCGACGGGTGCCTGGCCCGGATTGCGGCCGCCATGGAGGCGCGGGACGGCACCCTGCTCCTCACCGCCGATCATGGGAACTGCGAGCAGATGTGGGACGACGTGCTGAAAGCGCCGCACACGGCTCACACCTCGAACCCCGTACCGTTCGTGATCGCCAAGGCAGGCGCCAACCCCACGCTGCGGTCAGGTGGCGCGCTGTGCGACGTCGCGCCGACGATCCTTGGATTGATGGGCCTGTCGCCGTCGCCGGAGATGACCGGGCGCGACCTGCGGCAGCTGTAGCGGTCTAGTCGACGGCTACTCGACCGCTTCCTTCTTCGACTCGTCGCAGCTGATACGCAGCGAGCGCAGGAAGCGGCGGTCGTTGCTGGTGAGCTCGTATTCGCGCTTGCCGGGCAGCAGGCGCGCCGGCGTGGTGACGCGCGTCACCGCGGCGCCGCTCGTGCGGTTGACGAAACCGACCACCGCTTCGATCGAGACGCGCAGATCGAAACCGGCGTCGCGCGCCTTGGCGCGACACGCTTCGATCTTGGCGTTGTCGGCCACCGCGGCACCAATCGCATCGGCCAGTTCCTTGGCAAGCTGGTTTACAACGTCGTCCATGTTGCCCTTGTCTTCTCCGTTGCCCACAGCGTGCCTCCAGCCGGCGACGTCTCCGCGCCGCCGGCAATCTTAGCACTCGTCGAGCGACCGCGAAATGCCTGCCGCGCTCCGCGCGGGCGGCCGGCTGGAGGGCTACAATCGCGAACGGCATGGCGACGACCGCAGAGCCGCGTCACTACCGAGTTTCCGGGGATGTCTCCCACATCGACGCCGACGCAGACATTGGTCTCCCGGGCAGGTTCCCTTTTACCCGCGGCGTGCAGCCAACGATGTACCGGGGACGCCCCTGGACGATGCGACAGTATGCAGGTTTCGGCACGGCTGCCGAATCGAACGCCCGCTACCGCTACCTGCTGTCGCAGGGGGTCAAGGGGCTGAGCATCGCGTTCGACCTGCCGACGCAGATCGGCTACGACTCCGATCACGCGCTCGCCGCCGGCGAAGTGGGCCGGGTCGGCGTGGCGATCGACACGATCGAGGACATGCTGGTGCTCTTCGACGGCATCCCGCTCGAGTCGATCTCGACGTCGATGACGATCAATTCCACCGCCATCATCCTGCTCGCGCTCTACATCGCGGTGGCGAAGCGGCAAGGGGTCGATCCCAGGGTTCTTACGGGCACCGTCCAGAACGACATCCTCAAGGAGTACGCCGCCCGCGGCACCTATATCTTTCCACCGCAGCCGTCGCTGCGGGTCGTGACCGACATCATCGCGTTCTGCGAGCGCGAGGTGCCGCAGTGGAACTCGATCTCGATTAGTGGCTATCACATCCGGGAAGCCGGCTCGACGGCGGTGGAGGAAGTGGCCTTCACGCTCGCCAACGCCAGCGCCTACGTGGAGGCCTGCCTGGCGGCCGGCCTCGACGTGAACGGGTTCGGCCAGCGGCTCTCGTTCTTCTTCAACGCGCACAGCAACTTTCTGGAGGAAATCGCCAAGTTCCGGGCCGCCCGGCGCCTGTGGGCCCGGCTGATGCGCGACCGCTACGGGGCCACCAACCCGCGCGCGCAGCAGCTGCGGTTCCACACCCAGACGGCCGGCAGCACGCTGACGGCCCAACAGCCCGCCAACAACGTCGTCCGGGTGGCGCTGCAGGCGCTGTCGGCGGTGCTGGGCGGCACGCAGTCGCTGCACTGCAACGGCAGCGACGAAGCGCTGGGGCTCCCCACCGAGCAGAGCGCCACGCTGGCGCTGCGCACGCAGCAGATCCTGCTCCACGAGAGCGGCATCGCGCAGACGGTGGACCCGTTCGGCGGCGCCTACGCGATCGAAGAGCTCACCTCGCGTATCGAGGCGGAAGCCGAAATGCTCCTCGAGCAGATCCGGGGTCTGGGCGGCACGCTGGCGGCGCTGGAATCGGGATTCGTGCAGCGCCGCATCCACGAGTCGGCGTATCGCGCCCAGCGGGCGGTGGAAGACGGCACCCAGATCGTCGTCGGCGTGAACCGCTTCGTGGACGACTCGCCCGGGACTCCTCAGGTCTTTGCCATCGACCCCGCCATCGAGCGCGAGCAGGTCGAGCGGGTCCGCGCCGTACGCGCCGGCCGCAGCGAACAGGAGTGGGCGCGCGCGCTCGGCGACGTCGATCGTGCCGCGCGCGGCGGCGACAACCTGGTGCCACCTGTAATCGCCGCCGTCGAGGCGCACGCGACGCTCGGCGAAATCGCCGATACTTTGCGGACCGTGTTCGGCGAACACCGCGACTCATCGAATGCCTGACGGCCCGCTCCTCGACGTTCAGCACCTGAGCGTTTCGTTCGGCGGCCCGACGCCGGCCGTGGACGACGTCAGCTTCCACATCGATGCCGGCGAAACGCTGGGCGTCGTGGGCGAATCGGGCAGCGGCAAGTCCGTGACCGCGTTTTCGATCCTGCGGCTGCTGCAGCCGCCCGGCCGCGTCACCGGCGGCACCGTACGCTTCGAAGGGCGCGACCTGCTGACCCTGAACGAGTCCGAGATGCGCCAGGTCCGGGGCGCGCGCATCTCCCTGATCTTCCAGGAGCCGATGACGGCGCTCAATCCGGTGATGCGCGTCGGCGATCAGATTGCCGAAGCGCTCACGGTCCACGGCCGCTCGCGGGCCGAGGCCCAGGCACGCGCGATCGAGCTGCTCGACGCGGTGAAGATTCCAGATGCCGCCCGACGCGTGCGCGACTACCCGCACCAGCTCTCCGGTGGGATGCGTCAGCGGGCGATGATCGCCATCGCGCTGGCCTGCCATCCGCCGCTCGTCATCGCCGACGAGCCGACCACGGCGCTGGACGTCACCATCCAGGCGCAGGTGCTGGACCTGCTGCGCGAGCTCAAGGCACGCTTCAACCTCGCGCTGCTGCTCATCACGCACGATTTCGGTGTGATTGCCGAGATGGCCGACCGCGTGGCGGTGATGTATCGCGGCCGGCTGGTGGAAGAAGGTCCGGTCCGCCAGATTCTTCGCGCGCCGGCCCACGAGTACACGCGAGGGCTGCTCGCCGCCGTACCCGGGATGGCGAAACCAGGCGGAGGCGTCCGCTGATGCCGCTGCTCGAGGTCGCGGGGCTCACCAAGCACTTCGTGCGCAAGCCGGGACTGTTTGGCAAGACCTCGGTCGTGAAAGCGGTGGACGACGTGTCGTTCTCGATCGACGAGGGCGAGATGTTCGGACTGGTCGGCGAATCGGGCAGCGGCAAGAGCACGACCGGCCGCTGCATCCTGCGGCTGATGGAGCCGACGGCCGGCCAGGTCAGATTCAAGGGCGAGAACGTGCTGGCGTTCTCGCGCGAGCGCTTGCGCCGCGCGCGACGTGACATGCAGATCGTCTTCCAGGACCCCTACTCGTCGCTCAACCCGCGGATGCGCGTGCGCGACATCGTCGAGGAGCCGCTGGTCATTCACGGGCTCGGGGCGGGCGACGAGCGACGCGCGCGCGTGAAGGAACTGTTCGAGCTGGTCGGTCTCGAGCCGTCGCACCTCGACCGCTACCCGCACGAGTTCAGCGGCGGGCAGCGGCAGCGGATCGGCATCGCCCGCGCGCTGGCCCTGAACCCGGCGTTCGTCATTGCCGACGAGGCCGTGTCGGCGCTCGACGTCTCGATTCAGGCGCAGGTGGTGGACCTGCTGCTCCACCTTCAGGCAAAGCTGCGGCTGACCTACCTGTTCATCGCGCACGATCTGCGGCTGGTGGAGCACATCTGCGGCCGCGTGGCGGTGATGTATCGCGGGCGGATCGTCGAGATGGGAGACACCCGCGCGATCTTCGCGAGCCCCACACACCCTTACACGCGCGCCCTGCTCAGCGCGATTCCCGTGCTCGACCCCGACGCGCCGCGCACGCGGATCGAACTGGATCCCGCCTCGTTCGACGCGGCCGCCTCGTTGAAAGAAGTCGGCGGCGGGCACTGGGCGGCCGTCTAGCTAAGGACGTCCGCCTGGGACCATCTTCGTGACGCGGCCAACGCTCGTGTCGCCCGCGTACAGGTTGTCCTGCTTGTCCATGGCCCAGTAGCTGGCCTCGATGAACTGACCTGGGCCGATGCCCATGCCGTTCCCGATCGCGCCGAGCACCTTGCCGTTCCGATCCAGCTTCAAGAACTGTCCGTCCTGCCCGGTGGCCATCCACGGCGTACCGTGCGAATCGAAGTAGAGCGCGCAGACGAGATTCCTCATCTGCATCGTCTTCAGAAACGTCCCGTTGCCGGAATAGACCACGATCCGGTATTCCTCGCGGTCGCCGATCCAGACGTCGCCCGTCGTTGGATCGACCGCGAGCCCGTGAGCCGAGCTGAACTTACCCGGCCCCGTTTCGTTGCCGTACCACTGATTGATGAACCGGCCGTTCTTGTCGAAGTGGATGATTCGTGCGGCGCCGAGGTTGTTGGCCGGGTCCTCTGAATCGGTGTCGTTGGGACTCTCGTTCGCGTGCCCCTCGCCGACGTAGACGTCGCCGTTCGGCGCGAAGGCGATCATCACCGGCTGCCACAACAGTCTTCGTCCTTCGGCTTCGTTCCAGTCCCCTCTGCGCCCGCGTTCGCCGAGGGTCATGAGCAGCGCCCCCGACGGACTGATCTTCATCACCGTGGCGCTGTTCGCGGCCGTGATCCAGACGTTGTCGTCGGCGTCGACGGCCATGCCGTGCGCCTTGTCTTGATACCCGATGACGTCAGGGCCGACCTGGAGAATCAGTTTGTGATTCGGATCGAACTTGAACAGCTGCGGCTTTCCGGCATCGGCGCGCTGAAACACCCAGAGGTTTCCGTGTGAGTCGAGCGCGACGGCCGGGACACCGCCGAACCCTGGAGGCAACACGTACGGGTACGTGAACGTGTACCCCATCGTCTGCTTCCACTGCACCCGCTGCAACGACTGGCGAGTGCGGCCAAGGCGGTTGCCGCAGAGCGGCGAGCGGCGGCATGCGGGCGTGTCGGCCGTTGGCGCGGAAGCGGCAGCGGCAGCAGTCGGGAGCGCCGTGCCTCCACGAGGCGGGATCGTGACGCGTCCACCCGGATCGACGAGCGTTCGGCCAGTCGGATCGGGGAATGATCCCTGCAGAAACCACGCGGGCGATCCATCCACGGCGGGCCCTTCCGCTGGCGGCCGTGATTGCGCCAGCCCCGCCGTTCCCGCCACCATCACGCCAAGCGCCACGGCAGCCCCGGCCACGAGAACCCGTCGCTCCATGTGACCCTCCCTCACGCGCCGCGTGCGTGCTATGCCCCTGGGCCGCTGCCCCACCCCGACTTCGGCTGACCGTTCCCGCGGAAGAAGGCGTGGATGTGCCGGATCATGCCGTCCTGCACTTTGAACGCTTCCATCACCACCGACGGGTTGTTGGTGGGAAATTCCTTCGGCGCCATGAAATTCCCCGCCGCAATCACTACGCCGTGCTCGACGTCGGCGATGTAGAACCGTCGGTTCTCCACGTTCCACCACACCGAGCGGATCTGGAACTCGCCGCCGCAGCTGCCCGCCGTGCGCGGGGCATTGACCGTGAACACACCGAGCTCGATGCGCTGGCACTCGGGGTGCCACGGGACCTGGCGGTAGTCGATGCGGTGGGACACCGCGTCGAAGTATTTGTTGGCGATGTCGAAGAGCTGCTCGCGCGTGGAGCGCTCGCTCTCGAGCAGGACGGTGTCGAAGATGCGGTCCGGCAGCGTCATCGACGATGGCGTGGCCCCGAAGCCGTTGGGCGGCGGCTCGTAGGCGATCTCCTCGACCTCGGTGATCCGCCGCGCCTCGACCTTCAGCCGCGCCACGTAGTACCACCAGCGCGGTGTCTCCAGCGCCGGCGCACCCGGCTGCGGCGGCCGCGTCGACATGCTGACGACGCCGTAGAAGATCGCGGCGCCCGTCACTGGATCGACGAACACCTGCCGGTACGGCAGCCGCCGGGCCGGCCCCCAGACGTCGCCCTTGCCGAGCGGCGTCTCGGCGCCGTTGTTCGTCGCGCGCACCTTCGGCGACAGCGGGACTTTCGAGAGGTCGTTGTCGGTGATCGCCTCGGTGTACTCGAACATCACCTGCAGCAGGCAGCGCCGATCGCACAACGGCCCGCCGGCACGCGGCCCCTGCGCCGCCAGCCCGATTGCCGACGCGGCCGCCATCGCCGCCACCACGAAACCCAGTCTCCGCATGCGAACGTCTCCTCGAGCGTACGTGGCTGCCGGTCTTCAGACCGGCGTCAGCATCGTAGCGCAGCGGAGCGCGGCTCAGCGCGGCGTGTAGTCGATGACGCGGCGAAGCCGGCGGGTGAAGGCCGGGTCGATGTTCGTGCCCAGGTTGGTCGCCAGCAGCGCCACGCCCTGGTACTCCTCGATCCCCGCCAGGAGGGCGCTCATGTCGACGTTGGCGTAGCGGTCGTGCGCATCCTTCACGCTTGTCCGTTTGCCAAAGAGCGCATCGGCCTCGTCGATCAGCAGCACCGCTCCCGCGCGCTCGGCATCGGCAAAGACCACGTGGAGGTTCTTTTCGGCCTCGCCGATGTACTTGCTGACGACCGCGGCGAGATCGATGTGGAAGACCGTCGTCCGGAGCTCGGCGGCCAACGTGTCCGCGGCTTTCGCCGCGGGTGTCCCCGCGGCCCCGGCCAGCAGCACAACCCCTCGCGTGCCGGCGCGCACATCCGACGCCACGGCTTTCAGCGCCGCACTCTGGTCTCTCATCAGGTTCTCCCGGCGGTGACGAAGAAGGTGCGCGGCAACCCTGGCATGGCACGGGGAGCGGTAGGAAACGGCCAGCGCCCGTAGCTGGCGTCCGGATCGCCGGGCTGCACGACGGTGGGGGCCCAGCCGTGCTGGCGGAAAAACGACTCCGGATCCTCGATGCCGAACTTCCATGGACTGCCGGCTTCGCGGAGCGCCGTCATGTAGCGCGCCATGTACGGTGACGTCAGCACTTCGGGATTCACCACGTCGGCGGCGATCCAGCTGCCGGGCGCGGCGATCTCGCCAATCGCCGCCAGCAGAGGCAGCGCCTCGTGCTCTTCGAGATACATCAGCAGCCCTTCGACCAGGAACGCGGCCGGCTTGGACTTCTGAAAGCCGGCCGCGAGGAGGGCTCCCGTCCACGGCCGGGCGAGATCGGCGCGCACGACGTACCGATCACACGAGGGTGAGGCGGCGGCACGACCGAGCACCGCCTCCTTGTGATCGAAGATCTCGTCGCGATCGACCTCGAACACCTTCACGTCGGACGGCCATGGAATCCGGAACGCGCGCGTGTCCATCCCCGCCGCGAGAATGACAACCTGGTGCAGACGGCGATACCGCACCGCGTTGAGCAGCGCGTCGTCGAGAAACTTCGTCCGAATCGAGAGGTAGAGATCGGGGCCGTCGCCCTGGGCGCCCATCGCGGCGCGCATCGTCTTCTGGAGCTCGAACCCGGATTCGCCGGAGAGCTCGCGCGCGTAGGGATCACTGAAGAGCGGCAGCGCGAGCTCGCTCTCCTTGGCGCGACTGGCGGCAATCCAGCGCGCGGTGTTGCCGACACCGCTCAACACCGCTTCGGCGCCCGGCGTGCCGGCGTTCGCCTGCGGCGGCGCGGCGAGCGCGCGCAGCTCCTCGGTGAGCGCCTGCGCCAGGTCCGGACGGCCGTGGAACGCGGCAGGCGTGCTCTGGAACATCGCCGCGCGCCAGGTGCCGCCGCCGTCGACGGCGACCAGCGTGTGGATGGTGTTGAGCGCCGCGTTCAGGCCATGGCGGCCCTCCGGCACCATGCCGGCGACCGCGCGCGCGAGGCTCACCTTCGGCGCGAGCTCGCGCACCTCGCGCAGCTTGCCGACGTAGGCCGGTGTGGCGTGGCTTGCAAAGATGGGGGCGAGATGCGCCTGCACGGATGCCGGGCCGCCGTCGATCTGGCTGCCGTCGAACCCCACCAGGCTGCCGTCGTGCGTAAAGAGCGCGGCCATGCCGGCGGCGTCACGCCGGTTCCACGCATCGAGCAGATCGCGGTAGAGCCGCGCCGGCCCCGAGTCGGGATCAATCTGTGCTGTCACGAGCGCCCTCGTTACCGTGGGCGCGGGGCGCTAGGCCGCTCTTCGAACGTCCTTCTCGACCTGCCCGTCCCGCACCGAGATGGTGCGATGCGCGAAGGCCGCGATGTCGGCTTCGTGCGTCACCAGCACGATGGTATTCCCGGACTCGTGCA
>Ga0207689_10001362_pt1 | contig 23451 bp, 16 predicted proteins | sample KBSMisM52_FD_184312 | JGI IMG/M metagenome (GOLD analysis project Ga0207689, IMG submission 184312) | Miscanthus rhizosphere microbial communities from Kellogg Biological Station, Michigan, USA - KBS Miscanthus M5-2 (SPAdes) (version 2) | ecosystem: Host-associated > Plants > Roots >... | reverse complement strand
CGACCGGGCGTGGCGCGCGGTCGTGCAGCGCGACGCGCACTTCGACGGCGTGTTCGTCTATGCCGTGCGCTCGACCGGCGTGTACTGCAAGCCGTCGTGCGGGTCGCGACAGCCGCTGCGCACGAACGTGCGGTTCTTTATCACACCGGACGACGCCGAGGCGGCGGGGTTCCGTTCGTGCCGCCGGTGCCGGCCGCGCGACCTGTCGCCGGCGGCCGACGCGTCCGTGGAACGCGCTCGCGACTTCCTCGACCGTCACGCGGATCGAACAGTCTCGCTTCACGAGCTGGCGCGTCACGTCGAATTGAGCCCGTCGCATCTTCAGCGTTCTTTCAAGCGAGCCACGGGTCTGTCGCCGAAGGAGTATCAGGACGCTCGGCGCGTGAAGCACCTCAAGTCACGACTCCGGGCCGGCGACACAGTGAGCCGCGCGACATACGAAGCGGGTTTCGGATCGAGCAGCCGCGTGTACGAGCGAGCGGATCGCGAGTTGGGCATGACCCCGGCGGCCTTCCGCCGTGGCGGCCGCGGCGTCTCGATCGCGTATACGACCGCCGGCACGCCACTCGGCCGCGTACTCGTCGCGACGACGGAGCGTGGCGTGTGCGCCGTGGAGCTGGGAGCAACGGAGGACGAGGTGCTCGCCGCGCTACAGCGGGACTTCCCGTACGCGACGATCACCCGCGGCGACGACGAACACGCGGAGTGGGTGCGCGCTGTCGTGAGCACGGTACGCGATCCACACCTCGGAGTCGACGCGCATGTCCCGCTCGACATGCAGGGCACCGAGTTCCAGCAGCGTGTGTGGCGGGCGCTGCGCGAGATTCCTGCTGGAACGCGACGGTCCTACGCCGAGGTGGCGAAAGCGATCGGACAGCCGAGCGCATCGCGCGCCGTGGCACGGGCGTGCGCGACCAATCGGCTCGCCGTGATAGTCCCCTGCCACCGCGTCGTTCGAGGGGACGGGGACATGGCAGGCTACAAATGGGGCACAGAGCGTAAAAAACGTTTGCTCGACAAGGAGTCCCAATAGAGGGGTAGCCCGGTGTCACGGGTGACGGGAACTATTGCCACGTGGTTTGGCCATTGTAGGCAGAGCTCAACGCACAACCAGTGACCAGACGCCTTGTCCGACGATCGATTGCAGCCGCCACGACCGCTCTCGTGGTGGCCGCAGCCTGCTCGTCATCTCGCACCAGCGCGCCGCCGGCCGACGGGCTTCTCCCACTCGGTAATTGGGGAGGAGAGGGAGCGGGACTGATCGTGAGCGACACGGCGATGCATCTGCACGTTGGCTGCACCTACGGCGACGCATCGGGCCGGATCGTACTCAACTCGAACGGTCAGTTCGACGTCGCGGGGAGCTACACGCTTCACGCCTTTCCCGTGGCCGTCGGGCCGAGCGTACCAGCGCGATTCACCGGGAGACTCGACGGCAATGCGGTCACGGTGACGGCGACCGTGAATGACACGGTGGAAAAGAAGACCGTGGTGATGGGACCAGTGATCGTCGTATTCGGGCAAGAGGCCAAGCTGGGGCCCTGTCCCATCTGTCGAAAACAGATACTGACGGCAAAGACGAACTGACGGCCCTCGCTCGCTAGTTTGCGGAAGGAGCTAGCGAGCGATCCGATGCCCCCCGACACGCGTCACGACCCTGGTCCCGAGCTCGCTCGCCGGCGCGCCGATGAACATGCCGACGGCCGGCGGGTTCTCATCGAAGGCGCCGACGTTCGCGTCGGGACGGCCGGCTGGACCGACAAGACTCTCACGGCGAGCGGCGTGTTCTATCCGTCGCAGGTCAAGAAGCCGGAGGATCGCCTTCGCTACTACGCGTCGCGCTTCTCACTGGTCGAAGCGGACATGGGGTTTTACGCGATTCCCGATCGCTCGCTCACCGAACGTTGGGTGGAGCGCACGCCTCCCGATTTCGTCTTCAACGTGAAAGCGCACGCGCTGATGACCGGTCATGCTACGGACGTGAAGCGTCTTCCAAAGCTGATTCAGGACGGGATTCCGCCCGAAGCGGTGAAGGGATCGAGAGTCTATGCCAAGGACCTGCCTCTCGAGGTTCGCGACCAGGTCTGGCGTCTGTTCCGCGATGCGATGGAGCCGTTGCATCAGTCAGGAAAGCTCGGCGCGATTCTTCTCCAGTTCGCGCCCTGGATTCATCCGAACCGTTCGACCCCGCAGATGCTCGACCGGGCGCGCGACCAACTGGGCGATCTTCCCGTCGCCGTGGAGTTCCGGCATCCGACCTGGCTCGAGCCGCGTTTGCGCGAGCGCCTCTGGGCGCAGCTTCGCGATCACGACATGACGTACGTCGTCGCCGACACGCCGCCGGGCACAGAAACGAGTCTGCCGATCGTTCCCGCGATCACGACACCGGACCTCGCCATCGTCCGCCTGCATGGACGACGCAGCGAGATGTGGGGGGCGCGCGAAGCGACGGTCCTCGAGAAATACAGGTACTTATACGACCCCGGCGAGCTCGAGGATTGGCTGTCGCTGATCCTGGAGCTCGCCGAGGAAGCCGAGCGCGTGCACGTTGTTTTCAATAACTGCTACGCCAACTACGGAACTACCAACGCCCTCGAGATGGGCGACCTACTCGCCGGACATGGGACGCGCGATCAGGCCGCGAGCCGGCCGGTCGGCATCCACAAGGGATAACCAGACGTAGCTTCTCCAACGCACTCGTAGTGCGCCGGCGGAAAACCAAGAACGCCGATCTCGAGCACATCGCCCGCGTGGATCTTCATGTGGTCACCGAGTGCATCGACTGCGGCAATGAACGAGTCGCTCTCGATCACGCCTTCTTGCCGTGAGTCGATGCTACGGACCGAAAAACTGAACTTGGACATGCGACTCCTCCGTGGATCGCTTACGGTCGGTAGTACCCCGGGCGAGTTCCGGCGTTGCATCCCGTTCCAGTCGCCCACCTGGCCGGGGGGGGCGAATAGTCTCTTAGGAAAAGTCGTGCTGCACCCCGGCCGCCTGACCGAAATATCAGGATGATTGGACCTTAGCGCCCCGGATAGGCGTTGGAGACGCGCTCGGCCGGTCGGACGGTCCGGATACCTGACATCAGGCTGTCAGAGCTCGCCCCCGGGCTGGGAGTGAGCTGCCACGCCCACGCGTACCGTCCCTCGGTCATCGGGATTTCGACCACCCAGGCGTCGCCTTGCTTGGTCGCCGGAATCGGGGCGCGAAGGAAGTTCCCGGCGAGCGACACTGCGGTCGCGTTTCCTGCGCTCGAGGCGGGAAGCTCGAATCGAACTATGCGTTCGCCCCAATAGCGTTGGAGCAGGAAGCGGTGGTCGGGATCCACGGTCACCCGGCTCACTTCACCGATCGCCCCCAGGCGCAACGTGTCGGACCGATGGGCGAGGTGCACGAGATGGCGCGTCGTGCCGCCGGTGGTCGTCAACTCGATCTCGAGCTTCGGCAGATCGAACAGTTCGCCGGGTTGTCGTTGCGAGACGATCAGCCGCCCACTCTCGACGCGCGCATCGACGTCGGGGATGTACTTGCTCGTCAGCCAGGGCATGACGAACGACTTCATGCTGTGGCCCGCCGCCTTCGACCAGGCCGCGATCAGCTCCTCATATCCGGCCGGGCCCTTCCCCATGCCGTCGATGTACAGCCGCATACCGCGATTGAACGCGGAATCGCCCATGACGTAGTTGCCGGACGCCAGAATCCAGACGCCTTTGCGGTAGTGAATTCGCCCGTTGTCGTAGTTGGCGAGGATGCTCTGCTGTCCCTCGAAACCGCCGGCGAAGCCCGCGCGATCGTTACCGACCATGTATGCGTTGCGCTGCTGCTCCCAGAAAGTGCGCTCGTCATCCGGCGTGTAGAGGCGACGCAGCAACAGCGCTTCGACGTACGTTGCCCACGCCTCGTGCAGGAAGTTGGACGCGAGGCCGGTGCCGTTCATCGTCCACGCGTGGCCCGTCTCGTGTCCGAAGCCCTGTGACAAACGCGACTCGACGACCCCGCCGCCGGATCCCGAGACGGCTGTGTTGTTCATGCGCACGTTGAATCCACCCTGCCCCAGCGCGCGCGCCTGCACAGCGCCGAGATAGCGCGACGGAAACTGCGGCTCGCCAAAGCGCGGCGTGAGCACGTCATAGACCAGCTTCGTCAACTTCGCCAACGAGTCGTGAGAGTACTTGAACGACGGCGCGGTGAACGACTCGAAGCGGAACGTGCCGAAATCAGTGGTCTGCGGGCGCCAGGCGCGATCGTAGATCAGTGCCAGCAAGAACTCGTTGTGGAGGCTGCGCGCGGAGACGGTTCTCACGCCGTCGCGAACGGTGTCGGTCTGCGGAATTGTCGTGGTGAGATAGTAGTCGGAGGGAATTCGCACCGTCGCGGTGATGTCCGCGAGGTCGTTCGCGCTCAGATAGCTGAAGAACGGATGCCAGACGTCCGTGTTGTTGAAGCTTCCGAACTCTGGCGCGGCAGCGGAATCCGACTCGCTACGAATCGCGCGCGATGCGGCGAGCCGGTAACTCACCACGAGCTGCGACCGCGATTTTGCCGGCGCCTTGATCCAGAGCACGCCTCCACCGAAGGCATGTTCTACTTCGGCGCCGTCGAGCCGGACGTCCCGCAGTTGAACAGCATTGTTGAGCCGCAGGCCAATGCCGTACGGCACGCCGACCGACAGTCGGATCGTATCGACGACGTCGAGCCCGACGGCCGGCGTCAGCGTCACGGACAGGCGCTGGGAGCGAATGTAGTTCGCGCTGTCGAACGGCACCTGTCGCGTGATCGTCCACGCTCCGTTTTTCTCAACGGCCTCGTAAAAGCCGGAGAAGTGCCGGGCGCCGTTCGTTTCGTTGCCGCCTACAGCTGCGTTTCGCTCGGCGGACTGTCCGCGAACGGCGCCGCCGAGCAAGAGAATGGCGCGGTGCGGTCCTTTCCAGACGACTTGCGCGAGCTCGGACCGGCGCGTCCCGCGCGCTTCGCGCATGAACACGCGACCGGCCGAGTCGGGATAGATCGACGCGAACTGCTCGGGCGTCCCCGACGCGAAGGTCTCCATGACTTGCCGCGCGAGCTCCTCCGGGCTGGACGCACCCCGCAGGAGCGCGGCGATCAAGAGAAGCTTCTTCATGCTAGGGACTCCTGCTGCTACTTGATCGTGTTGGTGACCTTGCCCGTCGCATCGAGGAAATCGATGCGCGGGGCGCCGAGGGAATCGACGACGAGACGAAGGCGGGGCTTTCCGTTCGGGTCGGAGAGATTGAGCACCGCGTTCTTCTGCTGGTCGCGGCCGACGAACATCCGCTGGGCAAAGGGAGGCACGCCCTTCGCCTGCGCGGCGATCCACTCGTTCATCGCCGTTTTCATCCCTGCCGTGTCGGTCTTGTACTGAGCGGCCAGCGCCTCGCTCTGTTTCACATAGTCGTAGATGTCGATATCGGCGCGATCGTTGATCGAGAAGCCGGTGACACGACGCCCGTTGTTGTCCTGGTAGTCGAGGTTCAACACCTGGTCCGAGTTGAACTGATCGAACGACATGTGAGTCGACGCTCGATAGCGTCCATCGGCGCCGCGAGTCCCTGTGAACGTCAAACCACCGTTCTCGGTGCCCTCGTCGTTGAAGAAGATCAGTCCCGGACGATTGCCGCCGGCGTAACCGAACGGTTTGCCCTTGTAGATCGGCCCGATCGACCGCGGGCGGTTCGAGATCACGAGCCTGTACTTACCATCCGGCTCCATCACATTGATGCGCTCGACGTTGATCTCGGTGAACTTCTCCACCGGGTCGTGAGTTGTCGGCCGCACGGTCGCCATCGCGCACGCCCCGATCATCACCGTCGTCGTCACGATCGCGTAGCGCTTGAGAAAGCGAACGTCGCGCTCCAGTTGTTGGCTCATGGTGCGTCTCCTCTCGGGTTCAATAGTTCCAGACGGCGGTGTTCTCGCCGGCCGGCGCCTGCGACTTGATCGTCGCGCCGACCTTGCGCATGAGCTCCGCCCACGTCGCGTAATGCCAGGAATGGCCTTTCATCGGACGGCCGTACACGAAATCACCCTCGTAGTGAGGGTTCGTCGTCGACTTGAGAAAATCCTCAAACTTGTAAACGGCGAGGTTGAGCCAATAATCGTCCATGTCTCCGGCCGAGAAGTGTAGCTTCCCGACGAGCTTCGACCCGATCGTCGGCCACTCTTTCTCGGCGTACGCCCGCAAATCGTAGCCGTGGTCCCGCATGTATGTCGCGGTATTTTTGTCGATCGTGCCCGTCAGCTTGTCCCAGAGTGGAACGGGGTAGCCTTGCGCGTCGATCGGACCGTAGATCGCTTCCCACGCCTCGAGCTGGTACGACGAGCGGCCTTTGCTGCCGAGGACCGCCTCGAAGCGACTGAGCTCGCGCATCGTGATGACCGGCTGCCCGTCCGTCGTGCGCTGAAATGGACGCTCGAGCCTCGTGAACGGACCCGTCGGCATCGAGAACGCGTTCGTATCCGTGTAGATGTTCACTTCGCCGTAGCGCGTGAAGTCGATCGGGTCCGGCTGGAAGATCCATGCGCCGCCGAAGTAGTCGGGGTGCTGCAACTGCAGTGCGAGCGACTGCCAGCCGCTCGTCGACGCGCCCTCGAGTTGCCGCGCATACGGTTTGGGAATGATCCGGAAGCGCTTCTCCAGCTCGGGCATGATCTCTAGGGTGATCGCGTCACCGTACGGACCGTTGTTCACCGAGTTCACCGAGTAGGAATCGGGGAAGTACGGCGTCTGCTGCTCGAGCGTGATGGCGATGAGCCGCGGATAGTTGTCGCCGCTCCACGCCTGGTACGTCGCGTAGCCGCTTTCGAGCCCGGTCACCGGGCTGACGGCATTCGGCGCGCGCGGCGGAGTGGTCGAGAACGAGAGCGGCGTCTGTCCGTGCCCAAGCGTGTAGACGCTCGGATAGTAGACGTTCGGATGCTCGGCGTAGCCTTTCGGCAGCAGCACATGCGCCTGGACGAAGATCGGACGTCCCCAGAACTTCGTGAGCATCGGACTCTGGATGGTCACGTGCTTGAGCCATTCCGTGTCCTGCGGCTTCGGCTGCGCGGGCATGACGTGCGTGATCGAGAGCGAGACCGTGCCGTCTGTGCCGAGCTTCACCGGCACGGGATCGCTGTAGACGTTGCCGGCCGCGGTGTTGAAGAACTCGACGTGTCCGTCGTTGAGATGTACCCAGATCGTTTTGCCGTCTGAGCGATGAACTTGCTCGTAGACGTTGATCACCGCCTGGGCGTAGTAGTCGCCCGGCGGCAGATCATTGAGCGCGCCGGGGAATCCGATCGCGCTGTTGTCGATCGTGGCAGACTGACCCGGCTGCAGCTGGTCGATGTCGATCGCGAAGATCGCCGGGCCGCGAGGTTGCAGCGCGAGTCGCGGCTCCGGCTGATTCGTCTTGGCGAGGAACAGCACGAGCCGTCCGGTGATCGGGCCGGCGTGCGCGGCGCTGGTGAAGCTGATGCTGAATCGCGGCGGAACGGCTCGGGCGGCGCCCGGCGCTCCGATCAGCAGAAGCGGAAATGCGAGAGCACGGACGTGGGAGGAAAGGCGGGTCATGACGCTTGGGGGTGGGGACAGAATCACTGTGGCGGTCTGACAGAGGGAAAACGGGTTGCCGGCTGGCCGAGTTTCGTCTGGACTTCAGGCAAGGTCTTGGTCACGGCGTCGTTCACTTTGGCAACGATGTCCGTGAACTCGGCGACAGACGCGTCGATCGAGCGACGTTGGGCCTCGGTCGGCGGCATCGATGAAGACTCGATGGCCGCCGTGAGATCGAACAGGCGGCCGATGCCGGACACGATGCTGTTGCCTCTCGCTCGCTGGCGCAGTTGTGTGACCGTCCGAGAGAAAGAGGTCAACGCACTGTCGGCGTCCGGACGATCCTTGGCGAGCGGCCGCAGCCGCGCGACCTCCGCGTCGATCGCGTCCATCGTCGTGATCGCGTCATAGTACGCTCGGCTGATATCGCGCGCTTTGAGGTTGATCGCGGCGCGAACGCGTTGTCCCTCGGGCGTACTTGCGCCCCGTGGATCTGCCGTGATGTCGACGGACTGCGCGAGCTCGCGACCACGGGCGATCAGTTTCACGGTGTATCGCCCCGGTGGCACGTACGGCGCGCGTGGCGGGCCGTAGAATCCGGAGTCCGAAGCCGGCGGAACATACTTGAAGCGATAGCGCATGTCCCACAGAACGCGAAACGTGCCCTTCGCGTCGGGACCGGAGAGCTCGTCGACTACCGATCCGTCGGGCGCCGTCACGCGGATCGTGACCGAGTCACGACGAGGCGGATCGGTGGCGATGGAATACGTGATGTATGTCCCGACGGGCGAATTCGGCGCGACGAACTGTTCGCCGCCTGGCCACGGCAGATCGCGGTATCGTTGCACCTCAACCGCGGCGCGAAGCGGAAAGAGCTGAACCTCGTCGCGCGTCGTGAGCTCGAGCGGGGAGATGTCCTCGAGGATGATCACGCTGCGGCCGTGCGTGCCGAGGATGAGATCGTTCGTGCGCGGGTTGACGATGATCCGATCGATCATCACCGGGGGGACGTTGCCCGCCGGCATCGTCCAGTGCGCGCCGCCGTCCGTCGTGTAGTAGAGGCCGAACTCCGTGCCGGCGAAGAGGACGTTTGGGTTTCGCGGATCTTCTTCCAGCGTCTTGATCGGCTTCCAGGCCGGGATGTCGCCTGCGATCGACGTCCACGTCGCGCCGCCGTCCGACGTTCGGAAGAGGTACGGCTTCATGTCGTCGTCCCAGTGCCCGTCGAACGTCACATACGCGACGCGCGCGTCATGTCGGGATGCGACGACTTTGCTCACGTACCGGACGGCGGGAAGTGCGAACCGAGGCGTAAGGTCGGTCCAGTGCGCGCCGCCGTCGGTGGTCATCTGCACATTGCCGTCGTCGGTGCCGACGTAGATCTCGCCGCGCGCCTTGGGAGACTCGCTGATCGTGGTGATGTTGCCGTAGGCGCTCGTCCCGTCGTTCATCGACAGTGAGCGGCCGGCCGGGAATCCGTTTCCGACGCTCAGTTCGGAGCGCGTCGCTTGGCGAGTGAGATCCGGGCTGATCTCCTCCCACGTTTCGCCGCGATTCGCCGTCTTGAGCAGCTTCTGCGCGCCCATGTAGTAGACCTTGGGATCGTTGGGAGAGACGTGGACCGCGGTGTTCCAGTTGAAGCGATACGCCGGCTGACCGGGTTTGGCGACGGGCTGAACGAACCGCTCTTCACGAGTCACGAGGTCGGACAGGAATCCCCGTCCATTTTGAGAATTCGCATAGACGAATCGTGAATCGCGCGGATCGACCGCCGACTGGAATCCGTCGCCGAAGCCGGTATTGACGACGTCGGCGTTCGTCATCCCGCCCCGCGAGTATGTCGCACTGGGAAAGGCCCACGAGCCGTTGTCCTGCGCGCCGCCGTAGATCCAGTACGGCGTTCGATTGTCGATCGCGATGTCGTAGAACTGGCCGATCGGCAGATTGTCGCGATAGTCCCACGTCCGACCGCCGTCGTAGCTCAGATACACGCCACCGTCGTTGCCGAGCATGAGGTGATCGGGCTGCGCGGGGTCGATCCAGAGCGCGTGATGGTCCGGGTGCGCGTTGGCGGCGATCGAATCGGAGCGGAACGTTTTTCCGCCGTCGGTGGACAGATACACCGCGACGGCGAGCAGCCAGACGCGATTCGGATTCTTTGGGTCGACGCGAACCTGGCTGAAGTAGTTCGGTCGCTGGTTGGTCGCGCTCTGGCGAGTCCACGTCGTGCCAAAGTCGTCGGAGCGGTAGACCCCAGAGCCCGGCGGAGACGCTTCGATTACCGCGTAGACGACATTGGGATTGCTCTTCGAGATGTCGAGCCCGATGCGGCCGAGATCACCGGACGACATTCCGTTGGTGATTCGCGTCCAGGTGTCGCCGCCGTCGGTCGATCGCCACAAACCGCTCCCGGGCCCGCTGCCCGCGAAGCCGAACTCGCGTCGGCGGCGCTGATACGTCGCTGCGATGAGCGTTCGCCCGTCGGGCGAGATGACGACGTCCGTCGCTCCGCTGTTGGCGTCGACGCCGAGCACCTTTTGCCACGTCGCGCCTCCGTCCTTGGTGCGATAGAGGCCGCGTTCGTCGTTCGGGCCAAACAGATGGCCGACGGCGGCGACGAACACGATGTCGGGGTTGTGCGGATCGACGACAATGCGACCGATCGTCTGCGTTTCGCGCAGACCCATGTGCCGCCACGTGGTGCCACCGTCCACCGACTTGTAAACGCCGTCGCCCCAGGTCGAGCTCTGGCGATTGTTGGCTTCGCCCGTGCCGACCCACACGACCATCGGATTGCTCGGCGCGATGGCGATGTCGCCAATCGACAGCGTGTTCGCATAACGGTCGAAGACCGCCTGCCAGCTCGTCCCGTTGTTGGTGCTGCGAAAGACGCCGCCCGACGCGGTCCCCACGAAGATGACTCGAGGATCGGCCGGAACGGCCTCGATGTCGTCGACGCGTCCGCCGAACGCTGCCGGACCGATGTGTCGCCAGCTCGTATCGCTCGGCCAGGGTTGGGCCGTGCGAATCGCCGGCTCGCTCAGTCGTTGGCTCGACGTAGTCGCTTGGGCAGCAACGGACTGGACAGCAGCCAGACATAAGCCGGCGACGAGGCGTCTTGCTCTGGGATTTCGCACTACGGGGGGGTTTGACTACGGGCGGGGCGCCGCGGAGGCGTGCGCATGGTGGGAACGACGCTCGACGCGTCGGGCGGAAGCGAGAAGGAAGACTCCCAGCCTGCGAATATGCCGGTGTGCTCAGGGTTCTGCAACGACGCTGGATCAATCGTACGGGCCGACGGTAATGTTCGTCATGACCCTTAATCGACACCTTATGCGCACGACCCTGTTTTTCAGCGGCGCGCTGCTGGCCGGTATGCATGTGGCCGGCGCTCAGCAGAAGCACGTTTTGACCTTCGACGACTTCGCGGCCGTTCGAGGAGTGAGCGATCCCCAGTTGTCGCCGGACGGCAGGCTCGTGCTCTACACCGTACGCACGACCGACGTCTCGAAAAACGCGCGCACGTCGCACACCTACAGCCTTCCAATCGGCGGGGGCACGGCGCAGACCTTCCCGAGCGACGCGCCCGATGTCTCGGCGACGGAAGCGCGCTGGTCACCCGATGGCAAACACGTCGCGTTCATCGCCGGCGGCCAGCTCTGGATCGCCGACGCGACCGGCGCCGCACGCAAGCAGATCACTCACCTGAATGGCGGTGCCACCGGTCCCGTCTGGGCACCGACCAGCGACCACGTCGCCTTCACGTCGAGCGTCTATCCCGATTGCTCGAACGACGCGTGCAACGCCGCCAAGGAAAAGACCGCGGCCGACAACAAGGTGAAGGCACACGTTGCCGACCAGCTCATGTTCCGACACTGGAACGTGTGGGACGAAGGCACGCGGTCGCACTTGTTCGTCGTCGCGATAGATGGGAGCGCGCCGCGCGATCTCATTCCCGGCGCGAAGTACGACGTTCCGCCCGGACCGTTCGGCGGCAGCGAAGGCTATGCGTGGTCGCCCGACGCCCGAGAGCTCGCCTACACCGCGAAGGATCAGGGTCGCGCGGACGCCACGTCCACCGACGTGAACGTCTACACCATCTCGGCGAACGGCGGGGCACCGACCGTCATCACCGCGGCGAACAAGGGCGCCGATCAGAAGCCCGTGTATTCGCCGGACGGGCGCTACATCGCGTATGCGTCGCAAGTGCGCGCGGGCTTCGAGTCCGACCGGTTCCGCCTCATGGTCTACAGCCGCGCCGACAAGAAGTCCCAGGAGCTGTTACCGAGCTGGGATCGCAATGCCGACGCGTACATGTGGTCGCCCGACATGAGCGGAATTCTCGTGCAGACCACCGACGCCGGCCGCGACAAGCTGTATCGCGCTCCGTTCGTGCGCGGCGGAGCGACGTTGCGTGTTTCCGGAGCTCCGCAGCTGCTCGTCGGGGATCACAACAACGCGTCGTTCGCCTTGTCCCGTGATGGGCGCACGGTCGTGTGGCTCCGCGACGCGACGGAGTTCCCCGCCGAGGTGTACGCGGCGGATCTCACCGCGACCGGCGCGGCGAACGTGCGCACGCTGACGCACGAGAATGATTCGCTGGTCTCGTCGCTGGCGGTGAATCCGGCGGAGGATTTCTGGTTCACGGGCGCGGCGGGCGTGAAGGTGCAGGGCTTCGTCGTGAAGCCGCCCAACTGGCAACCGGGCAAGAAGTATCCGGCGATCCTGCTCATTCACGGCGGCCCGCAGGGTGCGTGGCTCGACCAGTGGCACGGACGCTGGAATTATCAGATGTTCGCGGCAACGGGTGCCGCGCTCGTCATCATCAATCCGCGCGGCTCGTTCGGCTACGGCCAGCAGTTCGTCGATGACGTCTCGAAAGGCTGGGGCGGGAAAGTCTACACGGATCTCATGTCCGGTCTCGACGCCGCGATCTCGAAGAATCCGTGGATCGACCCCAACGCCCTCGGAGCCGCCGGCGGATCGTTCGGTGGATACATGGTGAACTGGATCGCGGGGCACACGAACCGCTTCAAGGCGCTCGTGTCGCATGCCGGTCCGTTCAACCTCGAGAACATGGCGACGGCGACGGAAGAGCTCTGGTTCCCCGACTGGGAGTACGGCGGCCCGTTCTGGGACGCGAAGGCGATGGCCAGCCAGTATCGCGTGTACTCGCCGCACCTCTTCGTGAAGAACTTCAAGACGCCGACGCTCGTGACCGGCGGCGAGCTCGATTACCGCGTGCCCTACACGGAAGACTTGTCGATGTTCACGTCGCTGCAGCGCATGAACGTACCGAGCCGGCTAGTCATGTTCCCCGACGAAGGACATTGGGTACTCAAGCCGCAGAATCAGCGTCTGTGGTGGGGCGAAGTGCAGGGGTGGATGAAGAAATATCTCGAGGGCGGCCCGAAAGCCTGATCCAGTATCGCGACCGGACTGCGAATTGGGGTCTGACCCTATTTCAAGTTTTTGAAATAGGGTCAGACCCCAATTGATTTGGTACGGGGCGAAATACTATTCGCCGTACGGGACCCACACGTTCTTCACCTGCGTTGCGGCGCGCAGGAAGTCGCGCCCTTCGCCCATCGCACGATCGAGCCAGTCGCGCTCGTGCCACGTCGCCCATGTTCGCTTCATGTTCGACGCTGACGCGAGCTCGACTTGCTTGACGCCTTCGCGCTCTCCGAAATACCAGATTGCTTCGACGTCGTCGTGCTCGGCGAGCACTTTCGCCAACGCGTCCTTGTCGCCGGTCACGATGTTCACTACGCCATCCGGCACGTCCGACGTCTCGAGCACGCTGTAGAAATCGGTGGCGGCGAGCGGGTACGAGTGTGACGGCACGACGATCGTCGTGTTGCCCGTCGCCATCGCCGGCCCGATGAGCGAGACCAATCCGAGGATCGGAAAGGCGTCGTCGCAGACGAGCGCCATGACCCCGATCGGCTCGTTCATGGCGATCGACACGCCGCGAATCGGAACGCTGTGCACCGCGCCGTCGTACTTGTCGGCCCATGCAGCGTACGTAAAGAGGCGCGAGATCGACGCCTCGACTTCCTGTTTCGCGCGACGCTTGCCGCACGCCGTCATCGCGTCGATGCGCGCCGCGAACTCGGCCCCACGCGCCGCGAGATTCTCGGCGATGTAATAGAGAATCTGACCGCGATTGTGTCCCGTAGATCTCCCCCAACCCTTTGCCGCGTGCGCCGCCTCGACCGCGTTGCGGATATCCTTGCGATTCCCTTCCGGCACTTCGCCGACCATCTCGCCGCTCGGCGAATAGATGCGACGCGTATATCCCTGATCGGGGCGGGCCTGCTTACCGCCGATGAAGAGTTTTGGAGTACGGTCGAGCTCAGGCATCTCGTCGGACGACAATGGTCTCAGGTCCCTGGTCTCTGGTCTCTGGGGAGACGGCGGTGTTTTCCCTGAGACCTGGGACCTGGGACCGGAGACCTGGCGTTTCACATACTCCCACATCCCTTCCCTTCCGCCCTCCCGTCCAAACCCGCTCTCGCGATAGCCGCCAAAACCCGCGGCGGCGTCGAAGAGGTTCGTCGAGTTTACCCACACCACGCCCGCCTTGATCTTCGGCGCGATGTCCAGGGCGAGATTGATGCTTTCGGTCCACACACTCGCCGCGAGACCGTAGGGCGTGTTGTTCGCCAGCGCGACGGATTCGTCGGGCGTACGGAAGGTCATCGACACGAGCACCGGACCGAAGATCTCGACCTGGGCGATCGTCGACGACGGCTGCACGCCGGTGAACAACGTGGGCGGATAGAAGTAGCCGTCCGTCGGACAGGCCCACGACGGCTGCCACATCGTCGCCCCTTCGTCGACACCTTGCTGCACGAGCGTGCGAATGCGCTCGAGCTGCACCGGCGCGACGATGGCGCCCATGTCCACCGCCTTGTCGAGCGGTGAGCCGAGGCGAAGCTTCTCCATTCGCGCGCGAAGTTTGGCGAGGAGACGGTCGGCTACGCCTTCTTGCACGAGCAGTCGCGAACCCGCGCAGCACACCTGCCCCTGGTTGAACCAGATCGCGTCGACCACGCCCTCGACGACGCTGTCGAGGTCCGCGTCGTCGTAGACGATGAACGGACTCTTTCCGCCGAGCTCGAGGCTCAGCTTCTTGCCCGAACCCGCCGTCGAGCGGCGAATGATCTTGCCGACTTCAGTCGATCCGGTGAAGGCGATCTTGTCGACGTCGGGATGCTCGACGATCGCGGCGCCGGTCTCGCCATGGCCCGTGACGATGTTGACCACGCCGGCCGGAATCCCCGCGGCGTCGGCGATCTCCGCGAAGGCCAGCGCGGTGAGCGGTGTGAACTCCGCCGGCTTGAGGACGACCGTGTTACCCGCCGCGAGCGCGGGCGCGATCTTCCACGCGAGCATGAGCAGCGGGAAGTTCCACGGGATGATCTGTCCGACGACGCCGATCGCTTCGTAGCCCTCGAACTCGCTGCCAAGGAGCTGCGCCCATCCGGCGTGATGATAGAAGTGTCGCGCGACGAGCGGGATATCGATGTCGCGCGTCTCGCGGATCGACTTTCCGTTGTCCATGCTCTCGAGCACGGCGAGCAGCCGCGAATGCTTTTGCACGGCACGGGCAAGCGCGTACAAATGGCGAGCGCGCGCGTGCGGCGTCAGTCCTTTCCAGGCCGGCAATGCACGCCGCGCGGCTGAGACGGCGGCATCGACGTCCGCTTTCGTTCCGTCGGTGACGCGGGCGATCGTTTTCGACGTCGACGGATTGATGACGTCGAACGTCCGTCCGGGATCGGTCCACGCGCCGTCGATGAAGTGCCCGAAGACACGCTCGTGCTTCCCGAGCCATCCGAGCGCTTCCTTATCGCTCTCGGGCGCCGGGCCGTACTCCATCGTTTTGAAGATCTCAGCGACTGTTGCCATAGCTGTCATCCTCCCGAGCGAAGCGAGTGGAGGATCTACTCGCCTTACCTGGTTGCTAGTCAATGACCGTAGATCCCCCGGCCGCTGCGCGGCCGGAGGATGACAATTACTTCCGATAATCGAGCGCGGGTTTTGCTCGATCCAATCGTGACTTGTACGTGAACCCGCCGCGGCGTTTGTCGAACTCGGCGCGTGCTTTCTGGATGTGGGTCGGATCCGTGAAGAGATCGATCGCCGTGAGCGTCATCGTCTTTGCGGCGACGATCATGCCTTTTGCGCCGATCGACATTCCGCCCGCGGCGACAGCTTGCCAACTGTGCGCCGGCGTTCCTGGCACCCAGGTCGCCGCCGTCATTTGCACCGTTGGCACCGCCCAGCTCACGTCGCCCATGTCCGTCGACGCATAGGTGATTTCGCTGCGCATCGGCTGCACCTGCGACTCGCTACCGAGCGGCAGCATCGGCTCGAGCAGCGACTTGCGGAGCGTTTCGGCAAACGCGCGCTCTTCGGGTGTGTAGGTGATGCCGCCGACGTGCTCGAGATTCTTGCGCATCACGGATCCGAGATAGTCGTTCGGCAGAATGTTGTACGTGGCGCCGGTGACCTCGAAGTCCATTGTCGTGCCGGTGCCGAGCGCAGCGCCCTTCGCCGCGTTGATGATCCGTTCCCAGATGCCGTCGACTACGCGCACGTCCGGATGTCGCGCCACGTAGTACACCTCGGCGGCGTCCGGCACGACGTTCGGCGCCTTGCCCCCATCCGTAATCACATAGTGGATGCGCGTCTCCTGCGGTACATGCTCGCGCATCATGTTCACCATGTTGTCCATCGCCTCGACGGCGTCCAAGGCGGAGCGGCCGCGGTCGGGCGCCGCCGCAGCGTGCGCAGAGAGGCCGTGAAAGCGGAATTTCGCGCTGATGTTGGCGAGGTTGCTCACCGGCGACGCACTGTTCTGGTCGCCGGGATGCCAGGTCACCACGGCGTCGACGTCGTTGAACAGCCCGGCCCGTAGCATATAGACCTTGCCGGCGCCGCCCTCTTCCGCGGGGGTACCGTAGAAACGAATCGTGCCGGTTTTGTGCTGCGATTCGAGCCATTGCTTCACGGTGATCGCGGCCGCGGTGGACGCCGTGCCGAAGAGGTGATGTCCGCACGCATGACCGGCGACACTGCTCGCGATCGGTTGCCTCGTCGGCACCGCTGCTTGCGACAGCCCCGGCAGCGCGTCGAATTCGCCGACGATGGCGATGATCGGTTTACCGCTGCCATAGCTGGCGACGAATGCCGTCGGAATGTCGGCGACGCCGGCCTTCACCGTGAAGCCTGCGCTGGTCAGTTCGGACTGAAGCAGCGCGCTCGATTTCGTTTCTTGGTATCCGAGCTCGGCGAAGTTCCAGATCTGTTTGGCGACGTCGGCGTAGTGGTCGCGGCGAGAATCGAGGGTGCCGAGGACGCCGTCGAGGACGGATTTACCGGATTGGACTTGGGCGTAGAGTGGCGATCCGGCGAGAAGCCCGGCTACTAACAAGGTACGGTAGATCCTTCGGTCGCTGCGCTTCCTCAGGATGACAACCTCGCTGCGCTCGCTCAGGATGACGGGTGTCATGGCATCGGATGGCGATGGGCCGCGGCGTAGCGCCCAGTGACGAAATGCTCGAGCTGGCGTTCGATGTCGGTGAGAAGAGAGCTGGCCCCAAAGCGGAATAAGTCGGCGCGGAGCCAGCGGTCGCCGAGCTCCTCCTTCATCAGATACAAAAACTCGAGCGACTGCTTCGCGGTGCGAATTCCGCCGGCGGGCTTGAAGCCGACTGCATAGCCGGTCTGCTCGAAGTATTCGCGGATCATGCGGCACATCACGACGCCGAAAGGCAGCGTGGCGTTCACGCCCTCCTTCCCCGTCGACGTTTTGATGAAGTCGGCCCCCGCTTGCATTGCGACCATGCTCGCGCGGGCGACGTTGCCCAGCGTCGCGAGCTCGCCCGTCGCGAGAATCGCCTTCATGTGCGCGTCACCGCATGCTTCACGGAATCGCCGCACTTCGTCGTACAACGCCTCGTAGTTACCGGTGAGGACGTGCGCGCGCGTGATGACGATGTCGATTTCCCGCGCGCCGGCGTCCACGCTGGCGCGAATCTCATCGACGCGCTGCTCGATCGGACTTAAGCCCGCCGGAAATCCCGTCGAAACCGCCGCCACCGGAATTCCTGAACCCTCGAGCGCCTCGACGGCGGTCTTCACCAGCGCGTGGTACACGCACACCGCCCCGACCTTGATGTCGAGGTGCTTCATGCCGAGCGCGCCGGTGATGTCGTCACGCAACGGATGGCGCGCCTTGGCACAAAGGCGCCGCACGTTGCCGGGTGTGTCGTCGCCCGACAGCGTCGTGAGATCGATCAGCGTGATCGCCCGAAGCAGCCAGGCAGCCTGCCACTCCTTTTTCACGGTTCGCCGCGTGGGAATCGTGGCGGCGCGGCGTTCCACGGCGCTCCGATTCACGCGGATCGCGCGGACGACGTCGAGGTCGAGCGCCATGCCTGGATTTCGCTCGACATGGTCTGCCGGGAGCGGGCGAGGCTTGGTAACGAGGGTGAGATTCGGCTTCGCGGTCATCGGTCCAGCTCGAGACGGAAAGGGGCCGCTGCAATGTACCGCCGGTCGCGGCGCCCAGGGAGACAAAACGAGCTACGCTCGTCGCTTACGGCTTCGCCCGGCCGTCGGCATCGACGACCACGATCGGCCCCAAATTCGCCGCGCGCAACGCCGGTTCGAGGATCCGTCGGTCGCCCGTAACCACCACGATCAAGCGATCCGGATCGATGACCCGGCGCGCCGCTGCGACGACGTCCGACACCGGCATCGACCCAAGCCGCGTCGTCCAGTCGTTGAAGTATTCCGGCGACAATCCGTCGCGAACGAGCTCCACGATCCGCGCCGCCACCGAATCCGCTCCGTCGAAGCGCGCGGGAAGACTACCGATCTTCGCCCGGCGACCCGCGTCGATCTCGGACGCCGACGGCGGCTGGCTGTCCCGCAGCGCGCGAAGCACGCCGAGCCAGCTCACGAGAGCGCTGTCGACTTTCTTCGGGTCCGTAACGGCACTCCCGACGAACGCCGATGGCTGGGCCGGCCTGCGCCAAGTCAGACCGATCGCCCCGGAATAGATCAGCGCTCGCTTGTCGCGGAGCTCCTGCAGCACGCGCGTCGTGGCAACGGCTCCGAGCAACTCAGCCGACGCCGCATCGGCGGCGGACCGTCGAGGACCCGCGATCCCGACATAGACGTACGCCTGCTGCGCCGGGACGTCGATGAGATGGATCGTCGTCCCTTGCCGCGCGGGCGACGACGGCGCGTCGCCGGCAAGAACGGACTCCGGCTTTGCTTCCCATTTGTCGAACACGCGGCGAGCCTCGGCCAGCGCCGCGACGGCCGAGACGTCTCCCACGATCACCACCGTCGTGGCGCGTGGCGAGATATACCGATCGTAGAAACCGCGAACGTCGGCGCGCGTGATCGACGTGGCGCTCGCTTCGGTTGGAACGAGCGAGCGCGTGAAGGGGTCGGCGGCGCCGTAGAGCAATTGATAGAAGAGATGACGCGGCGCCGATGACGGCGTTTGCGCGATGCGCCGCGCGACCGCCGCTTGCACCGTTTTGCGCCGCTCCACCGCGGCCGAGTCGAACGCGGGAGCCATCAGCATATCGCCCATGATCGACAGCGCGGCGCCGAACGACCTCGCTGTCGTCGTAAAGCCGGTCGGCGTGATCGTCGTTCCCAGTGCTGCAGCCGCGGCGGCGAGACGCGCCGCGCCCGGCGTCGCGGTCGGTTCGCGCATCGCGCCGATGGTGACGGCGAACAGGCCTTCCTTGCCCACCGGATCGAGCGTGGAGTCCGCGCCGAGTACCGCGCGCACCGCGACGACCGGTACCGAGTGATCCTCGACGATGCGAAGGTTGAGACCGTTCCTCAGTTTTTCCGTGACGACAGCGGGAAGTCGAAACGCCGCACCCGGCCCGGCGACTGGTCGTTTCGACCGGTCGACGCTCTGCGCGCGAAGGGTTGGTACCACGCACACGACCGCGGCGCACACCAATGAGAGTGTTCTCATGGACGTGGTGTGGAGCGCTGCGGCGTGACGTTGACGAACGGCGCTTCGGGCTTGCTGATCGTTCCGAGCTGTCCGGTCGGCACGAGACTCATCACTACGCGGCTCGACGTCAGGTACTTGGCGGCAACGCGTTGGACGTCGGCCGGCGTGAGCCGGAAGGCATCGTTGACCCCAGCGGAATAAAACGCCGGATTCCCGGCGAGGGTCTGGTCGTGGGCGAGCGTGTCGGCGCGAGCGAGTTTGACCTGAAGGGATGTCGTGGCCGTCACCACGTTCGCCGCATTGAATCGCGCCAGCTCGTCGGCGGTCGGCGGATCGGTCGCCAGTCCCGCGACCACGCTGTCGACGAGTGATTCGATCGTCGTCAGCGATGCGCCAGGTCGCGGAAGCACTGCGATCTCGAAGACACCCGAGGCCTCGAGATCGTAGTGGGTCGCGGTTACGCCAGCGGCGAGCTGTCGCTCCTCGACGAGCAGCTTGGACAGCCGGCCAGACGGGTTAGCGGATAGAATCGACGCGAGCGCCATAAGCGCCGCGTGGTCCGGGCTCGTGTACGCGGCACCAATCCAATCGATGTGCAGCTGCGGCTGCGTGGCGCGACGGTCCTCCAACACGAGGCGGCGTTCACCCTGTTGAGCAACCGGCGCCGCCTGACGTCGCGGGGCCGGTGTCCCGGACTGGATCGATGCGAAGTATTTGTCGACCCACCCCTTCACGAGCTGCGGATCGAAATCGCCGCTGAGGGCAAGCACGGCATTCGCCGGCGTGTAGAATCGCGCACAGGCTGCCGGTAGTTCCGCGACGGTGAGGCTCGTCAGGTCCGCGCCGGCGACGGCGGTTTCGATGTGATATGGATGGCCCGCGGGAAAGAGCGCGGCCAACGTCAACTCGCGTGACACGCCGAACGTGGCGTTCTCCACGTTCTGCTGTCGCTCCTGGCCGATGAGCGTACGGATGGCGTTCAATCGCTCCGCGGTGAGCCGGCTGAACGGCGCCGCCATCCTGTCCGACTCCGCCCAGAGCGCCGTCTCGAGTTGATTCGGCGGGACGATGACATAAAACGTCGTGATGTCGTCCGTCGTCTCGGCCCGCGCCGACGTGCCGCCGATCGAACGGTAGAACGGCTGCAGCGGCTGATCGACATTCGGCGAGCCAAGCGCCGTCGCGTGCTCGCACAGGTGCGTCAGTCCGCGCTGCTGCAGCGGGTCGTCTTTTGCACCCGCGTGATACATGAGGTTGACCGCGACGATTGGCGTGGCGTGATCGACATTGAGAATCACGGTCATGCCGTTCGGCATCGTGTACCGAGTGAATTCAAGCGGCCGGATTTGCTCCTGCGCGAGTGCGCCCACGCCGGCGAACAGCAGGAGACACAGACCCGTCAGGAACCCGCGCATTGGCGGATTCAACACTCGACTCATGACGAAGGCGGCGAGGCAGCGGTGGGAGCTCGACAACTCTGCTTGAATGGTAAACCAGGCGCGATTTCCAGCGCGGCCGCCGTCCAACTTGTCGGACAGGGCGCGTCCCCGTGATGTGACAAGCGTCACCCGAGACAAGCACGCTCCTCGGGTCGCTATTCACGCCGACGGCGTTGCGCGGCAACTAGATAGCGAACCTGGAGCGGCGCAGCCGACGAGGGGCACGTCCTCTGCGCTCGCGCAGGTTAGCGGACGCACCGATGCCGCGCTCACCCCACCCGTGAGGTTTCCATGTCGCTCACTCGCTTTGCGCCCGCACCGCTGCTCGCGGTCGCCGTCGCTTTGTCGTCGGCGGCAGCGCAGGACTCCACGTCGTGCACGTGCACGACAGTTCAGCCCTCGAAGCCGCCGTCGGAGTTCGAGCTCCGCAGCTCGGGAACGATCACCTTCATCCAGAGCCGGCCGCAGGGTGGTTTGGGCGCCAACATTCCGCGCGGCTACGGTGTGGATGGCGCCTATTTCTTCCGGCTCGACCAGCGGGGCGCCTTCTCGCTGCGGTTCGGCGCGGGCATCGTCGATTACGGTCATGAGGCGCAGCACGTTCCGCTGAGCCCGACGATCGGACGTGTTCAGGTGAAGGTGAAGACGACCAACTATCTGTCGCAGCTCACTATCGGACCGCAGTTCATGTGGCCGCGAGGACTGATCCGGCCGTACGTGAACGCCGGGATCGGAACACAGGTCTTCTTCACCGAGAGCAGCGTCGAAGGCGTCGACTCCGACGACTCGAGCGATCTGTCGACGACGAACCAATCGGACTGGACCAGTGCCTGGACGCTAGGCACGGGCGTCTACCTCCCGATCTCGCGCGGCCTCTCGCTCGACGCCGGGGTGCAGTTCGTCCACGGCGGGCGCGCGCAGTACCTCAAGCCCGGAAGCATTCACGATTTCGGCAACCAAATCCTGATCACGCCGCTCGAGAGCGCCGATACGCGCGTCGCTCTCGTCCGTCTCGGTCTACGAATCGGCCTATGATGTTCGATCACCTCGAGCTGGCGATCGCGGTCGTACTGCGGCCGACGATTTACGCCGGTACCCTCACAGACGAAGAACGCGCCGCCTTGGCGGCGGCGCGTCCACTCGGTCGTCTAGTGACCGGCTCTCAGCCGGCCGATCGGACTTACGCTTCCCAAGTCAGCGACGGCTTTCCGAAGTGACCGTAGTTGGTCGTCTCGCGATACACTGGGCGCCGGAGTTGTAAGCGCTCGATCATCGCGGCCGGACGGTAGTCGAAGCCGCGAACGAATTGCTCGGCGGCGCGCCAATCACCGGTACCGAAGGTATCGACGCGCACCGACACCGGCTCCGCTCGTCCGATCGCATACGCGACCTGGATCTCGGCGCGGTCGGAAAAGCCCTGCTTCACCACCTGTCGGGCGACGAATCGGCCGAAGTACGCACCGCTGCGATCCACCTTCGACGGATCCTTTCCGCTGAACGCGCCGCCGCCGTGCCGGCCCATGCCGCCGTACGTGTCGACGATGATCTTCCGGCCGGTCACGCCGCAGTCGGCGGACGGTCCACCCTCGATGAATTGACCGGTCGGGTTCACCAGCACCTCGACGTGCGGTCCGAACCAGGAGCCGAGTACTTCGGGGCAGAGGCAGCTCGCGACGTAATCGCGAATCTCGTCCTGCGCTGCGTCAGCGGTGTGCTGCGTCGACACGAGCACCGTGTCCACGCGCACCGGCTTGTGATCCTCGTAGCGAACGCTCACCTGCGTTTTTGAATCCGGGCGAAGCCAGTTTCGCTCACCCTTTTTTCTCGCGGTGGCCAACCGCTGAGAGAGACGATGCGCGAGCTGCACGGGAAGCGGCATGAGCTCCGGCGTTTCGTTGGTGGCGTAACCGAACATGATGCCCTGATCGCCGGCGCCACCGGTGTCGACGCCCATCGCGATATCGCCGGACTGCTTGCTGATGAACTGAATTACGTTCACGCCGTCGGCGTTGAAGGATTCACTCGGATCGGTGTAGCCGATCTCACGAATCGCTCCACGAGCGACGGCCTCGTAGTCGACCGTCGTCTTCGATGTGATCTCGCCGGCCAGTACGACCTGCCCGCTCTTGCAGAGCACTTCGCACGCAACGCGGCTGTTTGGATCGCCCGCGAGATGTGCATCGAGAATCGAATCGGCGATATAGTCGCAGACCTTGTCCGGGTGGCCTTCGCTCACCGATTCGGATGAAAACGTGTAGGAGCTCATCGTGGTTCTCCGCGCCAACAGCGCTAAAAAAGGCCCCCGACTGGTGTCGCGGGGCCACTTGGCAACACGACTTAGACGGATGAACCGGGCGGATGAGGCTCCGGCGCGCGGCCCGTCAAATCGGGGAAATCACCGCGCTCGTCCAAGCTATGTGACCTCTCCCCAAGGTCAAGCGGCAGTTGTG
>Ga0207689_10001358_pt1 | contig 23506 bp, 15 predicted proteins | sample KBSMisM52_FD_184312 | JGI IMG/M metagenome (GOLD analysis project Ga0207689, IMG submission 184312) | Miscanthus rhizosphere microbial communities from Kellogg Biological Station, Michigan, USA - KBS Miscanthus M5-2 (SPAdes) (version 2) | ecosystem: Host-associated > Plants > Roots >... | reverse complement strand
CACACCGCCCTTGCTGAACGAAACAAGGCCCTCGAAGCTGCCGGATACCACGCCCAGGTCGCCGTCTCTGCCGATTCAAGCCTCCTCTTCCTCCTCGACGAGCGCACCGGTGCGCGCCTCTCCCTCAAGCGCATTCCCGCGAGTTCCAAAGAGCCGCGCGAGCTCTGGCAGGCCGGTCGCGAGCGCTTCACCAACGCCGACCTCCTCGGCATTCTCGCCGCCGAGCCGCAACGCATCTCCCCCGCAGCCCTGCTCCGCCCCATCTTCCAGGACTACCTTCTCGGCACATCCCTGATCATCGGCGGCCCTGCGGAAATCGCCTACTTCGCCCAGTCCGCAGTTCTCTATGAGCGCATTCTCGGCCGCATCACCGCCGCCGAACCCCGCCTCTCCGCCACTCTCATCGAACCCGCCATCGGCGAGCTCCTCCACAAACACGACCTCGGCATCGATCGCGTCTTCCGCGAGAACGCCGATTCCCTCGCCCAACTCCTCGCCGCCTGCGCCATGCCAATTGAAGGCAAGCAAAAGCTCTCGTCCGCAGGCAATGCGCTCGACGCCGAACTTCAACCTCTTCTCGAATACATGAAAGCCATGGATCCCGGCCTTGGCCGCTCCGCTGACACCGCTGCCGGCAAAATGCGCTATCAGATGAACCGTCTCCGCCGACTTGCCGCCAACTTCCAGATGCAGCGCGAAGGTTCCCTCCGCCGTCACGCCGAAGCCATCGAACGGGCGCTCAATCCCGGCAATGTCCTCCAGGAGCGCGTCCACGGTGCCGCATACTACTTCGCGCGCTACGGATTCCAGCTTGCCGAGACACTCACGGAACTCGCAACCGATCCCTGCCCCGGCCACAAAGCCATCTGGCTTTAGCTTTGCAATTCTCTTCTCTTGACGTCGGACCTGGGAGTGTCTACTAATCTGCCCATGGACTACCGGCGAAAAGGCAAGATCGCCGCACTCAAAGCGCGGTTGGAGATATGCGAGGCTGAGCGCCGCAAGCTCCTGCTGGTCCTGACAACGACAGGCGCCCATATGGCTTCAATCTCCTGGCGCGCCGAAGAACTTCAGAAAGAATTCCGCAGGCTCAACAACGAGCTCAAAATTCTCGAAATTTCAGAACCCGAAGAATGAGCCTCGCCCAGTCTCAAGTGCTCGCCGCTTCTTCAAGCGCGGCAAGCTTGGTGGGCGGTCCCGTCAAACCCCAACCGGCATTCCCACGATATGTATCGGCAAATAGCTGAAACTTCCGCCCGCACGTCGCGCACTCCAGATTGTGTTCCACAATGTCCGCGGGCCATTCCTCATTGAACAGGTGCTGAAGCGTACACGTGCTCTCCAGTAGTTCGAGGCTTCCAGCCTCCACCACTTTCAATAGACGAAAAGCAAATTCCAGGTACTCCCGCGGCTTCACAAAGCTCAGACCGTCCTGAAACTCCTCGCATTGAGAGCACGGCAACACCACACAAGTGTTGCACTACCGCACCAATACAGTCACTCATGCCGAAGGTGCATAGGTAATCCTGCACAAATGGCGTCATCGACTACGCAAAAGTAACATCCCCCTTTGCCGAGGGAGCAGCAGTCAGCCCTTCTTGTCTCTCATTACCTTCAGACTCGCCTTCACAAGCTTCTTCACCAGCGTCACCGGCACAGCCTTCTCCATCGGAAAGCTGACAATCGCCTTCGTCGTCCGGTAACCCGCGAGTTCATCGCCGTGTTCTTCGATAACCGGCGGCCGTACGTGGAGCCGTATGTACGGCTTTTTGAAGCTGAACCAGACGAACATCCCGTCATAATCAAATCCGGGATACGAGTACCCGGGCATCTCGAAGTAGTCGGTGCGCTCCGTCGATCCAGGCGCCACCGCCTGTATCGCCGCTCTGAACTTCGCCAGGTTGCCTTGCGCCTCTTTGGGACAATTCGCAATGTATTTGTCTACTTCACTCGTTTCGGATTTTGTCGCCACACAGTTTCTCCAAAAACTTCCACCGTGATTCTACCGGCAATGCAATTCGTTCACTACGTCCCTTGTTCCCTTGTCCCCTAGTCCCCTGCTTTCCCGTTCCCTTGTCCCCTTGTCCCCTCGTCCCCTGCTTTCCCGTTCCCTTGTCCCCTGCCTCTCGGTCCGTGCTCTTATAATTCTCGCGATACCCGGAGTTCATTCGCATGAAGCATTTGTTCTGGTTGACGTTATCGTGTGCCCTCCTCGCTCAAGCACAAAAACAGCACGCGCCCTGCGCAACCCCCGGCGAAAACAATCCATTCCTCAATGTTCAAACCATCCGGCTCTGGACTGGTCCCGCCCCGCAGTCAACAGGCAGCGCCTGCCAGGACATCCCAACGCTCACCATCTTCGATCCGCAACCCGGCCATGAGAACGGCTCCGCGGTCGTCATCTTTCCCGGCGGCGCATACTCCGGACTGGCAACCAACCTGGAAGGCCGTCAGATCGCAAACTGGTTCAACGCCCGCGGCTTCCGCGCCTTCGTGCTCCGCTACCGCCTCAGTTCCGAGGGCTACCTGCTTCCCATTCCCCTTCTGGATGCCCGCCGCGCCATCCAAACCGTCCGCGCCCGCGCTCTTGACTACCACATCGACCCCAGCCGCATCGCGCTCATCGGTTTCTCCGCCGGCGGACACCTGGCAGCCCTCGCAGCCACCCAACCCGTCGACGGCACTCCTGACGCATCCGATCCCGCCTCCGATCCAATTGACCGTGTCTCCAGCCGCCCCGACTTCCTCATCCTCGGCTACCCCTGGATCGGCGCCATCTCCGCCGACACCTCGCACCTCAGCTACTGCAAGCTTTTCGACGTCATGGACAAGTGCGAAGACCTCCGCAAGGCCTACTCGCCCGATCTCTTCGTAACCGCGAAGACTCCGCCCACCTTCTGGTTCCACACTGAAAACGATCAGACCGTCCCCATCGAACAGGGCCTCCGCTTCTACGAAGCTGAAGTCAAAGCCGGAGTCCCCGCCGAAGCCCACGTCTTTGAGAGCGGACCCCACGGCGTCGGCCTCGGCAAAGGAGACGCAGCCCTCGACCAGTGGCCCGCCCTCCTCGAAACCTGGCTCCGCGTCCACGGCCTCCTGACAGTAGAAAAGCTGCCGTCAACTCCCGGCAGCCACTAGTGATTGTTCAGCCTGTGATCCCATCGGAGCGTAGCGGAGTCGAGGGACCCCAATCATTAGAAATTCTGCGACGTCACTTCCCCGCCAACCCATCCCGGTAAGCCATCGCTTCCAACTCCACGCGAATCGCATCTGCGACGGGAACAACCGGCCGAGCCTCAAACGTAAAAGCGGGCAGCATCGAACAGAACTTGTGCACTTCCAGCGGGTCGTCGCACTCCATCAGCATGTACCCTCCCCAGTCACCGACCCGTATAACAAACGCCTCGATTTTGAAATTTGCCGGCGCCTTCCATGGGCTGAAGACTTCCAGAATCCGCTTCTGCGCTTTCTCGTACTCCATCGGTGAGCCCTGCGGCCGTTCATTCCAGGTGATCATGTATTTCATCGTCTTCTCCTCTTTTGTGTCTTGTGACGACAAACCCGCCGCTCAGAGAGAGGCCTCAGCAACTGGCAATGGGGAATCGTTCGCCAAGAATACTCCGGCCACTCATTTTGAGACAGCAAAACTTCTCTGCCTCGATCGGAAGATCCAGAAAGCGCTGTTCGATGGAGTGCAATGAGGCAGTCAAGCTAAGGGATTAAACCTGATCACCAGCGCTAAACCATCAACGACAAACGCTGACTTGCTAACTCGCTATCGGCGCGCAGCGCCGGCTGACTTGCTAAAAGAACTAAAAACGCATACCCACGAACCTTCAACCACAAACCGATCTCTGATCTCTCATCAATGAACGAGTTCCTCGGGCGCCGCGTTCCCTCGTCCCCTCGTCCCTGTACCCTGTCCCCTTGTCCCCTGTAACCTTGTCCCTGTAACCCGAGATAAACCCTTCCCCATGTATTACGTGCAAAAAACCGGGGGGACGGGGTCAATGCTCCCGGCTGCGATCCGCCTCGAAGCTACCCGCTACCAGCTACCGGACACCGGCCCTAAACGGCCACTGCCCTAGCCGCTTCGCCCGCACGAAGTAGATCGCGCTGCCGCTCACCGCAATTGCACCTGCTACTGCAAGCCCCCCGATTGCCTCGCTTCGATTCACAAGGATGAAGGTGAACCCGGCCATCGCCAGCAGGGGGGGGAGGGGGTACAGCGGGATCCGAAAGGGCCTCTCCAACTCCGGCCGCTTCACCCGCAGAATCATCACTCCCACGTGCTGCAGGAAGAACTGCAACAGGATCCGCGTGATCACCAGCATCGTGATGACCTGCTGAAGACTGAAGAAGCAGAACACCGAGGCAACCAGCCCCAGCGCCACCAGCGACCGGTGCGGTATCCCGTGCTTCGGATGAACCGCGGCCAGGAAGCGGAAGTAGTTCCCGCTCTGCGCCGCCGCAAACGGCACGCGCGAGTACCCCAGCAGCAGCGAGAACACCGACGCAAAAGCCGTCCACATCACCAGCGCTGCGACCGTGTACCCCGCCCACTGGCCGAACGCCGACCGTGCGATCTCAGCCACCAACTGCAACCGTAGGATTGCGCTTTCCTTCACATGCACCGAAGCATCATGCATCGAAGGCAGCGCCGACAGATTCATCACCACGTACATCGTCGCCACAAACAGAACCGAAAGCAGGATTGCCCGCGGAATCGTCTTCTCCGGCTGACGAACCTCGCTGCCCAGAAATGTGATGTTGTAGTAGCCCCAGTAACAGTAAGTCGCAATGAGCGTCGCCTGCGCCAAGCCTCCCACCGCCGCCGCTGCTCCCATCGCTGGCGATGGAGGCATGTGCCACCCTCCGCTTGCCGCCGCATGCGCAAACCCCGAAACGATCACTCCCGCCATCGCCGCCATCACGCCCACGAACAGCACCCACGCGGTGCTGGTCACAACGCTCAGCCTGCGATAGAGCAACACCATCACCAGCAGGCACGCAGCCGCCGCGGCAAAGTTCGCGTAATGCAATCCCGGCAACGCTGCGATCGGCGCTCCGTTGATCCCCGGCCAGAACCACCCCAGAAAGCTCGACAGCCCGATGCATCCTGACGCAATCGAGAGCGGCGCCGAAAAGCTCAGCTGCCACACATACAGAAAGCTCAGCCAGTTCCCAGCCCGCTCCGCCCCGTAAATCTCGCGCAGGAACGCATACGACCCGCCCGCGCGCGGGAACGCCGCACCCAGCTCTGCCCACACCAGCCCGTCGGCAACGGCGATGACCGCGCCCAGAATCCACGCCCAAACCGAGAGCCTGTACCCGGCAGCAGCAATGATCAGAGGAAGCGTGATGAACGGCCCGACGCCGATCATCTCCAGCATGTTGAACAGTACCGCCGACCGCAGCCCGATCCGCCGCTGAAGATCTCCGGATTGCGCTTGGGATGAATCGCTGGAAGTGGACACAGGTGGGTTTACGGACCGCGGTGCTGCACGGATTGTACACTGACGACAACCATGTTCTTCGTCTCAGGAGTCTCTCGCGCGTCCGCCAAATATGCCTGTGCAACATCAATATTGGCAGTAATCATCGCTGGGCTTCAGCCGTTGCTCCCAGCCCAGCAGGCTGCGCCGTCTGTGCAACTGCCTCCCTCGGAGCCGCAGCTGGTCGCGCTTCCATTGCCCGAAGATCGCGGCGAGGCAAAGCTTGAGCAGACTCTAAAGCAACTAGGGACTACGGCCAGCATGATGTTCATCGTCGCGCACCCAGACGATGAAGATGGTGCTCTGCTGACCTACCTCTCGCGCGGCCTCGGCGTGCGCGTCACATCCTTCACCCTGACCCGAGGCGAAGGTGGCCAGAACGCCATGTCGGTCGACTCGTACGACGCGCTCGGCATCATCCGTACCAACGAACTGCTCAAGGCCGATGAGCACTACGGCGCCAAACAGCTCTGGGGAACGGAAGTCGACTTCGGCTTCTCGAAGACTCAAGAAGAAGCATTTCAGAAGTGGGGCCACGATCGCGTGCTCTACGACGCTGTCCTCGCGGTGCGTCGCGAGCGCCCGCAGGTGATCGTGTCCACTTTCATCGGCGGCATCACCGACGGACACGGACAGCATCAGGTTTCCGGAGAGATTGCGCAGGAGGTCTTCAAAGCTGCGCCCGATCCGAACGTCTTTCCGGATCAGCTGAAGCCGATTTCCGAAGGCGGGCTCGGCCTGCAGCCCTGGCAGCCTCGCGCCGTGTATTCCAGAACGCCCTTCGCGCCGGTGACGAGCAAAGGCATGTTTGACTACGCGACCGGCAAGTGGTCGCCAGCTCGATTCCGCAACTACATAACAGGCGAGTGGTCCACGACTTCTCCCAGCAGCGACGTTCAACTCCCGGTCGGAAGTTTTGATTTCACACTCGGCCGTACTTACGGGCAGATCGCACATGAAGGCTGGGGCGAGCAGAAATCCCAATACGGCGGTGCAAGTCCGCTCCTGAGCGGACCCGCAACCGGCAGCTATCACTTGTGGGCGGTGGCGCCGAGCGCCCAGCCCGCCAAAGGGCGCGAGATCAAGACCAATGCCAGCTTGTATCTGAACTCGAAGGTGCAGATCGACACTTCCGTCTCTGGTTTAGCTCAGCTCACCAAAGAGTCCACGCCTGGATGGCTCGCAACCGGGCTCAAGACAATCGACAACGACATTCATCAGCTCGAATCGAAGTGCCCATGCAATTCAGGCCTTCCTGTCGCCCAGCAACTTGCCCCGATTTATCGCGAGACGCTTGCTCTTCGCGAAAAGGTCGCCAGCAGCGCACTCGATCCCCGTGACAAGGCCGGTCTGCTGTTCGAACTTGATGCCAAGAACAACCAATTCCAATCGGCGCTGGCCAACGCCCTTGGACTTGACATGATCGCCTTTCGGAACAACGAGCCGCATTCCCAGGGATCCGGATTCCGGGGAGCATCGGCAGACGAAAGCTCAACCAGCGTCTCACCCGACCAGCAGCTGTATGTCCAGGTTCATGCCTCACAGGCAACCTCTGAAACGAAACTCGAGAAGGTTTGGCTTGACAGCCGCACCGGCGATGCGTGGAAGAACTCAATTACAAGTGGCGCGATCAACCCGGCTGCACCCGTGTCCGATCCTGTTTTCACCGTTCACGTTTCAGCGAACGCCCAACCAACAGCGCCATATTTCACTCGGCCCAACATCGAGCAGCCTTACTATGACGTTTCGAATCCGCAATGGCGCGACCGCCCGTTCGCTCCATACCCGCTCGACGCATGGGCAGAGTTCTCATTCGATCGTCTACCAATTCGCATCGGCATGGTGGTCCAGACTCTGCAACGGATGACCGGACCAGGTGGATTCTATGAGCCGCTCGTCGTAACCCCCTCCATCGGTGTCAGCGTTGATCCGACCGCTCGCCTTCTCCCGCTCGACGGACGCACGCTACCTGTACGCGTGACAGTTCATACCCAAGGACAAGCCAACGGAATCGTCTCGCTGAAACTGCCGGAGGGTTGGCAGTCGCAGCCCGCTCAGGCTGAGTTCCATCGCAAGGTTGCCGGCGATACCGACCCGATTCTCTTCTCCGTTACTCCGTCCGCCACACACACGGGCGCATATTCAATCAAAGCGGAGGCCCAGTCGGGCGGACACACCTACAAATCGGGGTGGCACAGTATCGGATATCAGGGCCTGCGCCCATACAACCAATACCTGCCGGCAGAGTTGAAAACGCGCAAGGTGGACGTAAAGCTCGCCCCAGGTCTTCGCGTCGGCTATGTAATGGGGCCGGGTGATCTAGTGCCGCAAGCCATGGAAGGAATGGGCCTCGCACCACATCTGCTGTCGAATAGCGATCTCCTGTCCGGCGATCTCAGCGCCTACAACGTGATTGTTGTCGGCATCCGCGCATATGCAGTGCGGCCCGAGCTGGCCAAGGCGCAGCCGCGGCTCGATGAATTCGTTCGCAGTGGCGGCACGATGATCGTTCAATACCAGAGCAGCGATTTCCCTGCTCCCCTACCGCTTTCCATGAGCGGTCGTATGCCTGAGCGCGTTGTGGATGAGAACTCCGCAGTCAATATGCTCGAATCCTCGAATCCCCTGCTGAACTTCCCGAATAAGATCACGTCGTCAGATTTCGATAGCTGGGTCGAGGAGCGTGGACACGGATTCCTCGATTCGTGGGACGCCGGATACACGGCTCTGACTGAAACTGCCGATCCGGGTCAGGATCCGCAGCGCGGCGGCCTGATCGTCACGCGACAAGGCAAAGGAACCTATATCTATGTCGCCTACGCGCTATATCGTCAGCTACCTGAGTTAGTGCCTGGCGCGTATCGAATTCTGGCGAATCTGCTCAGTGCCGGAAAAGACGAATCGGCAGCGCGGTGATTGTCGACTAGCGAGATTAAGCTTCCCTCAGTCCAGACGGCGGATGAAGCCCTTTGTCTGCCCTGTCGAAGATGAATAGTGCGTGAATTTACCGCGCTGTAACACGCGCTTACCAAGCCTGTTAAAAGTACATGAATTCGTCAAATATTCATCATTTTCTGCGAGTGTGAATTCAGAAGCACGAGGAACAGCCTAAGCAGGTTTTGTTCGCTCTTTCCGAGAGCCCGCCTCGTTGCTCGTACGCCGTATACGAATTCATGGCTTCATCTTCCATGGTTGTTTTGAGACCAATAGCTGGCGCGAAGGATGGGAATGCGCCTGTTCGCTTCAACCCATATCTGAGAGGAAAAAGACGCCCAATGAAATCCCAAATGAAAGTGGTTGCCGCGGCAGTTCTGGCAGCCAGTCTCGTTGGCACTTATGCTTACGCCGGTGATCCCCCCGCGCCTGCGAAAAGACACGCAGCAGCCAAGAAGCCTCCCAAGCCGAGTGTCGAAGAACAGATCAATGGACTTCGGCAGGAGATGCAAACGCAGATCGACAGCCTCAAATCTGATCTGGCGGCCAAGGATGCACAACTGAAACAAGCGCAGCAAACCGCGACCGATGCACAGGCTGCTGCGCAGAAGGCACAGTCAGACGCCTCGGCTCAACAGCAGGCAGTCACCGAGAATGCTTCGGCCGTCTCCACACTCCAGAGCACGGTGAGCGACATCAAAGCCACCGACGTCTCAATTGTGAACAATATCTCCGATGAAACATCGGCGATCAAAAAGAGCATCGCAAATCCGGAAGCGCTGCACTACAAGGGCATCACGATTTCTCCCGCGGGCAGCTTCCTTGCAGCGGAAAGTGTGTGGCGCCAGGGCGCAGTGGGCGGCGACATCAACACCCCGTTCACGGCAGTGCCTCTTGATTTTGCGGACGCTCACAATCTGAGCGAGTTCTACGGTTCGGGCCGTCAGTCGCGGCTGGCCATCAAGGCTGTCGGGAAACTGGAGCATGTCACGCTGACCGGCTACTACGAACTGGACTGGCTGAGCGCCGGCGTGACCTCGAACAACAACCAGTCGAACAGTTACACGATGCGCCAGCGTCAGTTGTGGGCCGATGCGAAGATGACGAATGGCTGGGACTTTTCGGGCGGCCAGGGCTGGTCTCTCGCAACCGAAACCACAGCGGGACTAACACGCGGCACGGAAATTCTGCCCCAAACCATCGACGCACAGTACACCGCCGGATTCGTCTGGGGGCGCCAGTACAGCTTCCGTGTGAGCAAGGATTTCGGACGGAAGTTCTTCGCCGGTATCTCGCTTGAGAATGCCGAAGCGCTGTTCCCGTCGGGATCTGGGTTGCCGACCAATCTGCTGATCGGTTCACCTGGAACCGGTGGCGGTCTCTACAACCTCAATGCGAACTACTCCTTCAACGCCACTCCGGATTTCATCGCCAAAATCGCCGCTGAGCCGGGATGGGGACACTGGGAACTGTTCGGCATAGGCCGCAGTTTCCGTGACCGCATCTACCCGACAACCGGCTCTCCGTACAACGACACTAAGTGGGGTGGAGGAATCGGAGGTGGGTTCCGTGCGCCGTTCGCGAATAAGAAGTTGTCGATCGGGCTCAAGGGACTCTATGGCGAAGGCGTAGGCCGCTATGGTTCTTCGACAATCGCGGATATCACGCTTCGCTCGGATGCGACCATCAGACCCTTGCATGGCTTCTCTGCCCTCGGCACCTTCGAGGTCAACCCGAATCCGCGGCTCTCAATCTACGCGAACTACGGCGGCGATTACATCGGCCGCGATTACGAGACAGTAGGTGCGTCTGAGGTTGGTTATGGAACTTACACCACCAACATGAGCGGTTGCCGCGTCGAGGCGAAGGCTGGTGGATCGAGCAGCCCCAGCAATCCTGCGAACTGCGGTGGCAATAACAAGGACGTGCAGGAATTCACTGCAGGTTACTGGTACAACATGTACAACGGTCCGAAGGGCCGCCTGCGCTATGGCCTGCAGTACGCCTGGTTCGAGCGCGATCTGTGGTCCGGCCAGGGCGGCACGACCAATCCTAGCAACGGCGCAAAAGGAACAGACAACATGTTCTTCACCTCGCTCCGCTATTACCTGCCGTAGACGAATCTCCGCCAACTGAGAAAGGGGCAGCCCACTGGACTGCCCCTCCTGTTTTTCTGATGCCAGTGGCTATTGGTTCTTTGGCTCACCCGTCGTTAGAAAAGCTATTCCGTTGATGGACTTCCCGGAGGCCAACACATCGCGTAGCTTCTCTGCGCTGGTTACGCCGCTTGCCGCCGCGGACTGAATGAGCCTGACGGCGTCAGCTGGACTCATTGACCCAGGCAAACGGAAAATCCAAGGCACATTTGTAGACGTAAGTTTCTTGTCTTCGCTCAATGCAATGACTGGAACAAAAGCTTTCAGCGCCAGTTGTTCGGACAAGTGCGCTGCATCGCGATCGAGCGCGACGATTGCCAGCGCGTGCTCATCCATGAGCGCATGCACCAGCTGGGTGGAGGCTGCGCCCCAGTTCTGATCGCTGGCCACCGGCAACAGTTGCCAGGGCTTGGCTGCCGAATCCACTACCGCACGCATCTCGATCGTTTCGACAAGAGAGCCAGCGTGTTTGCCGAAGACGATGATCTTGGGTTCAAACGCGATCGCCTTGGATTTTTGCGGGCCGTTGTACTCAACACCGTCTTCTCCGACGCGCGCATAGGGGACCTTTTCTGGATCCTGCAGCGCAGAGGTCGAAGCACGTTCAGGCACTGCGGCAGGAAGCTTCTCCATGCTGGTGGGCTTATATGTGATCGATCCGTTATGAACCGTGCCTAGATACATCTGTGCCACATTCTTCTGGTTGGGATCGAAGTTCATGTGCCCAGTCACGCCATCGTATTCCTCAAGATCGGCGAGGGCGTCGTGAATGCGGGCGCGGTTCAAGCCCGCTTTGCAGATCGAGTCGAGCAGTGCGTTCATGGCGTCATAGGCGAGTGATGCAAACTGCTCAGGTTTTTCCTGGAAGCGGGTCTCAAACCTGACATTGAAGTCCAGCCACTTGGAATCACTACGTGTGGGATCGTATGGAAAGACAGCTTCGAATCCTTCGGCGGCTTCCCCGGCTTCAGCGAGGAGTTCGGGACCGAGCGTGCGATAGGCGCCAAAAACCCGCTGCTTCATTCCGAGAGCTTTCATCTGCTTGAGAATGTTGGCGGCGGGGATCTCGTCGGCCCAGAGCACAATGGCATCGGCCCGCGACGATTGAATGATTCTCAGGGAGCGGGTGAAGTCAGTATCGCCCGGCAAAAACTTCTGCTCGATAACCACCGGATGTCCGAGTCTTCGTGAAGCATCCCGGAACTTGAGCACGCCGAACCGGCCGTAGCGACTGTTTACGCGCAGAAGAGCAACGCGCTTGAAACCAAGCTCCGTGTAGATATGGCGCGCGAGTGTAAGCCCTTGAACCCGGTCATCCTGCAGAACAGTGAAGTACCACGGGATGTAGGTTTCAGGGATGGTGGGATCTGTGGATGCGGAATTTACGATCGGAACTTCAGCTTTGAGAGCGACACGCAGTGCAATGTGAGTCGACTCGGAGCTGATGGAGCCGAAAATTGCCCAGTCTTCATCGTCGTAGACCATCTTGACCGTCTCGTCGGAGGAGGAGCCCCAGATTTTGGGATCAGTCGGCCGGTCGGGGCCCGAGACTGTCATCGCCTGCCAGTTGTCGTAGTCGTTGTGAAGCATCAGCTTGAAGGGCTTGCCGCCGTAGCCTCCCCGCGCGTTCGCTTCTTCCAGGGCGAGTTGAGCTCCATGCAGCATACGCAGCCCGAAGACTTTTTCGGGACTGTGCTCGGCAGGCGCGAAAAACCCGATGCGCACTTCGGCCAGATCTTTTGGCTCTGGGATATCACGCCCCGCACCCACGTAAATGTTTGGCCGGATGTAGTTCAAATCATAAGGCTGAGCAAACTTTTCGTAGGGGCTCAGATCGGTTGGTTCACCCGCATAAGGTGCGACCGTTCGATCGCGTGGCGGCCCGGGCGGGTGCTTGCCACACTCGCATGTCTGCGATGGTTGAGCGAGGCCCGCCACGCTGGCGAGTGCAGCGATAAGGCATATCGGGACCAGATTATGCATGGCACGGCTCCTTACTGCGAAGACTTCTCCGTGCGAAACATTGCGATCGCTTCAATCTCGATCAGTAGTTCCGGGCGGCAAAGATGGGCCTGAATGCCCGTCGATGCCGGGAGAGGATCGAGGCCTTGCTCGGCGAAAAACTTGGTGCGCTCCTCGTTGAATACGTCGTAATCCCGATCGATGTCACGGAGGTAGCAACTGGTGCGGACGATGTCGTGCCACGTGCAGCCTTCGCTCTCGAGCAGGCCTGTGATGTTCTCGTACGTGCGGCGCAACTGCGCACGAAAGTCGCCAATGTGCACGCTGATGCCGTTCTCGTCTATGGAGGCTGTTCCCGAGATCAGCAGGATGGTGAGGCCGTTCAGATCGATGCGCATGCCGCGCGAAAACGAGCTTGGCTTTGCATAGGCGTAGGCCTCATTGAGGACGCCGTGGTTGGTGATAGCGCGTTTTTCGACTGGCGCGTTCGCGATGGTATCCAGAACTTCAGAAAAATCAATCATGGCTATAGGTCTCCTTATGGCTGATGTATCCCGTGGCTTAAACCTTTGGCGGTCGCGACCCAGATGTCGCTGCCTTGAAAATCGATCCCGAGGATGTAGTTATGCGCCGGTGCGGTAGCAACCTCAACCGGCGTCAGGTTTCCGTTCTTGTCGCGAATCGTCATCTCTGGCTTTCCGCTACTGAGAGACGGACGATATACGGCCCAATTGACACCGTCGTAGTAAGCGAGACCCTTATCCGTGCCGAACCAGGCGCGGTTCGCATCGACACCTTTCACGACGTTGGTGAAATTAGATGGAAGGCCGCTGTCCTTGGTGAGGAAGTTGTGCCAGTGACGGCCGTCGTAGCGACTGTCGCCGAAGTAAGTCGCGGCCCAGAGGATTTTGTCTTTCTCGAGATAGCTTACGGACGTGGTGATCTCATGAATGAGACCCTGATCTTTGAAGAGCACCATCTCGGTCTCCCCGTCGGGATCGTCATATTTGTCCCACGTCTTCTTTTGCTGGTCGTACTCAAGAATGCCGCTGCCCCAGACAGCGTAGTAGACCTTGCTGGGCGTCGCAGAGACGCCGTAGACCCAGATCTCAAACATCGGAGTATTGCGTTCGTTAAACAGCGTCCATTGGTTGGTGCGAAGATCGAGCTTGCAGCCTCCTGCCGCCGTAGCGATCCAAATGTTTTCGCCTTCGACGGAAACACCGTACACGACATCATTGCTGAGGCCAGAGTTGAGCTGGGTAAACGTATCGATGCGACCGCCGGAAATGCGGCTGAGGCCTCCCATGGTTCCGGCCCAGACGTCCCCAGTTCGTTTGTCGAGTGCGAGCGAGAGAACGGCTCGATGAGCGAGACCGTCCTTTGTGTTGTAGCTCTTCCACTTCCCGTTTTCGTAAAGACCAAGGCCGTTTTCAGTAGCCGCCCAAATTCTGTCGCCGTCAACGAGCACATTGAACACATGGTCGTCGGGGAGCCCGTTGGCAGTGGTGAAACTTTCGAAGCGGAAATGCGGCATGGAAGGCGGTTGCGTCTTCACACTTGCTGCGGCCGTTTTGTGAACTTTGGGAGCAGCGGAGTGCGCTTGCGCAGTGAGAAGGGCTGCCGGCAATTCCAGCATCGATATGACGATTGCGATTGTTCGTAGTGCTTTCATCGCGTCCTCAGGTATTCGATCAGATCGTTGAGCTCGTCTTTGGTGAGATCGTTGGTGCGGCCGTGCTTGTCTTCCGGGTTGAAGATGGTCCAGATCTGTTCGAGGGTGTTTGCCGAACCGTCGTGGAGATAAGGGCCGGTGATGGCGATGTTGGTGAGCTGAGGGGTATCGAGAAGACCTGAGTTGTCCGTGTCTTTTCTCGTGCCGACATCGAATATCTGCTGATTCGTGCCTTTCGGCCCGCTGTGGCAATAACCGCAGCGATTTGTCTCAGGAATCGAGTTGTGAAATTTATCCGCACTGCGGTTGAAAAGGAACTTGCCGCGTTCCTGGGCTACTGTCAGCGCACCGGCCGGCAAACGCAAGCGATTGGGTCGGGGTAGAAGGCTGCGAACATAGAGCACGAGATCGGTGAGCGTGAGGTCGTCGTAATTTTCGGCGCGCCAGAAGTATTTCTCGGTGCGCGGCCCGCACTCGGTAGGCAAGTTGGGATTTCCGCCGTTCCACTTGAAAGGCTCGGTATCTTTAACGCCTTCGATGGGGCGGTTATCGACCACGTCACGGCCGAAGCCATCAGGCTCCAGGTCCCACTGCAGACCGTCAAACGTGGAATCGATGTGGCAGTTAGCGCAGCCGATCTGGCCCTGAAACGAGTAACGGGCGGTATAGAACGTCTGCTCTCCTCGACGCAAAACTGAAGGCTGTTTTGGGCCGTGAAGTGTGATTGTCGATGTGAGCTTATTGGTTCGGGTGTCAATGATGCTGATGGAGTCTTCAAGGCGGTTGGCAACCAGGAGCTTGGTTCCGCTTTGCGAGAGGAGCACGCCGCGCGGGTCGTGCCCGGTTGGTATGCGATTGATAACGTAGTTCGCGCTGGCGGAGAGATCATCGGCATGGGAGCGGGGATGTGCCCGGACGAAGCGGAGAAGGCGCGCGAGGTCGATCACGATTATTTCTTCAGAGCCTCCGCAGCTGACGAAAATACGTGACTTGTCGGGTGTGATCGCAATGCCGAATGGGCGAACTGCGTAGCGCTCCAACTGATCGAGCGGGATTTCGACGGGTTTGCCTGTATCGGCGCCGAAGAGCGTCAGTGTATCTGTGAAGGCTCCGCCGTGTTCGAGGTGCGCGAGAGGAACAAGATTTCTCGGGTGCAGGCCGGCCGCCACGCCGATTCGGCCATCCGGTGAGAAAGCTACGTGAAAGGCATGAGCGATGTACGGAAGACCGATTCGGTCGGTGACGACCGCGCGTCGTGTGTCCACAACGGTGATTTCCGATTGCGGAATGGTGCGATGCGGCGTGGGGTTGGGATAGACATGCGTGACGTATAGTTTCGTCGCATCCGGCGAGGGCGTGATGTAGCTGGCGCCGCGTCCGGCGGCAAGGCGCTTTTCTTCGGCTCCGGTTTCTGCATCGAGGACGGCGATGTCGTTCGAAATGCGATTGGCTACAAAGAGATGCCGCCCCTCCCGATCTTCGATGACGCTTGAGGGTTCGGCAGCTACGGGCCAGGTGGCGATCACTTCGAGCGTTTTGGTCTCGATGACGGAGATCGTGTCATCCCAGGAGTTCGCCACGTAAAGGCGGTTGCCCTTTGGCGAAAGGGAAAAGCCGCGGGGAACTCGACCAACATCGATGCGTTTGATTTCTTTGTAGGTGCTTGCATCAAGAACACGAACTTCAGCGCTTTGCTGGCAGAGGACGTACAGACGCATTCCATCGGGCGAGAAGAGCAGCTCGATGGGAGATACGTAATCGAGCCGTGCGCCGGAGAGGCCATTTGTTGCGGAGGCCTGGGCAGTGCGACCCGACCAGTTGTAAGCAGCGAGCAGGATGCACAACGCCGCCACAGCAGACAACGCGCCAAAGGCCGAAGTGTGGTGAAGCGCTCTCACTTCGGCTCCTCGATGGTGAGTACGCGGTCGACCGGCTGCTTTTCAAGTGTTTGCTCGCGGCCGCTGGGCCACTTCACGACGACCTTGTCGATCACCGTTGCGGCGCCGAGCCCGAAATGAAGGCGCGGATCGTTCTGGGATAGATAGCCCGACTCTCCAACGCGCTCCTGCAGTTCGTGTTTTGCGCCGGCGAAGATCTCGACCTTTGCGCCGATGCCATCGCGATTGCTTTTTGTGCCAACAAGTTTGATGGCGACCCAGTGGCCCGTGTCGGTCGAAATGTTGTGAAGCAGCTTGCCCTTTGCCCCGAGATTCACGAGAAAGGCATCGACCTTGCCGTCGTTGTCGTAGTCGGCAAAGCAGGCGCCGCGCGCTACTGTGCGCTCATTCAGGACTGCACCGGCGGTTTCTGAGACATCGGCGTATCGCCCATTCCCCAGCCCCCTGAAAAGCGTGTGTTCCTGCGGAATGAGATGAATGAGGCCGCCATGAAAGATAAGAACGTCCAGCGTCCCATCGTTGTCGAAGTCGCTAACGCTCGTTCCCCAGCTCACGTATTGTGCATTGGCCTGTGAGACGCCGTTGCCGGCGCCGATATCTTCAAAGGTCAACTTGCCTGTGTTGCGGAGCATGCGGTTGTAGTGGCCGTCCGAAACAAAGAGATCGAGCATGCCACGGCCTTCGAGATCGGCAAAGACCGGGCCCATCGATGAGGTGGATTCGCCGTTCTGTCCATAGGCCGTTCCGGAGTCGTTGCCGATTTCTTCGAAAGTGCCGTCGCGCTTGTTGTGGAAGAGGAAGTTCTCGGTGCGGTCGTTGGCAACGTAAATGTCGTCCCAGCTGTCGTTATCGAAGTCGGCCGCGGTGACGCCCATGGTGCGGCCAATATAGTTGCTGATCCCGGATTTCTCGCTTACGTCAGTGAACGTGCCGTTGCAGTTGCTGTGGAATAGCTTGTTGGTTTCCCCTTCGTAATCGAGCGGGCCGGGATAGTTGTCCGCTGCATAGTAGGCGCGATATTTAGGGTCGAACTTAACGTATCGACCGGCGAACAAGTCGACGCATCCATCTTTGTCGTAGTCGAGCCAGGTAGAGCTGATCGCCCATCCCTCCACTTTGATGCCGGCCTTCTCTGTCACATCGGTGAAGTGGCCGTTGCCATCGTTGTGATAGAGAATCGTCCTCCCGTAAGCGGTGACGAACAAATCGACAAAGCCGTCGTTGTCATAGTCTGCGGCCGTGACAGCGATGGAATACATGTCCGGATTGAGACCGGCCTTATCAGTGACGTCGGTGAAGTGTCCGTTCCCGTCGTTGCGATAGAGATGATTGTGCGGTGGCGAAATTGGCTTCTCTTTGAGAGGATACGGATGCATCGAGTCATCGAGGGGGCGCCCGTTGGCGACGTAGAGATCCAGCAGGCCATCGTTGTTGTAGTCGAACCACACGCAGCCCGCTCCGGTTCCCTCGAGAAGAGAGCCCAGCTTTGCGGAGCCGAAGCTATGCGTGAAGTTGATGCCGGCCATGTCGCTGGCATCCTCGAAGCGAATGGAAGACTTCTGGGCTGCGACAGAGGCTGAGTTCGCGGCGCTTGCAGATGGTACAGGGCTCTGTGCTGCAGCTGCGCAGCAAACAGTGAGGCAGACGAAAAGAGAGCGACGAAGCATTTTCAGTTCCCTCCCCTTTCCGGTCGCGCAGCGCCGGTGAGATCTACGGGAGTGGTGCTGTGCAAAAGAACTTGGGGAACTCGATTTTCGGGCGCATGCTCCGGGCCTGCATGGCAGCCGACGCAGTAGCGCTGCTCGCCGCGACGGATCCAGAACCAACCGTGTTCCTGGCGAATGACGCCACCCTTTGCGTCAAGCAGGATGAAGCGAATGGCCCGATCGGCTGGTGCCTTCACGAAGAATGAGCCGTCGGATTCGACCGGGGCTGTTCCCATGGCAACGGCGTTTCCTGAGTCGTCCTGGGTTTCAAGCCGAACGCTCGCCGGAGTTGATTTCATCGCACCGTCGCGAGAGATGCGAGCATCGAGAGCAAGCAGGTTTGCGTAATCCCAGTCGTGCAGTGCGGAAGGATGGCGGCGAGGCCGATTGCGTGTCGCAACAAGAACGGGATCCAAAAGGTTCTCTCCGGCCCGTGTGATCAGTGGACGCAACTTCAACTTGCCCTGCTTCCAAAGATGCAGACCGTACCTGGCGGCAGAAGAAGCACGCGCGCTCACCAGCCATTCGCCGGAAGGGGTCTCGGCGATCGCACCGTCGTATTCGGCACGGGGCGCAACGATACGCTCTTCGTGTGCAAGGGGCGAGGTGAAGCGCGCCAGCGAGGAACCGTGGGTAAACACTACATCGCCGGAATGGAGTTGACGTCCGCCCCATCGTGCTTTTGGAGAATGATCGCAGCGATACGATTCGACGCCCGACCCGTCGGAGTATACGAGGAAGAGTTCCGACGAATTTCCTTCGCCCAGCGGAAAGCCCGATTCGAAGAGGATGCGGCCATCTTCGAGCACGTCTGCAGGGATGGCGCTGGCTTGCATGAAGGAGATGGGAAACACTGACTGAATTCCCTTCCCTTCAATCTGCTCGACCCCTTTTGAATCGATCAGACGCACAGACTGCAACTGAAAGCGTCCTGCGCTGTGTTCAGCGAAAACGATACGCCAGCCGGGCAGGTAGAACGGCCGAATTGCGTCCGATCCAGAAGTGATGACCTGACGCACGCTGCGATCGGACAGCGTGAGTTCCCAGATCTGCCAGGGATCACTCGCATTCTTTTTACCGGAGAACAGGACGCTGGAACCATCGAACGAGATGTTTGCGTCAGCACTGGCTGAGAAATCGGGAAGGAGCGATGTTGCCGCTCCATCGTGGATGAGCAGCAGATGGGAGCCGCCCGGGAAGCGTTCGCCGCCATGAATAGCAGCAAGAGGGTCATAGGTGGGTGCAGCCGTGACGATAATATCTGCCGTGTTGGTATGTGATGGATTCGGAGCGAACCCACAGGTCAAGCTCAGGAGGGCGAAGCAGCCCGCAGCGACCAGCACTCTGAACGCAACCTTCATCCAGCCGTCTCCAGCAGGGCGTCGACTGCTGCAGCACGCAACCTGACGTAGGGCTCCAGCATGGCCATCATCTCGTCAAATTCGTCAAAGCTGAGCGACTGCTCGCCATCGCTCCAGGCTTTTTCCGGCTGGGGATGAACTTCGACGATTATTCCGTCGGCACCGGCTGCGACTCCGATCCGCGCCAGGGCCGGAACGAGTTCGCGATGGCCACATGCATGACTCGGATCTGCAATGACCGGCAGGCGAGAGATGTGCTTCAAAAGTGCGATGGCGGCCGGATCAAATGTATTGCGCAGGGTCGAATCGAAGGTGCGAATACCGCGCTCGCACAGGATCACATTCGGATTTCCATTGCTCAGAGAGATCTGCGCAGATTTGAGGAGATCGTCGATGGTGGCCATCATGCCGCGCTTCAACATGAGAGGCTTGCCGGTTTTTGCCGCGGCTTCGATCAGCGTGAAATTCTCCATGCTGCGAGAGCCGATTTGGAGAATGTCGGCGTATTCGGCGACCAGCGGCACATCATCTTCGCTCATCACTTCGGTGACGATAGCCAGACCAGTTTCTGCCCGCGCCTGAGCGAGAAGCTTGAGCCCTGCGAGACCGAGGCCTTGAAATGCATAGGGCGAACTGCGCGGCTTGAAGGCACCGCCGCGAAGAACGCGGGCGCCCCGCTTGCGAACATGATGTGCAATGGAGAGAATCTGCTGTTCGGTTTCTACCGAACAGGGCCCGGCGATGGTGATGAATTCGCTGCCGCCGATTTCGAGATCCAACACCTGCACAACTGTCTGCTGGTGTTTCGAACTCTTCAGTACATCGCTGGTCTCGGCAAAACGTTGCTGCCAACTTACGCGCACCCGGGGCGCTCCATTCCGGGGAAGGCTCAGAGTAGCGCTGCTGCCGCCCACCCGCCTCCATCCAAAGGTTGAGGCGCAGAATCAACAACTTACCGCGCCTGCCACTCTGTTTTTAGTCCCGCGGGTTATCACCTGTCTGTGACGAATAAACATCACCGGATCGAAAGAAACATGTCGGCTCTGATGATCCAGTCGCAACGATGGTAGGTTCAGGTGTGATGAGCGACATTGAGGGCCTCATCCACGTGCCACCGAAGCAGATTCAAATCTTCGAGATCACTGCTTGAGCGCCATCGGCGGGGGACGGAATCCAAATTCCGCATCAGCAATCGCTGCCACACCCAGGGCGACCTCATCCTCACACGGTCGAGCAACGATCTGGACACCGATAGGAAGCCCTTCCGCCGACCGTCCCACTGGCAGAACCGCCGCCGGAGCACCCAGAGTATTGAACCACTGTGTGTAACGAACAGAATCGAGGTATTCCACGGTCTTGCCTTCAAGCAGCCATTCGCGCTCGCCGTGTTTCCAGGCAGGAATGCTGGCCACCGGGCACAGCAGCACTGGAAAGTCACGCATCTCCTCGAGTGCTTTTGATCGCAGCAGGTCCAATTCGGCCCACGCGTTCAGCAATTCAGTGGATGTCAGTGGTCCTGTCTTCTCTGCAATTCCTAGAAACTCGCGGAAAATGGGACTGAGTTTGTCGCGCCTGCCGCGAATCTCCGGCTCGTAGAACATGGCGCCGCACTGAACGAAGAATGTCCACCAAAGCTTGCGAAGCTGTTCAAGCGTCCGTGGCCGGAATCGCTCTACTTGAAATCCAGCAGAGCGGAGCCCTTCTGCTGCCGCGGTTACGGCGGCGCGCGTTTCGGGTGTCACGGGTGCCAGTCCGTCATCTTCGAAGACGCCGATTCGGTATGACCGGAGTTCATCCAGGGTTGGCGTTCGCAGAGAAATGGGCGGACTGGCAGGATCGGCATCGTCCTGCCCGCTCAGCGCTGTGAACATCAGCTGCACGTCTGCGATGGTGCGCGCCATAGGGCCGATCGCGCCCAGCGTCGAAAAAGGTCCGACACATGGCGGCAGATGCCCACGCCCGGGAATGCGGCCCGGTGTTGGCTTGAGAGAGCAGATGCCTGTGAAATGCGCCGGAACTCGAACAGACCCGCCACTATCAGATCCGAGGCCTGCTGCTGACATCCCTGCTGCGATCGCCGCAGATTCCCCTCCGCTGGATCCACCGGGTGTCCGTTCCAGGTCCCAGGGGTTGCAGGTTCGGCCGTGGAGCAGGTTCGCCGTCTCATATGCCATGAGGAACTCGGGGCAGTTGGTCGTGCCGAGAATCAGCGCGCCTGCTGCGCGAAGACGGGAAACGACGACGGCATCTTCGCGCGGCACGTCTCCCTCGTGCAGTAAGCTTCCGATTTCGCACTTGTAGCCTGCTGTCGCGATCGACGACTTCACCGTGACCGGCAATCCATGCAACGGGCCGCGTGCGTGATCGGGAGCGGCATCCATCGCACGCGCCTGGGCACGAACACGCTCGTCGTCGAAATCTGCAAAGACGTTGAGACTCGGATTTAGGCGTTCAATCTGGTGAATGTGTGCTTCGGCAAGTTCAGCAATCGAAAGTTCTCGCGCCCGCAGCATCTCCAACTGACGCACTGCGGGCTGCAGCACCAAGTCATTCATGCGGTACCTGGGCCGAGTTCGAAGGGCATGCAGGGCTTCCGGCACCGCAATTCGTGTCATCCGCCGGAGTCGACGGCATCAGTTTGTAGTCAAAGCGGTAAGACCGCATCGGCTCACCGGAATCGAAGCGATCGTTGTAGTTGAGCTGGTAATCGATCGCACTCGCATCATCTGGAAACTTCTCTGCCGACGGATACGGGTACTTGCTCATGCTGTGGAATGGCAGCTGCGACACGGTAAATGGCATCGCGTCCCACCAATCCATGTCCTTGACATAGCCGTTGGCATAAAAGAAATAATCGCGCTTCCAATTCGCCGGGAGCGCGGGCAGGCTCGCTGCATCGAACTCGACCGCGATCTCTTCGCCGCTACCAAAGATTGCGTAACGATCGTCGATGCCCTTCACCAGTGCGGTTACATTGCCCAGGCGCGTGTAGTTGCCGCGCTGATGCTGGAACGGTCCTGTGAGGCTCACCCGGTCGTAATCGTAATCGAGGTCGCCGGGACTCTTGCCTTCGATCTGAGTCGGATATCCACGGAAGCGCTCCGTTGCCAGCGAAAGAGGCAAGTCGGTGGTGTGGGTCTGCGCCTCGGGGTTGTTATCGACGAGGACCTGGTCCCAGAAGATCTCGAGATTGCTCACGAGCCGAATCTTGTGGGTACCCGCAGGAAGCTTTCCTGTAAGGTCCACCACGATTGTCCGCTGAAGACCTGCCGGGAATCCTGCTTCACCCGGAATTTCAACCCAGGCGCCATCAGGCCGCTGCGCTTCGACGTAAGGTGAAATCGGCTTGATGCCCGCCTGCCATGCGCCATAGAGCGAAGTCGCGCTGAAGTAGTTCACATATCCCGTCATCAACAATTTCAACGGGGAGTGCGTGTCTACCGAGCCCAGATCGAGTGTGAGATGGTGTGTCTTCGCGAAACCATCGTAGGGGGTGACTGTGAACCCGCTCGCAAATTTGTGATCGCGCCGGCTAAGCACATCGGTCACGTCCTGGTCGTTTCCATCCCAGGCGCGAACGGGCAGGCGCGCTGCACGAGAAGCCACCACGCGACCTGATGCAAACGGAGGATCATCGAGGAAGCGCTCGTCCGGATTCACCTCGACATCGGCTGGGTGATCCACCGCGACAAGGCGCAACTGGTCGATGTAGTTCACCTCTTCCATAGGTTCGATGAAACGCAGACTGAGCTTGCCATCGACCTCTGCGAGACGATCGCCATCGACCTTGATCCATTCGCCCGGATTGGGAATGTTTCGGCGAGTTGGCGTGAACCAGTGACCCACGACTGCAGCACCGATCACGTCAGTGACGAGCTTGTATTTGTGTCCATCCCAGGCGAACAGGACAGGGCAGGAGCTTCCGCGACGATCCGCTTCTTTCATCGCGATCACGGGAGTCTGCGGCAGGTCGATCTCATCCTGAAGGATCCCCGTTGGCCACAGGATGCGGAGCAAGTCAATGTGATCGGCCTGGCCCAGGCCGATGAGCATTTGAGGAGGTGCCTGGGTCGCAAGACCAGAGGCGCCGGCCAGCTCCCACTTCTGCCATTGACCGTTGGCGAAAATCTCCACTTTTGACCCGAGGGCTGTCTTATTGTCTGCGTAGCCCGCAAGATCAAGGCGTACGAAGTGATTCTTGTTCGCGCCCTCGTTGTGGAGCAGGATCGGCGGAGCATTCAGCTGGGTCACGATCAAATCGGGAGCGCCATCGCCATCTACATCGGCGGCAATCAGCCCTCGCGGCGCTTTCAATGTAA